>Ga0209806_1000047_pt1 | contig 61474 bp, 60 predicted proteins | sample GraSoiAngelo_152_FD_186166 | JGI IMG/M metagenome (GOLD analysis project Ga0209806, IMG submission 186166) | Grasslands soil microbial communities from the Angelo Coastal Reserve, California, USA - 14_1009_12_30cm (SPAdes) (version 2) | ecosystem: Environmental > Terrestrial > Soil > Grasslands ... | reverse complement strand
AATCGAATTTGCCGATGCCCCAGGTGGCCATCGTCCCGACCCAGACCCCGAACGCCTTCGCGACTGGTCGCAATCCGGAGCACGCGGTCGTGGCGGTCACGGAAGGCATCCTCTCGATGCTCACCGAGGATGAACTCCGCGGCGTCCTGGCCCACGAAGTCTCCCACGTCCGAAACCGCGATATCCTCGTGATGTCCGTCGCCGCAACCTTGGCCGGAGCGATTTCCTTCATGGCCCGCTGGTTCGGTTGGAACATGATGCTCGGAGGTTCTCGGGATCGCAATTCGAACGGAGTCACCGTCCTCATCGCCCTCGTCGGTATGATCCTTGCCCCGATCGCCGCGCTCCTCGTCCAGCTCGCCATCTCCCGAAGCCGTGAGTACAAGGCGGACTACTCCGGGGCGAAGACGATTGGTCAGCCGCTCGCCCTCGCGAGCGCGCTCGAGAAGCTCGAAGTGGCAAACCGGCGCCGGCCCATCGCGTTCGGCAGTCCGGCGTCCCAGAGCCTCTTCATCGTGAACCCGTTCCGGGGTGGGGCGTTCGTGCGGATTTTCAGCACGCACCCGCCGATCGAAGAGCGGATCGCGCGGCTGCAAGCCCTCGCCCAAGGCGTGGACCGCTACTGATCCGAAGCCACGCACCAACCGACGCGGGCGCCGGAGAACTCCCCATCGGGTCCGTCTTGACTATCGAATCAAGAGCCGCGCGAGGATCCCGCCTGCGAGAAGGACGATGGATGCCAACAGCTCGACCAAGGCCACCGCCTTGGGGCGGATCTCGCTGTCCTCCGGGATCCCGGACCAAGGACGCCATTCGGGAATGCCGTCGGACGCCTTCCAAGCTCTTCGAACGAGCCGGCCAGCGGCCACGAGGTCACCCGAACTCGTGCCCGACGTGTCGCCCATGTCGAGCGTCCAGGTCCTTGATCTGGTCGCGCACCTCGAAGTTCGGCTCCATGACCTCGAACTCCTCGAGGTAGTTCCGGTCCTTGTAAATAATCGTCGTCCGACCGTCCTTCACGAGCCGGATCACGAGGTTCAGGTCGCCGCCGCCTTCCGGGCCTTCGAAAAGGGTGTAGAAGCCGAGGAAATGACCGACGATCTCCTCGAATCCGGACTGCGGATAGTAGAAGCGGAAGCGGACCCGGTCGCCCGGGAAGATGTCCATCCGCTCGAGGAGCTTGTCATCGAGGACCCCGGCCTTCTTGAGGATCCTGCGCTCCTCGGTGATATCGTCCTTCGTCTCGACCATGGTGCCTATAGAGAGGGCCTTGGTCCGTCTTAAACCAGCGCCCAGGTCCCTTTCGTCGTACAGTACGTTCGCCACGATTATGCGCTCCGGGACCCTCCGGAAGGCATATGGAGCTAACGGGTAGCCGATGGGCCGGCCGGTTCATCGGCATGACTTTCGCCCTCGGCGGAGTCGCGTGGGTGATCTTCGCGCTGCTGGTCCTCGGGAACGTCCTGGCGGGCATGGGCAATTACGCCCTCGGGCCCGCGTCGTCCCGCATCGTGGCCGGAGGCGGCGCCGGCAGCTGGTTCACGATGGGCATCCTCGCCTACCTGATCGTTGCTGTCGGAGGGACCGGATTCACGGCGTTCTTCTATCAGCACATCGAGGGCACGATGGGCTCCGCCCTCGTGGGCGGGAGGAACATCGGTGCGTGGATTCACCTGACGCTGGGCAGCCTTGGTTCCGCCGGAGCCTCGCTGATCATGGCGTGGGGCGGTTTTCAGGCGGGCGCCGCGCTGTTGACCACCGATGTCGGCGGCGGAGGACAAAATGTCCTGTACGTCCACACGAACATCCTCAGCCCCCTCGCCGTCCCGATCGCGTCCTTGATGGGAATCGCCCTGCTCGGCTATCTCGTCGGAGGGATCGTCTTGGCCTCGGGCTGGATGGCGGCTCACAGGAAGTCCAAGGGGTCCTAGGGCGCGGTCCGGTGGGCGGCCACCGGGCGCGAGATCGCGGCGACCGTCCGTAGGGTCCCCACGGCGACGCTCACCCCCATCGCCAGCAAGAAGCCGAAGCCGACGAAAGCAAGGATGACGGAGGATCGCGGAGACCCCTCGACGGCCAAGCCCGCCGAGAGCAGCACCGAGAGGAGTCCCAGGGTCGCAAAGACTTCGTGAGCCCGGACGCCGAGGCGCCAGGCGCGAAGCCCTCCCGTCACGTACGGAAGCAGGATCTCGTGGATGAGCCCAAAGATTTCGAACGTGGCGAATCCTAGGAGGACGATCCAGCCGTGGGCGGGCAGCCATCGGCTCGTGCCTCCGGGGACCACCGCCATGTAGACGGCCAGGAAGGAACCGAGGACCAGCCAGCCACCGCCAAGGACGGAGAAGGACGCGGCCGGGCGTCGGCGCGAGCTCCGACGCCACATCCCGAAGACCAGGCCCGCGAACACGATCGACGCCATCGCTTCCGCGGCTGCAAACCCCACCAGAAGCGCCCCGCGAGGATCGTCGGTCCCCGCGAACGGAAGCGAGAGGGCGACCCCGATGGGAGAGGGAATGGCGAGGGCGGCGAGGACCGAGACCCATCGCGCCGCGGGGACGACCTCCAGGAATCGCGGCAGGAGATGAAGTACGAAACCGAAAAGGGCGAGCGTGACGAAACCGCCGACATAGAGGTGGACGAAGGAGCTTCCATAACCCGCAAGGGCTGGGACCAACGGGTCACCGCCAGGGGCGTTCAACACGAGCCCCAAGGAACCGAGAGGAAGGTACGCCCAGGCGGAACTTGTGATGAGGCGGGCGCGCCAATCGATTGAGGAGAGAGCGGCGGTCCGGGAGTCTCGCCGCGGGGCCGGCTTCCCCGACGTCCACGTCGCGACGATCTGGACCACGAACCACACTGCGGTAATGAGCCACAACGTTCGAGCGAAAACGGCCGACCGGGAGAGGGCGAGCAGCAGGACGACCGACGCAATCGAGAAGAGAACCTGGATCAAAGCCAAGCGGGGACTCCGCAACTCACGGCCGGAGAACAGTGGGACGAAATGGTCGGCGAGGGCGAAGATCATGAGGCCGAGGAACCCGAACAGCGGCAGGTCGGTCGTCCACGCGACTCGAGAGAGGACCGTCAGGGGCCCGTAACTTTCGAGGCCGAGGGCTGCCGTCGCGAGGAGGGATGAGCCGACCCACGCGGGGAAGAAGAGGACGCCGCCGACGATCGCGACCCGCGAGGCGAGGTAGCGCACCGGGCGGCCCGGACCTCACGGTGGGCCAAGAACGTTCTCGTGGTCCCGGGATGCTCACGCGTCCATGTACCGATAGAACTCATACGGCGAGGGCCGGAGCGATGTCTGCAGGTGCTCGTCGAGCTTGAGCTCCTCGTACTTCTCTAGGAGGTCTTGCGGGAAGACGGTCTTCAGGAACATGTAGTCCGTCTGCAGGTGCTCGATCGATTCCTTCAGGGAACCGGGCAGTTCGCGGACCCCGTACTCTTTGCGCTTGCTCGCGCTGAGGTGGTAGAGGTCCTCATCGACGGGGTTCCCCGGATCGATCTTCCTCTTGACGCCGTCCAATCCCGCACACAGCATCGCGGCGAACGATAGGTACGGGTTGCAGGCCGGGTCCGGCGTGCGGTACTCGATGCGCTTCGCGGCCTCGATCCCCTGGTAGTACATGGGGATCCGGATGTTCGCGCTCCGGTTGCGTTTCGACCAGGCGATGAACACGGGCGCCTCGTATCCAGGTACGAGCCGCCGGTAGGAGTTCGTCGTCGGGTTCGTGAACGCGCACAGGCTGCGGGCATGGTCCATGAGCCCGCCGATATAGTAGCGGCAGGTCTGGCTGATTTCGGCGTACTCGTCGTTCGGGTCGTACATCATGTTCTTGCCCTTCGTCCAAAGGCTCTGGTGAACGTGCATCCCGCTCGCGTTGTCGCCGAAGATGGGCTTCGGCATGAACGTGGCCATCATCCCCATTTTGTGGGCGACCATCTTCATCACGTACCGATACGTGGCCACGTTGTCCGCCATCGGGACGAGTTCGTCGTACCGCATGTCGATCTCGCACTGACCGGCCGTCGCGACTTCGTGGTGGTGTGCGTCGAGGGTCATGCCGAAGGATTCGATCAGGACGCGACAGGCTTCGTTGCGGAAGTCCTGCAGACTGTCGACGGGGGGAGCGGGATAATAGCCTTCCTTGAAGCGAATCGGGAACTCCTTCCCTCCACTGTCGTTCCACGGCGCCTCCCGCGAAACAATCTCATACCCGGCGCCTGACCACGGATTTCGCGCGGCGTCGGCGGACGGAAGCAGCCGGATCCCGTCAAACACGAAGAATTCGATTTCGGGTCCCCAATAGGTGGTGTCGTAACCCTGGTCCGCGGCAAACTGAGCGGCCTTCTGCGCCATGTATCGGGAATCGCGGGTGAACCGCTCGTGACTCCCGCCCTCGTAGACGTCGACGATGAAGCGCGCAGTCCGGTGCTCTCCTTCGTACCAGGGGAGGACCGCGAAGGTCGAGGGGTCCGGGTTCATGACCATGTCCGACTCGTGGATCTCCTTGAACCCTTTGATCGACGAGCCGTCCAGTTTCCCAATGCCACGCTTGAATTCTTCGTTGCCGAGGGAGGTCGCAGGAATCGTGATATGCTGAAGGGCTCCGAGCACGTCGACGAACTGCAGGTCGATCCAGCGAATCTTTTCCGTTTCGATCTGTTTCAGCACCGAAGCCACGGTCATTTTCTTCGTTTTCGCCGGTGTACTCTGAGCGATTGCCATGTCCTTCCCGCCTGAACGGACCCACCCGGCCCGTTTGATGTCCATGGCAGAATTGTGAACATATATAAACTATCAGTCCAAGAAACCGTACAGACGGACGAAATATTGATGCCGAATGAAACAATGTTCAATACCCCACGCGGGCGACGTGCACATCTGAACCGATCGCTCGCCCAAGGAGGACGAAACCATGGCCCCCTCGCACCTTGACGACCTCGATGTCCGAATCCTCCGGCTCTTGAATGCGGATGCGAGGAAGTCGTTCCGTGAGATCGCGAAGGCGGTCGATGCGAGCCTCAGCACCGTTTCGAATCGCATCCGGAAGCTCGAGCAGGAAGGCATCATCGCCGGCTACGCGCCAATCCTCGCCGAGTCGAGACTCGGTTACGACGTCCTCGCTGTCGTGGGCGTCAAGATCCACAAGGGGAAGCTCCTGGACGTCCAGCGAAGGATCGCGAAGGACGACCGCGTCACCCACGTGTACGACGTCACGGGAGAATGGGATTCGATCGTCGTCGTCCGATTGAAGAACACCCGCGAGCTCGACGGGTTCATCAAGAGGCTCGGTTCGATGGACTATGTCGAGAACACCTATACGCAGGTCGTCCTGAATGTCGTGAAAGAGGAACGCCGCGTCCTTCTGTAGAATACGAGGATTGCCTACACAACGTTTATCCTGCTAGGACCGAATATTGTGGCTGGGGAGCGTGGAGGGCATGGCCGACCTCCTGAACTTCAATCCGAGCCGCAAACTCGAGTTCGACGTGGGCCGTCCCCTGGAGTTCGATGCCCGCCGTCCTCTCGAGTTCGACGCGGGCCGGGATCTGGAGTTTCAGCCGAATCGAGACTTGGGCTTCGGCCGCCGCGGGGTCGTGTTCCGCGGATACGTTTGCCCCATCTGCGGTTCCTTGGTCACCGAGGATGCCAAGCGCTGCACGGAATGCGGCGCCGTGTTCGATCCGGCTCCGAGGTCTGCGCCGCCTCCCGCGGCCGTGCCCGCGAAGTCGCCTTCGCCTCCAACGAAATCCTTGAAACCGACGGCGCCGACCGCGAAGGGCGCTACCCCCGCGTCGACGGTCTACTGCCCCTTCTGTGGCGTCCGTCTGAAGAAGACGGATGGATTCTGCTGGAATTGCGGGGCGAAGATGGGGGGCGCCTCCGAGGCCGTGAAATTGCCCCCTCAGAAGACGCAGCCGGTGACCCGCGACTGGCGGGAGCGACGGTGAGCCGATGGCGATCCTCGGTCTGAGCCCGTACACCTGGGTGATGATCGCGTTCCTGATGCTCCTCGTCCTGGTGCTCATCCTCGGGGACATCGGCGGGATCGACTTCGATCACGACATCAGTCCGGACGTGGACCTGGGGCTGAGTCCTCTCAGCCTGCCCATCGTCGCCTCGTTCGGGACCGCGTTCGGCGGTTTTGGCACGATCTTCGAGACGGTCGGCTTCGGGCCCATCGTCACTCCGATCCTCGCCGCGGTCTTCGCGGTCCTGGTGTCGGGCGGCCTGTACGTCGTGATGCTGAACCTGTTCGTGAAGAGCCAGGCCGAGACGCGTGTGGACCTGGCGACCCTCGTGGGGTACAAAGGACAGGTGATGATCCCAATCCGCCCCGGTCAGCCCGGGCAGATCGTCGTCGTGACGGAAGCCCGCGGACGCACACTGTTGCAGGCAATCTCCGACGACGTCGTTGGAACGGATGAGCATGTGGTCGTCGATTCAATCGTCGGCAATTCGGTCAAGGTGCACAAGATCTAGGGAGGGAGCAACATGGCTGGAGAAGACATTCTTGGATTCGTCATACTGGCAATCGTGGGCGTCGTGTTCGGGACCGTGCTGGCTTATGCGAGCCGCTACAAGAAAGTGCCTCCGAACATGGCGATGGTGGTCTATGGTCGGCGACAGAAAGGCATGGGCGGACGCGGCTACCAGGTGAAGTCTGGCGGCGCGAAATTCATCGTGCCCATCTTCGAGTCGGTGGAGTGGTTGAGGCTCGACGTCAGGACGCTCGACCTCGTCGTCACGGACATCGTCACGGACGTGAAGCGGTCCGGGGCGAAGATCAACATCAAGGCCGTCGCCCAGGTGAAAATCTCCTCCGACGAGGCGACCTTGAACACCGCGGCGGAGAACCTGCTCGGGAAGACGGAACAGCAGGTCGACGAGATCGCCCTCAAGACCCTCGAAGGACACGTCCGTGGGGTCTGCGCCACCCTGACGGTCGAAGAGGTGAACTCGGACCGGGACGCGATTGCGTCGAAGATCCTCGGCATGGCCGGCAACGACCTGAGGAACATGGGGATCGAAATCCGGTCCTTCGTGATCAAAGAGATCGAGGACGCCCAGGGCTACCTCGACGCCCTCGGCGTGAAGCGCACTGAAGAGGTGAAGCGAGACGCGCGGATGGGAAAGGCGGGCGCGAACCGCGAGGCGACGATTGCGGAGGCCCAAGCCGCCCAGGAGGCGGAGAGGGCGAACGCGAGCGCCGAGGCGAACGTGGCGCAGTTCCACCGGGACCGCGACATCATCAAACAGCAGTCGGAGACCCAGGTGGAGCTCGAGCGCGCGAACAAGGAGATCGCCTTCCAACTTCAGACGGCAAAGAGGCAGCAGGAGCTGATCGTCGAGCAGCGGAAGATCGACATCCGCGCGAAGGAGCAGGAAGTGCTCGTCCAGCAGCAGGAAGTCAAGCGACGAGAACAGGAGCAAGAGGCCGCGCAGGTCGTGCCCGCCAAGATGGCCGCGGATGCGGTGGCGGCCACGGCGGATGGTGAAAAGCGGAAGCTGATCATCACCGCGGAGGGGGAGAAAGAGCGAGCCATCCTCGTGGCGGAGGGGGAAAGGGAACGCCTCTCCCGAACCGCCGCGGGGGAAGCCGAACGCATCCGGCAGGAAGGGACCGCCGAGGCGGACATCATCCGGCTCAAGGGGGAGGCCCAGGCCTATGCGATCAAGGCGACCGGCCTCGCCGAAGCCGAGGCGATGCGCGCGAAGGCGGAGGCTTGGGGGCAGTACGGTCGAGCCGCGGTGACGCAGCTCATCGTCGAGAAGCTCCCCGAGATCGTCGCGAACGCCGCGAAGTCCCTCGAGACGACCCAGAAGCTCATCATCATGGGCGAACGCGGGCCGTCGCAACTCGTCGGCAGCGTGGTGGACATCGCCGCGACCGCGCCGGCCCTAGTGAAGGCCTTGACAGGGATGGATCTCTCCGAGCTCGCGGGCAAGCTGAAGGACATCGCGAAGTGAGGGAGCGGTGAATCCGGCCGTCGAGTGGTCCGTCGGGAAGGACCCGGACCTCATGGTCGAGGTCTGGTCGACGGCCGCCCTCACGGAGGCGGTCATCGAAGCGCTGCTCGAGGATCCGCAGAAGTTGCAAGCGGCCCTCGAGGAGCTGGGCCGCCGTCCGCGGCGCGCGTGAGCACGATCGGCGACGTGACTAGAGATTCATCACGACGACGTCTTTCACCGCGCGCATTCCCTGGAACGGCAGGACGATGCGCCCTTCCGGGTCCGTCTTCAGTCCTTTCGTCGGCGTGTTCTCGGCCGGAGCGACGAGGACGTCGGACAATTTCCCGCTCTTCGTGTTCACGATGAAATTCTCGATTGTGCCGAGGATCTGACCGTCGTTCGTCATGACAGTCTTACCTCGCAGCTCGGTGGCAAATTTCTTCATCCCATCACCCGCATCGGTGTGGGCCCACCGCGGCACCGCCACGATGGCGTCCCATCCCTTTGTCTGACAGACATCCGACGCACGCTATTTGAAGATTCCGCCGCGATCGTTCGGCCTACGGAGCGGACCGCAACACGGTCGCATTTGGAACCATGGCCCGGAGGCTTTTCAGGTAGGGCAGCACGGCCCCGCCCACTCCCAGGACGACCCCGACGAGGAGGAGCCACCATCCGAGGCCGGGACCCCAGGACCACGTCACTCCCGGCGACGGCTCCGCGGATCCCCAGAAACCTCCGACTGTAAAGGTCCCGATGTCCGTCGTCGCGGCTCCGGGGATCGCGACGATCGGATAGAAGAGGGCGAAGAGCGCGACGCCGAGGACGACCAAACTGAGGATCAGTAGGTTCGCGGGAGGCATTTTTCGGGAGAACTCAAAGCGGAAGAGCCCGAGGGTCAGGCCGAGGACGACGAGGTACACGACCTCGAGGACGTAGACATTTCCCGCGACTCCCGCCGTCTCCGAGTACGAGAACGCGGGCGACGAGTACGGCAAGATCGTCGTCAGGCTCCATACGCCGCCGTTGTAGTGGTCGGCGGTGAAGGTCACCCAGCCGAAGGATCCGATGTCCCGGTTGACTCCGACCGCCCGGCTGAACGCCCAGAACGGCTGGACGAGGGACACCAGTGTGAAGAGGATTGCGAGGCCGATCATGAAGAAGGACGATTCGACCAGAAGGAGCAGCTGGAGCTTCGTCCGCAGTCGGGGAACGAGGCGCATTGTCCCTCGAAACGAAGGACTTGGATAAAAAAGGTCGGATACAAGCGGCCAGGATCACCGATAGAGGATGTTTTCCTCGCGGCGCCCGCGGTCGGGTCCCTTCTTGAACTTCTTGTCGAACTCCTCGTAGAACTTGATCGTGTCCGCATCGATGCTCGGACGGACCACTTTGATGGCTTCCTGGAAGTGGACCATGGTGACCTTCTTCGCATGCTTCGTCTCCCGCAACGCGATCATCGCGGACTCGCGGCAAAGGCCCTCGATGTCCGCGCCGGAGTAGCCATCGAGGTCGACCGCGAGCTCCTCCAAGTCGACGCCCTCGAGGGGCATACCCTTGGTGTGGACCTTCAGGATCGCGAGGCGGGCGTCCCTGTTCGGCGTGGGCACGAGGAGGATGCGATCGAACCGGCCCGTCCGGAGCATGGCCGGATCGAGTCGATCCGGTCGGTTCGTCGCGCCGATCACGCAGACGCCTTCCAAGGTTTCTAGCCCGTCCATCGAGGTCAGGAGCTGGTTGACGACGCGCTCGCTCACCCCGCTGTCCGTGTCGAAGCCGCGGACGTGCGCGACCGCGTCCAATTCATCGAGGAAGACGATGCAAGGCGCGACCTGCTTCGCCTTCTTGAAGATCATGCGGACCGCCTTCTCGCTCTCCCCGACCCACTTCGACATGACCTCGGGTCCCTTGATGGAAATGAAGTTCGCCTCCGATTCCGTCGCGACCGCCTTCGCCAGGAGCGTCTTGCCGGAGCCCGGCGGGCCATAGAGGAGGATGCCGCGAGGCGGGCGGATCCCCATGCGTTTGAACGCATCCGGGTCCTTGAGGGGCATCTCGACGGCTTCGCGGAGTTTCATCTTCACTTCCTCGAGGCCGCCGACGTCGGTCCAGCTCACCCGCGGAACTTCCACGAGGACCTCCCGCATCGCGCTCGGCTCGACTTCCTTCAAGGCCTGCTTGAAGTCGTCGGAGGTGACCCGCATCTTCTCGAGTGTCTCCGCGGGGATCGGCTTGTCCAAATCGATGTCAGGGAGGTAGCGCCGGAGGGCCTTCATGGCGGCCTCCCGCGCGAGCGCCGCAAGGTCGGCACCAACGAACCCGTGGCAGACGTCCGCGAGCTCGGACAGGAGCGCGTCTCGGTCTTCCTCCACGCCCTCGATCGGCATGCCGCGGGTGTGAATCTGCAAGACTTCCTTCCGTCCCATCCGGTCGGGCACTCCGATCTCGATCTCGCGGTCGAAACGGCCGGGTCGGCGCAGCGCGGGATCGATCGCCTCGTCCCGGTTCGTCGCGCCGATCACGATGACTTGGCCGCGGCCGGAGAGTCCGTCCATCAAGGTGAGGAGCTGGGCGACGACCCGCCGCTCGACCTCGCCGGTGACCTCCTCCCGTTTCGGCGCGATGGAGTCGAGTTCGTCGATGAATAAGACGCTCGGGGCGTTCTTCTGCGCCTCCTCGAATTTCTCACGGAGGCGTTCCTCGCTCTGCCCGTAGTACTTCGACATGATCTCCGGGCCTTGGATCGAATAGAAGTTGGCGCCCGCCTCGTTCGCGACGGCCTTCGCAATGAGGGTCTTGCCCGTCCCAGGCGGGCCATACAGGAGCACGCCCTTCGGCGGATCGATGCCGAGCCGCTCGAACAGTTCCGCGTGCTTCAGCGGGAGCTCGATCATCTCGCGGACTTTCATGAGCTCCTCTTTCAACCCGCCAATGTCCTCGTACGTCACGGTGGGCGTGAGGACCTCGCCTTCGCGGACCGGCTCTTCCTTCATTTCGATGATCGTGTCGTCCTGGATCTGCACGACGCCTTTCGGCGCGGTGCTGATGACCATGAACGGCAAGGCACCGCCCATGAGCGCGATCCCCGGGACGATGACGACATCGCCCTTGTTCAAGGGCCGCTTGAGCAGGCCGCGCTTCACGAAGTTCTCGATTCCCTGACCGAAGGAGATCTTGTGACCCTCGCTGATGATCGGCGCGATCGTGATCCGTTCCGCGGGAAGGACCTCGGCCTTCCGGACCTCGATCTTGTCCCCGAGGCTCACGCCAACATTTCGACGGACGAGCCCGTCGATCCGGATGATGCCCTTGCCCTCGTCCTCTTGCATGACTCGGAAGAGCTTCGCGGCAGTCGACTTCTTTCCGATGATCTGGATGATCTCTCCGACGTCGACGCCCAAGGCCACGCGGGTCTTCGTGTCGACTCGAGCGCGGCCCAAACCGACGTCGGATTGTGGTGCCTCGGCCACCTTGAGAACAATTCGCTCCGGCACGAAGGCTTCGAACTCCCCCGGCTTATATCAAAGTTGTGGGTCGATAATCGTTTGTCGAATTGGAGCGGCTCACGAGGCGGTCCGACGCTCTCGAACTTCGCTCGATTGGTGCACCGACAAACGTTTCGCCTCGACGATGTCGATCTTGCAGTGAGGCCCGATGACCACCGACTCCCCCTTCACGAACGCCGCAGTCGTCGCCTCGAGCTCGATGTCTTCGGCCTCGATGCGATCCACGGCCAACTCGCCCCGCACGCGGAAAAATCCACCCGTCGCCTTGACTTGGACGTCTTCCGCCTCGATCGACGTGACCTTCGAACTGCCACCGAGATCGATGTAGACATCTTCGGCCTTCAGACCCCCGTCGATACGGATGGCCCCGCTGGAGTGGAAGTCCTCGGCTTGGACGGGGCCTTTGACTTGCAACGACCCGCTGGCTGAGATGTCCTCGACCTGGATCTTCCCTCCGACCTGGAGGGCCCCGCTGGATTCGATCGTTTCCGCCTGCAAGTTCCCGGCGACGCGCACGGATCCTGCGGAACGGAATTCCTCGACTTGCACGTCCCCCTCGAAGCTGCATGCGCCTGCGATCCGGGCGACTTCCGCGATGAGCGACCCTTGGACCCTCGCGCTCCCGGCCGACTTGAACTCGTGCGTCCTGACGGGGTTGCCGCTCACTACGCCGCTGCCGACGATTCTGATCGTTTCGTCGCTCAGCTTCGTCGTCCCGCCCGAGAAGTCGACCGCCCGCATCGCGTCTCCCACGGCGCGGACCGCGTCGTTGGCCATCCGCGTGGCGTCGGCGGTCGCCTGCGCGACGGCGCCTCCAATCGCGGACCCCAGATCCACGTTAGGGGACGCGGCCTCTTCCGATTCCTCCGGCTCCTCCGGCTCGGACTCGTAGCGGGCTTTGATCTCCAAGTAGGTCTTCTCGTTGATCTCGCCGCGCGCGAGACGTTCCTCGAGCTTGCGCAAGATGTCCTTGCGTTTCATAGCGTCCACCGGATAGGGCTACCGACCGCGAAATACGTTTCCCTCCGGTCCATCATTTCGAGTCCCTTTCGCGAAATCGGCAGCACGGGATTCGTCGTGACACCCTTGGCCTTCCGCGCTCGGCGGTACAGGCCGAGGCGCACCGTTGCTTCGTGAAGCCCGGCCTTCTTGTTCCCGAACATGACGAGTCGATGCGGACCTCGGGATTTATACGAGCCTCGCGGATATTAATGACATCATCCGCCGCCCTCCCGACAACTTCTCCCCGGGAGGAGATGACGTCCGTCGCGAAGCGGAAGAACGTTGAAGTAGGCTGAGACGACTCGCTGGCCGGGATGCCGGAACCCCTGGAACTGATCCACATCGCGGCCTCCGAGACGCGCCGCCAAATCCTTCGTTTGCTCCAGCAGGGATTCGATCATCCGGAGGATCTGGCGAAGAAACTGAAGATCCGTCGGACCTCCGTCGACAAGCAGCTTGCGGAACTTTTTCAGTGGGGCCTCGTGGACCGCGCCGCGATTTTTCCGCCCAATGGGCGCCCGCGGATTGTGTACCAGGTCACCCAACGGGGGAAGGATCTCCTCGACCTCTTGGAACGCGTGGTCAAGGAATACACCGTCGCGTTCAAGTCGGACTTCGCGCGCGAACTCGAGTCCCTCGAGGCGAAACTCGCCGCGGGCGAGATCGCGGAGGAGATGTACTTCAAGCGCCGGAAGGAATTGGAGACCCGGTACGACCTAGCGCTTTGACCGCCGCTGGGTTCGCCGCGCTCGGGCAATCGCTTCCTCGAGGGAGAAGTCTCCTCGCGCGACCGCCCCCGCCAACTCGGACGAAATCGTGACGAGCCCGCCGCTCTCGAGGCGCGATCGTCGTTGGATCTCCCGGACCTCACCGGGCGTGGGACGGATCTCGAAGGGGGGCTGCACACGTCGGCCCGGCGTCCGCGCGATGTCGATCGCCGCATCGACGTCCGGCTGCGGCGTTCGGTGGGTCGTCCCCGCCTCGTCGACGATCTCGACACGGAGACGGTCTCGCGCCAGGGCGTTCAGGATGCGGTTGCGGTTTGTGGGATCCCCGTGGCCGATCCGGACCCGAATCTCCGTCGCGGGGAACGTCCGGATCGCTTGGCGCACATGGAACGCGACGGCCTCGGGGCTCGCGGCGATCCTCGTGTCGATCACCTCTCCGTCTCCAACCATGGCGACGCCTGGCTCCCGGCCCGGATCGATGCCGACGAGCAACTCGCTCCAGAACGATTTCCCCTTGAGGATCTGGATCGCCTTCGCGATCGACGAGTCGATGTCGTCCACCGCGACAATGTGCCGCGACCGGACCCGTCCGGCTTCGGCCGGCGAGGTCAGGACGGCCCCCACGGTGTCCGGAATTCGACGGGCAAAGGAGAGGCTCACGAACGGTAGGTCGCGGGCCTTCAACGCGGCGACCAGGTCGTGGTAGAGGCGGAAATCCTCCGTGAGCAGGCCGAGGACCTTGCGCATCTGCAACCGCGGAAACCCGAGCGGGACGGATAATCCTTGGCCGTTGGGGGCGTTACCAGAAATGATTCACACTGCTGATTCCGGAGCCGTAACCGATTACTACCGTCCCTCGACATCGTGACCGCGAGGAGATTCCTATCCTGCAAGATCAGGTCGCGGGGAGTCAGGTCACGTCGGAACTGGATGCGAAGGGGTTGCTCCTGCGGGATGCGCTCGCGATCGTGACCGTGGTCGGCGCCCTGGTGGCTTTCTACGGCATGATCAAGCTGGTCTCCTACCTGGCCGGAATCCCGTCGCCGTAGGGCGAAGCGGACGCGGTCGCGGAGGCTCAGGCCCGGCGGAGCCGGCGAAGTTCTTCGAGGAGCCGGCGCTCTTCAGCCGACAGTCGGGTCGGCGTCTCCAGATTGACCCGCACGAGCAGGTCTCCGCGGCCGTGACCTTGGAATCGTGGCAGGCCTTTTCCGCGAAGTCGGAGGACCGTCTGGCTTTGCACGCCGGCGGGAATCTTTAGCCGGCTCGTCCCATCCATCGTTGGGACATCGACCTCCGTCCCGAGGGCGGCGTCCGCGAATGAAATTGGAAGCTCCAACAGCAGGTCCTCTCCATCGCGCGCGAACCGACGGTCCGGCCGGACGCGGACGCCCACGTAGAGGTCGCCCGCCGGGGCCCCGGCGTCACCCGCGAGGCCCCTTCCGGGGATCCGCAGCTGGACGCCATCCGGGACGCCGGCCGGGATCTCCACGGCAATCGTCCGCTGCTCCTCGACGCGGCCGCGACCGGAGCAGCGAGGGCAGGGGCGCTCGGGCCACTGGCCGCGGCCGTTGCATTTCGGGCACGTCGTAATCGTGATGAATTGACTATATCCCTTCTGCTGGGAGCTGCTGAGCTGCCCGCGGCCCCGGCAGGTCGGACACGTCACGAGGCGCTCGCCCTCCGCCCCCGTCCCCCGGCAGACGGGACAGGTCATCGGGTACTGGACGCTCACCTCCCTCCGACCACCGCGGGCGACCTCGTCGAGCGTGACCTCAAGGTTCACCTGGGCGTCTCGGCCGGGAGCGGGTCCCCGCCTCCGTCCGGCGGGACCGCTTCCGAAGAAGTCTTCGAAGAGGGAACCGCCGATGCCTCCGGACCGGCCGAAGAACGATTGGAAGAAATCGCCGCCGAAGATGTCTTCGATGTCCCCGGCGCGCGTGAACCGGGACCAATCGAAGCCTTGGCCGCCCCAGACCTGCTGCTTCAGCCCGTCGGCCCCGAACTGATCGTAGATCTTCCGCTTCTCCGGATCCGCGAGGACCTCGTAGGCCTCGGAGAGCTGCTTGAACTTCTCCTCCGCGGCCTTCGCATTCTCCTTGTTCAGGTCTGGATGGTATTTCTTGGCGAGGCGTCGGTAGGCCCGCTTGATCTCATCGCTCGACGCCCCGCGAGGGACGCCGAGGACCCCATAGTAGTCCGCATCGGCCATACCGCGCTCGCCTGACCGGAGACCCGGTCACTTCTTGTCGACGTCCTCGAAGTCCGCGTCCACGACGCCCGGCCCGGGGGACCCGCCGGAGTCGCCGGAGCCCGGAGGAGGCGCCTCCGCAGGTCCGCCTTTGCCATACATCTCGACGCCGATCTTCTGCGCCTCCTTGTTCAGCGCATCGATCGCGTTCCGAAGGAGCGAGACGTCGTCGGAGGCGAGGACCTTCCGGAGATTCTCGAGCTTCTCCTCGACGGACTTCCGCGTGGATTCCGAGATCCCCGAGGCGTGCTCCTTCAGGAGCTTCTCCGTGGCGTACACGAGCTGGTCGCCCGCGTTCCGGAGCTCGACGAGCTCGCGGCGCCGCCGGTCGTCCTCCGAGTGCGCTTCCGCGTCGCGGATCGCCTGGTCGATCTTTCCCTTTTCCATCCGCTGCGGGGCCATGATCGTCAGCTTCTCGGTCTTCCCGGTCGCCAGGTCCTTCGCCGATACGTTCAGGATGCCGTTCGCATCGATGTCGAACGTCACCTCGATCTTCGGCACCCCTCGCGGGGCGGGCGGCATCCCGGTCAGGTAGAAGCGGCCCAGGCTGACATTGTCGCCCGACATCGCGCGCTCTCCCTGGAGGACGTGGACCTCGACGCTCGGTTGGTTGTCCGCCGCGGTCGTGAAGATCTCGCTCTTCCGGGTGGGGATCGTGGCGTTCCTCTCGATCAGCTTCGTGAAGACCCCGCCCAGGGTCTCGACGCCGAGGCTCAGGGGCGTCACGTCGAGGAGGAGGATGTCCTTGACCTCTCCGCTGAGCACGGCCCCTTGGATGGCCGCTCCGAGGGCGACGCACTGCATCGGATCGACGCCTCGTTCCGCGGGACGTCCGAGGACCTTCTCGAACCGCTCGCGGACGACGGGCATGCGGGTCGGACCGCCGACGAGGATCACGTGATTCACGTCGGAGAACTGCCACTTGGCGTCCTTGAACGCCTGGCGGATCGGCCCCTCGACGCGCTCGAGGACCGGCTCGACGAGCTGCTCGAGCTTGGATCGGGTCAGCTTCTTCTCTAGATGGAGAGGCTGGCCTCCCTTCTGCGCGATGAACGGCAGGTTGAGGGTCGTCTCCATCGTGCTGGAAAGTTCAATCTTCGCCTTCTCCGCCGCATCCCGCAGCCGCTGCATCGCCTGCCGGTCACCGGACAGGTCGACGCCGTGATCCCGCTGGAACTCGGTCACGAGCCACTGGATCAGGGCGTTGTCCATGTCCATCCCGCCGAGCTGCGTGTCGCCGGAGGTGGACACGACCTCGAAGACGCCGTCGCCCATCTCCATGAGCGTCACGTCGAAGGTTCCGCCTCCGAGGTCGAGCACGGCGATTTTCCCTTCGCCTTGCTTGTCGAGGCCGTACGCGAGCGCCGCGGCCGTCGGCTCGTTCACGAGCCGCAGGACCTCCAGGCCGGCGATCTTGCCGGCGTCCTTCGTCGCCTGACGCTGGTTGTCGTTGAAGTAGGCGGGGACCGTGATGACGACCTGGCTGATTTTCTGACCCAGGAACGCCTCGGCGTCCGCCTTGATCTTCCGCAGGACCATCGCGGAGATCTCCTGGGGCGCGTAGTCTTTGCCCTCGACTCGGACCTTGTAGTCCGTGCCCATCTTCCGCTTGATCTGCATGACGGTCTTGTCCGGGTTCAGCACCGCTTGGCGCTTCGCCGGCTCTCCCACCAAGATCCCGTCCTTCGTGAAGGCGACGACCGACGGGAACATCTTCCCGCCGTACGCGCTGCCTTCCGCGCTCGGGATGATCTTGGGCGCTCCACCTTCCATGTACGCGGCCTCGGAGTTGGTGGTCCCGAGGTCGATTCCGATGATTTTAGCCATTGGCATCACCTTGATTTCTCACGACGACGACTTGGGCGGGACGCAGGATCCGGTCGTGAAGTCGGTATCCTTTCCGCAATACCTCTTTTACCAATCCGTCCTTTGAATCTTTTTCGGAAACCTGCTGGACGGCGTCCATCGTGTACGGATCGAACGGCCGTCCGAGCGCGGGAATCTCCTGGAGGCCGGCCTCGCGCATCGCCTTCACGAGGTTGTCACGGACCATGCGCACCCCTTTGCCCGCTTCGTCCTTCAGGGTTCCGACCGCGGCATCGAGCTCATCGAGCACGGGGAGGAGGCGGGCGAGGAGCGCCTCGTGGGCGAACTTGACGACGATCTCCGCGTCGCGTTCCACTCGCTTGCGGTAGTTCTCGAATTCCGCCTGGAGATACTTCAGCTTCGTGAGGAGCTCTTCCTTCTCGCGGCGGAGCCCCTCCGCCTCGCCGACCTCCGCGGCCTGGCCCATCTCGGCCTCGGCCGTGGGCGTCTTCTCCGGCACCTCAATCCCCTCGCTTAATCCGAACCCGATGCCCGCGCCTCCGCGGCAGGGTCACGTCGAGCACCCCGTTCCGGTACGTGGCCGTCACCGCTTCGGGCTCGACCGGATGAAAGAGCTCCATCTCCGAGTGCAAGACGCGGCCGTCTTCGCCGATCGCGTGGATGGTCAGTCGCGAGTCGTCCGCGGTCACCTCGAGGGTCTCCCGCGACACTCCGGGCAGCTCGAGGGTCACATAGATCCGAGCCGGAGTCACGACGACCTCCGCCGCAGGTTCACGGGCCTGGCCTCTCTCATCGGCGATCGCGGATGGAGGGCCGAGGGCTAGGGCGGACGAGGACCCGATGGCCGGCAGACTCGGGTGCGCGTCGATCCGACGGAGGAGTCGATCGAGCGAACTCGGCAGTTCGATATCCCGGTCTCGGGACGGTTCCTCGGCCATTGGGGACCTCCTGAGGCCCCCGCGTTGGGGGGACCTCAGAAATCTTCGCCGTCGCCTCCGCCTTCGCCGCCTTCCCCGCCCTTGGGTCCGCCTGCGCCGCCCGCGCCTCCGCCGGACCTCGCTGCGATGACGTCGTCGATGCGGAGCACCATGACCGCCGCGTCCGTCGCGGACGAGACCGCCTGGGTACCGACGCGGATCGGCTCGAGGACGTTCTCCTTCTTCATGTCCGTCACCTTGCCGGTGAAGACGTTCACGCCGGCGTGCTTGTTCCCCTTCTTGTGCTCCTTGCGGAGTTCGATGAGGATGTCGATCGGGTCGAGTCCCGCGTTCTCCGAAAGGGTCCGGGGAATCACTTCCATGGCGTCCGCGAAGGCCTCGATCGCGATCTGCTCGCGTCCGCCGACGGTCGCCGCGAAGTCGCGCAGAGTCAGGGCGATCTCCGTCGCGCTGCTCCCGCCGCCCGTGATGACCTTGCCGTCTTCGATCGCGACCGCCACGACGCTGGTCGCGTCCTCGAGGGACCGCTCGACCTCATCGACGACGTGTTCCGTCCCGCCGCGGATCAGGATCGAGATTGCCTTCGGGTTCTTGCAGCCCGTGACGAAGGTCATCTCGTCATCGCCGATCTTCTTCTCGTAGACGAGCTTGGCGTAGCCGAGGTCGTCCTTCGTGAGCTCGTCGAGCTTCGTGACGATCTTCCCGCCCGTGGCCTTCGCCAGCTTCTCCATGTCGGACTTCTTGACCCGCCGGACGGCGTAGATTTCCTGCTTCGCGAGGTAGTGCTGCGCGAGGTCGTCGATGCCTTTCTGGCAGAAGAGCACGTTCGCGCCGCTCTTCCGGACGGTCTCGACCATCCGCTTCAGCATCCCTTCCTCCTCGTTGAGGAAGGCTTGGAGCTGGGTCGGATCCGTGATCTCGATCTTCGCGTCGATCTCCGTCTTCTTGACTTCGAGGGCCGCGTCGACCAAGGCGATCTTCCCTTCCTTCACTTCGTTCGGCATGCCGGGGTGGACGCGTTCCTTGTCCACGATGATCCCGTCCACGAGCTCCGTGTCGGCGATCGATCCGCCCTGCTTCTTGACGATCTGGATGTTGTCGTCGTCGACGAAGTGCGTGCCATCCGCGCGCTGCTCCGCGACCGTCGTGACGCCCTTGACAGAGATGTCGGCGAGCAACTCCTTGTGCCCGCTGGCGGACTTCGAGGACATCGCGGTCATCGCGACCTTCTTGAGGGTGTCCAGATCCTTGACGGAAATCTTCATCGCGACCTTCTCGAGGACCTCCCGCGCCTTGTCCGCCGCCTGGCGGTAGCCCGCGGCGATTACGGTCGGATGAATGTTCTGTTCGATCAGATCTTCCGCCTTCTTGAGCAACTCTCCCGCGAGGACGACCGCCGTGGTCGTGCCGTCGCCGGCCTCCTCGTCCTGGGTCTTCGCGACCTCGACGAGCATCTTGGCCGCCGGGTGCTCGATGTCAATCTCCTTCAGGATCGTCACGCCATCGTTCGTGATCACGACGTCCCCGAGGCTGTCGACCAACATCTTGTCCATCCCGCGGGGCCCGAGGGTCGAGCGGACCGCGTCCGCAACGGCCTTCGCCGCGGCGATGTTGTTGAACTGCGCTCCCTTGCCGCGCTCGCGGCGAGTCCCTTCCTTCAGAACCAAAATCGGCGTTCCTGCTGGCATCATGTAAATCTCTCCGAATATGGGATTCGGCGGCACGCCTATGTTGAGACTTCTATATAAACATAACGAGCAGCGACTCGACCGGCCTGGAGGGACTTGGGGGCCTCCTCTCCGGAGTGGACATAGTTCTATATCAAGAAAGGCGGTAGGTCGGCCGATGAAGGGTCTCCTCCTGGAACTCGCGGACGCCGTCCAGCACGCGGTGGCCGCCATCGAAGGAGATCCGTCCGAGGTCCTTGGTCGCGGCGCCGATGGGGCCCCGAGCACCCGCATCGACCGGGTGGCCGAAGAGACGGTCCTGCGCGTCCTCGACTACGAGGGCGCCGCGCTGAACGTGCTCAGCGAGGAGGCGGGATATGTCGATCGAGGCGGCAAGGCGACCCTGGTGCTCGACCCGATCGACGGGACGCACAACGCCTTGCGCGGCGTCCCTGCCTACTCGGTGTCCATGGCGATCGGGCATGAACGGCTCTCGGACATCCAAGAGGCGCTCGTGAGGGACCTGGTCTCCGGAGCCACGTATTACGCGGTGAAGGGGGGCGGGGCCCTTCTGAACGCCCGCCCCATCCGCGTGCGTAACCCCGTGGATTTGGATGATCTGGTGTTCGGCGTCTACCTAGGAAGCCACGCCGCTCCGGATGCCTCCGAGGTCGCCCACCGCGCACGGCGCGTCCGCGCGCTCGGGGCCGCATCCTTGGATCTGTGCCTGGTGGCCCGAGGCGCCTCGGATCTGTACTACATGCATTCCTCAATCGTGGACGCGAAGCTCCGGGCGGTCGACATCGCGGGCGCCGTCCTCATCGTGAGGGAGGCGGGCGGACTCGTGCTCGACCTGAAGAAGAAGGAGCTGGACATGGCCCTCACGTCGACGGCACGGACCGACCTGGTCGCGGTCGGTGACCGCCGAACTTTGGACGTGCTGCCGTGAAGTTCGGGATCACCGCCAACCCGCACATCCCGAGCGCGATGGATTGCACCAAGCGAGTGTTGTCGCGGCTCGAATCCAAACACGAAGTCCTCCTGGAATCGGACTTGGCCCGGGCCCTCGACCGGAAAGGCGTGCCGCTCGCGCACATGAAGCCAGACCTGATGCTCGCGATCGGAGGCGACGGGACGATCCTCCGGGCGCTGCAGCTCTCCGACGCCAAGGTCCTCGGGATCAATTCCGGGTCCCTCGGCTTCCTGGCGGAGGTCAACGCGGACGACGTGGAGGGGGCCCTCGACCGCGTCGCGCGCGGCGACTACCGGCTCGAGGAACGGATGCGACTGAAGGTGACGGTCGACGGCGAGCGGCTCTTCGACTGCACGAACGAAGCGGTCGTGCACACGGCACAGATCGCGAAGATCCGTCACTTCGAGATCCGCCTCGATGACCAGATGGTCGAGCGGGTCCGCGCGGATGGGATCATCGTCGCGACCCCCACCGGTTCGACCTCGTACTCGATGTCCGCGGGAGGCCCGATCGTCGATCCCCATCTGGACGCCATCATCGTGACCGCGATTGCCCCGTTCAAGCCCGCGTCCCGACCGCACGTCTTCCCGGCTTCGGCCCAGGTCCATGTCCGCCTCCTGCGGCCCAAAGAATGCCTGCTGGTGATGGACGGCCAACACGAATCGAGCCTGAAAGGGAGCGAGGACATCGCCATGACGGCCTCGGAGCGACGGGCGAAGTTCATCCGGTTCCGGGACGACTTCTATCGTCGCATCGAGGAGAAGCTGGCCGGCCAGTGAGGCGACGATGAAACGCGTCGAGGCGATCTCGCGGAAGACCCTCCGCATGATCCTCGAAGCCTCTCGCGACATGTACCCGCGAGAGTTCGGCGCGATCTTGCGAGCGGACCAGGGGACGATCGACGAGCTCCTCCTGGTCCCGGGGACGATCAGCGGCAAGCACCATGCGATCTTCCAGCTCCACACCCTCCCCGCGGACTTCTCCGTTGTGGGCACCGTCCACTCCCATCCGAGCGGGGTGTACGAACCGTCCGACGAGGACCTCGCTCTGTTCAACAAATTCGGCGGGATCCATCTCATCGTCGGATATCCGTACGAAGAAGATACGTGGGCCGCGTGGACGAACAAGGGTCAGAGGACGACCCTCCGAATCATCCCGTAGCGACGTGCGCGCCGTCCAGGACGGCGCGGTAGGCCGCCTCGATTCGGTCGGTGACCCGCTCGATGCTGAACGATTCGAGGACCTTCTCGCGGGCCCGCACGCCCATCGCCCGGCGGGCGTCCGGATCGGCGAGGAGGCGTCGGATCTTGTCCGCGAGGTCCCGCGGGTTGACCGGGTCGGTGAGGAGACCGTCCCGGCCGTCCTCGATCATCTCGCGCACTCCCGGGATGTCGGCGACGATGACCGGCTTCCCCGTCGCCATCGCCTCGAGAGCGACGATCCCGAACGCCTCGAGTCGGGAGACGCTCGGGAGGACGAAGACGTCGCAGGCCGCGTAGACCTCAGGGAGCTGTTCGTCCGAGACGCGCCCGAGGAATTGGACGCGATCCGCGACCCCCATCGATTCGGCGAGGGCTTGCATCGGCTCGAGGAGCGATCCGCCTCCCGCAATCAGGAACCGCGCCTCGGCGACGTACCGTGCGGCCTCGATGAAATGCTCGACGCCTTTGTGCGGGACGATCCGTCCGACGAGCAGCACGAGCGGCGTGCCCGCCGGAACCTGGAGGGATTCGCGGATCCGCGATCCGTCGACGTCCGGACGGAAGCGCCGATGGTCCACGGCGTTGGGGATCACACTCGGGTTGTATCGCCACACCGCGCGGCTTGTTGCCGCATACGTCCGCGTGGTCACGATGACCTGCGCGGCATTGCGCAACGTGTCGGCCCCGAGGCTCCGGCGATAGATCGACTCGACGACCGACCCAAGGCTCGAGGGAAGCTCGACGTCGCAATGGTATGTCACGAGATAGGGAATCCCGCGTTCCGTCGCCACGTCGCCCGCGTAGTGAGAGGCGAGCGGCGGAGGCGAGTGCGCGTGGATGATGTCGGCCGCGAGGTCACGGAGGCTCCCGCGCATGCGCGGCGTGATCGGGGTTCGGAAGACGATCGTCCGCGGCCGCACGCGGACGACACTGAAACCATCGATTGTCTCCTCCATAGGCAAGGCCGGATCATGCCGCGTCGTGACGACGGTCACGTCGTGCCCCCGGCGAGCGAGCTCCCGCGAAAGGGTTCGGACATGGCTCTCCACGCCGCCGAAGTGGGGGGAAAACCACGGGGACACCTGGGCGATTTTCACGCCCGTCACCTCAGAAGATCCGGCTCCGGGGCGCGATGTTGCCGCGGGCGTGGGCGCCCGGGCCGAGGAACGCTTCCTCGCCGATGATCGTGCCCGCGTCGATGGACGCGTTGATGCCCACCTTCACGTCGTCGCCCATGATCACCCCGAGCTTTCGGAGGCCCGTATCGATTTCGACCCCGCGGAACACGACCTTCACCGAGGCCTCGTCGAGCCGAAGATTCGCGACCTTTGTGCCCGCCCCCAAGTTGCACCGCTCTCCGAGGATGCTATCGCCGACGTAGTTTTGATGAGGCACGTGGGCGGACGCCATGAGGATCGAGTTCTTCACCTCGCAGGCGTTGCCGACTTTCGCTTTCGGCCCGATCGAGGTCGACGGCCGGATGTAGCAGTTCGGGCCGATCTCCGCGTCCGCGCCGATGATCGTTGGACCTTCGATGTAGGAGCCCCGGCGGACGGTCGCTCCCTCCTCCACGAGGACCTCGCCGACCAGCGTCGCCCCCGGGTCCAAGTGGCCGCGGTTCGCGCCTTTCAGCGGCGTCAACAAGGCGGTGTTCGCCCGCAGGAGATCCCACGGCCGCCCGACGTCGATCCATTCGCCCGGCAGGCGGAAGCCGGACACGTCCCGTTTCGCCATGAGCAGGCGGATCGTGTCGGTAATTTCGTACTCGCCGCGGGGCGATTTCGGCGTTGCATCGATGAGCGGGAAGAGGTCCTCGTCGAAAACGTAGATGCCTGCATTGATGAGATTGGACTTCGGTTGCCGCGGTTTCTCTTCCAGTGCGGCGACTTTACCGTCCTTCATCTCCACGACCCCGAAGGCGCGAGGATTCGGGACCTCGGCCAGGGCCATGACCGGACCTCGGACCTTTTGATGGAACGCGAGAAGCTCGGACAGCGCCGGGGCCGATGCGACCACATCCCCGTTGACGCTCAGGAACGTCCCGTCGACATGCTTGCGCATGCATCCGATCGCGTGGGCCGTCCCCAGTCGCTCCCCTTGCTCTTCGTACTCGAGCGAGAGGCCGAGGGCCTTGCCGTCCCCGAACCGCTCGCGGATCCGATGGCCTTGCCATCCGATGAGGATCGCAATCTCCCGGACTCCGGCCGCGCCGAGGGCCTCCAGAGTGTGCCGCAGAAACGGCTTGCCGGCCACCGGGAGAAGGGGCTTCGGAAGATTGGCCGTGAGGGGCCTCATCCGCGTGCCCTCTCCGGCTGCGAGGACGACGGCCTTCATGCAGCGGCGCCTTTTGCGCTCGATAGAACCGCGGAATATATCTCCTTTGCTCTGGCCTCTTCTCGGGACTCCGCGAGGATCCGGATTTTCGGTTCGGTCCCGGAGAATCGAACGAGCGCCCAGCCGTCTTCGAACTGCAATCGCCAGCCATCGACCGTGCTCACCTCCGCGCCGGAATCCCGGAGCGCGCGATCGAGGCGGGTCTCGATGGCCGCCCGATCCGATGCTCGATAGGAGACCGCGCCGCGGATCACGGGATATCGCGGGATCTCCCGAACCAGATCGTCGAGGGGACGCTCCGCAACGAGGGCCACGAGGCGCGCGGCCGCGTAGACGCCGTCGGGGCAGAACGTCGACTTCGGGAAAATCCAGGTCCCGGAAGGCTCTCCGCCGAAGTCCGCGCCGCGTCGCTTCAACTCCGCCGCGACGTAGACGTCTCCCACGCGGGTCCGCCAAACTTTCGCCTTCGGGAGCAGGTCCTCGAGGACCATCGACGCGTCCACGGGGACGACGAGACCGCTGCGGACTTCCTTCCGCGCGAAGAGCGCGAGGAGCAGGTCGCCTCCGACGAAGGTCCCTGTTCGATCGACCGCCACCATGCGGTCCCCGTCGCCGTCGTGCGCGATGCCGAGGTCCGCTTGGACGGCCTGCACCGTGGCGCGAAGCGCCACGAGATTCTCCTCGGTCGGCTCCGGTTCGCGGCCGGGGAAGTGGCCGTCCGCCTGCGCATTGATCGCGAGGACATCGCATCCCAGCTGCCTCAGGAGGAACGGCGTGATGGTGCAGGTCGCGCCGCATCCGCAATCGACGACGACGCGGACCTTCGCGGTCCCAACATCCTTCAAGATCGCGTCGATGTGCTGCTGAACCAGATCGGATCGCGAAAAGACGGCTCCGATGCGATCCCATGTAGGGCCTGCGAAGCGGGATCGGTCGAGGGCCTCCTCGACCTCCCGTTGTTGCGCCTCGTCGAACGCCATTCCGTCCGGGTTCCACAGCTTGATCCCGTTGTACGGCGCAGGATTGTGGGACGCCGTAATCATCGCCCCGCATGCGAAGTCACGAGCACCTCGGGCGAGAGTCGGCGTGGAGACGAGCCCCGCGTCAACGGCAGCCGAGCCGGTAGAGAGGACGCCGGCCGCGAGCGCTTGGACGAGCATCGGTCCCGTCATCCGAGGATCGCGCCCGATCACGGAATCTCCATACAACTCGCCGATCACGCTGCCAACGCGAAGGGCGAGCTCGGGCGTCACCTCGACGTTGCCGAGACCTCGGATTCCCGAGGACCCGAAGCGCACCACGTTCCGGCATAGGACGCCGCGATAGAAGGTTTCGCGGGAGGGGCGCGTCCGGACAACAATTATATATTGACCTCTAGATGCATCCGTGAGCGGCCTGTTGTGGGGCCGCGTTCCGGAGGGATTGACTTGGTCATGGAACCGGTGAGCATCGAAGCCGCCATCGAGAAGGCGAAGAAGAAGGGCCTTCGACCCGGCCGCGTGAAAGGCACGAACGGAATCCAATTCACGAAAGGGCGGAACCAGCGGATCGAAGTGATCAGCTGGGACGAATTCCGGACGACGCTCACGGAGCGCGAGTTGCAGGTCTTCGACTCCGGCGGATTCATGAAGATCATGAAGAAGACCCAGTGACGCCGCGATCCGAGGGCGGCCCCGAGGCCGGGACCGGGAAGATTATTTACGCACCTAGGATTTCGCATCCGCTCGCAGGACGCGTGGGTTGCCAAGCTTGGTCAAAGGCGCAGGGCTCAGGATCCTGTCTCGTAGGGGTTCGCAGGTTCAAATCCTGCCCCACGCACCCTTCCCGCGAGCCGGCCCGACGTCCGGAAATGCGCATCCCACAAGAACCCGGCCGGTTCTCCGAACGGACCTTTCTGTACAGCGATTATTTGAACCTTAAATGGGCCGGAGGCGGCCAGCGGCGGACAATCGTCGGACGTGGAGTCTATCTCGGAGCTATACTTTGATTCGATTCGACGTTTGATATACAAAGCGCAAACTGTGCGCGAAAGCTATTCATAGGTTCGGCTGCCTATTCAGGAATATCCGGGTGAAGGGATTCTCACCGGGCCCGCCGAGGCGTCTTGGCGTTTCGGCACCGCGTTCCGCAAAGGGGCCCGGAGTCCCGATGTCGGCACCGGGCCGGCCTCGTTTTCGCCTGGAGGTGATCCGTTGCCCTCCCAGAAGTTCAGCCGGAAATATCTCACACGGCACAAGAAGAGCGCCCAGCTGTGGCGTCGCGCCCGCCGGCTGACCCCTGGCGGAGTCGAGAGCAACATCCGCTACTTCCGACCGCACCCCTTTCTGGCGGACTACGGCGACGGCGGGTACATCTACGACGTCGACGGCAACAAGATCCTCGACTTCATGATGGGCTTCGGGGCCCTGCTCCTGGGCCACAACAACCGAGACATCGCCCTCGAGGTGATCAAGCAACTCGAATCCGGCTCGATGCTCGGGGTGACCAGCGAGCTGTTCATCGATTACCTGGCGGCGGTCCAGAAAGCCGTGCCGTCGATGCGGAAAATCCGCCTCTGCAACAGCGGGACGGAAGCGACGATGCACGCGATCCGCACCGCGCGAGCGTATTCCGGCCGGGAGAAGATCGCGAAGGCGGAAGGCGCGTACCACGGCGCGCACGACTATGCCTTGCAGAGCCTGGACATGGACGCCCGGATGGCCCGGAACAACGGGTACCGGCCGGTCCCGTACGGTCGCGGCATCCCGAAGGCCGTCTCCGACACGGTCGTGATTTATCCGTACAACGATATCGAAGGGACCGCGGCGGCCCTCGAAGAAAACGACGACGAGGTCGGCGCGCTCATCGTGGAGCCGGTCCTCTGCGGTCCGGGGGTCATCGTGCCGAAGGGCAACTACCTGAAGCGCCTCCGCCAGCTCACCCGGAAGCGCGGGATCGTCCTGATCTTCGATGAGGTCCTGACGGGATTCCGCCTAGCCTACGGCGGCGCGCAAGAATACTACGACGTCCGCCCCGACATGACGACGTTCGGGAAAATCGCCGGCGGCGGATTCCAGGTCGCGGGGTTCGGAGGCGAGTCGCAGATCATGAATGTCCTCGAACCGGGCCGCGGGTGGAGGAACGCGACCTTCCACGCGGGGACGTACAACGGTCATCCGATTGGCGTGGCGGCCGGGTTGAAGGCCGTGCAGATCCTCGGCGAGCATCCGGAGTATTACGAGCAGGTGAATCGCCTCGGACGGCAGCTGTTCAGCGGCCTCCAGGATCTCGCCGACGACCGACGGATCCCGGCCTGGGTCGAATACGTCGGCTCGATCGGGAACGTCTACTTCACGACGAAGGACGAGATCCGCAACTTCCGGGACACGTTGAGCGCGAACACCCGTCGCTGGTGGAACTGGTTCATCCATTGCCTCGGGAACAACGTCCTGTTCGGCATCCCGAACACGGGAGAGCGGGCGTTCCTCAGCACGGAGCACACGGACGAGGACATCGAGTGGGCCCTCGAGGTGGCCGACGGCGCCTTCGCCGCGATCGCGAAGGAAGCTCGGAGGAACCGCGAGAAGGCACCCTCGGTGCAGCTCCAAGCCGCTGGCGAGCAGGCGTCTCTCTACGGCGAGACGCCTCCGCCGAGCGTCTGAAGCCGCTCAATTCAACGTTCGGGTCTCTTCGGCAATCTCGGCGACGCGGATGCCACGTCCGCGAGCCGACAGCTCTCGGAAATAAGCCATCGGCTCGAAGGCGATTTCCGGAGGCACCACGCCCGGACCTCTGGTTTGGCCTTTGACCATCCACTGAGCCGCGATCGAGGGAGGAACCCCAGTGTCGACGACGCCGCCCCCGACGTTCCATTTCTTGTGGGGCCAGGTGACCGCTTCGTACCGCAACGTGAGCGCGTTCCCGTCCTTTTCTCCGATCAAGACGCAGCGTTGGATGTCTACGTCGAGTTCGGGTTCCTTCGGCTTTGGGAGATTGTCGATCACGGTCGAGGTCACGTCGTATGGACGGACCTTGGTACCCTCGAGGACGATCTCGTCGCGGCGGGCCAGTCCGAGGCGGACGAGCGTCTCTACGGTTTGGCGGAACGCGGGCGGGAAGGCCACGATGAAGTCCATTTCCTGGATGCCCTTTCCCAGGTTCTTCGGCATTGTCGCGAGCTCCGAGTGGATCGTGTAGTATCCTTCGACGACCCCGACGGGCGCGACGAACTCGGAACGCTCGAGGCCCGACAGCGCGGGGACGAACTGAATCTTCCCGTTCCGGAGGATCGGAGCCTCCATCGAGAACTCGTCGAAGATCGTTCGGATCGCGTACGGCGGGACGAAGATCCCGGGCTCTCCCCCGGAGACGACCGCGCCGCTGCTGCGGAGCAGCACCTTGCGAATCTTGTCCAGCTTGGCCGCTCCATAGGCTCCCATCACGTTCATCGTCCCGGGCGTCGAACCGATGCCGAGGACGCACGTCACGCCGGCATCCTTGGCTTTCGAATCGAGCTTCAGCTGTCGAATCGTCTGGTGGTACAGCCCGCCGAGGTCGCAATAGTGGACGCCGGCTCCGATCGCGGCCTCCATGATCGGGACGTTCAGATCGTACCAGGAGCTGTTGATGACGCAATCCCATTTCTTCAGCTCCCGCCCGAGGGACGCGGCATCGCGGGCGTCGACGGAGACGGGGACCGCACGATCGTCGCGCTGCACGGCCGCGAAGGCCTTCGCCTTTGCATCGCTCCTCCCGCCGATTCCGACCCGGGCGACCCCTGGACTCGAGAGGAGGTCCGGGACCGTCGATTGGGCCATGGCGCCGTAGCCGCCGATGATCAGCACGTCCATGGCCTGCCTCCCTCCCACGGAAACGGGGGTTTCATTAGTCCTTTTCGCAACGCGTCAGGTGTCGGCCACCCGCGTCGCCCAGAGGACCGCGGAACCGGCGAGGACGAGGACGACGGTCCCCGTGAACGCGGGTCCGTAGCCGAGGAGGCCGGCGAGGGCGCCGCCAAGGAGGGGGCCGTAGATCGATCCGAATCCTTGGACCGCGTTGAAGGCCCCGAGGGAGCGGGCCCGTCCGCCCTCCGGTGCCAGACGGGAGACCAACGTGGAGCTGGCGACGTTGATCACGGCCCAGCACGCCCCCACTCCCGCGTGGAGGGCGAGCACGAGGGCAAGCCGCGGGACCGCCGCAAGTCCCGAGAGACCCAGGAGGAAGAAGGATCCGAAGAGCAAGGACCGTCCGACGGTCCCGTACAGCTGCATCGGCCGACTGCCCCGCGAGGAGACCCAATCCGCCACGCGCGGATATATCGCGATGGACGTGACCTGGCTCGCGATGTAGATCCCGAAGATTGCCGAGCTCGCGAGGCCGTAGGCCTGTGTGAGGAAGATCGGGAAGAAGCTGTAGAACGCGGTGAATCCCCCGAATAGGAGGAAGACCGACAAAAAGTAGAACCGCAGGGTGCGAGGCAGTCTCGGGGCGGAATTCGTCGGCCCGATGAAATGGACGATTCGCATCGGCAGGTATCGCCCCCGCTCGACCCGCGGATGCGTGTCGACCAGATGGAGCTCGTGCCGATCGACCCGAACCGCTGATTCCCGCGTCTCGAGTTGGACAACCCCGCCGGCTGCGAACGCGAGGATCGCGCCGATCAAGAAGAGGGCCCGCATCGAGCTCAGGCCCCCGCCAACGAGTGCAGGGCCCGCGGCCAACCACACGACGCCGAGGGCCAGGCCGATGACCCAGCCGGTCGCCGTCATCCGGCTCATCGCCGCCAACCGGGCCGGCCATTCCTTGCGATCCGAGCCCTCCATCAGGAGGACCGTGCCCGCGGGGCCGCTCGCCGCGCCGAGGAGTCCCGCGAGCAAGTTCGAGAGATAGAAGTCCGACATCGTGCGGCTCGCCGCCATCGCGACGAGCGCGACCCCGCTCCCGAGGAACCCGATGAGCAAGAACGGTTTCCGTCGCGCGATACGGTCGCACGCGGATCCCCACAGCATGAACGATGGGACCGAGGCGATGCTCGTCGCCGCGGCGATGATGCCGACGTTGAGGAGACTCCCGCCTAGCGCGTAGGCGAAGAGAGGAATGAGGGCCGACGTCGCGCCGCCGGAGATCCCCATCGGGAGGTAGGCGTAGAACCAACGCGACGATTCTTTGCTGCCCATCCCATCCTCGGCGTCTGGCCGGAACGCGGTGCAATCGGCCCCGATATTTGGGCTTTGTGTCCTCGAAATCGAAGGAGGACCTCCGTGAAAAGTCTCCTCGCCGCGAAGCTATATGACCGAGGGGTCTTCACCCGTTTGTGGGAAACCTCCGCTCGGGTGCCATCTTCACAGCGATAGCTATCGCCTCGCTCGTCGTGTCTGCGGCGGTCCTCTTCGGATACCTCTCGTCCGCTCCCTCCGCGTCCACGTTGCGCCTCGGCTTCTTGCCGAACGTGACCCATGCGCAAGCCTTGTACGGCGTCAGCACGGGCCTCTACCAGCGGGCCCTGCAACAAGCCTTGGGCGCGGAATTCGCGATCCAACCGCAGGTCTTCAACGCCGGGCCCGCGGCGATTCAGGCCCTCCTGTCGAACCATGTCGATCTGATTTTCGTCGGCCCTTCGCCGACGTTGAACGGCCTCTCCGTGGCGCCGGGCATCCTTCGGGTCATCGCGGGGGCGTCGAGCGGCGGCGCCCTTTTTGTGGCCCAGCCGGGCCTCGACCTCTCGACGAATGACTCCTACAGCGGGAAGAAATTCGCGACGCCCCAGTGGGGGAACACCCAGGATCTGGCGTTGAAGCATTATCTCCTCAACCGGACCGGACATCGGACGCAGGACCAGGGCGGAGACGTCGACGTCATCAACACCGCGAATCCCCAAATCTTCACGTTGTTCAAGCTCGGACAGATCGATGGCGCCTGGATCCCGGAGCCTTGGGCGACGCGATTGATCCGCGAGGCGAATGCGAAAGTCGTCCTCGATGAACGGTCCCTCTGGCCGCGGGGACAATTCGTGACGACCCAGCTGGTGACGACGGCTCGGTATCTCAACGACCATCGTGACATCCTCACCGCCTTCCTGCGCATGTACGTGAACGTGACCCTCCAGCTGCAAAAGGCCAACCCTTCCGACCTCGCGATCATCAACGATGCGATCTACAATGCGACGAACAGCCGCCTCGACTCCGGGACGATCAGCGCGGCGTTCCTGAATTTCAACGTCACCTACGACCCGATCGCCCCGTCCTTGGCGACGTACCTGAAGTGGGCCCAGGACCTCGATTTCTTGCCCCGAGACCTTCGGACCGACTCCCTCTACGATCTCAGCTTGCTGAACGGAATCCTCGATCAGCTCGGCCTCCCGCGGGTGAGCGGCCTATGAAAGGCGCGGCGCTGAAGCTCGTCATGCTGGGAAAGCGCTTCAAGGGGAAATCGGGCGAGACCGAGGCGCTTCGCGATGTGAACCTCCAGATTCGCGAAGGGGAGTTCGTCACGATCGTCGGACCCTCCGGCTGCGGAAAGTCCACACTCCTCAGCTTGGTCGCAGGCCTCGAGGACGCGACGACCGGCTGGGTCGAGATGGATGGCAAACGCGTGCACGGCCCCGGCGCGGATCGGATTGTCGTCTTCCAGGACGCCGCGTTGTTCCCGTGGCTCGACGTGACGGGCAACGTCGAATTCGGATTGCGGGTCGCGCGGGTCCCTCGCCGGGACCGGAAAGAACGGGTCGCGCGGCACCTTGCGACCGTTCAACTCGAGAAGTTCGCCCATGCGCGGGTCCACGAGCTATCCGGCGGGATGAAGCAGCGCGTGGCGCTCGCACGGGCGCTCGTCCTGCGCCCCCGGGTGCTCCTGATGGATGAACCGTTCGCCGCGTTGGACGTCCAGATCCGGGAGGAGATGCAGTCGGTCGTCCAGGACCTCTGGCAACGGAGCGGGGCGACGACCCTCTTCGTGACGCACGACGTGCGAGAGGCCGCCGTCCTCGGCGATCGGATCGTGGTCCTGTCGCACCGGCCCGGGATGGTCAGCCAGATCCTGGAGAACCACGCGCCGAGGCCCAGGACCCTGAAGGATCCGGCCGTCGAAGAGGTCATTCGTCGATCGAACGAGATCCTGAAGGCGGAGGTCCAATGGTCGAACAACCAGACCAAGCTCCTGTTGTAGCGCGCAACCCGGAGCGGAGCCTCGCCTGGGAGTTCCGTCACCTCGTCCCGATGGTCGCGGTAGCGGTGGTCGCCGTCGTCGTCTGGGACCTGATCGTGCGGTGGGGAGTCTGGGGCATCCTCTTCCCTGGCCCCACCGACGTCGGCCATGCGCTCGTCGTCTTCTGGAACAGCACGCGGCTGGTCCGCGCCATCGCCGCGACCCTTCGACGGCTCGCGGTCGGCTTCCTCATGTCCCTCGTCCTCGGCGCACTCCTCGCGTTCCTCATGGTCCGGTTCGCCACCTTCGGGAAGGGGATCCAGCCGTACATCCTCGGGCTTCAGACCTTCCCGTCGATCGCGTGGGTGCCGCTCGCCCTCATCTGGTTCGGGTTGTCGGAGACGACCTTGCTCTTCGTCACGATCATCGGCTCGGTCTTCGGGGTCAGCATCGCGTTCGCGGATGCATTGCGGACGGTGCCCCCGCTGTACCTGCGGGCGGCCCGTAACATGGGATCCGACGGGATGGACTTGATTCTCCGGGTCACGGTCCCGGCCGCCCTCCCGCATCTGATTTCTGCCGCGAAGGTCGGATGGTCCTTCGCCTGGCGGTCGCTCATCGGTGCCGAGCTCATCTTCGCTACGGTCGGCCTCGGCTTCCTCCTGGAGTCCGCCTCCTCCGTCCCGGACATCGCGGGAGTCATGGGCGTCATGATCGTCATCCTCGTGATCGGGATCGTCGTCGACCAGCTCCTCTTCACCAAGACCCAGGAGTGGGCGAACCGCCGGAGGGGCCTCGTCCCCCACCGATGATCGAATCCGGCCCCGCGGTGGCCTGGGCTCAGAGTAGATCGAAGACCAACTTGGCCGCCGCGATGAAAAGGACGATGATGAAGATCAGGGCGACGGATCGCGTCTTGAGTTTTGCGAGTCCCCATCGGGATCCGAGATAGGCCCCGACGAACACGATCGGCATGAGGATCGGGATCAGAAAGTAGGCCTGGGGCCACGCGAACCCGGAGGGCGCGAGCGCGAGGCTCGCCAGGTAGGCTGCGAAGCCGACCGCCGCGGTCGGGATGATGAGCAAGGACGAGGTCCCGATCGCCTTGCGGGTCTTCCTCCCAAGGACGTAGAGGAGCAACGGGACGTTGAGGAGGCCGCCCCCGATGCCCATGCTGCCGGACAGGAACCCGGATCCCGCGGTCGCCACGGCGGTGCCCATCACGCGGGGGCGGGTCCGCAAGGCGTCGTTGTCCTCGTCGACGGAACGTTTGTTCCGCACCCAGTCGAGGACCATGTAGGCGCCGAACAGCAGGAGGACCCCCGCGAAAAACCCCTTGAAGGTCCGCTCATCGAGGACGACGAGCGTGAACAACGTCCCGATCACGGCCCCGACGAGGGCGCCCGCGACCAGGATGCCCCCGAGGTGAAAATCCACGAGGCCGTGACGCCGGTGGTTGATGACGGAGGACGCCGCGGTCGCGATCGTGAGGGTGAGGGAGACGGGGACCGCGACGTCCTTCGATGGGATCCCGGTCGAAAGCAGGATCGGGACGAACAGGAGCCCCCCGCCGAGGCCCAGATTCGCATAGATGAAGGCGACCGCGAAGATCAGGACCGCCTGGAGCAGCAGGAGAGCAAGGTCCACACGGCGCGAAAGCCAAGGCCGTATTAATTACTAGCCCGAAAATATGGGTCGTGGACGGTTGAGGAATTCGTGGTCCTCCTCGTGCGGTTCGGAGAACTGGCCCTCAAGAGCCGGTACGTGCGGCGTCAGCTGAGGGACCGTCTCGTCGCCAACATCCAAGATCTGTTCGCGAGCGAGGGCGTCGAATGCGTCACGGAATCGGATGAAGCCCGCGTGTACGTCCACGTGAACGATCCCGCGAAGGCCCTGGCCATCCTTGGCCGCGTCTTCGGCGTGGTCTCCATCAGTCCCGCGGTGGAAGTGCATGCGGATCTGGATTCGTTGAGGAAGGCCGTCCGATCGGAGGCGGCGACCGCCCTCTCGGCAGGCCAATCGTTCGCCCTCCGTCCGCGGCGAGTGGGGACCCATCCCTTCACGAGTCAGGATCTGGCCCGCGAGCTCGGGGAAGACGTCCGACGGGACCATCCCAAGGTCCGCGTCGATCTGGACGATCCGGATGTCGAGATCCATGTCGAGGTCCGGCACAACCGTGCTTTCGTCTTCCGGGAGATCCGCGCGGGCCCCGGCGGACTCCCCCTCGGAAGTCAGGGCCGCGCCCTCGCCGTGGTGCAGGATCAAGCCGGGATGGTCGCCGCGTGGATGGGGATGAAGCGAGGCTGTCGAACGGTCATCGCGGCCTCGAACGGCGCGGACTTCGTAGAGCCTCTCCGGAGGTGGGACGTCCGGCTCAAAGTGCTGGACCTTCCCGCGAACGGGGAATTCGGAGAACTCGTCCGGATCGCGAGGGCGGAAGCAGTCTTCCTCGGGACCCGCTGGGACGAGTTCGACCCGAAGAAACGTCCCGATGTCGGGGTCCCGATCTTCGAGCCGGTCATCGGACTCACCGAAGAGGGAATCGGCAAGATCGCGGCGCGGATCCGAACTGCGTGAGGTCACTTGCCAAGGCGCTCATGGCGGCTGATGCTCGGCCGGATCTTCTCGGCCCCCTTGCCTTTGTACATCAGCCCGCGGCCTTTCTTGCCCGCCGAGGTGAGGCCGCGGAAGGCGCGTCCGCGGTTCCCCGGCTCGCAGATCCAGTTGATCTTCGGATCGTTCCGGATGACCGGATGCTGCGGGTCCACGAGGATGACCTCGTAATACTTGTGCATCCCGTCTTCGCCGACCCAGTACGAGTTGAGGACCTCCATGTTCGGGTAGTGCCTCGCGGTCCGTTCCTCGGCGATGCGCTGGATCGACTTCGCCATCGTGATCTTGCGGAGTCCGCGCCGCTTCGGATGGCGACCGCCCATCGGTTTCGGACGGCGGCGACCGCCACGCCGGACCCGCGCGCGGACGATGACGTATCCCTGTTTCGCCCGGTAGCCTAATTCGCGAGCGCGGTCGACGCGGGTCGGCCTCTCGAGGCGGACGAACGCTTCGCCGCGCCGCCATTCGACCATCCGTTGGAAATGCGTTTCTTGGACGACGCCGCGGTGCGGTTCCCTCCAGGCCTGCTTGACGTACCCGTAGAGGTTTCGGGGCCGCGCCGGGGCTTTCGCCTCCTCGCCGCCGATCGTGAGCTCCGGTTCCGGAGCCTTAGGTGTTTCTTCGGCCATCGCCCTACCCCCTGGATTTGCGGATTCGCCCGGAGGTACATCTCCCGACCAGGGTCGTGAAAGCGCTGCGCCAAAGCCCGGGGGATATTAAAGGTCTTGCGCGAGGCGCGTCGCGCGAGGTTCGCGCCGACCATTCTCTCGACGCACGAGGCGCTCGTATGATTGAACGATGAGCCGGGCCGCCGGCTCAACGCTGTCCAGCGACGACACCTCGATCCGAGAGCGGAACCATCCCCAACCTTGGGTCCGAGGGGCGCGCCGTGCGAGTCCTTTGGCGTCTCGCAGGTCGCGAGGACCAGGCAGGATGAACACCTGCACCCGGCCTCGCAAAGCTCGGACCTCCGCGAACACCCGATCGCGTTTCCGACTTCGCCAAGAAATCCAGTACCGCCCCACATGCTCCTCGATCCGGTCCCGGCGACGCGAGACCGCCGGACGAATCCGTTCTCGAAGGGCCGCTACAATCTCCCGCGACGTGCCGCTCGTCCACTCCGCCATTTGCTCCATGCTCAACCTCCCGAAGTCCCAACCGGTTTTCGTAGAATGAACAGGTACTTGAAACCGCGAAGGTAGAAGTTGAACCGACGCGCCCGATGCTCCCACATCGGCGACGCCGATCGATCGTGATGCCGAACCAAGACGACGGTGTCCACCGGTTCGAACAACTCGGTGAGGACGTTCAGCAACCGGAACCCCGCCGGAGTGTAGAATCCACCGCGGTACTCGTCGGCAATGATCCACCCGAGGACGCCTCCCGACTGTAGGACACGAAAAGCTTCCACCGCGACCCGTCGCATTTCATCGTAGAATCGGGAATCGCGACATGAGATCCGTCCGAGGCATCGCGGATCTCGCCCGTAGGCCAGGTTGTCGGAGTACGGCGAGTCAATCACCGCGAGCGCCGCCATCCCATCGGGGATTGGCCAGGCCCTTGCATCCGCGCGGAGGATATCGGACCGCTTCGGCGTCAAGTCGAAGGAGATTGCGCGTCGGCCGAGCGATCGGGCCACATCTCCGATCGTGCCGGAGCCGGCCATTGGATCAACAACGAGATCGCCAGGTCGCGCGTACCGCCGGACCAAATTTTCCGCGCACCGGGCGGGCGTCACGCCGTTGAAAGCCGCATCCCCCGCCTTCAGGTGCCCGTCCGACTGGGTCGGGAAGTCCCAGCAGGTGGACGCTTCGAGATCCGTCCGGCCCAACATGGCCCACGCCTCGGACGGCACGGGGGAGCGCGGACGAGCGGAGGCGAGGGCCACGATTCTCCCACGAAGCCCTCGGATATCAACGCAGACCGCAGAGAGGGATGGGTGAAAGTGAAAATCTACCTAGACCTGGGCGGATCGCGAGGCCAGGAAGCGGCGGACGTTGGAGATCGTGGGATACGGTCGGCGACGGTCGCGGATATGGAGCGCCGAGGCGGCGTTCGCGAAACGCAGGGCCCCGGGCACCGGATCGTCGAGGAGCCGCGCGTAGACGTAGGCGGCGTTGAAGACGTCTCCGCAACCCGTGGGATTCTCGACGGGCACGGAGAACGCCCGCATCTTCGTGACGCCGTCGGAAGCAATACGAGCGGACCCGCGTTTCCCTCGGTGGATCACGACCTCCCCTGCTCCCAATTCCAGAATTCTCTCAGCCGCTTCGAAGGGCGACGACCCGCCTCCGAGCGCCGCGACCTCGACCTCGTTTCCAAAAAACGTGTCGACGAACGGGAGGGCCATCCTTGCCGCCTTGATCCGAGCGTCCGTCCAGCCGTGCGGATCGGTCGACATGTCCAGCGAGGTTCCGACGCCGGCGTGACGCGCCCGCGCCAAGAGCTGGGCCGTGGGCCGACCCATGAGTCGCGGGGTCCACCAGAAGCCCGCGCGGTGAAGGTGGTCGTTGCCGTTGAGGGCCTTCGGAGGGATGTCGGAGAGACGGAACGCGCCATTCGCCCCGAGCGAGGTGATCAAGGCACGACCGCCGCCGGTCCATGAAAGGGCGACGGTGGCCCCGGTCGGCCGTCCCGCTTCCGTCCGCACGATCGCGCGCACGCCGTAGCGGCGGTAGGCCTGCCGGAGCAGGTCTCCGTTCGCGTCCCGTCCGAGGACGCCAACGAAGGCTGTCTTCGCACCGAGCTGCGATATCTGGAGGGCGAAGTTCGTCGCATTGCCTCCCGGGAGCGTCTCGAAGGCCTCGATGTGACCCTGGAAATCCCCTCGGGGGAGAGGGGGCATCGGCGGCGTGATCCGATCGACGATGGCATCTCCGACCGCGATCACCCGCGGCGCTCGGCGGGGCATCCTAGGCCTTCCAGAGTCCCTGCCGTTTCAATTCTTCGACGACCAAACGGTAGTCGGCCGGGCGTCCGCAAGTCGGGCAGAACAAATTGCCGTGCGCGTCCCGCACCGGGTTCGGACCCTCCCACCCGCAGAATCGACACAGGGCGTCCGTCGGGGCCATGACACCACTCAGAAGTAATCCTCGAGCGTCATTTTCTTCTCGGCCCTTCGCGGGCCCTCCGAAGGGGTCTCGTGTTCGGCGAAGTCCCCGCTATCGAGGGATTTCTGTTGGGCCGGCTGGGTCCCGGTGAAGAGCGCCTTCTCGTCCCAGCCGTAGACCTCGGTGATGTAGGCGAGGGTCTGCGCGACCCGCCGCGCGTAGTATTCCCAGTCCGGCCGCTGGTCGAAGGGACGGCCGGACACGTACGGCTCGACCTCCATGGGGCTCTTCTTCGAGTCCGTCACGATCCAAGAGACCTTCATCCCGGGCATGAACTCCTCGCCCAGCTGCTCGAGCTTCCGCGCCGCGATCACGTTGCTCATGGAGTTCGGGTTCACGTAGCGATTCTCCTCCTTGACCGTCCGAGAGATCACAAGCGCCTCGATCGGATCCCGGTCCGGGTCGTCCAGTGCCGGCGTCCCCGCGCGGACCTCCGCCACGATCTGCTTCGCCAAGGCGATCGAACCGTCCTGGTCCCGGTCCAAGATCTTCTCGAACACCCGGCCCTGGGCCTCACTCTGCAGGTCGAAGGCATCCGTCCTCCGGATCTCGTAGCCGCGGACGACCATCTCGTTCCGCATCTCCTCTGGCCACGCGACCTTGCCTGCGTACCGTTTCTTCCGCCCGTGGCTGAAGAGGGTCTCGTAGATCTTGTCGACCTCCATCGAGATGCGGCCTCGGGAGAACCGCTCCGCGGTCTTCCGCGCGTAGGCGAGAGATTCCTCCGGGCCGGGCGACGGCGATTGGAAGAACACGGAGTCCGTGTCGGCGTAGACGACCTTCACCTGCTCCGCCTCGAGCTCCCCGATGATGCCCTTGATCCGGTCTCGGGCGAAGGCCGTGATCGAGGCCCCGACCTTCGGGTCGTTGAACCGGTAGAACGAGGAGGCCAGGACGCCGTAGAAGGCGTTCATCAAGATCTTGATCGCGGCCTGGAGGCCCTCGTAGAACTCCTTCATCTGCGGGTCCGTCTCGGCCTTCATCCGCGTGCGGACCTCCTGCCGGTCCTTCATCAGGTTCGCGAGGATCACCGGGAGGAGGCCCTTCTTCACGTCGGCGGCGAGGAACTTCGCCCCCGTCGGGCTTGCGATCGTGCCGTTCGGCGAGACGGTCGTGAAGCAGATGTTGTTCTCGATGATCAGGGACGGATACATCGCCCGGAAGTCGAGGGAGATGACCCATTCGTACAGGCCGGGCTGCAGGCTGTGCACGTACCCGCCCTCGATCTGCTCGACGCGGCCTCCGCGCATCTTCATCATCGGCACCGCGACGTGCGCGCGGTCCGCGGCGCGGATCAGGATCGAGTCGATCAGATTCGAGGTGCGGCCGTGGAGGACGTCCTCCAAGGGGAGCTTGCTCACGGCGGCGAGGTCGAGCGTCTTCTCGATCCTCCGCACGCGTTCGAGGATCTTCAGGGAGAGCTCCGCGTCGTTGATGCAGTAGCGGATGACCTTGTCCCGGTCCGCTTCCCATTCCTCGTCGATCTTCCTCCGCTGAAGCTCGTGCTTCCCGACGCCGAGCAGGTGCTTTGCGACGTAGTCGAGGGTCTCCTGCTTCGGGCGCATCTCCGCCCGGACGGCCCACCAGACGTCCGTCAGGATGCGGCCGTCGAGCCGCCAGAACCGCTCCCCCAGGTGGAAGAAGGAGGAGTGGTCCCGCGCAAGCTGGAGCCGCTGCATGCCGTGCTTTGCGGACCGCTCGACCAGGACCGGCAGGTCGTATCCGTCGATGTTGTAGCCGGAGATGATGTCCGGATCGAGTTCCCAGATGAGCTTGACGAACCGCTCGATGATCTCCTTCTCGTTCCCGGTGAGGATGCGGGTCTTGATCTCGCCGCCTTCGCGGTACGCGACCCCGATGCAGAAGATATGTCCGTCCCGGATCGAGTTCTCGATGTCGAAGCTCAGGATCCGCAGGGCGGGCCGGAACGGGTCGCAGGGTTCGAAACGTTCCGCGACCACGAAGAGTTCCGTCGTGTAGCGACCGGCCGGATCGGCCGGCGTCCCGATGATTCGGACCGCGGCGCCGAGGTCCATGTCGTAGATGAACCGATGTTGGAACGGGATATCGGCCTCGAGAGGGGTCGACCCGAACTTGCGGGCCTTCTCCCGGTATTCCGGCGTCTTCCAAGGTTGTCGGAGGGTGACGCGGGCGCAGGGCGTCGGGCGCCCCTCGACCTCCAAGGTCACGTCCTCGAACGAGACGACTTGCTTGTCGCGGGCGAACGCTCCCCGCAAGGCCTGCGGCGGCGCGACGACGAAAAAGTACGGCTTGAAGCCGGAGTACTCGACGGCGATGCTCTTCCCTTCACGGGTGCGGCCGAACAACTGGATGACGGGGACCTGCGGCTCCTCGGGCCCGTCCACCGGCTCGCGGCGGTACGACGCGGTGATGATCCGAACGTCAAACGCCTCGCTCATGCCTTCGCCACAATCTTGATGACGTCCCCATCCTCAACCGGGTGGTCGCGGCCGACGACCATCTTCGTCCGGGCATTGATCGCGCGGATGAAGTGGTTCCCCAAATCCGTGTGGACCTTAAAGGCTACGTCGACCGCGGTGGAACCGCGGGGTACGAGGAACGCGTCCGGGAGGACGTTCCCGTTCTTGTCAGTCCAGTGATGCTCGTCCTCGACCGGAAACACGACGATTAGATTCAGGAGCTTGAAGACTGCCTCCTCCAGACAGGGCTGCACGCCGGTCGATCCGTGCTTCTGAAGGAACGAGGCGATCGTGTCGAGGGCTTTCGACTGGTTCGGCGTGAGCTTCGTCGGCTCGATGACTTGGAAAGAAGACGCGCCGGGCTCGTACGAGATCAGCGAGGCGGTCGCCGCACGCCGCAGCGCGAGCTCATATTCCGCCGACGTCGGGATCGTGCGATAGCCCTCGATGTGGCTCAGTCCATCCAGGGCGTCCGGGGAGGCGAGATCCGCCTTGTTCGCGGCGAGGATCATCGGCTTCCCCCGGCGGCGGAGGGCGTGGGCGAGGCGGAGGAGATCCTCGCGGCTCCAGCGGGCCATCTTCGGATCGAGAGGCACCTCTCTGAGGGCCATGTGGATCTGCATCTCGGAGAGCCCGAGGCCCGTCAGGCGCCCGAGGAGGACCTTTTCCGGAGGCGTCTCCTCGAGATCGGCCCGTCGCGCCTCCTTGTCCCAGTTCCGGGAGAGGATTCCCGCGATCCAATGCGCGAGTTCCTCCTCGAGGAACCGGACGTCCTCCTTCGGATCGTGGCTCCCGGGCGGCACCGCGTTGCCTTCGAAGTCGGTTCCTCCGGTCGCGTCGAGCACGTGGATCAGGGCGCTTGCTTGTCGCAAGTCGTCGAGGAACTGGTTCCCCAGCCCGCGGCCTTCGTGGGCTTTCGGGACCAGCCCGGCGACATCGAGCATCTCGACGGGGATGAGCCTCGTGCCACCGGCGCAAGGCGCGTTGTTCGGCTTGCAGGCGCGTCCGAGCTCCAGGTGCGGACACTTCTTTCGGACGTATGCGACCCCATGATTGGCCTGGACGGTCGTGAAGGGATAGTTCGCGATCTGGACCGTGGCCAGAGTCGCGGCCGCGAAGAACGTGGATTTCCCCACGTTCGGTTTTCCGACGACCCCCAACTCCATCGGACAAAGAACGTGATGCTTCCACAAGTACTTTCAGCGAACGGCACCGATCCGGTCAGACTTCAGTCGGTCTGTCGCCTCCGTCGGAGCGTCAAAACGACGAAGGCAACTGCGACGGCCAGCGCCGGCATCGCCGCATCTCCGAATTCGGGCACCGGGACCGTCATGGAACTGTCGTTCGTAGGGAGGCTGCCATCGTAGGCCAGAGCCACAGGCAGTCCGGAGATGTACTCAACTCGAAGTCGAATGCGCTGGTTCACGGCGATCGCGACGTTGTCGCCGTTGCAGCTGAACAACTGCTCGGGAGTCGTTGTGGCCTTGGTGTCCCCGCAAATGAGGTTTGGAGAGGAGCCGTCCTGATTCGTGACGACAAACGTCACAGTGAGGACGGTCCCGGTGCTCGCGAGATCGAGGGAGGCGGACCACAAGCCCGCCGAGATGGTCTCTCCGGACGCTGCGGGATCCGTGAAGAAACATGCTTTGACGCCCACGTCGAGGAGAATCGTGGTCCCGGTGCTGCCTTGGGTCGTGTTGAGGCCTTTGACCGCCGAACAGTCCAAAGGCGTGATTCCGGGATCCGTGTTGCGGAGGTAGAACGTCGAGCCACCAAAGGCGAATGGGACGAGGGGCGCCGTAAGGGAGAAGGGTGTCATCGGAGCAACGAGAGGCGGCGCGAACGAGGGAGCGGTGAGGGGAATCGTGGTGTCTCCTCCGGATGTCCAATCCGTTGATTGAATGACAATCCGGGACCTGTTGAGATCCGGAATCGGCAGTGAGGCTTCGATATTCGACTCGTCCTTCGCTGCCGCGACCGAGATCCCGGATTGCCGAAGCCATCCGTTCTGCCAATGGTACACCGCTTTTGAGGTCAACCGTCCCCCGTCGCCGCGGAGTTCCACCAGATAGTCCGCAGAGATGCCTTCGATGGAAAAGCCCCTCGGGTTCGACGCATTCGATTGAAGATACGCGAGAAGAAGGTCCTCTCCCGTCCGTCTCGGCAGCATCGTTGATCCACCACCGGAACTGCCGTTGCCCGCATAGACGGGCGACTTGAACAACCGTTCGGGAATCGCTCCCCCGAACAAGGTGCCAGCCACGTTCGCATGGAAGAAGGCGGTGCCGCTCGACGTCGCGGCCCCGTACCGCACGATGTTGAGGTCGGGGTTTCTCACAGGGGTTGAATCCGCATCGGGCACGTCGCGGGACACCCAGTCACCAAATAGCCCATCGATCCGGACCTGACTCGACGGAGCCGTGACGTAGGCCCTCGCGGTCGATGCGTGGATGAAGACGGGGACAGAACCGCTCGCCCCGGTCAGGGAGACGACCGCCGCATCGCCTGGGAAAAACCCCGGGGCCGACACCGACACCGTGATGGTATCCTCCGGTCGGCCCTGGGTCAGGTTTAAGGATTCCGCTGAGAGGGACAGAACGAGACCCGAAGTCTTGTTGAATTGGAAATTGGACACCTGCCAGATCGAAGATTGCTGCACTCCCATGGCGCGTGCGTGGACCTGGAACAGCGGCGTCGTCCCGCTGCCAAGGACGGGCGTGAGAGGCGTCACATCGAGCAGAATCGCAGCCTCGGACGGAGAGAGTGCCGCCAAACTCCGGCTTGTGGCGCCCAGGAAGTCGTCCGCATAGACTATCGCCCGGAATCGGAAGGCATCGAACCGATCGAGATCATACGTGGACACTTTGACCTCGAGTCCACCGGCGGAGGACGCCGCTTGGACGGAAGCACTGGGTTGCCGGCGGCTCCAGTTGACCTCGGAGTCGGCGGGGAAGGAGTACAGCCTTGCACCGGCCACGGAGTGGTTCCCGCCGAAGACTTCAATCACCGAGTCGGCACCAATCCCAGCGAAGGCAAAGCCCGTTGAAGCGTTCCCGTCCGCGTCGATCAGGAAATCGACGCCGTCATATCCGGTCGCATCGCCCAACGTTCCTCCCTTCATCGAGGCGAAGAGGTACAGAGAATCATGGTCCAGGAGGCTCGCATACCGAGCGATCGAGACATTCGCATCCGAGGCGACAGTCGCGGCATCGAACATCGGCACGGACGACCAATCGCCGAACGAACCGTCGATCGTAATCGGCGCGGATGGCCCGGACGGCGGGACGAAGAGGATCGCGGCAATCGTAATCCCGACGAGGACAGCGGCTGCGATCGAGAGATATCGGACGCGCCGCGAAGGATACGGAAGACGGAGACGGAGGCCGCGCACGGAGGGCCGCCCCAACCCGGCCCCGACGGCAACGCCGTTGACCCGTCCCGTTCCGGTGACCAAGCCGTTGACGCGGCCCTTCGACGTCACCAGTCCGTTGACGCGTCCCGCGGGAGCCGAAAGACCGTTCACGCGGCCCATGCCGTTCACGAGGCCGTTGGTCCTCCCGACTCCGTTCACGAGCCCGTTGACGCGGCCTTTCCCGTTGACGACCCCGTTGACCCGGCCGCTCCCGCGGGGAGCCTGTTTCGGCCGAACCCCGCTCACGAGTCCGCGGCTCCCGCGGACCCATTGCGTGAGGAATCCGAGCGAGTCGGCGATCGGCGTAGGAGGCGGAGGCGTAGGTTTCTCACCCTCTGGCGTCTCCTTCGCCGCCTCTTGCTCGATCGGAGCAGGGGCGATCCGCGTCTCGGGGGCCATCGACTCCTCGAGTTCTTCGATGAGCCAGTCCAGGACGGCGGCCTTGGTCCGCTCGAGTTCCTCCGACGAAAGGGACTCCTCGAGTTCGCCGACCAAAAGGTCGTCCACGAGGGCATCGAGCTCCGGGGTCGGCGAGGCCTCGGGTCGCTTCGGCGGCAGGGCGGGCGTCGGGGGGGACAACCGCAGGCCACACGAGGGACACAAGGCCATCTCGGCCGGAACGGCCGCTCCGCATTGCGGGCATTCTCGCTCGGCCTGGGTGATCACCCGGTCCAGCTGGGCGACCTCTTCGTCCCAGGCGACGTCGTCCAGGAGGGAGCTCGCCGTGGAGCGCAACTTCGTGGCGGCACCCGGCCTCTGGAACAGCTTCGCCTGAAGGCGCAGCTGCGCCACCTTGATCTTCTTCGCGTCGGGGGCCAGGGACACGGCGAGATCGAGGGAGGTGACCGCCGCGTCGACGCGGCCGACCGAATCGAGGAGGAGGCCACGAGCGTACAACATCTCCGCGTCGTCCGGCCTCTTCGCCAGTCGACCGTCATAGAACGCGATGAGGGCCGCGGACCCTTCCTGGGCAAAGGCCCGGCGGATGTCCTCTTCCATTTCCTCTTCGTCGAAGGGCGCGCCGCATTCGAGGCAGTCCGAGGAAAAGGCGGACGTCACGCATCCGCAGAGAGGACACTCGTACTCGTCCTGGGCGACGGATTCCTTCGTCCGCTTCGGAGGAGCATAGTTGAGCAGATGAAACGAGGCGACCATCTTGCGGGCGGCGATAGGACCGACTTCGGGGATCCGGGCCAGTTGGTCCTCCTTCGCGCGGGCGATTTTCCACGGAGCGTCATAGCCCCGATCGATCAGCGCCTGCGCCCGCGAGGCGTCGAGCCCGAGGACTTTCAGCAGGTCCATGACCGCGTGGCGGTCGATGTCCCCCTTGATCCGACGGATCGGCCGCGGGGTCGGACTCGCAACGTCGATTGGCGGATCGACGGAAGGCGAAGCGAGACCCGCCAACCCGGCCGGCGCAGGGAATTGCGTGTGGCACTGATCGCAGATCAGTTGCCACGGATTCACCTGGCCGCAGTCCGCGCAGCGGGCCATCCTCTCGAGGGACCGGGCGTTGCGCAGGATGGTGACCGCGCCGCAGGTGTTGCACAAGACCACCGGGAAGACCTTGCCCCCACAGGCACTGCACGCCGGAAGGTCATCCACGCGGACGCTCATCGGGACCGGCCCCCTGGGGGACCGACGCCGTCGCAAAGACGGGGACGGAGCGTCCTCTGACTCACGCGGAATCCTGCGACCATCACGTGTCGCCCGTCGCAACTAGGCTTTATAGCGGTCCATAGACTTTCGCCCGCCGTTATCACGAGGGATTCGGGGGAATGGAGCGGGCCGTCATCCTCTGCGACGGTTATTTTGGACAGAACACCGGGAAGACGGCGAACGGTCTCGTCCGATATTCGAAACGGTACACGATCGTCGGCGTGATCGATCACACGAAGGCCGGACGCGATGCGGGCGAGGTCCTCGATGAGAAGGCGAACGGCATCCCGATCGTCGCGGACCTGAAGGAGGCGATCGAGCGGTGCGAGCCGGACACCCTCATCGTCGGCGTGGCGACGTTCGGTGGCTATATTCCGCAGGAATACCGACCGATCCTGCGCGAGGCGATCGAGCGCGGATTGAACCTCGTCGCCGGGCTTCATGAGTTCCTCACGGAAGACCCGGAGTTCCTGAAGCTCGCGGAAGCCCACGGGGTCCGCCTCTTCGACGCGCGAAAACCGCGCCCCATCCGGGACTCGAAGCAGTTCAGCGACCTGGCGCGGAAGCTGCCTTGTCTTCGGATCGCCGTGCTCGGGACGGACGGGGCGATCGGGAAGCGGACCACGGCCCTCCTCCTGGCGGATGCCCTGACCGCCGCGGGAATCCCCGCGACCTTCGTGGCCACCGGGCAGACGGGACTGATTCAAGGCTCGACCTACGGGGTGCCGCTCGACGCGATCAAGGGCGATTTCATGGTCGGCGAGCTGGAGTCGGAGATCGTCCGGGCATACGAGGAGACGAAGCCCAAGGCAATCATCGTCGAGGGACAAGGGAGCATCTCCCATCCCGCGTACGTGTGCGGAACCCGTGCGATCATCAATGCGGCGATGCCGTCAGGGATCGTCATGATGCATGCGCCCGCGCGGAAGACGCGGAGCTTCCGGCGTGACGTGGTCGCGTGGCCGATGCCCACCGTGGAGGGGGAGATCGAGTGGCTCGAGTTCTTCGCCCGCGCGGCGGGTGGCGGCAAGGTCATCGGCCTCGGCGTAAACCACGAGAACATGACCCGGGACGAGGTCGAGGAGACGGTTCGGGCCTACGAAGGCCGATACGCACTCCCGACGGCGGATCCGCTCTGGCACGGTTGCGGCAAGTTCGTGGCGCCGATCCGGCGGATGCTATGAGGATTCCGCGCTCGCATCCCCGGTATGCGTCCCTCATGCAACGCGAGCGTCTGGTGAGGGCGTGGAAGGCGGGAATCGTCGTCCCGGAGGGACTCATCGCCCACGGCCGCGGCGAGGCCTGGGACTACCTCATGGGAGAGGGGACGAGTGCTCCCGCGCTGGTGGCCGAGCGCGCCGCCGCGGCCTACCTGCTCGCCGCGCACCGCCCGGTGATCTCCGTGAACGGCAACGTCGCGGCGCTCAACGGACGAGACGCCGTCCGCCTGGCGAAGGCGATTCCCGCCAGAATCGAAGTCAACCTGTTTCATCGATCGCAGGACCGCGTTCGGAAAATCGTCCATCTGCTCGAGAGCGCCGGGGCCAAAAGCGTCCTCGGGCTTCGTCCCAACGCCCGGATCCCCGGCCTCGATTCGAAACGCGCCCTCGCGAACCGTGAAGGAATCTTCGGTGCGGATGTGGTACTCGTCCCCTTGGAAGACGGGGACCGTGCGGAGGCCCTCGTCCGCATGAAGAAAACGGTGATCAGCGTCGACCTGAATCCCCTCTCCCGCACTTCGCAGCGCGCCACGATCCCGATTGTCGACGAGCTGACTCGAGCCCTGCGGAACATTGAGAAATTCGTGATCGAACTCAAATCGGATCCCGCTGAGGCCGCCCGAGTCCGGCGGGCCTATCGAAAGGACGGCAACCTGAGAGCGGTGTATTCTTTCCTCGAATGGCGCATCGATCGACTTCGCCGTGGAGCCGGGGTAAGGCCTGCACCGCGACGAAAGGCTACCAAAGCGGGACGCTAAGTCCCGCGAGGAAGGATCAGCTCCAGTGGCCGGCCTTCCACTTGATGGAGCAGCCCATCGGAGGCACGAATCCAGTCGGCGGGTCCTTGTGAGCGACGAGGGCGTCGAGGACCTCGCGCATCACCTGCTTCCGGACCGACTTCGGGTCCTTCGAATCGTCGAGCTTCCCGCGGTAGCGGAGCTTACGGCCCGCATCGAAGACGAAGAAGTCGGGAGTGCAAACGGCTCCATAGGCCTCCGCGGACTTCTGCGACTCATCGTGCAAATAGGGGAAATTGTACCCCTTCCGCTTCGATCGCTCGACCATGTGAGCGAAGTCGTCCTCGGGATAGCTTTCCTGGTCGTTCGCGTTGATCGCCACGAATTGGACGCCTTTGGACGCGAAATCCTTCTGGACCGCGATCGTGCGATCCTCCCACGCCTGCACATAGGGGCAGTGGTTGCACCAGAAGGCGACCACGAGGATCGGCTTGTCCTTGAACGAGCCTAGCGAATAGGTCTTGCCGTCGACCGCGGGCAGAGAGAAGTCCGGAGCGGCGGAACCAATCGGGAGTCCTTCGTACTTCACGAGCTCCATGGGATCATCAGGTTTCGCCTATTCAAGCGGCCGTAATAGGCTTTCGCCTGAGCGGCCAAAGGCTTTTGGCGTCTTCGCCCCCTTCAATTTCGTGGGCCGGAGCCTCGCGGACTTCATGCTCCCCGGTCGGAACAAGGAATGGGTCTTGGCCGTGGCGAGCGGCGTCGCCACGGAGCTGCGGATGAAGGTCGAGGTGACGTCCATGAACCAGCTCAAGGCGCGGCGGGGAAGCATCTGGTGGACGGGGACGCGGAACTTCGTCGTGACGGCCCATGACGTGCCCGGGGGCGCCTCGGTGCACATCGAGGCGTGGGCCGGGGGCCTCACCGAACTCAGCGCGGACCCATCCGGAATCTTTGGCTTGATCCCGCGTCGCGATGCCTGGCGTGTCGCCTCCACGCTCGTGTCTCGGCTAGGCGTGATTCCCGAACAGGTGTTTCGCCATTCTTGACGCAAACTTTATGACGGACCCGCCGGATGGACCAATCCCGTGATTTGACGTGAAATATGTCATCGTCACGGGTGGCGTTTTGTCGGGCCTCGGGAAGGGGATCAGCACTTCTTCCATCGGCGTCCTCCTGAAGTCGAAGGGTTTGAAGATCTGTCCGGTCAAAATCGATCCCTACCTGAACGTCGACGCGGGGACGATGAATCCGTACCAGCACGGCGAGGTCTTCGTCCTCGACGACGGCTCGGAGGTCGACCTGGATCTCGGCAACTACGAGCGGTTCCTCGATGTGAACCTCACCGGGGACCACAACATCACGACCGGGAAGGTCTACCGGTCCGTCATCGAGAAGGAACGCCGCGGCGACTACCTCGGCAAGACGGTCCAGATCATCCCGCACGTCACGGACGAGATCAAGGCGCTGGTCCGCGAGGTGGGGGAGAAGGAACACGCCGACGTCGTGCTGGTCGAAGTCGGCGGGACCGTTGGCGACATCGAGGGGATGCCCTTCCTCGAAGCGGTTCGCCAGCTTGGGCAGGAGGTCGGCAGAGAGAATATCCTGTTCGTCCACACGACCCTCGTCCCCGTGATGGGCGCGGTCGGGGAGCAGAAGACGAAGCCGACGCAGCAGAGCGTACGGGAACTCCGGGCCGCTGGGATCCAGCCGAACGTGATCATCGCCCGCGGCGAGCACTCCCTGGAGACTGAGATCAAGAAGAAGATCGCGTTCTTCTCGGACGTCCCGGTGGAGGGAGTCATCAGCGCGCCGGACGCGTCGACGATCTACGACGTGCCGCTCCTCTTCGACGGGCAGGGACTCACCGAATACGCGATGAAGACGCTCGGCCTGCGCCCGAAATCCGAGGACATGCGGGAATGGAAGGCCTTCCTCGAGGACCTGAAGAGCCCGAAGAAGGAAGTCACGATCGCGCTGGTGGGCAAGTACACCCATCTGAAAGACTCATACATCAGTCACATCGAGGCGTTCCATCACGCGAGCGCCGCCGCACGGGTCCACGTGAGGCTGAAGTGGGTCGAGTCGATCGACCTCGAGAAAGAGGGCACGAAACCCCTCGAGGACGCCGATGGCATCCTGGTCCCGGGAGGGTTCGGGGACCGCGGGATCGAGGGGAAGATCGCCGCGACCCGCTTCGCGGCGGAGAACGAGGTCCCATTCCAGGGCGTCTGCCTCGGATTCCAGTTGGCCACGATCGGATTCGCCCGCGCGGCCTTGGGCCTGAAAGGGGCAAACAGTTCCGAGTTCGATCCGAAGACCCCGCATCCGATTGTCGACCTCCTGCCGGAGCAGCACGCGGTCAAGGGGAAAGGCGCGACGATGCGCCTCGGAGCCCATCCGATTGTGTTGGATCCGAAGTCGATGTCAGCCAAGATGTATGGGGCGACGACGATCCACGAGCGACATCGCCACCGCTACGAGATCAATCCGGCGTACATCGCGAAACTCGAGGATGCGGGCCTCCGGTTCGTCGGGCGCTCGGACGACGGTCGACGCATGGAGGTGTTGGAGCTGAAGGGACACCCGTACTTCGTTGCGTCCCAGTTCCATCCCGAACTGCGCTCCCGTCCGCTGCGGCCGTCGCCGATTCACCTCGGGCTCGTTCGCGCGGCCGCGCGCTAGCCCCGCAACCTTTAAACCGACCCCGCACTTGGACACCTCTGTGTCGTCCAATTACCAGGACCTCCTATCGAGGGCGAAGAAGGCCCTTCCGGCCGCGCTGAGCACCGGCGAACGCTTCCAGGTCCCGTCCCCCGACGTCGTCATCGAAGGCAAGACGACGATCCTCCGGAACTTCGAGGACATCGTGGGCGCCATCCGGCGGGACCCGAACATGGTCCTCACCTATCTCCTACGGGAACTCGGCACTGCGGGAGCCGTGGAAGGCCGTCGGGTCGTCTTCAAGAGCAAGGTCACCCCCCAGCAGATCGAGGACCGGGTCAAGTCCTACGTGGAGGCGTACGTCCTCTGCCAGGAGTGCGGTCGGCCCGACACGCGGCTCGTCAAGGAAGGCCGGATCGCGATGCTCGAGTGCGACGCCTGCGGCGCGCGTCGGCCGGTGAAGGCCGTGAAGAAGGCGGCCAAGGTCGAGGAGGCGCCCCTCGTCGAGGGCAAGGTCTACGAGCTCATGATTCAGGACATCGGGAAGAAGGGCGACGGCATCGCCAAGCTCGACAAGTACGTCATCTACGTCCCCGGGACCGCGAAGGGGGCGATCGTCAAGGTGTTCATCGAGAAGATCGCGGGAACGGTCGCATTCGGACGCGTGACGCGGGAGTAGGCCCCGGATGCGCCGCGAGATCCCATCGATTGCGGCGATGGGGATTCTCCTGGTCAGTTCCCAACTTGTGGCGATCGCGCTTTCGCCGCTCTTTGCCGAAGCCAACTTTCAGGCGTTCCCGAGCCCCCAGGACGTGACGAACACCGTCGTCTATCTCATCATGATCCTGGTCTTCACGGCCGTGATCCTCGGCCTGGTCCGCTATCGGCGGCAGAATCTCGCGAAGTACGTGATCCTGGCGTCAATCTTCGTGACCCTCGCCTTCGTCCTCTTGCTTCCGATCCTCATCGCCGTGGATTACGCGACCGGGGGCACGCTCGACGTGAATCTGCTGGGCATCGTCTCGACCCTCCTCTCCTTCGGCCTCGCGGCGGGCCTCGTGTTCCTCCTGCTGAAGTTCCCCGAATGGTACGTGGTCGACACGATCGGCTTCGTCACCGCGGCGGGCGTCACCGCGATCCTCGGGATTTCCTTCGGCATTCTTCCCGCGGTCCTCTTGTTGATCGCCCTCGCGTTCTACGACGCGTGGGCCGTCTACCGCACGAAGCACATGATCACGCTCGCCGACGAACTCACGAGTCAGCGGCTGCCGATCCTCCTCGTCATCCCGAAGCGGGCGGGCTATTCGTTCCGCGACCAGAAGAGCCTCAAGACGCAGCTCGACAGTGGGGAGGAACGAGAGGCGATGTTCGTCGGCCTCGGCGACCTCATCATCCCCGGCATCCTCGCGGTCTCCTCGTTCACGTTCTTGAACCAGAACGTGGGTCTCTCCCTCGGCCCCCTGGCGCCGAACGCGATCGTCGCCCTCCTGACGGTCATCGGCACCCTGATCGGGTTCATCGTCCTGATGCGCTACGTGTTGAAGGGGAATCCGCAGGCGGGGCTCCCCCTCCTGAACGGCGGCGCGCTGCTCGGGTTCCTCCTGTCGAGCCTGCTCGTGTACGGGACCGTGCACATCGTCTGAGCCGGAACGGTCATATACGCCCGCCCCCTTGGTTCGGCTCCCATGGCCCTGTGGCAAGGTCGTTCGCGACGGAAGCCCACCGGTGGCCGGTACCGTCCGTTCCGGAAGAAACGGCGGCGGGAGATCGGCCGCGAGCAGCAATGGGCGTTCATCGGACCCCAGCGGCTCAAGTTGTACCGCACGAAGGGCGCGAACCGCAAGGTCCGCGTGCTGAGCGCCGAATTCGCGAACGTGCTGGACCGCAAGACGTCGGTCACGAAGAAAGTCAAGATTGTCACGGTCAAGGCGAACCCGTCGAACCCGAACTTCGTGACGAGGAACATCATCACGCGAGGCGCGACGATCCAGACCGAGCTCGGCTTGGCGCGCGTCACGTCGAGGCCCGGTCAAGACGGCGTCGTGAACGCGGTCCTCGTCGAGGCCCCCGCGACCTAGGTCCCCTCACTCGGCGGACTTCGTGATGCCCACGTCCTTGATGAGGGCGTAGGGCACGAAGTTCGGGACGGACACCTCGCCCCACCACATCATCTGCTCCGGTTCGTCGCCCAGCGCGACGATGTTCTTCATCAGGTGCAGGAGATTGTCGGTCAGCCGGATGTCCTTCAACGCCCCCACGACCTCGCCGTTGCGGATGTGGAAGATCCCGTCCCGGGGAATCGTGGAGAGGTCTCCCGTCACGTAGGACTGGTACCGCGTGTACCAGGTGTTCGTCAACCAGAGGCCATCCTTGACCTCGGAGAAGATCTCGTCCCGCGAGCGGTCCCCCGGCTTCACGAAGACCGCGTGGGAATCCGGGGAGACGAGTCCCGCATTTCCCGTCGTCTTCGTCTTGAACTTCTTCGCGGTCGACGTGTTGTGCAGGTAGGTCTTGAGGATCCCCTTGTTGACCAGGACATTTCGCCTGGTCGGGACTCCCTCGGCGTCGAATCGCTTGCGCCCGATCGAGTCGGCGGAGCCGTCGTCGTAAAGGGTCAGCTCCGGCGACGCGACGCGCTTGCCGACCTTCTTGCCGAACGGCGAGAGGCCGGCCAGGACCGCCCACGCGCTGAGACGTCCGCCGACCTGGTCGGTCAGGGAGCCGAAGATCAGCGGGTCGAAGAGGACGGTGTACCGCCCCGCCTTCCCCGCTTTCGGGGCCCTTGCGAGGCTCGCGATGTGGCCCGCTTTCTGCCCCGCTTTCTCCGGCGTGAATTGGGAGAGCTTCGTCGCGCACGCGATGCCGTGTCCGCTGGACTCCAGGGAGACCAGGGCCCGGATGGACAGGTACAGGCTGGCCCGATGGTCGTGGCCCTCCACGCCGTTCGAGGTGGCCAAGAAATGCTCGTCCTCGTACTTCCAGAAGGAGCCCGCGCATTCCTTCGCTCCCTGGTCGACGGCCCCACCGATCGCGGCCTCGACGTATTTCCCTCCCTCGTCGAGGGACAGGACCTTGGGGTCCGGTCGGGTGCGGGCATACCGGAACGGGCCCTTCGCGATGCCCGCGTACTCCGGGTTCGGCTGCGACGCCCTCGCAATCTTCACGAGGCGCTCCACCGCCTCCCCCGCCTTCGTGAGGTCCTTGATGTCGGTCGCGACGACGCGCTTGTCGTGTACGAGGAAAACGGAGGCGCTCGATTCCCGCCACTGGTTGCTGATGACCGCCTCGTTCCGAGCGAAGCGGATCTGATAGGACCGGTTCTCGATCACGTCCGCGACCGCGTCCTTGCAGCCGAGCGAGACGGCCTTGTCGACGATCCGGGAGGCGATGTCTTCCATCCGATCACCTCAGGTACACGTTGCGTAGGCGGATCGTCGGCCCGCCCATGCTCGCGTCGAGCGCCTGGCCGGGGTCGGATTTGCCGCAGAAGCCCGCCTCGAAGTCGAGGTCTTTCCCGACCGCATCGACCGCAGACCAGAAGGCGGGGGTTGTGAGCTCGATGATCGTGTTCCGCACCGGATGCTTGACCTCGCCGTTCTCCACGAGGTACGCCTCGCGCCCCGCGTACTTCGCGTTGTACCGCTTGTCGTCGATGTTCCACTCCATGAAGGTCTTCATGTAGACCCCGAACTTCACGTCCTCAAGCATCTCCTCAAGCGTGTGGTCCTTCGGCTCGACGAACGTGTTCGCCATGCGGACGATCGCCTCGACGTTGTAGTTGACGGCGCGGGCCGCCCCGTTGCTGCGCGTGTGAAGCGCCGCGGCCGTCTCGCGGTTCTGAAGGAATTCCGTCACGCGGCCTTCCTTGTACAGGTAGCGACGTCGGGCTTTGACGCCCTCGTCGTCGGTCTGGTAATACGCGATCGCGTGCTCGAGGGTCGGATCGTCGACGACGTTGACCAGCTCGGACCCGACCTTCATCCCGATGCCCTCCGGCGGGATGAAAGACTTGCCGGCCTGGGCGGCCTCCCTCCCGAGGACCCGGTCCGCCTCCGTCGGATGGCCGCACGACTCGTGCGAGGCGATCCCAGCGACCTGGGGCCCGGCCACCAGATCCATCTTGCCCTCCGGCGACTTCTTCCCTTCGGTCAGGGACTTGTGCATGGAGCGGGCCTCCTCGACCACGCGGTCGGAGAGGCCCCACGTCGAGACGCCTTCCCAGCCGCCGGACCATCCGTAGTTGCGAGCCGCCTGTTCGACGGCGGCCCCTTCGAGCATCGTGAGGAAGTAGAAGACCCGGAGGCGCGGGCTGTACGACTCGATGCGCGACCCTTCGGAGTTCGCGAAGTACTTGCGGATCCGGTTGTCGCTGAGATTGAAGAAACGCGCCGCGAGCTTGAACCCCAGACCCGTCACCTCCTTGTCGACGTCCCGGATCTCCGCGATCTTCTCCTCGACCGGCACGTCGGCGAGTTTTTTCGACTCCGGGACGGACCAGTTCATCGCGATCGAGTCTTCTTGCGCGAACGTGATCTTCGTCTTCCGTCGGGAGGCCTTCGCGATCTTGACCGCATCGTCGACGATCCCGCGGACGGCCGACTTCGTCAGCGTGTTCGTGGCCGCGAAGCCGAGGGCGCCGTTCGCGAGGACGCGGACGCCGATGCCCTGGTCATGGCCGACGTAGAGGGCGTCGAGCACGCCATTCTTGAGGATGAAATTCTCCGGATCCTGTTTCTCGAATCGCGCTTCCGCGTAGGTCGCTCCCTTCGTCCGTGCATGGTCAACCGCAAAATCCACGAGGTCCATTTCGGCGTTCACGTTCTCGGCTCCCCCGGAACGGATTCCGAGAAAGCAGTTGCAGGAATGAACATATCGTCTGGACAGGCCGCGGCCAAATCCTTATGGCGACGGCGACGTTCGGGCCCAGTCCATGCCGAAAGGCGACCGACCGATCGTCCTCTATCCCGCCTACTTCGATGTCGCGAGGTCTCGGGATCAAGGTCGTCGGGTCGCGAAGCGATGGGCGGTCGACTCGCCGACCGCGCAGGAGGTCGCGAGCGCCGCGAAGGCCCTCGGCCTCGAGCCACAGATGGAGGACGGCAAGGCCTTCCCCTCGACGCCCTGGCGGAAGGAAGGACGGGTCCTCGTGCGGGCGGACTACTACAAGACCTCGATCGTCCAGAAGGTCGCCAAGCGGATCAAGGAGTCCCGGTAGCGGCGAACCTCGCCGCCCGCCGTCAGCGGTGGTCTTGCGGGGTCCGCACGTCCTCGACGAGACGCTTGCCGGTCGACACCAGGTCGACAGAATGGATCACGGCGCCCATCTCCCGCAAGGTCTCCTCGACGCTCGGGTAGTTGACCGAGGGCCCTTCGATCGTGACCTTGACGCTCTCCGTCTCCTGATCGACCTCGTGCAGGGTCAGGTTCACGCCGTCGACCCCTTTCAGGCCGCTCAACCGCATCGACATGTCCACGAGGGACGGCTTGTGCGGTTTCAGCACGTCCAACACGATCCGTTTGATGTCGCTCAAGGGGCTTGCTCCGGGAGGCGCATCGATGGAGGCTTCCGTTCATAAACGTTTTCAGGTCGATGACGGCCTCATGCGGTTGTGACTTCCGCGCCCCCGCGACCGACGATCATCGTATGCTCCGTCTGGGCGACGATGCCGCCTCCGACGTCGAGGAGGGCCGGATAGGTCATGACGGCGCCGGTCCGAACGACGGCATTCAGGAGGGCGGGGGTCCGCGGTTCCAATCGATGAGCCCATCGCTCCGCGAACGGCAATGTCTTGAACTCGTTCGATAGGAGCGAGAGAAAGTCGTTCAGGTCCGTTTGCTTCAGCGGTTTCGGCCGGACCACTCGGTAAATGTTGCCGGTCCGCCGGCCGTCGACCTGGCCCGCGCCGGAGGAGGCGAACGGCTCGATCGCGACGACCTCCCCCTCCTCGAGGATGTCATGCCCGTGCGGGATGTTCGGGACGCTCTTCCCCGCGTGAAGGAGGTATCGTTCGATCGTGTGGCCCGTCAGATTCCGGACCGGATGGTATCCCTGCGACTCGATTGCCCGCTGGATACCCTCTCCGATCGAACGCGTCTCGACGCCCGCGTGCACGGCCTCAATCGCGGTCTGCAGGGCAAGTTCGGAGGCTCGCGCGAGCGCGGTCCAGTTCCGCGTGCCGACCTCGACCGTGACCGCGGTATCCGCGATCCAGCCGTCCATCTGCGCCCCGAGGTCCAGCTTCACGACGTTGCCGCGGTGGAACCGCAAGGTGTCGTCGTGGGTCGGCGTGTAGTGCGCCGCGACATTGTCGACCGAGAGGCACGTCGGGAAGGAGGGACGCAGGCCCCGCCGTCGCATCAGATCCTCGACTTCCTCGGCGAGCTCGCGTAGGAGGGCTCCTTCGCGGACGAGTTCCACCCCTCGCTCCCGGGCCTCCCGAGAAACCGCGCCGGCGCGGCGGAGCGCGTCGCGGATCGCCGTGTCCATCTCGACTACGCTCCCGAGCGGGCGGTGCCCGGCCGGAGGATCCGCGCCCGCGATTCGGTCAGATCGACCACGGTCGATTCACCCCCGAGGGGCGTGGGTCCGGCATCGAGGTACAGGTCCACTCGGTCGCCCAATTGTTCGCGAGCCCCGTCGCAGGTGGTCGGCGACGGGCGGCCATGCCGATTCGCGCTCGTGGCCGTGACGGGGCCGATCGCCTTGGCGAGCAAGCGGGGAATCGGGTGGTCGGGGACTCGCAGCGCAATTCGGCCTTCCTTCGAGAGGATCGGTCGAGGCGCTTCCGCGGTCGCGCGGAGGACGACCGTGTAAGGCCCGGGGAGATTCTTTTCGGAGAAGGCCTGCGCGATCGGCGTTCGCTCACCGAACCGGAAGACCTCCGGGATCCCAGCAACCGCCATCGAGATTGCTTGGTCGCGGGGCCGAGCCTTCGCCGCGAAAAGTCGATCAACCGCCTTCGGCTGGAACGGATCGGCCGCGAGGCCGTACGCCGTATCCGTCGGATACACGATCAGGCCGCCCGCCTGCAAGACCTCGCGGATGCGGTCGAGCGCGTGCGCATCGAGCAGGTACTTCGTCCCGAGCGACTGCGCGAGGATCGTCGTCGCCACGTCGCGGCACAACCGCGGGACCCCTAAAGGCTTTCGCGGTCACAGGTACAGGAGGTACGCGAGCAGCTCGCCGGAATCCGCAGGCGGACGATAGGCGTCGAGCTCCAACCCCTTCACGCGGCCGAGTTTCGCGACGATCGCTTGCGTGAACGCCGCGGATTCCTTCGAGGTCGCGAGATCGGAAAGGGGCACGAACGAGGCTTCGCTCACCTCGTTGCGATCCGGCTCGGGCGTGCCGGAGACGTAGGCCATGCGGAAGATCAGGAAGGTGTCGTTCGCCGCATCGGTGACCCGATTCCGGACGGCGAGGAGAGGACCGGCCCGACCCACGATGTTCGTCTCCTCTTTCAGCTCGCGTTCGATCGTCTGGATGATCGACTCGCGAGGCTCGACGTAGCCGGAGGGGATTGTCCATTGCCCCTTCGCGGGACCGTAGGTCTTCCGGACGACCAAGAGCTTGTCTTGGCGGACGAGGAAAGCCCCCACGCCAACGGTGATCGGCAAGCTCGCGACGTTCGTCGCCATGGCCGACCGCAGCCGCTCCGACGGGATGGCTTTTTGTCTCCCGGCTCCTTCCACGGGACCGCGGGATCCGATGCGTCGCAAGGTCACCTTCACCCCCGACCGGTACCTGCGGAAGATCTGGCAGCTCGGCAACTACGACGTCTCTCCCGACGGCCGGCTCCTCGCGTACTCGGCGAACAAAGGCGAGCAGTGGTCCGTCTACGTCATGGAACTCAGGACGAAACGGGAGAAACCCCTCCTTGAGTCCGATCAGTCGATCGTCCAGCCGGAGTTCTCGCCGGACGGACGCTGGCTCGCCGTCCAGTCCGATTTCGAGGGGGACGAGAACTACAATATCTACGTGACGCCCGCGGCGGGCGGCTCCGCCCGCAAGGTGACCGACACGCGGTGGGACAGCGCCTCCCCGCGGTGGTCCCCCGACGGGAAGCGGATCGCGTTCCTCTCAAACCGGGATGGGGACCGCGACAACGTGTTCGTCGTCGACACGCAAGGCGGCGAGGCGAAGCAACTCACGAACGTGGACGATATCGTGACGGAGATTGCGTGGCGACCCGACGGAAAATCGGTCGCCTTCTCCGCAGGCGTCGGCCTTCACGACTACGTCGGACTGGTCGACCTGAACGGTCGCATGGAGAAAGTCGTCGACTTCCCCGAGTCGGAGAGCTCGATCGGCGGCGATGCGGGGCCGCCGGCTCCATGGTCCGCGGACGGCGCCAACCTTGCATTCGTCTCGAACGTCCACGATCATCTCGACATCGGGGTCCTCGATCTTCGGAGGCGCCGGATCCGATGGCTCGTCCAGAGCAAGTGGGACAAGTCGCGGCCGTTGTGGTCTCCGGACGGCAAGCGGATCGCGTTCTTGGAAAACCGGGATGGAAACATCCAGCTCAAGACAATCTCTGCGGCAGGCGGAGGCGCTCGAGCGGTTTCCTCGACGAAGGGGAGCGCGAGCCATGCGGTCTGGCATCCCAAAGGACGGGGGCTGTTCTACCTCCATTCCACCTTCACCCGGCCGGACCGGCTCATCGCCAACCTCGGAGGGACGAACCGGACCGTCGTCGACAGCCTCCAAGCGAAACTGCCCAAGGAGGAACTGGCCGATGGAAAGCTCGTCCGATATCGGACGTTCGACGGACGTCAGATCCCCGCTTGGTTGTTCCTCCCTCGCAAGGACAGGTCGCGCGGCGCCGCCTTGATCACACCCCACGGCGGCCCTGAATCACAGACCGTGAACGAGTGGTACATTCGGCCGGAGTTCCTCGTCGCGCAGGGCTTCACGGTCCTCGCCCCGAACTACCGCGGCGGGACTGGCTACGGCCGGGCGTGGAGGCGCCTCAGCGACCAGGACCTCGGCGGGGCGGACATGGAAGACATCATCGCCGGAGGCCGGTGGCTCGTGAAGAACGGCTATTGTGCCCCGGACCGACTCGGGGCGATCGGCACGTCTTACGGAGGATACGCGGTCGCCCACATCCTGGAGAAGGCTCCCGACCTCTGGGCCGTCGGGGTCAGTGTCGTCGGATACTTCAATTGGATGACCGCGACGACGAACGAGCGCGGCTATTTGCAGCGGTACGACCGGCAGAAGATGGGGCATCCGGACACGGACGCGGACCGGTTCCGCAAGTATTCGCCGATCTACTTCTTGGACAGCATCCGGGCGCCCGTCCTGTTCACCGGCGGCGCGCACGATCCCCGCTGCCCCGTCACGGAGGCGCGAGCGATGGTCGAGGAGATGCAGAAGATGGGGAAGACCGTGGATTATCTCGAGTTCCCGGACGAGGGCCATTCGCCTCGCAAGATGTCGAACCAGATCCGGCTCCACGAGCGCGCGATCGAGTGGCTCACGCGGTACCTGCGGGACGCGTGACGCCTCACAGGGAGGCGCGAATCGCTTTCAGGAGCCAGTCGATGGTCTCGAGATCGGCTTGGGTGCCCATCGTACCGATCCGGATCGTCTTGCCTCGGAGCGGCCCGAGCCCGCCGGAGATGTAGATGTTATGCTCTTCCTTCAGTCGACGGACGAGGCGCATCGGGTCCACGCCGGTAGGCGGCGTCAGGCATGCGACCGTGTTCGACAGGTGCGCCGGGGGACCCACCGCGGTGAACCCCAAATCGATGAGGCCGGCCCGCAACTTCGCGGCGACCTTCGCATGCCGAACGATGCGCGCCTCGAGGCCTTCCTTCCGCAAGAGCGTCAGGGCGCGGTGGAAGGCATAGAACAGGTTGGAGGAGATTGTCGTGGGCGTCGGATGCCAATCGCCCCATTCCCGTTCGTACCGGTCCCAGGTGAAGAGGTTCAGGTACCATCCCTCGACCGTCGTCGGATCCGCCGACTCCCATAGGGCGGGGGACACGGCCACGGGGGCGATGCCCGCGGGGGCCGCGATGCATTTCTGAGATGCGGTGAAGCCCGCGTCGATGCCGAGTTTGCCGAAAGGGAGCGAGATGCCGCCGAGAGACGAGACGGCGTCGACCACGACGAACGCATCGGCCGCATGCGCGGCCTCGACGATCGGCTCGAGGGCGTTCGTGACCCCGGTGGAGGTCTCGTTGTGGACGAAGACTACGGCCTTCGTCGGGGTCTTGAGCGCCGCGCGGAGCTTGGCGAGGTCCGGAGCGGCCCCCCAGGGAGAGGCAACGACCTCCGCCTTCAGGCGGTGGGACATTAGGACCTCGTGCGTCCGCTCTCCGAAGAAGCCGTTCGAGACGACGACCACGCGGTCGCCCGGCCGCAGGAACGTGTAGGCGATTGCCTCCAAGGCGGCGTGGCCCGGACCCGCGATCGGGAAGACGTGAGCGTCCGGCGCGGACCAGAGGTACCGCAGCAGGTCGTGCGTTTCGGAATGGGCCTTGACCCAGGCGTCCCCATAGTGCGGGAGGGCCGCCTTGGCCAGCTCCTCGCGCACCTCGGGAGGCAGCGGAACGGGCCCGGGAATGAACAGAAGCCCCGGATCCATGGAACCCGTGGCATCAATGGACCGGACGATACTTCAAGCTGTCCCGACACGAATTGACACGCGACCTCAGTCGCGGATCCCGTCTTCCGAGACGCTGAACACGGCCTCGGCCTCGGGCAGGCTTGGCGAGTCGATCAGCCGCGCGATCCGCTTACCGCCCTTCGACTTGCGGAGGTAGACGCGGAAAGTGGCGCTGTGGCCCACGATGTGCCCGCCAACCGGCCTCGTTGGGTCCCCGAAGAACGCGTCCGGCTTCGCGTGGACCTGGTTCGTCACGTAGACGACGGCGTTGTGGATGTCCCCGAACCGCATGAGTTCGTGGATGTGCTTGTTCAGGAGCTGCTGTCGCTCCGCGAGGACACCGCGGCCGATGAATTCGGCCCGGAAGTGGGCGGTCAGTGAGTCAATTACGATTAGGCGGATCGGGAAGTCCTGGGTCAGCTCTTGCGCCTTCTCGACGAGCAGCATCTGGTGGTGGCTGTTGAACGCCCGGGCGACGTGGATGCGTTTCAGG
>Ga0209806_1000046_pt1 | contig 62386 bp, 68 predicted proteins | sample GraSoiAngelo_152_FD_186166 | JGI IMG/M metagenome (GOLD analysis project Ga0209806, IMG submission 186166) | Grasslands soil microbial communities from the Angelo Coastal Reserve, California, USA - 14_1009_12_30cm (SPAdes) (version 2) | ecosystem: Environmental > Terrestrial > Soil > Grasslands ... | reverse complement strand
TTGCCTCGTTTGTCAGGCGCTCGCTCAATCCGAGGTCCTTGTTACGGACGGCGGGTCCTGTCCCGGGGTCGGGGTCGCGCGCTCGCCTACCGGTCCGCTCCGGGCGCGTGCCATCGGTTCCGAGCGACGCGGCCGGTGAGCGGCTCGCGCGCAACCCGCTTCCCCGTGCCACCCGCCGTCGGCGAGGTGGAGCTTCACTTGAGCTTTCCCCCTACGACAACGGACGGAATTCGGATCGTCGGCTGAGCGTCGGCGACCGGTGCGCCCTGGCCGTCTTTTCCGCATGTTCCAGTCGAGTAGCCGAGATCGGAGCCGACCATGTCGATCTCGCTCATGAGCTTCGGGCCTTGGCCTACCAGCGTCGCTCCTCGCAGGGGCTCAGCCAATTTTCCATCTCTGATGCGATAGCACTCCGTGATTTCGAAGGCGAAATTGCCCGACACGACGTCGACTTGTCCGCCGCCCATCTTCTTGACGAAGACCCCGTCTTTGACGGACCGAAGGATCTCCGCCGGGTCCGATGTGCCAGGCGCGATCATCGTGTTCGTCATCCGGCAGATCGGCAGGTAGCGGAAGGATTCGCGCCGAGCGTTGCCGCTTCGCGCGATGCCGAGCTTCTCGGCGTGCTTTCGGTCGGAGAGGTAGGTACGCAGCACGCCGCTCTCGATGAGGACGGTTCGGTTCGTCGGTGTGCCTTCATCGTCCATCGCCGAGGTGCCGCGCTTGTCGGGATCTGTACCGTCGTCGATCACGGTGATGAGCTCGCTCGCGACCTTCTGCCCGATCCGGCCTGAGTACACCGAAAGGCCTTTCAGGTTTAGGTCTGCCTCCAAGCCGTGGCCCACCGACTCGTGGATGAGCGTCCCACCGGCCTCGCTCGAGAGCACAACCGTGTAGGTGCCGGCGGGCGCGGGCTCGGCTCCGACATTCAGCACCGCGCGGCGCGCGGCATCGGTTGCAGCTTGCTCGACCGCTTGGTCGGTCAGCATCTCAAACCCGGCCGTACCGCGGATCGCCTCGAATCCCGACTCGAGGACGTCTTCTTGCTTGGCGACCACATGGACAGCCAAGTTCACACGCACGCGGGTGTCAGTGCGGAAAAGGCCCTCGCTATCCGCGACGAGCACTTCCTGAATGCTCTCGCCGTAGGTGGCGGTCACCTGGTGGACCCGCGGATCGAGAGCTCGTGCGACCTTGTTCGCACGGCGGAGAAGGCCGACTTTTTGTTCGACCGCCACCGACCGGGGGTCGATCGCCACCGTGGAGTGTCTCGGAAGCTCGTCTGGCTCGGGCTCGTCGGCTTCATGGAGCTCGCCGCCCTCGGCGACGCTTCGCGCCGCGCGTCCGGCGAGGGCCATTAGGTCATCGACATCGGCGACGTTGCCATTCGCGTACGTTGTGCGCTCGCCGCTTGTGATTCGGATCCCCGCGCCCTGATCGACGCCGGAGATCGCGTCCTCGATGCGGTTGTCGTCGAGGATCAGCTGAAGCGTCTCGTGACGCTCCCAGAAGAGCTCCGCCCAATCGCCGCCTCGCGAAAGAGCGGTGCGAAGCGCCTGAGCCGCTTCGCGCGCGCCGACCGACGGCCTGCTCGTTATTGCTGTAGCGATGACCGACCTCCGCTCCCCTGAAGGAGAGCGATGGTACGACGTTCAGTCGCCGATGACAGTTATGGTCGCGGTCCGTTCGCGCGGTCCATCGAGCTCCGCGAAGTAGAGACCTTGCCACGCGCCCAGCTCGATCGCGCCGTCGCGAATCGTGAGCGTCACGCTGTTGCCGACAAGGACCGCTTTGATGTGAGCCGGGCCGTTTCCCTCGGCGTGTGCGTACTTCGCGTCACGCGGAACCATGCGCTCGAGCGCGGTGAGAAGGTCTTTCTGCACATTGGGATCCGCGTTCTCGTTTACAAAGACCGCCGCGGTCGTATGCGCCACGCTCACCGCGACGATCCCGTCCTGCACCTTCGCGCGCGTCACCGCCGCTTTCACGCGCGGGGTGATGTCGATCGTCTCCTCGCGCCGCCTCGTCTCGACCGTGATCGTTTCGTGCCTGACGGTCACCCGCGTGCGCCCGCGACCTCGCGACGCGTCGCGATGCGGGCGATGAGCGCGGCCGTTGCGTTGCCCCCGCTCACCACGAGGACCGTGCGCTGTCCCCGCGGGTCGATCTTCCCGGCACGCACCGCAGCGAGCGGCGCCGCGCCGGATGGTTCGACCAAGAGCGACAGGGACTCGAGGTATTCGTACGACGCCTGTTCGAGATCCTGATCGCCGACGGTGACGAACTCGTCGACATATCGGGTCGCAAGCTGGACGTTGAGCGCCTCGGTGCTCTTCGCGACAAGCTTGTCCGCGACGCTGTGGGGATGATCAAGGATGATCGGATGACCGACGCGTACCGATCGGCCGACCGCGTCGGCACCTTCAGGCTCGACGCCAACGATCCGGATCGTCGATCGCGCCGCACGAAGGGCGAGGGCGATCCCGCTGATCAGGCCGCCGCCACCGACCGCGACGATGACGAGCTCCACGTCCGGTAGGTCGTCGAGTATCTCGAGGCCGATCGTGCCCTGGCCCGCGACGATGAGCGGGTCAGCGTACGGATGGATGAGCGTTTTGCCCTGTTCACGTTCGATGCGATGGGCCAGCGCGAGCGTGTCGTCGTAGACCTCGCCTTCGAGCAGGACCTCCGCCCCATATGCCCGACACACGCGGACAATCGTCTCCGACACGCCACGCGGCATGACCACGGTCGCCTGCGCACCCAGCGCTGACGCCGCGAACGCCACGCCCTGGGCGTGACTCCCGGCCGAGGCCGCGACTACCCCGCGCCGCCGTGCCGCCTCGTCGAGCGAGGCGATCTTGTTGAGAGCGCCCCGCACCTTGAAGGTGCGGGTCGGCTTGAAAGTCTCGATCTTGAGATAGACGTCGGCCCCAAGGTCGGCCGACAGGAGCGGCGATCGCTCGAGCGGGGCGCGGGGTAGGTACCGGTCAACGACGCGGCGCGCACCGATCACATCAGCGACGGTCGGCTCCCGCTGCATGGCGCGACGATACTTCGCTCCGACGATGCGGACTTGGGGCGAAGAGCGCGATGCGGCGGTCGCCGTGCTTCGCGCGGCGGGAGTACCGACGGCGGCGCTCGATGCCGACGTGCTGCTCGCGCACGTGCTCGGCGTCACGAAGGAGGTGCTCTACGCGCACCCCGACAGCGAGATCTCGCACGGGGCGCAGCGTCGGTACGGCGAGCTCATCGAGCGGCGCGCTCGTGGCGAGCCGGTCGCGTATCTCCGTGGGTTCAAAGAGTTCTACGGGCTTCGGTTCACCGTCGATTCGCGAGTGCTCATTCCGCGTCCGGAGACGGAGACGCTCGTTGATGCGGCGCGCGAGCTCATCGCCGGGCGCGCGGTCACGGTCGCCGATGTGGGAACCGGATCTGGCGCGGTCGCCGTCGCGATCGCCGCGCACGAACCTGCCGTGCACGTGATCGCGACCGATATCAGCGTCGATGCGCTCGTCGTCGCGCGGGAGAACACTCTCCGTAACGGCGTCGCCGACCGGGTCGAGCTCCGCGAAGGCGATCTCCTCGCGCCGATCGCGGACCCGGTCGACATGGTCGTCGCGAATCTTCCATATCTGCGAGACGACTTCCTCGAGCATCTCGTCGGCGAGCGGACCTCGCTCGCGTTCGAGCCACGTCTCGCCGTGATGGCGGGGAAGGACGGGCTCGAGCTGATCTGGCGCGCCGCATCGGACCTTCCACGCGTTCTCGCGCCGCAGGGGACCGCGTTCTTCGAGATCGACCCGCCGTTCGCCGAGCAGGTCGCGCACCTTCTCCAGTACTCGCTCGGCGGAGAGACGCGCGTGATCAACGACCTCGCCGGCGACGCGCGCGTCGTCGGGGTTACCCGGCGCTGATGGCGACCTCGGTCAGGGCGATCGCGTTCGATGCGGCTACCTGGCGCGAGCTTGGTCCGCGCCTGCTGGAGCTTGAGCGCGAGGAGTGGGGTCCGCGCGCGTTCTCGGAGCGCGAGATGCGGTGGCAGGCCACAAACCGCGATGCCGTAGTCATGACGACATGGGACGGCCCGGCGCTGGTCGGCTTCGCGGTCGCAGGACCGGCGTGGACCTCACGTCGCGCGAGCCTCCTGAACGTGCTGATCGATCCCGCGTATCGCGGACGCGGCCTTGTGTGGCCGCTCATCGGGTCGGTCGAGCGCGAGCTCGCAGCGCGCGGGATCGGCGAGCTCGACATCGACGCGCGCGTGGAGAATGGGTTCGCAGACGCGGTCGAGCGGCGCTATGGAAGTCGGGCGGCGGTCATCGAACGGGACCATCCGAGTCCGTACGGCCCACAGCGGACGATCCGGATCGCGCTGCGGCCTGCAAGCGGTCGGCGAGCTCAGGCAGCGAAGCGATCACCTCGTGCGACGAAGCCGACCCGGCCGGTGCGAGGAGAAACGTCCGCGCGAACCCGGCGCGCTTCGCCCAGTGGAGGCAGCGCTCCTGGTCGTCAACGGTCACCGCGTCACTCGGGGCGACCCCGGAGTGCTCGAGGATCCTCCGGTAGAAGCCAGCGTTCGTCTTCCAGCGGTCGATGATGTCGCTGCCGTAGATCCCTTCGAAGAGATCGCGTCCGCCGAGTGCGCGCAGATGACCGTCGATGTCCACGGAGTTCGCCGCCGCTGATGTGTACAGCCGATACCCGCGGCTCTTCAGCACGCGGATGGCCTCCATGGCGCCTGCCGCGGGCGCCGCGATCCGGCTCGTGACCCACGCGACCGTGTCGTCGGCGAGCGTGCCGGCGGTCTTTGGAGCCGGTACGCCGACTCTCTCGCACATTTCCCGGAGCCAAAGCCTGCGGAGACGCGGATGCGTCTCGCGTGGCGTCCCTTGGGGATCGCGATACCGCGCGAACATCCGCTCCGCCGCGTACTCGTTCGCGGGTCCCCACGCGGCCGGCTCACCGCCGAGACGAGGCGCCAGAAACTCGCCGACGAGCCGCTGCCATTGGGCCGGTATGCCCGTCGGGTCCAACAGGACGCCCCACATGTCGAAGAAGATCGCCGAGCTCACGCCAATGCACGATCGACTTCATCGAATGCGCGGATCACAGCCTGCTCGAAGGGTTCGCCCGGGCCGCGCCGGACGAGGACTCCGCGTAGTCCGCACTCGCGGGCCCACCCGATGGCGCGTTCGGAGTCATCGATCACGATCGCGCTCGCGGGATCAACGCCGGTGTCGGCGAGAATCGCGCGGTAATAGTCCGCGCTCGACTTCCACACGTTGATGAGATCGGAACCGTAGACGCGGTCGAAGAGATCCCGCGCGCCGATCGTCGTCAGGTACTCCTGCAAATCGTCGTGCGCATCGCCCGACGCGACGTGTAAGGTCAAGCCACGGTCCCGGAAGGCGCGAAGCCGGTCGACGATCCCGGGGACTTGAATGCCCACGCGCTCGCGAACGTAGCGAAGCGTGTCGTTCGCGATGCGCACGGCGTCCTTCTCCGGTGGCCTTGGAACTCGAACCATTTCGCACATGTCGTACAACCATTTCGCCGCGTCGGCGTCGAACCATTCGCGGATGGTCATCGTGGCCGGCGATCGTGCGGCCGCTTCCCACCGTGCCCACTGACGATCAAAGGCCCACACGTTCGCGTCGGCCCAACCGGTGGGCTCGCCGCCGAGGATCCGCGGAAGGTACTCGGCGATGAGCCGCTGGTATTGCGCGCCGAGCTCGTCGTTGTTGACGAGAACGCCGCCCTTGTCGACGAACAATGTCGTGATTTTGGCCATATGCGGACGGCTATCATCCACGACGTGAAAACGCGCCTCCTCGCGGCGGATTCGCCGGGGGCGGTGGAGGAGGCCGCGGCCGCGCTCGCCCGTGGCGAGCTCGTCGCTTTCCCCACCGACACGGTGTACGGACTATCGGCTGGTCATGAGCACGTGCGAAAGCTCTACGGCGCCAAAGACCGGCCCAAGGAGAAGCGGATTCCGGTGCTGCTGTCCGATATCGGGAACCTCGACGCGAGCGCAATCGTCACCCCCGTGGCGCGAGCTCTCGCGCGGCGCTTCTGGCCGGGTCCACTCACGATCGTCCTGGTCGCGCCGCGCCGCGGCACGCTCGCGTTCCGCGTGCCCGATCATCCGCTGGCGCGGCGGCTCATTGCCGCGAGCGGCGGCGGTCTTCCGGTAACGAGCGCGAACCGTTCCGGGGAACCCGACCCGTGCACCGCCGAAGAGGTCATCGCCCAGCTCGATGGTCGGATCGCGCTCGTGCTCGACGGGGGCCGGACGCCCGGTGGCGTCTCGTCGACGGTGGTCGATTGCACGACGGACCAGGTCAAGATCCTGCGACAGGGTGCGATCAGCGAGGCCGAGATCGACGAGGTCCTGGCGACCGTCGCGTGAAGATCGGGATCGCCGCCGACCACGCCGGCCAGCGTCTCAAAGGCGTTGTCGTCGAGCATCTCAAGGCGTCGGGTCACACGATCGTCCCCTTTGGACCGGAGACCACGCCTGACGACGACTATCCGCTTATCGTTCGGCCACTCGCGGACGCGGTCGCACGAGGCGACGTTGAGCGCGGGATCTTCTTCTGTGGCTCAGGGATCGGTCCGGCGGTCGCCGCGAACAAGATAGCCGGGGTCCGTGCTGCGGTGGTCGAGAATGAATGGTCAGCGCGCGACGGCGTCGAACACGTCGACGTGAATCTGCTGACGCTTGGCGAGCGCGTGATCGGCGAGTCCCTCGCGATGAGCATCGTCGATGCATTTTTGGGAGCGGAGGTGCAAGGCGGCCGCCATGAGAGGCGTCGTAATCAAATCCGCGAATTGGAGTCATCTCCGCGCCCCGACCACCGGGAACCAAAACTCATTGAAGGGCGGCGAACGAAGTGAGCAGCTTTATCGAGAGGGTGGATCCCGAGATCTATAACGCCATCGAGAACGAGCGGCGCCGGCAGGTCGAGAAGATCGAGCTCATCGCCTCCGAGAACTACACGAGCGCCGCCGTCATGGAGGCGACGGGCAGTGTCCTCACGAACAAGTACGCGGAGGGCTATCCCGGCCGTCGCTACTACGGCGGGTGCGAGTGGGTCGACGTCGCCGAGTCGCTCGCGATCGAGCGCGCGAAGGCGCTCTTCGGTGCGGCGCACGCGAACGTGCAGCCGCACGCGGGGGCGCAGGCGAACATGGCCGCGTACGCGGCGGTCCTCAAGCCCGGAGACACGGTGCTCGGCCTCGCTCTCGACCAGGGCGGTCATCTGACGCACGGATCGCCGGTGAACTTCTCGGGCAAGCTCTACCACTTCGCCGCATATGGAGTCCGCAAGGACAACGAGCTGCTCGACTACGACGAGCTCGAGCGCCTCGCGAAAGAGAACCGCCCAAAGATGATCGTCGCCGGAGCGACGGCGTATCCGCGCATCTTCGACTTCCCGCGTCTCCGGCAGATCGCCGACGCGGTCGAAGCCCTTCTTCTCGTGGACATGGCGCATTTCGCCGGTCTCGTCGCTGCGGGAGAGCACCCCACGCCGGTCGGCTACGCGCAGATCGTGACGACGACCACGCACAAGACGCTCCGCGGTCCGCGCGGCGGAATGATCCTGTGCGACGCCGAATACGCGAAGGCCATCGACAGCGCCGTCTTCCCGAATGTCCAGGGGGGCCCACTCATGCACGTCATCGCCGGGAAGGCGGTCATGCTCAAGGAGGCCGCGACCCCCGAATTCAAGACGTACGCGAAGCAGATCCGGGTGAACGCACGCACCCTCGCCTCGTCCCTCGCGAAGGCTGGGCTCCGCATCGTCTCGGGCGGCACCGACAACCATCTCATGCTCGTCGACGTACGACCACTGAACCTCACCGGGAAGCAGGCCGAAAAGGCGCTCGACGCGGTCGGGATCACGGTGAACAAGAACACGATCCCTTACGACCCGCAGAAGCCCGGCATCGCGTCCGGGATCCGCATCGGAACGCCCGCGATCACGACGCGCGGGATGAAGGAGGCCGAGATGGAGCGCATCGGCGCGCTCATCGGACGCATCCTCCAGGCGAAGGGCGACGAGACCGTCGCGAAGGACGTCGCTGCGGAGGTCCTCGATCTCACGCGGCGGTATCCGGTCCCGGGGATCACACCGGAGCGCGTCGCGAGCTGAGCCTCGCGTCTGCCCATCGCGCGTCGCGGCGAACGCGGGTTGTCCCACGATTTTCGCGAGTCTCGCGACGTGGCTGTTCCTGCTCTTGGCCGGCTCGTCTTCCCTCGCCATCCTGTACGTGGCCGCGCACGCGAATCCCATGTCGAGAACGTTCGTGCAGGCCGCGAGTGGCGTGATCGTCGGGCTGTTCCTTCAACCGTCGACCTCGGGGATCGTTGCGCTGGTGAGCGGCTGCCCTTTCTCTGAGCGCGCTTCCGCGTCGGTCGTTCATCGGCGGTGTGGCCTTGTTCGCGCTCGGAGCGGCCGCAGGAGTCGCCGCGATGATCCTGACGAGCATGACTCCCGCTCGGTGTTAGTGACAGACTTCACGACCGTGTCCGGGGTCGACCAGCTTCACGTGTCGACACATCCTCTCGTGCGAGAGAAGGTCACGCGTCTTCGCGACGAGACGACGCCGCCGAAGATCTTCCGCGAGCTCATCGCCGAGATCGCGACGCTACTTCTCTATGAGGCGACGGCGGATCTACCGACCGACGAGCGCGAGATCAGGACTCCACTCGCCCCCTACACGGGGGCGCGTCTCAAAGACAAGGTGGGTCTCATCCCGGTGCTTCGCGCTGGGATTGGCATGGTCGAGGCCGCGCTCGAGCTCATGCCCGAGGCGCAGGTCTGGCACATCGGTCTCTTCCGCGACGAGCGCACGCTGCGGCCGATCTCCTACTACAACAAGCTTCCGTCGTCGGCGACCGTGCAAGTGTGTCTGGTGCTCGACCCGATGCTCGCGACCGGCGGGTCAGCAACCGAGACCGTCGACATCCTGAAGAAGTGGGGCGCGAAGCGGATCAAGTACGTCGGCATCATCGCGGCGCCTGAAGGGGTGCGCGCCCTCTCGAGCGCGCACCCCGACGTTCCGATCCATGTCGCGGCGCTCGACGAGCGCCTCAACGAGAAGGGTTACATCGTGCCCGGCCTCGGCGACGCCGGCGACCGGCAGTTCGGTACGGGCTAGTCATTGTCGTCGGTCTCGTCGTCCCCGCAGGTGCCGCGCGGATTGAAGTCCTTGAAGATCCCGGCGGGGTTGTGCTGCCAGATCCAAGCGTGGATTTCGTAGAAGGGCGGCAATCCGTAGCGGTTCCCCATCGGGATGAGCTTGAGTGGCTGGCCAAAGAGGGTCGGTCCCGACGTGTTTCCCGCCTGCAACCACGCGCCCTGAAACACGATGTACTCCAGAGCGACGAGGCGGAGCTTCCCGTTCGGGCGCGGCTGGTATACGAGAGCTTCGGGCTTAGCCGGATCAAGTACGGCGTCACCGAGGGCCGATCCATTCACGTAGTGAATTCCCATCACACCAAGGCCAGGACTGGCGATGCAGGTGATGCCGGCCAAATCGCGGACGAGGATGGTGTAGCCAGCCGCGTTCGCCGCTTCGAGCCGGTGGAATCGAGCCGTGGCCGCGCGCGCCGTGCTGAGGTCCCCCGCCCCCGCGTTTGCGGAAGATGGCGTTGCCAGCAGGACGAGTGTGACCGCGACGACTGTGATGAGGGTCTTCGTGCTCTTCGGGAACATCTCTACATCCCCTCTGTCACCGGGTAGATCTCGTCGGCCACGAGGCCGTGCGCCTCGCGGTGCACGCGGTTGGCGGCTTCCGTGTTGGGCGCGTCCACCAGGCAGAAGATCTTCCCGTTCTTCTCGTCGAACCAGTAGCGCAGGTACTGGACCCCGTACTTCCCTTGTGTCTTCACGTCCGCCATGTGGGCGTCGGCAACGTCCTTGGCCTTCGTGCCCTCGGGGGCCTTGCGATGTACGTCCATGAACAGTGGCATTTGTCTCGCTCTCCTCTTCCCTTTTTCCGCGTCGTTCGCCGGCGCCGTGAGTTCTAAGAGGCGGCCGTGTGGTGCCCCGTGTGCGGCGGCGTGTGGCGCAGCGTGTGGGAGGAGGCAAAGTGCCGTAGACGCTCTGCCAGGTCGGGCATCGGCCCCGCGAGCGCGATGCGCATGCCCCGTTCGAAGTGCTCCTTGTCGCGCCCGCCCTCGACCTCGACGAGGTCGCTGAGGATCGCTGCGACGATCCACCTCTGGCCTTGGCCCTGGTCTTCGCGTCCGAGAGCCTCGCGGAGCAAGGAGAGGGCCCGATCCTCGTCGTTCTTGGCGCGGGCGATCAGCCCGAGACCCCGAAGCGCGAGGGCCTGCCAGCTCGGGCTCTTCGTTTCCTGGGCGATCGTGAGCGCGCGCGTGAACCGCTCGGTCGCGCCGTCGAGATCGTCCTCGGCGAGGCGGGCGTCACCGGCCTGGAGGAGCGCCCATGGCAGAACCGGGAGCAGACCCTCACGCTCGGCTCTCGCGACCGCCGCGTCGGCGAACGCCATGCCTTCCTCGGCGTTGCCGAGGCGGATGAGGACACGCGCGAGCGCGCCCATCGCGTAGGGGGCCCAGCCGATGGCCGGCAGCGCCTCGCGGAGCTCTCCCTCGGCGGCGGCGTACTCGCAGCGGTCCGTATGGCAGACGGCGAGCATCGCTTTCGCCCAGCCTGCCTCCTTGGTGTCGCCGATGTCCTCGGCAAGGCGCCGCGCCCTTCGAAACGACGCTTCGGCCGCACCGTAGCGGCCCTCGATCGCGGCGATTCTGCCTCGCTCGCCCTCGATCTGCGCCGCGGTCGCGCGGTCGCCGAGCTCGTTCGCAAGGTGCAGGGCTCGCTGGAGAAGGCTCGTCCACTCGCGCGCCGTGCCTAGGCCACCCGAGGTGTATGTGCTCGATCCCAGGATCAACGCTCGCGCTTCAAGGGCGCGGTCGCCACTTTCGGCTGCCTGGCGCGCGGCGCGCAGCGCAATGTCGCGCGCGCTGTCGAAGTCGCCCGCCGAGAAGCGGACTCTCGCGATGTCGAGCAGCGCGCGCGCTTGCACGTCGAGGCGGAGCAGCGGCTCGGCCGCCGAACGTGCCGGCCGCTCGAGCGGCCGCGAGATCGAAGCCGGCGGTTCCATCGCAAGCTCTTCGCGGTACCGACGCGCCAGGCTCGCGACGTATGTACGGGCGCGGTCGCGATCGCCGCGGGCCGTGTGGATCTCGACGACGAGCTCGTGGAGCCCGTCGTCGAACGGCTCGCTTCGGAGCGCACGCTCGGCCAGGGCGAGCGCGCGGTCCGGTTCGCGGTGAGAGAGGAGTGTCGCGGCCCAGCGGAGGGCGTCCGCGGCGGCCGTCGCCACTCGTGCCCGCTGGACCTGAAGCCACGTGTCGAATGAAGGGGCCTCGCCGAAGCTCATCCCCTCGAGGAGCTCTCCGCGGACGAGGTCATCGATCGAGCTTTCGTCCCACTCGCCGCGGAGGAGCTCGCCCGCGTCGACCACGAGCACCTCGGCGTCGATCTTGATCCGGCCATCCCGTTCGCCGATCTCGGCCGGCGGGTTGATCGCTTTCCGCACCTGGCTCAGCGACCAGCGCACCGCCCCGAGCGGGTCGTCCGTCTCAGACCAGAGGAGGTCCGCCAGCTCCCGCCGGCTCGGGGCGCGTGGCTCGAGCAGCAAATAGGTAAGGAGCGCCCAGGGTTTGTGGCCTTCGAGCCGGCGTGACGCGCCGTCATGCTCGAGCCCCGGCCGCCCAAGGAGCCGCACCCGAAGGGTCATTCCGTGCCGAGTCTAAGAAGTCGGTGAGGTCTGGAATGCCGAATGCGTGGGAGTCGTTATCGTGCCCGCGGTGTCCACCACGTCCATTCTCCTTGTCGGTTCGACCCTGCTCGCGTTCGCGCTGGCCGCGATCGCGACGCCTCTCGTCGGGATCCTCGCGCGGAGACTGGGCATGCTCGACATGCCTGGCGGGCGTCGGCGCCACCCGCGTCCGATCCCGCGGCCGGGAGGCTTTGCGATCGCGATTGCCTTCGGAACGGCGATTTTCGTCTTCTGGCTCATCGACCGTTTCGCTGGTCATCCCTTCCTCATTCCTGAGGAGGTCCGCTCTTCGCGATTCACGCTGACCGCGATCGCCGCGCTGCTGGGCATGGTGATCGGTCTCGTCGACGACTTGCTCGAGCTGCGCGCGCGTTGGCAGTTCCTCGGGCAGGTCGTCGTCGCGGCGGTGATCGTGCTGGCCGGCATCCGCATCGACTTCGTGAATGACCCGTTATCCGACCGCCTGATCCAGCTCTCGTTTCCCGTGGCCGTCGCGTTCACGATGCTGTGGATCGTCGGGATGAATAACGCGCTCAACTTCATCGACGGTCTGGATGGCCTTGCCGCCGGAGTCGCTGCGATCGCGGCGCTCACCCTTGGAGGACTCGCGCTTCTGCCGCAGGTCTCCGAGCCGTTCGTCGCCTGGATGGCCTTCTCGCTCGCCGGCGCCATCGCCGGGTTCCTGCTCTTCAACTTCCATCCGGCGCGGCTCTTTCTTGGCACGACCGGCGTCGTGTTCGTCGGCACGATGCTGGCGGTGCTTTCGATTTTCGGTACGGCGAAGGTCGCGGCCGCGCTCCTCGTGCTCGGCGTCCCGATCATCGACACGTTCTATGTGCTTGTTCGTCGGGTCCTCTCGGGCCAGCCGCCATTCGCGCCAGACCGCGGTCACTTCCACCACCGGCTGCTGGACGTGGGGCTCACGCACCAGCAGGCCGTCCTCCTGATCTACCTGATGACCGCGCTGCTCGGGACGCTCGCATTCATGACGAGCGGGCGGGGGCAGATCGCGGGCTTCGTCGGTCTGGGGGTGCTGCTCGGGATTCTCGTGATGGTGCTGGCGCAGCGAAGCTCGAAGGCCGAGGAGCTCGACCCCGGTCTTTACCGAGAGGAAGCCGATCGCTTCTAGAAGAAAACTTCTCGTCGGCACGTGTTCCTGGACCGATCCGACGCTCATCGAGTCCGGCTGGTACCCCGAGCGGATCAAGGACGACGCCGAGAAGCGGCTGCGCTACTACGCGGAGCATTTCTCGATCGTGGAGAACGACGCGGCTTTCTACGCGCTTCCGGCGCAGAAGCAGACGTTGCTCTGGGCGGAGCGCACGCCGGACGAGTTCGTGATGAACTTCAAAGCCTTCGCGACGCTTACCACGCACCACACCGATCCAAAGCGGCTGCCGAAGGACATCCGCGAAGCGCTGTCGAAGGAGGCGGCTGCGAAGAGGCGGATCTATCCGAAGGACTTTCCAAAGGACGCGCGCGAGGAGCTGTTCGCGCGGTACTGGGTCGGTCTCGAGCCGCTGCGCAAGGCCGGAAAGCTCGGGGCGATCCTGCTGCAGTACCCGGAATGGTTCGCGATCTCGAGAGCGAACAAGGACGAGATCCTCCACGCGCGGGAGCTCCTGCCGGACGACCGCCTCGCGGTGGAATTCCGCAACGCGACGTGGATGAGCGAGCGCAACCGGGCCGAGACCCTCTCGTTCCTCGAGGAGCACGGCCTCACGTACGTCGCGGTCGATGAACCGCAGGGGTTTCCGTCGAGCATCCCGCCGGTCGCCGCGGTGACGAGCGACGCGCTCGCGATCGTGCGCTTCCACGGCCGCAATGCCGAGAACTGGAAGAAGCCGGGGCTAACCGCGGCGGAGCGCTTCGATTACTCCTACAAGAAGAAGGAGCTCGAGGAGTGGCTCCCGAAGATCCGGGAGATGGCCGAGCGCGCGAAGGAGATCCACCTCCTGATGAACAACTGTTACGGCGACAAGGCGGTGAACAATGCCGCAGAGCTCGCCGCCCTCCTGGAGTAACCTGACAAGTAGACCTGACATAATGTCGCTAACGTGCGACAGTCTCTCCGCACGAGGAAACGCATTCGGAGGACGTTCATGAGTCAGCAATCCGCCGCCCGGGCCTACACGCGCGAGTTCGGGGTCGCCATGGCGTGGTACGTCATCGTGGTCCTGGCGTCGATCAGCCTTGTTGGGGGTGTCGGCCAACCGATCAAGACGCTCGTCGCTCTGGCGCCGCTTATTCCGGCGACATTCGCGCTGTTCGCTTACCTGAGGTTCGTGTCACGCATGGACGAGCTCGGACGGCGGATCCAGCTCGAAGCACTCGCCTTCGGGTTCGGCGCGGCGGGGATGCTCACCTTCGCCTACGGCTTTCTCGAGAACGCGGGCTTTCCACAGCTCAGCTACATCTGGGTGTTCCCGTTGATGATCGCCCTATGGGGGATCGGGGGCGCGATCGCATTGCGCCGTTTCCGATGAAGAATCGCCTCCGTGTTCTGCGCGCCGAGCGCGATTGGTCACAGGGTGAGCTCGCCGACCGGCTCGATGTCTCGCGTCAGACGGTGAATGCTCTGGAGAACGAGAAGTACGACCCGAGCTTGCCTCTCGCGTTCCGCATCGCTTCGCTCTTCGGTCTGCGGATCGAGGAGGTCTTCCAGCCGGAATAGCACGCGGGTCCGTTCCGGACGAGTCCGACTAGCATCGCCCTGGTCATGGCGCGCCGCCCCCTCTCAGACTTCCATCCGCGCGAGCGGCTGGCCGGCGTTCCGCACACGACGCGTCGCTTCGCCTGTCGCTCGGCCCTGGCTCTTTCGCCGGATGGCGAGACGCTCGCGGTCGTCTCCGATCAGGGCGCCGGCACCTACGAAGCCTGGACGCTGCCGGCTACCGGGGGGAAGCCGCAACGTGCGATCACGGTCGAGGGTCACGCGGTGCGAAGCCTCTGCTGGAGTGCGAGCGGCGAGCTCGTGGCGGCCGCGGACCGCGGCGGGACCGAGCTGCACCAGCTCTATGTGCGTCATCCCGATGGACCGACCGCACCACTCTCGGTCGACCCAGCGGGAAGGGTGCAGCGCCTGCTCTCGTGGAACGCGGCGTCGCCGGACGGCGCGCTTGTCGCGTTCTCGAGCAATGCACGGGCGTCGACCGACATGGACGTGGTGCTCGTTGATCTCGCGACGAAAACGGAGCGGCCCCTCCTCACGGGTGCGTTCTGGCACGTCGTCGGAGGATGGTCGCCGGATGGCGCGCGGCTCCTGGTGATGCGGGTCTACGACAACACGACGCAGGACTTGCTCGTCCTCAATCCGCGGACCGGAGATGCCCGCGAGGTCACGAGACACGCGGAGGACGTGTCACACATTCCGGCGGGCTGGCTCGCCGACGGGCGTGCCCTCGTGATCACCGACGAAGGGAGCGATCACCTATGGCTCAGCGCGCTCGACAGCGCGACCGGAACACATGAGCCCATTGACCGCCCGAGTTGGGATGTCGAGCTCGCCGCGTCGTCCGCGGATGGACGAACCCAGATCTGGTCTGTGAACGAGGACGGGTACTCGACTCTGCGCTGGCGGACCGGATCCGGACCGACCCACAAACGTCGATTGGACGGAGCGGCTTGCGAGGATCTGGTCCTCTCGGCGAACGGATCGCGCGCTGCTTTCACGCGACTTTCTCCGACCGAGCCCTGGCAAGTCTGGACGCTCGATACCGCGACCGGGGACGCACGCATCGCGCTCACGTCAACGTTCGCCGTCCCGAAAGCGGAGCTCGTCGACCCAGAGCTGATCAGAATTGCGGGTCCAGACGGCGATATTCCGTGCTTCGTCTACCGCCCGCGCAACGCGCGCGGACCAACCCCCGCCGTCCTGTATCCGCATGGCGGGCCCGAGGGGCAGTCGCGCCCGGCGTTCGGCGCGCACCTCACGCACCTCGCTGCGCTCGTGCATCGCCAGATCGCTCTCGTGGTCCCCAATATCCACGGCTCGACCGGTTACGGGCGGAAGTGGCAGGCCGCGATCCACAAGGACTGGGGCGGGATCGACCTGCGCGACCTTCGCGCCGTGACCGAGTGGATGACCGCGCAGACGGAGTTCGATCGCTTCCGTCTCGCGGTCTACGGTGGCTCTTACGGCGGCTTCGCCACGCTTCTCTGCGTCACCCAGATTCCGGACGTCTGGCGCTGTGCGGTCGACGTCTTCGGCGTCGCGAACCTTGTCACGATGATCGAGAACGCCCAGCCGAACTGGCGGCGGTTCCTCGCGCGCTGGATCGGCGACGTCGAACATGACCGCGCCAAGCTCATCGAGCGTTCTCCGATCACGCACATCGACAACGTGCGTTGCCCGATGCTCATCCTCCAGGGCGAGAACGACCCGCGCGTGCCGAAGGAGGAGTCCGATCAAGTCGTCGAGCGGCTGCGGGCGCTTGGCCGACAGGTCGATTACGTCGTCTACCCGGACGAGGGTCACGGCTTCACGAAACGGGCGAACGCTGAGGACGCCTACGGCCGGATCGTGGATTTTCTGACGCGGGAGCTGCGCGTCTAGCGGATCTCCTTCGCACTGGTCTCGCGGAGAAACGCGACGTGGCTACCGCGGCGTCCGGAGAGCCACAGCCGCAGACGATCCAGAAGCGATGCGCGGCGGGCCGTCGGCAGCCAAGAACCTCCACCGCCGAACGGCGTTCCATCGCCGAAGAGGAAATGCCACTGCAGGTCACTGGCGCGTCCCCGAATCGCAATGAGGAGATCGTCGTCAACGCGCACCTGCTGCCACTTCGCATACCGACCGCGCGCTCGGCGCGCCAGTGGGTCCGTGGGGTCTCGGTGGTCGCGCACTTGCTCGAGGATGCCGGCGGGGATCAGCGGCACCGCGATGACAGCGAGCGGTCCGCCGACGACGCACCAGAGATCGCCGCTCCGGCGCTGGCGACGGAACGCCAGCCGACAGTCCCCGAGCGATGTCTCGACGATTGCCTCGTCGAGATCATTGCGGAGAACGTAATCGTGCTCGTCCACCGATCGAGACTAGACCTCGGGTACATGAGACCGCGGGGCGTTCGATCGGTCCGCGTGGTTCGGAAGCGTTAGCGGATCGTGCTCCCGAGCAGGACACCGTTCGCCCAATACGTTCCGGTCGCCCCGGCGGGCAACACATCGAACGTCGCGCCACCCGCGTAGGGAGTGAGCACCGCGCTTGTGACCACCGCCCCGTCATAGAGGTCGCCGGCTTTGAGGTCGCCGACCTTCCGGCCATCTGAGGTGGGGTGCCCCGGCGAGACGTGGACCTCACGACCGTCGGAGAGCACGAGGCGAACGACCCGATGTGTCGCCGGCACCGGTGTGCTCCCGATCTCGACAAGGGGAGCCGCGACGCGCGCGCCGGACGAGTTCCGCGTCCAGACGCTGTCGCCTACTCGCAGGTCTTCGACGGCGATGTCGCCCGACGGCGTCGCGATCCGTGTCCCGCGGGCGAGGCAGATCGGGCAGGGCGGCGGTCCGCTCGGGGTCCGGCTTGCGACGGTCACGTTCCCGCGCTGGTCGATCGTGCCGTCGACGCGAGTGCCCTGTTGCGTCGAGGGGGATCCGAAGATCGCGAGGAAGTGGAATCCGCCGCTCACCTGCTCGAGACCGAGCTTGTTGAGCATCTTCCAGTCGCGGTAGATCGCGAGCTCCTGCTCGGACGTGTAGCTCGCGGACGGCGCGATGCCGAGATGAGCAAGGATCGCGCTGAAGGTCGGTCCATCCTTCTGGATGTCTGGCAGTCGCTCGTGCGCCAGTGACTGTTCGTCGGCTCGCGCGACCGGGTAGTAGTCGGGATCGCAGAAGAGGAGCCGGCCGAATTGGTCGATGAGCCGGTACTTGAGCTGGGCGTAGGTGAGGCCACCCGGCGCCGGACTCGGCGTGGGTGACGGCGCTGGCGTGGGATTCGGCGGCACGGTCCCGGGGACGATCGTTCCCGTGATCGCCGTCGCCGTGACCGTCCCTGCCGGGGCGATCGTGGCCGTTCCGACGCTCGCGCTCGGCTCCGGCGAGGAGAGCGTGGCGGCGCCGCCGCACGCGACGATTGCGGCGAGGAGCGCGAGCGCGCAGATCCGCATGGCTCTAGAAACGACCAACCCCCTTCGCTGGTTCCCGCTTGCCCGGGCGCCGGCGTCGAACGTAACGGGTCGCATACACGTCCTGACCAAGGGAGAGGATCTTGTTGTCCACCCAGCCTGTCTGGAGCATTGCCTCCTGCACCTCGTCCCAACCGGATGCACCGTCCGGTAACAAATCCTTCTTCCACACGACAACCCAGATCGCGCCGTCCGGGTGGGCGACGCGAACGAGATCATCGGCGAGGCGATCGATCGATATCCGGTCGAGCGCGAAGCAAAGAACCAGGCCATACCTACCATCCTTCGCGCGGAGCGGCACGCCGAGACCTGTGGTGTCGAGCTGTCCGGCGAGGTGCTCGATCGGTCGGTCGTAGGTTGCTACGCCACCGATACGCAGCGCTGGCATCCCCGTTTTGAAGCCCAATTTGGGGACGACCTCGACGGCGGTGCGCATTCCGCGAGGCACTTTCACCGGTCGTTGAAGTTTACGGAACGTCGTATGCACAGAAATCGGCATGGCGTTTGGAATGAACTCGCGGCCGCGCCCCGTGCTGATCGTCGACGACGACGTGGAGACGCTCGCCATCGAGCGGCAGCTCCTCGCCGAGAGCGGCTTCCGCGTGGTCGAGGCCCGCGATGGCGTCGAAGCCCTCCAGATGGTGCAGGACGATCCCCCCGCGGTGGTCGTGCTCGACGTCCAGATGCCGGGAATGGATGGTCCCTCATTCGCACGTGAGCTTCGGATGGCGCTGCGCCGCGTACCCCTAGTGATCCTCACCGGCGTCGCCGACCCACGCCGCGAGGCCGACCGCTGCAACGCCGAGGCGTATCTCGCCAAACCCTTCGATGCGCAGGAGCTCGTGAGCGTCGTTCGCCGCTTCGCTGCCTGACCCGCCGCGCATACTGCGAACATGCCGGCGCGACTTCTCGTCAAAGAGCAGAACGCGGTCGTCGATCATCCCGCGGACCAGCTCTCCGAGCTTCGGGGAGAGCATCCGTGCTGGCTCGACATCTCCAACCCGCAGAGCGAAGAGTTCGCGCTCGTCGCGCAAGAGCTGGAGCTTCACCCGCTCGCAGTCGAGGACGCGCAACACGGCCACCAGCGTCCCAAGATCGATCAGTACGAGACGCACTACTTCATCGTCTTCTACGCGCTCGAGTCGCCGAGTCCAGATGTCGTCAACTACCACGAGGTTGCGATCTTCGTCGCACAGAACGCAATCGTGACCGTCCATCAGGGCGACTTCTCCGCTCGCAAGATCGTCGAGAAGCGCTTCATCGAAGGACGGCTTCAGACGACCGGTCTGCTCCTTCACGCGCTCCTCGACACGATGGTCGATCAGTACTTCGCGGTGGTCGACCAGTTCGGCGAACGCATCGAGCTCCTCGAGCAGTTCATCACCGAGGAGAGCGGACCGAACCTCCACCGCGCCCACGCGCCCCTAAACGAGCTCTTCCTGGTCAAGCGCGATCTGCTGCATCTCCGCAAGACGGTCGCGCCGGAGCGCGATGTGCTCCAGGTCCTCGTGCGCGGAGACATCCGCGAGCTCCGGGAGGCCGGCCGCCGCGCGTACTTCCAGGACGTGTACGACCACATCCTCCGCGTGACCGACGAGATCGACACGTTCCGCGAGCTCTCCTCCAACGTGATTGACGCGTATCTCGCCGCGGCGTCGAACCGGCTGAACGAGGTGATGAAAGTCCTTACGAGCATCGCGACTGTGCTCCTCGTGCTCACGGTTGTGACCGGCTTCTTCGGCCAGAACTGGGCTTTCATCCCCTATGGATCGGTCACACTTTTCTGGGTCGCCATGGCTGTCACCCTTGTCGCCGCGGTCGGTCTGGTCCTGTACTTCCGCCGCCGCGGTTGGCTCTAGCGCGGTTCGCTTAGACCAAGTTCCTCAGCTAAACTGACGGTGCCCTGGCCGCAACCCCGCACCCCGGGTGGAGCGCGCTCGCAACGCGGCGATCCTGGGCCAGGTCGGATCCAAGAAAATCGCGGCGTTGGGCGGAGCGTGACGTATTCCGAGTGACATGCTCAAGATGGGGCTGCAAGTCGCAGTCGCGATTGGTTTCCCCTTGCTCGTCGGAACATTTGCAGGAAACGCCTTCGACAACGCTGTCGGGTCCGGACCGTGGGGACTGCTCGTCGGCATTCTGGTCGGTTTGGTCGTCGGCGGGCTTGCCCTATTTGGGGTCCTCCGGCGATATCTCTCTCAACCGGTCGGAGTGCCAAGCGATAAGGCGCGAGCAGCTGGCCGAAGGTGGGAGAGCGAGATCGAGGAAGGTGAGCGTCGGCGCGAGAGCGGCGAAGAGAACGACAACCGATGATGATTCGCACTCTCGATAGGACACTCATGTCGGCGCCTCCGCTCAGAGTTCTCGGGGGCATGTTGATTCTCGACGGAGCTCTGGTGCTTCTCGGAGTGACCGTCATCGGCCTGCCGAAGTGGCCTGACATCACGCCTGCGCGGATCCTCCACCTGCTAACGGGCGAACCGCTGGTCCGCATTGTCGGCGACGAGATTTCGATCTCGAACTCACTCGTGACGATGTGGATCGTCATGGCGATCCTCGTCCTATTGGCCTATCTCGGCACACAGAGGCTCACTCTGGTACCCGGTGGCCTCCAGGGTGCGCTCGAGGTCGCCGTGCAGACCCTCATCGACTTCGTAGTTGACACCGGCGGGGCAGCCGCCGCGAAATACGTCCCCCTCGTCGGGACGCTCTTCCTCTTCATCCTGTTGTGCAACTGGCTCGGGGTGGTGCCGCTCGTCGGCCAGATTCCGTTGCTGCATGCGCCGACGGCCGACTACCACATCACTCTCGGCCTGGCGATCGTCGCGTTCGTTTCCTACCAGGCCGAAGGGATTCGCACGCTCGGTAGTGGCTACTTCAACCGCTGGCTCAACACCGCGGGCTTCAAAGAAGGAGCCTTCCTGGGCGGGATCATGCTGTTTGTCGGCGTCATCGAGTTCCTTGCCGAGATCATCCGTATCCTGACGCTCACCGCACGTCTTTGGGGGAACATCTTCGGGGGAGAAGTAATGCTCGTCGTGATGTCGGCGGTCCTGTATGTGATCGCGATCCCGGTGCTGCTCCCGTTCGCCGGCTTCGAAATGTTCATCGGTCTCTTGCAGGCGGTCATCTTCGCAATGCTCACGCTCCTGTACTTCGTTCTGGCGACCGAATCACACGAGGAGCATGACGAATCATCGAAACACGCGCAGACATCAAAGGAGGGAACGCACGCATGAATCTTGGTTGGCTCGCTGCCGGTATCGCCGTCGGCTTCGCGGTCCTCGGAGTCGGCATCGGACTGGGAATCGCGACGGCGAAATCCTCAGAGGCGATCGGCCGTAACCCTGACGCGGCGCCGCTTATCCGCAACAACCTTGTCCTCGGCGCAGCGCTCGCGGAGGGACTTGGCGTGCTTTCGCTCGTCGTCGGAATCCTGCTTATCTTCCTGACCCACCCGTAATGCTGTTCAGCCCCGGGCTTCAGGAAGAGGTCTTCGTTCCGACCGTGCACCCGTTCTGGGTGCTGGTCTCGATTGTGAACTTCCTCTTGCTCCTCTATCTCCTGCGCCGACTGCTATGGGGTCCGATCACGAGCATGCTCGCGAACCGCGCGGCGAAGATCCGCGAGGGCTTGGCCATGGCCGAGGAGGCAAAGGCTGAGCGTGAGCGCATCAAGTCGGAGGTCGAGCGTCTTCTCGCGGATGCCCGGCGAGACGCGCAGGCGATCGCCGAAAGAATGACCAAGGCCGCCGAGGCGGCCGCGGGCGAGATCCGCATGGAAGCCAAGAAGGAGGCCGACCGCATCCGCGAGCGCGGCCGCGAAGAGGCGCAGCAGCTCCACGACCAGGCGCTCGCGCAGCTGCGCTCTGAGCTCGCGGGAATGGTCGTTCTCGCCGCGAGCCGCGTCCTGGGCCGTGAGGTCGACGCCGAGCAGCACCGCGCCTTGATCGAGCGGTCACTCGACGAAGCAGCCGCGCACCTTGTGGACCAGGGTTAGGTGCCGCTCTCCGGATCCGCGGCACGCCGCTACGCAGAGGCGCTTCTCGCGCTCGCGCCCGATGAACGGGCCGTCCTCGAGTTTCGCGCGTCGCTCGAAAAGCTCTCCCCAGTCTTCGACCGGGTCACGGTCGCGGGCCTACGCGACCCCTCCGTCCCGATGCGGCAGCGCGTCGAGGCGCTGAGCTCCGCGCTCGCGGGGGAGCCGACCCCGGTCCGATCGCTCCTCGTGCTTCTGCTCGAGAAGGATCGAATCGCGCTTGTTCCGCAGATCGCTCTCGCCTTCGGCGATCTCGTCGACCGCCGCGAGGGGATCGCCAAAGCGCGCATCACGACCGCCGTACCGCTCGAGGTGAACGAACAAAAAGAGCTCGTCCGCCGCCTCGAGGAGACCTCGGGCCAGAAGCTTCGCGCGACCTTCGCCGTCGACCCAACGCTCATCGGTGGCGCGAAGGTTCAGATCGGCGACCATCTCATCGACTCATCCGTGCACGCCAAGCTCACTGCACTCGGGCGAGAGCTCGCCTCATAGGAGGGTCAACGAATGGCCGACTCATCAGAGATCACGGACATCATCAAGGCGAAGATCAAAGGCTTCCAGGGTGGAGCCGAGTCGGTCGACGTCGGCACCGTCGTCGAGATCGGGGATGGCATCGCCCGCGTCTACGGCCTCGCGAACTGTTTGGCGTCGGAGCTCCTCGATTTCGGGAACGACGTGTTCGGCCTCGCCTTCAACCTCGAGGAAGACACGGTCAGCGCGATCATCCTCGGCGACTACACCGGGATCGTCGAGGGCGGCGAGGTCCGCACGACCGGCCGGATCGTGCAGACCCCGGTCGGCGACGCGCTCGTCGGTAGGGTCGTGGACCCGCTCGGCCGACCGCTGGATGGCAAGGGGCCCATCAACACCAAGAAGGCGCTTCCCGTCGACGTCGTCGCGCCGGGTGTCATCACGCGGCAGAACGTCGACACGCCCGTGCAGACAGGGATCAAGGTTATCGACGCCATCACCCCGATCGGGCGGGGCCAGCGCGAGCTGATCATCGGTGACCGCCAGACCGGCAAGACCGCCTTAGCCATCGACACGATCATCAACCAGAAGGGCAAGGACCTCACCTGCATTTACGTCGCGATCGGCCAGAAGGAATCCTCGGTCGCGAAGATCGTGGCGACGCTCGAAGAGAAGGGCGCGATGGACCACACGATCGTCGTCATCGCGGGCGCGTCGGACCCGGCGACAGTTCAATACCTCGCGCCGTTCGCCGCGTGCGCGATGGGCGAGTTCTTCCGCGACAGCGGGAAGGACGCACTCATCGTGTACGACGACCTCACCAAGCACGCCTGGGCCTATCGGCAGGTCTCGCTCCTCACCCGCCGCCCGCCCGGCCGCGAGGCCTATCCGGGGGACGTCTTCTACCTGCACTCGCGGCTGCTGGAGCGCGCCGCGCGCCTGAACAAGGAGAACGGCGGTGGCTCGCTCACGGCGCTACCGATCATCGAGACGCAGGCCAACGACATCTCCGCCTACATCCCGACGAACGTTATCTCGATCACCGATGGCCAGATCTACCTGGAGACGGACCTCTTCAACCAGGGGCAGCGGCCCGCGATGAACACCGGCCTCTCGGTGTCGCGCGTGGGCGGCGATGCGCAGACGAAGGCCATGAAGGCGGTGGTCCGGAGCCTGAAGCTCGAGCTCGCTCAATACCGCGAGCTCGCGGCGTTCGCACAGTTCGGCTCGGACCTCGACAAAGCGACGCAGCAGCAGCTGCGCCGTGGCGAGAAGGTCACCGAGATCATGAAGCAGCCCCAGTACCAGCCACTGCCACTCGAAAAAGAGGTCGTGATCATCTTCGCGGCCACCGGCGGATATATCGACGACGTCCCGAAGGATCGCGTGGCCCAGTTCGAGCGTGACCTCTACCGCTTCATGGACTCGGTGGGCAAGAACGTCAGCGCGAAGATCGCCAAGGACAAGGTCTGGAACGACCAGATCGAGAAGGAAGTCCGCGCGATGCTCGAGGAGTTCAAGAAGGCGCATCCCTACGGCGACGAGAAGGCGCCGGTCGCCGCGTCGCAGGACGGGGGGGCGGCGCGCGCGCCCGCGAAGCCGGAGACAAAGACTCCGGCGACCGCGAAGGCCTAGCGCGTGCCCTCCGAGCGCGAGCTCCGGCGACGTGTCCGGAGCATCAAGAACATCCAGCAGGTCACGCGGGCGATGCAGCTGGTCGCGGCATCCAAGATGCGTCGCGCGCAGGCCGCGGTCCTCGCCTCACGACCGTACGAGGAGCGGCTGCGAACGGTCCTGAACGACCTCGCGCCGTACGCCGATCCCGAGACGAGCCCTCTGCTCGCGAGACGCGAAGTCCGCCGGGTTGGCATCGTGCTCGTGACGACGGATCGCGGGTTGGTCGGACCCATGAACGTGAACTTGATCCGCGCGACGCTGCGCTTCTCCCAGCAGCAACCCGCGGCGTCGTTCGTGGCGGTGGGACGAAAGGGCATCAACCAGTTGCGCCGGCTGCGCGCGCCCGTGACCGCGGAGTTCCCAGGGATCCCCGACCGGCCGAGCAGCACCGACACGAACGTGATCGCGCGGGTCGCGGTCGAGGAGTTCGTGACGGGAAAGGTCGACGAGATCTACCTCGCGTTCACGCGGTTCGTGAACACGCTGCGCCAGGAGCCCACGATCCGACGGCTCCTGCCGTTCGTCCCCGAGGAAGAGGACATCGACGAGCTGCCCCCGCTTCAGTATCTGTTCGAGCCGGATCCGGAGACGGTCCTGAACGAGGTGATCCCGAGGCTGATCGAGGTCGCGGTGTTCCAGACGATCCTGGAGTCGAAGGCGTCCGCGTTCTCTGCGCAGATGGTCGCCATGCGCAACGCGACGGACGCGGCGGGCGACCTGATCGACGACCTCACGCTTGCCGCGAACAAGGCACGTCAAACGCGCATCACGAAAGAGATGCTCGAGATCGCATCGGGGGCTGAGGCCCTCGGCAAGGGGTAGGAACATGGCGGTTGCGACGAAGGAAGTCACCAAGAAGAGGGCGCAGGACAAGGGCAAGATCGTGCAGATCATCGGCCCGGTCCTCGACGTTCAGTTCGAAGAGGGTCACCTGCCCCAGATCTACGACGCGCTCGTGGTGAAGCGCGACGGCGGCGGCGAAGTCGTCGCCGAGGTCCAGCAGCACCTCGGCAACAACTGGGTGCGCGCGGTCTCGATGGCCGCGACGGATGGGCTCCGCCGGGGGATGGAAGCGGTCTCGATAGGCGGACCGATCACGGTCCCGGTCGGCGAGGAGACGCTCGGACGGCTCTTCAACGTGGTGGGCGAGCCGATCGACGGCAAAGGGCCGGTGAAGGGCGTGCGGCGCGATCCGATCCATCGCGATCCGCCTCCGTTCACGGAACAGGCGACTCAGGCTGAGATCTTCGAGACCGGGATGAAGGTGATCGACCTCATCTGCCCCTTCCTCAAGGGTGGCAAGTCGGCGGTGTTCGGTGGGGCCGGCACCGGAAAGACCGTCGTCATCCAGGAGCTGATTCGAAACGTCGCCGCCGAGCACGGTGGCTTTTCCGTCTTCTGCGGCGTCGGCGAGCGCTCGCGTGAGGGGACCCAGCTCCTCGGCGAGATGAGGGAGTCAGGCGTCATCGACAAGATGTCGATGGTCTTCGGCCAGATGAACGAGCCGCCCGGCGCGCGCCTCCGCGTCGCGCTTACCGGCCTGACCATCGCGGAGTACTTCCGCGACGAGCAGGGCCGGGACCTTCTCATCTTCATCGACAACATCTTCCGGTTCACGCAGGCGGGCTCGGAGGTCTCCGCCCTCCTCGGCCGGATGCCGAGCGCCGTGGGCTACCAGCCGACTCTCGCGACCGAGATGGGCGAGCTGCAGGAGCGCATCACCTCGACGAAGAAAGGCTCCATTACCTCGCTGCAGGCCGTGTTCGTGCCCGCGGACGACTACACCGATCCTGCGCCGGCCACGACGTTCGCGCACCTCGACGCGTCGATCCGCCTCGAGCGCTATCTCACCGAGCTCGGCCTCTACCCGGCGGTCGATCCGCTGACCTCGACGAGCCGCGCGCTGGACCCGAACATCGTTGGCCAGGACCACTACGAGACCGCGCGCGAGGTGCAGCGCGTGCTGCAGCGATACAAGGACCTTCAGGACATCATCGCGATCCTCGGCATCGACGAGCTCTCGGACGAGGACAAGCTGCTCGTGGCGCGCGCTCGCAAGATCCAGCGCTTCCTCGCCCAGCCGCTCAATGTCGCCAAGCAGTTCACCGGCCTCGACGGCGTGTACGTGAAGGTCACCGACACCGTCCGAAGCTTCCGTGAGGTTCTCGAGGGCAAGCACGACGACCTTTCGGAGCAGGCTTTCTACAACGTCGGAACGATCGAGCAGGCCCGTGAAAAGAGCGAGCGCATGGCGAAGGAGGGCAGCTCCAGCTGATGCCGCTCCACCTCGAAGTCATCACGCCCGAGCGCAAGGTCTACGAGGACGACGTCGATATGGTGGTCGCTCCGGCGACAGACGGGTACGTCGGGATCCTGCCGCACCACGCGCCGCTCTTCACCACACTCGGGCCCGGCGAATTCAAGGTGAAACGGGGCGGTATCGAAGAGGTGCTCGCCGTGTTCGGCGGGTTCATGGATGTGCGCGCGGACCGAGTGGTGGTGTTGACCGACGCGGCCGAGCACGCCGAGGAGATCGACGCGACCCGGGCACAGGAGGCGCGCGATCGCGCTCAGCAGGTTCTCGCCGCAGGGCCGGCTTCCGCGGCCGACGAGCAGCGCGCCAGAGCCGAGCTCCAGCGCGCCCTGGTGCGGCTGCGTGTCAGCGAGAGCCGGCGTCGTCGCAGGTGACGGTCAACCAGAACCCAACCGGTCGCTGAACCGCTAGGCTTGGGCCGCTTGGCGGTTGTGGGTGGAGTGGCGGTGAACCTGCTGCGGATTGGCGCGCTCACGATCCTCGGGGCGATCGTCGTAGGTGCATGCGCGTCGACTCCCGCCGAGGCACCCGTCGTTTTGGGCGACGCGCAAGGGCCCAGTCCCCTGGCCGCCGCGACGCCGACGCCCACGCCGATCCCCGCGCCGTCGCCCGCACCGCTCTATTCAAAGCTTCGCGTCTTCGTCGCTTCGGAAAGCACCGATCAGGTCTGGGTGCTCGACGGCAAACCCGGAGAGCCCTATGCCCTCGTCGGAAAGATCGCGGTGGGCAGGTTCCCGCACCAGCTCGGTGTCTCGCCGGACGGCAAGTGGGTCGCGGTCAACAACCGAATGGGCAATAGCACCTCGGTGATCGATCCCGCCTCCATGAAAGAGGTCGTGCGCCTCATGGTTGGCAAGCAGCCTCACGGGATCACGTGGTCAGTGGACGGCAAGACGCTCTTCGTGGGGCACGAGAAGGACATGTACATCGCGCGCTTCGAGGCTGGCACCTGGAAACCGCTTTCGCCGCTCATGGTCGGCGTTCCGCAGCATGTCCTCACGATCGCGCCGAGCCGCCCGAACGAGCTCTGGTTCACGCTCACCAACACGTCGCAGCCAGACGTGCTTCGGGTCTATGACCTCGAGACGAACAAGATCACTCCGATCAAGGTCAATGACGTGCACGATGCCTACTTCACCCCGGACGAGAGCGAGGTCTGGTCGAGCTCGTCGGGGTTCATAAACAAGCCGTCGGATCGAATGGTCATCTACGACCCGGTCACGAAGACGGTGAAGACCGAGATCCACCTTCCCGGGACATATCCGTTCCACACTGAGAAGGTCGATCAAGACGGGGTCTTCTTCATGGCCGACAAGGCGCTCATGGTCCTGTCGGACCACCTCGGCCCGGGTCTCCTATGGGTCGACTGGAAGGAGCGCAAGGTTCTTTCGGAGACCAAGCTCGGTCAACAGCCGTTCCACACGACATACGACCCCGAAGGTGATCGCCTCCTCACGACCACGAACGTCGACGGCATGGTGAACGTCATCGATGTGAAGACACGTGCGGTGATGCAGAAGGTGTCCGTGCCGAAGGCGCACGGCATAGGAGCGGTGCCGATAGCGGGGCCGTAGAGTTCGCGCGTGTTTTTCCGACTGCTGGCTCTTTTCTATAACGCCCTCCCGGTCCGCTGGCAGCGGCGCATCCTCGATCGCACCCAGCCGCGGTTCCTCGTCGGCGTCGTCGGCCTCGGCATCGACCCGCGCGGGCACGTGATCCTCGCGCGCCATCGCTTCGGTGCCCCGGAATGGCGCTTTCTCGGCGGTTTTCTCTCTCCCCGCGAGCGCCTGGAGGATGGGCTCGCCCGCGAGGTCCGGGAGGAGACGGGGATCGAGATCGAGGTCGGGCCGATCCTCGAGGCGAATCAGGGCTATCGCTGGCAGCGCGTCGAGCTTGTCTACGCCTACCGGACGATCGGGGGCATCGAGCGCCTGTCGGAGGAGCTCGTCGAGGTCCGCGCCTTCGACCCAGCGGATCTTCCGGACGTCCGCGCCGACCAGCGCGGGATCATCGAGCGCCGCGCGACAGCGGCCGCGGAGTGGGCGCAGAAGCGGCGATAAAGCGCTACTCGGACGGGCGATTCGCTGCGAGCGCGGCGACGATCTCGTTGATGTGACCAAGGTGCTCGAACTCGTGCTCGAGGATCCGCCGCATCACCTTGCGCGTGGTCCATCGCCATCCCATCACGACGTGGTCGAGGGCGGTGTCCGCCGGCTCAATCACGGTGAATCGCTGGAACACCATGCGATGAACTGCCTGCAGAGTGTTGAACGGGTCGACCGGCCACTTCTCGAGCCTCGAGAGCAGCTCGGCTTCCGTGATCATCACGTGCTCGAGCGCCTCGCGCACGCTCCACATGGTGTCCGTGGGCTTTCGCTCGAGCTCCGCGGCCGACATCTCGCGCACGAGGGAGAGGAGCGCTGAACGTGAGGCCTCGAACTGATGCAGGAAGTCACGGAGCTCGTGTTCCTCCATCGGGCCGACATCCTCAGGGACGATGTAGTCGGTCGGCATGTCGCGCACCTCGAACGTGTCCGCGTCCAGGTCCTTCCAGTGCTCGATCGAGACGCCGCGCGCGTCGAGCAGCGTCAGGTACGCGCGAAAGGCGCGGCGGGCGTTCGCGATCGCCTCGTCTCGTGTCGTCCCTGAGGCGATGCATCCGCGCAGGACGGGAACGCGTGCGAGCCAGTAGCTCCCGTCGCCTCCGACGTAGATGGCAGGTCCGTCTCTCACGCGCGCACCCATACCTTCTGCCCGCAATCCGCGCGGATCGTTCGCTCGGTTCCGTCGACCCTGACACGGATCGGTTGCCCGTGGCGGAGATCGACGACGCGAACGTCGACGCCTGGCTTGATGCCCTGCGAATCCAGGTACTCGAGGAAGCCGGGCTCGTGCTCGAACTGATCTGGGATACGTTCCACGGTCGCCGTGGCCCCTGGCGTGACGCGCTCCAGCGGCTTGGTCGGTCGGGGCGTCACGCCGGGCATGGGGTTGCCATGCGGGCAGGTCTGCGGATCGCCGAGCACGTCTTGAATCCGCCGCTCCATCTCCGGTGACATCGCGTGCTCGAGTCGCTCCGCTTCTTCATGCGTCTTCCACCACTCGAAGCCGAGCACCTCGACGAGGAAGCGCTCGGCCAGGCGATGCCTGCGGACGATCGAGTCGGCGTGGCGCTGGCCTGTCTTGGTCAGATGCACTTCTTTACGACCATCCAACGCGATCAGACCATCGCGCTCGAGTCGATGGACCATTTCCGAAACGGCGGGAGCCGAGAATCCGAGGAACTCCGCGAGGCGCGCCGAAACGACGTGCCCGTTCTCGTCGGCAAGGGTGTAGATCGCCTGCAGATACTCCTCGACGGCCGGCGAAGTGGTAATTGTTGACCTCCACGGTCGGAAATCGTTAGGCTCGCCTTAGCCGTTAGGGCGACCTAAGAGAGAGCTCCCCGCACGGCGAGTATCGCACCTGGAGTTGAGGGAACCCGCGATGACGATGGGCGAGATCTTGGCGCTCGGAGCGATCGCCGGCTTCACCGTTTTCCTGGGGCTCCCTCTCGGACGTTTACGCACCACGTCGACGGAGATGCGGTCGCTCCTGAATGCCGGCGCGACCGGAATCCTCGTGTTCCTGTTCTGGGATGTGCTGGCGAAAGGCATCGAGCCCGTCGAGGCAGCGCTTGCGGAGGCAAAGGGCGGCGGCACCTGGGTGCACTTCGCGTGGCTCGCGCTTGTCTTTGCGGCGTCTTTGACGGTCGGGCTGATGAGCCTCGTCTACTACGACCTCTGGCTCTCGCGGCGCGCTCGCGCGACGGTCCGATTCGGTCCGGGCGCTGCGAACGTTGACGAGTTCCGGGCGGGCCCGATCTCACGCCTGCGGCCGGCGTGGCGCCTCGCCTTTTTCATCGCGCTCGGGATCGGTTTCCACAACCTGTCGGAGGGTCTGGCCATCGGCCAATCCGCGGCCGGGGGTCAGCTTCGGCTCGCTCTCGTGCTGGTCATCGGGTTCGCGCTCCACAACGCGACCGAAGGTTTCGGAATTGTGGGACCTCTCGCGGGTGAACAGTACCTCCCGAGTTGGCGTTTTCTCGGTGTGCTCGGCCTGATCGCCGGTGGTCCGACCTTTCTCGGCACCGTCATCGGCCAGGCCTTTCAGAACGAGACCGTCTTCGCCGCGTTCCTAGCGCTCGCCGCGGGATCGATCCTGTATGTGGTCATCGAGCTCCTGGCCGTCGCGCGCAAGCTCGGGCACAAGGACATGACGACGTGGGGCATCCTGGTCGGTCTCATCCTGGGATTTGCAACCGACTTCGTCCTCGTAGCGGTCGGTGCGTGACCAAATAACGCACCTTTCGGGCCTTTAGGCCGTTAGAGTTCATCGCGTGTTCGCCCGTCAGATCGGCATCGACCTGGGAACCGCCAACGTCATCGTTTACGTCCGTGGGAAGGGGATCGTCCTCACCGAGCCGTCCGTCGTCGCGCTGGCGAAGGAGGATGGTTCGAATCGGCCTCGGATCGTGGCTGTGGGCGAGGAGGCGAGACTCATGCTCGGCCGGACCCCGGGCACGATCACCGCGCTGCGTCCCATGCGCGATGGGGTGATCGCGGACTATGTGATCACCGAGTACATGCTCCGCTACTTCATCAACAAGACGTGCGGCCAGATCCGCCTCTTTCAGCCGCAGCTGATGATCTGCGTCCCGTCCGGCGTCACCAGCGTCGAGCGGCGCGCGGTGAAGGACGCCGCGATCCGAGCGGGGGCGCGTGAGGCGCACCTCATCGAGGAGCCGCTCGCCGCGGCGATCGGCGCGAACATCCCGATCTCGGGGCCATCCGGCAACCTCATCATCGACATCGGCGGCGGCACCGCGGAGATCGCGGTGATCTCGCTCGGCGGCATCGTCGTCTCGCGCAGCGTCCGCGCCGCCGGTAACAAGCTCGACGAAGCGATCGCGAACTTCGTGCGCAAGCGCTACAACCTGATGATCGGTGAGCGCACGGCCGAGGACGTCAAGATTCAGATCGGCTCCGCGCTTCCGATGGACCCCGAGCTCACGATGGAGGTTCGCGGGAGGGATCTCATTGCCGGTCTACCGCGGACGATCACGATCGGTTCCAACGAGATCTCCGAGGCGATGGATCCGGTGCTTCAGCAGATCATGGGCGCCGTGAAGGCCGTTCTCGAGGAAACGCCACCGGAGCTCGCGTCGGACGTCATCGACAAGGGCATGGTCCTGTCGGGTGGCGGCGCGCTCCTGCGCAATATGGACAAGCTTCTGACGCAGGTCACCGGCGTTGCTTGCTACGTGGCCGAGAACCCTCTCTACTGCGTCGCGAAGGGCACGGGACTCGCGCTCGAGCACCTCGACTTCTTCCGCAGAAGCCTCGTCGCAGTCCACTAGCGAGCGAGCCTTGGCGTCGGCGCGCGTCGACATCCTCGGCGTCGGCTTCGACCGCGTCGACCTCGCCGCCGCGGCGGAACGGATCATCGAACGCCACGCCGCGGGACAGCGGACCTTCGTGATCACGGCGAATCCTGAATTCGTGATGCTTGCCCGTCGTGATGCCGAGCTCGGAGAGATCGCCCGAGCCGCCAACCTGGTCGTCGCCGACGGCACCGGAATCCTCGTCGCGTCGCGTGTCCTTCGCGACGCGCTCCCCGGCCGAGTTCCCGGCCGGCTGCTCGTGCCGGCGGTCCTCCAGCTGGTCAGCGGTCCGGTCTTTCTGCTCGGTGCCGCACCCGGCGTTGCCGAGCGCGCCGCGGAAACGCTGATCCGGCGAATCCCATCGCTGCGCGTCGCTGGCACCCATGCGGGCTCGCCGGCGCCCGAAGACGACGCGTCCATCCGTGAGCGCATCGAAGCGGCCGGTGCCCGTGTCGTCCTGGTCGCTTACGGCATGCCGGCACAAGAGCGATGGATCTCTCGGAACCTGCCGCTCCTCGCATCGGTCCGCACGGCGATCGGCGTCGGAGGCGTCTTCGACCAGCTCGCCGGACGCGTACGGTTGCCGCCTCGGTTCGTCCATGCGGTGGGACTGGAGTGGCTCTGGCGTCTCGCGTTCGAGCCGCGCCGCTGGCGGCGGCAGCGCGTCCTACCGGTCTTCGCCGCTCTCGTCGCGCGGCAGCGCATCCTCGGCCGATGAAGCTGGCACTGGCCCATGAGTACTTCGGCCAGCGCGGCGGCGCCGAACGCGTTGTCGAGACGCTTCATGCAATGTGGCCCGATGCGCCCGTGTACACCTTCTTCCACGATCGCCGCCGATACGGCGAACTGCCGGGATGGACCCTTCGCACGAGCTATCTCCAGTGGTTGCTCCTGGGCGAGAGTCACCGCCTGCTCCTGCCGCTCTATCCGAACGCGGCGCGGGCGTTGCATGTGCCGCCGGAAACGGACGTCGCACTGGTGTCGACCAGTGCGTTCATCAAGGGGATCGGGCTCGCGGATAGGACCGTGGCGGTCGCGTACTGCCACTCGCCGACGCGATACCTCTATGACTGGAGCGACCGGTACCTGCAGGAGGAGGTCCCCGCACCCCTGGTGCCGCTCGTCCGCGATCTTCTCGGACGCCTTCGCGACGAAGACCAGAAGGCGGCGCGGCGCTTCGATCGATGGATAGCGAACTCGACCGCGGTGCGGGGACGGATTCAGACCTACTACGGCATACCGGCCGGGGAGACCGAGGTTGTCCATCCGCCGGTCGATGTCGCTTCGCTCGCGGCGAACGAAGAGCGTGGCGACTTCTGGCTTTTCGTCGGACGACTCTCGTCGTACAAGCGCGCCGACGTCGCGATCCGCGCGTTCAATGACATCGGGATGCGTCTCCTCGTCGTCGGCGAAGGCCGCGAGCGTGGAGCACTCGAGCGCATCGCGAGCGAGAACGTCGTTTTCACCGGGCGCGCCGACGACGCCACCCTCCGTTCATTGCTCGCATCCGCGCGCGGTCTGGTGTTTCCGTCGGAGGACGACTTCGGCATCGTGTGCGTCGAGGCGCTCGCCTCAGGCGTCCCGGTCGTCGCACTCGCCGCGGGTGGCATATTCGACATCGTTCGCGACGGCCAAGAGGGCGTCCTGGTCGACGTTCCCGAGCCGCGGGCCTTCGCGGAGGGTGTCCTCCGCGCGGAGCGCGCGCGCTTCGAGCCGAAAGCGCTTCGTGACTCGGCGCGGCGCTTCGATGTGTCACGATTTCGCGAGCGCGTGCGCGCCATCGTCGAGGATGCGCGGGAAAAAGGAAGGGCCACATAGGAACTGACGCGAAGCGTGTTCGCGTGGACATGCACACGCACTCGGAGGCTTCGCCGGACAGTCGCACTCCCATCGCGGAGCAGGCGCGCGCGGTGCGCGCGGCCGGCATTGACGTCATCTGTGCTACAGACCACAACACCATCGACGGTGGGCTCCGGCTGCGCGACCTCGCGGACGGCTTTCGCGTCGTCATCGGCGAGGAGATCAGCTCGCGTGACGGCGAGATCATCGGGCTCTTTCTCGAGCGCGCCGTCCCACGCGATCTGACCGGGGAAGAGACCATCGCGCGCATCCACGAACAGGGCGGGTTGGTGGTCGTCCCGCATCCCTTCAGCATCAACCGGCGCTACCACATGCGGCGACCTTCGCTCGATCGCTTGCGCACGAAGATCGACGCGCTCGAGATCTTCAACGCGCGCGAGGCGATCTTTCTCAACAACCGTGCCGCCGCGCGGTACGCCAAGGAGCACAACATGGCCGGCACGGCGGGAAGCGACGCGCATCGCGCTTCCGAGATCGGCCGGGCGTTCGTGGAGATGCCCGACTTCGCCGGGAGCGGCGACTTCCTGGATGCCCTCCGAAACGGCATCGCTCACGGGCGACTCTCCGGCGGCAGTGTCCACGTCCTCACCCGATACGACCGGCTCCGGAAGTGGCTCGGACGAAGGAACTCGAGCGCCACTCGTTGAAGGAGCGGGCCTCGGGGGTAGGTGCCCCCGAGCGCGGGGCGACGCATGTCGAGGACGCAACGATCGAGCAGCTCGCTGCCGCGGCGGAGCGCACGGACGAGCTCGCTGTCCGACGTCAGCTCTTCGGTTGGCGGGAGCTCATCTCGACGGCGATCCCCATCGTCCTCATCGCGTACTTCGCCCGGAACGTGGACTGGTCGCAAGCCTTCGCCACCTTGCGCCGAGCGGACCCGCTCTTCTTGGTCGCCGCGCTGGTCGTGTACTACCTGTCGTTCCCGGTGCGCGCCATTCGCTGGGCACGCCTTTTGCGAGAGGGCGGAGCGCGAATCTTCGGGCGCGATCTCCTCGAGATCCTGCTCCTCGGCTGGTTCGTGAACTGTCTGGTGCCGGCGAAGCTCGGCGACCTCTATCGGAGCTACCTCGTAAAGCGCCGTTTCGGGATATCGCTATCCCGCACCGTCGGAGTGGTCGTCGCGGAGCGGCTGCTCGACCTCTTCGTTGTGTTCGGGCTCCTCGTCGTCGATGGCTACGTCGCTTTCGGGCGCACGATCCTGCCGGACCTGAACGTCCTCTATGTCAGTGGCGCGGCGCTCGGTCTCGTCATCCTGCTCGGCCTGGTCGGGCTCTACGCGATCGGCCCACGTCTTGGGCGGTTTTTTCCCGCGGAGATACGCCGCATCGGCAGGCTTTTCCGAGAGGGGGTGCTCCACAGCTTCCGCGCGCTCCCTGTCGCGGGCCCGATGACCCTCCTCGTCTGGTTCCTCGAGACGAGCCGTCTGCTCCTCGTGCTCTTCGCGCTCGGTCTCTATCTCCCACCATCGCAGGTGATCTTCGTGGCGGTCGCGGCCTCGCTCCTCACGACCGTCCCGCTCACCCCCGCCGGCTTCGGGTTCGTCGAGATCGCGATGGTGTATGTCCTGACCACTGGATTCGGTCTCGCCCAGAACGACGCCGTGGCTGTCGCCGTGCTTGACCGCGCCGTGAGCGTCTTCTCGGTGATCGTAGTCGGCGGCGTTCTTTACCTCCGGACCGAGCACACGGAACGGATCGGCGTGAGAGCGTGAGCCGAGCGCTCGTCGGCCTATCGCTTGCCCTCCTCGCGTTCCGCGTCCTCTCCGCCGCGTTCGTCGTGGGCCAACCGGGTTTCACCGACGCCTTCTATTACGTCGACGTGGCGCGACGTCTCGCGCACGGGCAGGGCCTCACCGCCGACTTCATCTGGAATTTTCTCGAATCACCGCACCTCGACCAGCTTCCGATCGCGAGTCACCGGTTCTGGATGCCGGCGACCACCGTCGTTCAGGCCGCGGGGATCGCAGTTCTGGAGCCTGCCCTTGGCACCTTCCGGTCCGCCCAGGCGGCGATCATCGCGGTCGCGGCTTTCATCCCCGCGGCCGCGTACGCCGCGGCGCGATCGGTCGGCGCGTCGTCCCGTGCCTCGCTGGTCGCGGCGGCGCTTGCGGGCATCGGCGCGGGCGCGCTCGCGCCCGCATGGGTCACCCTCGACTCATTCGCCATAGCCGCGATCGTCGGAACGCTGTTCTTCATGGCGTTCGCTCGCGCGGCGGCCGGCGATCTGCGCGCCGGCGCCGCCAGTGGCCTCCTGGTTGGACTTCTCTTCCTCGCGCGCGCCGAGGGTGCCCTCTTCGGCGTCGCGCTGCTGGTGCTCGCGCTACGCCCACCGTCGCGAGCCGCGGGTGTCGCGGGCAGCGCCGTCGCCCTCGCGATCGGCGCGGGATGGCTGGCGCGCGGGGTCGTGCTCGGCGGATCTCCGGACCTTCTCGCGCGCACGGTCCTGCTCGCGCGGTATGAGGATTTCTTCGCCATCGACCCGACCGCCACGGTCGACCTCGCGACGATGATCACCACCCGGCTCGGCGCGCTCGGGTCGGACCTCGTCGTCGTGTTTTTCAGCCTCATGGCCTTTCTCGCGTTCCCTCTCGTGATCGGTGTGAGGGGCGCCTGGGGCCAACCCGCGGTGCGCGCGTTCGCGGGCCTCGCACTCCTTATTTATGTTGCCGAGGGAGTGATCTGGCCGCTCCACGCGACCCGGGGCTCGTATTTCCACTCGCTCGCGGCGTTTTATCCGTTCGCGATGGCGCTCGTCGCGCTCGGCGGTGAGACCTGGCTGGCCCGCCGCAACGCGCGCACTCGGCGTCTTGCGACAAGCACCACTCTCGCCGCCGCCGCCGCGCTCGCGGTATTCGGACTTGCGACCTGGGACTCGGTTTTCAACGCCGGATATCGGGTGCGGCTCGATGCGGCCGACGCGATCCCGGCGGGCCCATTCCTGGCCATCGATGGCGCGGCCTGGCGGTGGATCGCCGATCGGCCCGCGCTCGTGACACCGGCCGACGGCCCGGACGCCGCCGCGTGCGTCGCCGCGCGCTATGGCGCGAAGAGCGTCGTGCTGGAGGCGACGCACTTTTCGGCGTATGAAGCCGTCTATCGGGGCGACCTCCCAACGTGGCTCGCCGCGCCGATCGAGCGCGGGTCGATCCGGATCTATCCGATCCGCGGCGACATCCACATCTTCTGCGCTTTTCGCGCCTCGCCGGACACCGGCCCCGAGGCCGTGGTGCCCTAGGGTGACGCCATCCAGCTCTCGATCGTGATCCCTGCCCACAATGAGGAGGTCACGGTGGCCGGGGTCGTGAGAGGCCACCGCGACGTCGCGCGCTCCCTCAGCTCCACCTTCGAGCTGATCGTTTGCGACGACGGCAGCACGGACGGCACGTGGGCCGAGTTGCAGCGCTCGTGCATGGATGTCGCCGAGCTCCGGCTCCTGCGCAATCCGTCGCGGCAGGGGATACCCCCGACGATGAAGCGCCTGTATGCCGAGGCGCGTGGCGAGTGGATCTACTTCGCGCCGGCGGATGGCCAGGTGCCGGCCGCCGCGCTCGAGCCGATGTGGGCCATACGCGACGGCGCCGCGCTCGTCGTCGGTCGTCGCGTTCCGCGGCGCGACCCCGCGAGCCGCGTGGTCATGGCGCAGCTCTATTCGGGACTGCTGCGGCGGATCTTCCGGCTGCCCGTCCACGACATCGACAGCGTCAAGCTGTATCGGGCCGAGGAGCTCCGGTCCGCGCCGCCACGAAGCGCATCGAACTTTTTTGAGGCCGAGATACTCATCACCCTCTGCTCCCGCCGCCGCACGGTCCTCGAGATCGATATCCCTCATCGGCCGCGGATCGCGGGCATGGCGGAGGGCGTCACGCCGGTCGGGGCGCTCCTCGCGATGCGGGATGTAGCGGCGTTCACGATCCGATGGCTGCTGCGTCCCGACCGCTAGCCGCGAGCCTCGCGGCCAACGCCTATCCGCTCGCGGTGGCAAGCGCGGTCTTCATCATCGCGGTGGGTCTGCCGTCGACAGACTCGGATACTTACTGGCAGCTCGCGACCGGCCAATGGATGCTCGGCCACCGCGAGTTCCTCCGACAGGACATCTTCTCGTCGACGGTCGCCGGGACGCACTTCGGGATCGGGGAGTGGCTCGGCCAGATCGCGTTCGCCGGTTCATTCGCGGCCGCGGGATGGGCTGGGATCGCCATCCTTCGCGCCACGCTCATCGCGATCAGTTCCTTCTTTCTGGTTCGCCTCGCGCGGCGGGGCCGGACGCCGTGGTGGATCTCGCTGCCGTTGGTCGTCGGCGCGCTCCTCGTTTCCAAAATCACGTGGACCGACCGGCCACAGCTCTTCACGCTCGCGCTCTTCCCCGCGCTCCTCGAGCTGCTCCTTTCGCTCCCGGTCGGTTTCTCCCGGCGCCTCCTCGTGCTGCCGCCGCTCTTCTTTGTCTGGACGAATCTGCACGGCGGGTACCTCCTTGGGTTGGTCGTCGTGGCGATCCTGGCGACGGAGGCCGTTCTCACGAATGGACGCAGGGGACTGCCCCTCGCGGCCACCGCGATCGTCTGCGTCGTCGTCACGTTCCTGAATCCCGCACCGCTCGAGCTCGCCGGCGCGGCGCGCGAGGACTTCCTCCATCCGCCGCGCTTCCTGACCGAGTTCCTGCCGCCTGACGTCGTCACTCCGGCCGGAGCGCTGTTCGCCGGGTTCGTCCTGCTCGTGATCGGGACCACGCTGCTGCGCGGGGGATCGCTGCGCGAGGCGATGCTCTTGGCGCCGCTCCTGTACCTCGCGTTCACCGCGCAGCGCCAGATGCTCTTCTTCTGCTTCGCGGCGACCGCCTTCGTGGGCGCGCGCCTCGCCACACTCGTGAGGTGGCGTGCGTTCGAGCTGCCCGCACCGGTACGCCTGCCCGTGGCGCTGGTGCTCGTCATCGCCGCGCTCGCGAGCGTCACGAGCGCTCCCATGCATCCGGACGAGCGTGCCTACCCGTCTGGCGCGCTCGACGCGCTCCGCGTCGACAACGGAGTTCTCCTGAACGAGTACGACTGGGGTGGCTACCTCATCTTCAACCTTCCCGAGCGGCCGGTTTTCATCGACGGCCGCTACGTGCCGTATCTCGGCGGCGTGCTCGAGGACTACCGCGCGCTCGTCGGCCTCCGCCCGGGATGGCGGGATCTCCTCGACCGGTACAAGGTCAGCGAGCTGCTTCTCCGACCCGAGCGTCCACTCGCCGTGGCGCTGCGTGAGGACGGGTGGCGCGTGCGCTCCTCGGACACGGCTGGTCGATGGATCGTCCTGGCGCGACCATGACCCGCACTTTCTCGTGGTCACTCCCGCTCGTCGCCGGCGGGATTTTCGGCGCGCTTTCGACCCTGGCGACGGTCGGTGACCCGGATCTCTTCTGGCATCTCGCGCAGGGTCGGCAGACGGTCACCGATGGTCTTGCTCGCGTAGACACATTCTCGTGGTCGGTCAACGGTTTGCCCGTGCTCACCGACCAGTGGCTCGGTCAGGTGATCTGGTACGAGGCCTATGCCGCGCTCGGATGGAACGGAATCATCGTGTTGCGCGCCCTCCTCGTCGCGGCGATCGTCGCGCTCATCGCGGCCGCGGCGCTGACCGCGCAGCGACGACCGATCGTCGCCATCGTCGCCGCGCTGCCGGCGATCGCACTTACGCGCTTCGCGTGGACCGAGCGCCCGCAGCTCATGGGGCTCGTCTGCTTTGCGGCGCTCATCCTTCTCCTGCGCGCTTCTGCCGAGCGACCGCGCATCCTCATGGCCGCGCCCCTCCTGATCCTCATCTGGGCAAACCTCCACGCTTCGTTCGCTCTCGGCTTGGCGGTTGCCGCGATCGCGTGCGGCGAGCTCTGGCTCCGGCGCCCGGACGTGCGGACCCTCGCGTTCGGCGCCGTCGCGCTCTCGATCGCGGCGACCCTCCTCACACCGTCCGGCATCTCGATCTGGACGTCGGCGAGCGGTCACTTCCTCTCGCCCCCTCGCGTCATCCAAGAGGAAGGCGTACCCGATGTGACGCAGCCGTACGGATTCGTCTTCGCATTCGTGGTCCTCGCCGTTCTCGTAACCGCGCAGCTCTCGCGTCCGACCGAACTGCGCGAGGTTGCGCTCCTCGTCCCGGTGCTCTTCGTTTCGATGACCGCGGCGCGGCACACGCCGTTCTTCGCGGTCGCCTCCGCTCCGTATCTCGCGGCGCACGCGCCCCAGGCGATCGGCGTGATCGCCGCGCGTCTTCGGATCCCCGCGCGCTTACCGACCTTCGCGCCGCGAGTTCCGTCGCTTCGCGTCGACCTCGCGACGGCCGCAATCGCACTCGCGGCGGTCATCGCCGCGGGTTCCATCGCTCGCGGCGAGCCAAACCTGGGCCCGTATCCGGCTGGCGTGCTGTCGTCGCTGCCGCCCGGTCCGGGCGTGGTGAACGACTACGACTGGGGCGGTTTCCTCATTTGGTACGCGCCTGCAACTCCGGTCTTCATCGACGGTCGACTCTTCCCATACACCGGCGACGCACTCCGCGACTACGAGACTTTGGTCTCTCTTGGACCCTCATGGCGCGAAGTTCTGACGCGGCGCGGGGCACGAGCGCTTCTCGTCAAGCCCGCTTCGCCACTCGCGGTCCGCGCTCGCGATCTGCGGTGGCCCATCGTCGCCGAGAGCGCGTCATTCGTGCTCTTCATCGTCCCGAATTTGCGTTGAGCGCCGCTAGACTGACCGCCGATGAGCGAACAAGCACGTATTGCCCAGACGTCCGACGATCTTGACGAGCAGTTTGAGGCGATCGTCGATGTCCTTCGTCGCGACGTGCGCAGTCTGCGCAAGCAGCTCGAGACGTACGGGCGTACGTACCAGAAACACGCCGAGGATCGCTCGCGGCAAACGACGCACGGCGAGCTCGACGAGGTAACCCAGCGCGGCTACCGCCGTCTGAAGCAATTGCAGCTCGTGATGCAGCACATCGAGTCGAGCGCCGCCTATCTGCTCGGCTCGGGCATCGACCCGTCGTCGGACAGCGACGACGACTCGGTCGAGGTTGCCCAGCGCGTGCTCGGCAGTCTCGAAGCCGAGCGAGAGCGGCTCTACCGCGACGTTCACGACGGACCGGCCCAGGTGCTCGCGAACGCGATCTTCGAAGTGGAATACCTCGAGCGCATCGCTGAGCGTGCTCCGGCCGAGGTGCGTCAGACCCTTCGCACCGAGCTGGCGAATCTCAAGGGCCAGTTCCGTGGGTCGCTCGACTCGGTGCGCGCGATGATCTACGACCTTCGGCCGCCCGAGCTCACCGAGCTGGGCCTCGCGGAGGCCATGCGCAACTACGCCTCGGAGTGGGAGCTGCGCTGCGGCATCAAGGTCGCGAGCCAGCTCGATCTCAAGGACACGGGGCTCAATCCGATGGAGGAGCTCGCCATCTACCGAGTTATGCAGGAGGCTCTTCAGAACGTCCACAAGCACGCGCATGCGAGCGCGGTCGGCATGGCGTGGTCCCGCGCGAACGATACCTGGGTGCTTCACGTTACCGATGATGGAATGGGGTTCGATCTCGTAAAGGCCGCCCGCCACAAGAAATCGGTCGGACTTCTCTCGATGCGCGAGCGCGCCGAGCTCATCGGCGGCTCGCTGCAGATCCAGTCAACACCGGGCAAGGGCACGGCGGTCACGCTGCTCCTGCCCGTCGAAAAGAAGGTTGAGCCGCTCCGCGTTCGTCGCAACGAGCGAGCTCACAAGGAGCAGGAATGAGCGACAGGCCCGAACGCGCGATTCGGATCCTTCTCGCCGACGCGAGTCGCATCACCACCATGGGAATCCGGCAGGTCATCGAGAAGGAGCCGGACCTGGAGATCGTCGGCGTCGCTTCCGATGGCGAAGAGGCCGTCGCGAAGACGAACGAGCTGGAACCGGACGTGCTCGTCATCGAGGTGGACCTTCCGCGCCTATCCGGCATCAAAGCGACGCAGCGCGTGCGACGGGAGCTTCCAGCGGTCGGCGTCGTCATTCTGACCGCGCAAGATCAAGAGCAGATCCTCTTCGAGGCCATCCGAGCAGGCGCGGCGGCCTACCTTCACAAGGACTGCGAGCCCGCAGAGCTCATCGACGCGATCCGGAAGGTCCGGGCTGGTCAGTTCATCATCAACGAGAAAATCTTCAGCCGGCCGGCCGTGGCCTCCAAGGTCCTGGCGGAGTTCCGCGAGCTTTCCGTGTATGGTCCTGGATCGACGCACGTCTTCGCGCCGCTATCGCCCCGTGAGGTGCAGATCCTGGACAACATCGCTCAGGGCATGACCAACAAGGAGGTCGCCTACGCGCTGGCCATCTCCGAGCAGACGGTGAAGAATCACATGTCGAGCATCCTTCGCAAGCTGTCGGTAAACGACCGCACGCAGGCGGTCGTCTACGCGATCCGGCAAGGATGGATCAAGGGTCCGGAGATCGGCAATTGACGATGGCGCCCCCGAGTGTTCTCGCGGAGATCGCGACCGAGCAGCAGAAGGTCACGGCGGAGATCCGCGAGCTCGACCTCCTCATTGAATCGACGCAGACGGAGGTGAATCGCCTCAAGTCACGCGAAGACCAGATGAAGGCGAAGGTCGAGGAGGTTCGGAAGAACCCGGGCAACTTCCAGCGCGAGGAGATCTTTGGCGCGACGGACGACCATGCGGCCGCGATGGCCCGCCGTATGACCATGGAAGGTCAGCTGAACTCGCTCCAGTCAAAGCGCAAGCTCATCGACCGTAGCGCGCAGATTCTCGCGACGGCGCAGCGTCAGCTCACCGAGTACACGGCGCCGCCGCTCCCGCCGGACACGGCACCGCTGATCGACGAGAGCCGCCTCCTCCAGGCCGTCGTCGACACGCAGGAAGAGGAGCGCAAGCGGATCGCGCGGCAGGTCCACGACGGCCCGGCGCAGGCGATGGCGAACGTCGTCCTTCAGTCGGAGATCAGCGAGCGCCTCTTCGACGTCGACGCTCAGAAGTCCCGGGGCGAGCTCGCGTCGCTGCGGCAGATGGTGAACAAGACACTGCAGGAGCTCCGAGGGTTCATCTTCGAGCTCCGCCCGATGATCCTCGACGACCTCGGGCTCGTTCCCACCCTCCGCCGTTATGTTCAGACGCTCATCGACAAGCACGGCGTGCGCATCGACTTCTCGAGCACCGGCCGCGACCGCCGTTTGCCGTCCGACGACGAGGTCGCGATCTTCCGGCTGATCCAGGACTCGCTCGTCGAGCGTATCGACAAGGCGCAGGCCAAGGAGATCGTCCTCGGCCTGCAATGGAAGGAAGACACCCTTGACGTCCTGCTGCAGAGCGACGGGAAAGAGCTTCCCCCGGACGGCGAGCTTCAGTCCGGCATTCGGCGGAGCGAGCGTCTGGAGCTCCTCCACGGAGACTCGACCCATGAGGCGCGCGCCGACGGCAACGTCGTGCTCAAGGTGAAGATCCCAATTCGGAGCGCGCCGCAGCTCGTCACGTGAACGCGACGTCCGAGCTCACGACCGATCAAGTCGCCGAGTACCTCGAGGCCACGCTGGCCCTCATCGACACCGAGCTCGAAGCCCTCGGCGAGGACAGCAGCTGGCACTTCGACCCCAAGGAATGGTGCGCGAACGAGGTTGTCGGCCATCTGGTCGAGGCCGACAAGCGCGGCTTCGCCGGTCGGATCCGCGAAATACTTGCCGGGCAGGCGAAGACGAGCGCGTGGGACCAAGCCGAGGTCGCGAAGCAGCGGAACGACTGCGCTCGGCTCGGTCAGAGCCTGTGGATGGAGTTCATGGGCATCCGCCACGACGGCATCACGCTGGTGCGGTCACTCCAGGCCGGCGATCTCGGCAAGGGGATCGAGCACCCGAAGGCCGGACGTCTCACGGTGCGCGACCTCCTACATGAGTGGATCCATCACGATCGGAATCACACCCGCCAGCTCCTGCAGATCGGACAAGAGCGCGTGTGGCCACACATGGGCAACTCGCAAAAATTCAAGGGGGAGTAGCCGCGGGCGGGCGGATGGGCTAGCGGGGCCAGCGGGTGGCACGGGGGAGCGGGTTGCGCGCGAGCCGCTTACCGGCCGCGTCTCAGGAGGTGCTGTTGATCGCACGGGCGGAGCGGACCGGTAGGCGAGCGCGCGACCCCGACCCCGGGACAGGACCCGCTGCGCCTCGCTACCGTCGGCCCGAGAACCACCACAGGGCGAGTAGCCATAACGGCGCGAGCGGGATCCCAGCCTGTTGGATTAGCGCGACGGCGATCCCTGAGCCGACCCATAGCACCGTCGACCTCGTGGTGATCGCGGCCCTCGCCACTGCCGGGTATGCCATCACCCCGTCATGCAGGAGCGCGTGCGGGGCGGCGAGGATCGACCAGGTCGAGGCATCGATCACACGCGTCGCGAACATCCGCGAGCGGACCAGGACCGCGACCGCAGCGAGCGCGTAGAGCACGACCGCGAGTGTCGCGTTCAACACGATGTCATCCCCTCCGACCACTCGGCGGACGAGCGCGGCGAGGCCGAGCTCGCCCGGGCGGAGCTCAGTCGCGATGCGCGTGAGCAGGTCGGGGTAGCGTGCCATCCCCGCGAAGCCGACGGTCGCGAGCGACACGAGCGCGACCGCGGCGCTCGTCGCGACGAGGCCGATGGCCCGACGGCGCTCGAAGAGCGCGACCAGCGCGAAGACGGGAAGGAGCTGCGGGCGGAACGCCGCGAGGCCGAGCAGCGCGCCAGACCAGAAAGGCGGAGCCCGGAGCGACCCCGCGACCGCGAGGAGCACGAACGGCGTCGTCTGTCCCTCCGCGAGCGCGATCAACGAGGGCGGCGCGAGGATCGCGAACGGAAGGAGACGAAGGCGCTGTCGCGCATCGGCAAGGCTCCCGAGCAGGTATGCCGCGGCCGCCAGGGCGACCGCGCCGAGCGCGGCCCAGATCGCGTACGCGGTCGCGAGCGGGAGCGCACCCAGTGGTGCCATGAGAAGGGCAAGCGCCGGCGGATTGGGATCGTTGAGCAGGATCGTCCGCTCAGGAAGGGTGGCGTGCTCCATCGCGAGAAGGGCGTCGGCGTCGGTGACCGAGGCCGCGGCGCCGGTCGCGACGAGGCGCGCAGCCGCGTAGAGAGCGACGAAGTCGTATCCCGCGGGCTCGCTGGACCAGGTCAAAAAGGCAATGAGCCATGCGGCCGCGGCCAGAACGGCCGCGGCGGCGACGCGTGTTAGGCGCCGCCGATGGTCGTGATCTCGATCCCGAGGTAGTAGTGCCGCAGGATCTCCTCCGCCGACTTGCCCCCGAGTGCCATTCCTTGGGCGCCCCACTGCGACATTCCAACACCATGCCCGTACCCCTTGCCGGTGAAGACGAAGCGCGCGGGGAGCCGGTACTGCCATCCGAGGACGCGAAGGGTTCGCGCCGCGCGGTCGGGATCGCGGACGTTCACGGTGAACGTGCGATCCACGGTCGCGCCGAGAAAGTCCAGCTGCCTGACGCGTTCGGCGTTCGAGCTCTCGACGAACTCGGTCTCCTCGGGATGCGTCGTCACGGTGAAGAGCGTGCTGCGAAGGCCGAAGAAGTAACGCGCCCCATCCTTACCGATATCGCGGGTGCCGCTCGATCCGACGACCTTCGCGGAGAGCACGCGGCCCGTGCCGGTCAACCGCGTCAGGTCGATCCGCTCCGGATCGCCGACATCGATGCCCCGCGCGCCCATGTAGCTGCGGAGCTGCGGCGCCGTGAACTCCGTCTTCCACTCCCAACTGTTGTGGCCCCACGACGATGCCTGCGCGATGTCGTCGGCGGGGGACGGGACCGAGCGGAGGTACGGCAGCGCGTTCACGTAGACGTTCTCGCTGTTCTCGGTCATACCACCGGCGTTGGCGGAGTAGAGCGCCTCGATCGCCGAGCCGCGGTACGTGGCGATCAGGCCGGCGGTCCGCTGGACGGCCTTCACCGTCGAGGTCGCCTCGCCTGCGAGGCCGTCGTACTCCTGGTCGCGCGTGTCGCCCTCAATGTCGTAATTGCGATGTCGGCGCAGGTGCGTCGAGAGATAGGTGCGCGCGGCGATGGCCTGGGCCGCGAGCGCTTCGGGCATCCAGGTCGTCGGCTCCTCCGAGCCGACCACCGACGCCAGGTACGACGCGGTGTCGACCTGGTTGACCACGATCATGTCGCCCTCATCGTCTCGTGTGAGATCAAGGGTGCCTCGATAGGCGCGCCCGTTGAGCGTGAGGAGGCCGCCGCTCGGCACGTAGTGCAGCGGGGTGATCTCTCCCGCCGAGAAGAGCGGTGCGGCGAGGGGATCCGAGCCGTCGCCCTCGACCGCGAACTCGAACGGCACGGTCACGATCGCGATGTCCTCGACGTGCGCACGGAGGCGTGCCTCTCGGAATTGCTGCGCGCGGCTGTGGCGGTCCTCGGGGTCGCGGACGTTCGCCACGGCCTGGCTTGGATCGGCAAGTCGTCGCACTCCGCGCCGGGCGACGGTATACGCGTAGCCCTGATAGAGCTTCGAGCCGTCCTCTTTGGTGACGGTCAGCGAACCGGTCGAGCCGATCTTCGCGTAGCTCGTGCCAAGGAGAGAGATGTTCACGCGAATCGTCTCGGGGAGCGGGGCGAGCGGCATGTTCGCGGCGGCATGCGCCGGCAGTGCGGCGAAGACGAGGACGGCGACGAGGCCGCGCGCGAGCCAGATCATCACGATCTCCTCGCGTACACCTCCGGCTTGAGAACACCGACGAACGGGAGGTTGCGGTACCGCTCGGCGTAATCAAGCCCGTACCCGACGACGAACTTGTCGGGGATCTCGAAGCCGCGATAGTCGATCTCGATCGGGATCACGCGGCGCGCGGGTTTGTCGAGGAGCACGCAGAGGCGCACCGATTCGGGCCGCTGGGCGCGAAGATGGTCGAAGACATAAGACAGGGTGTGGCCGGTGTCGAGGATGTCCTCGACGACGAGTACGTGTCGGCCCTCGATCGGGTGCGCGAGGTCCTTCAGGATCCGAACCGCGCCAGTCGACTCGGTGCCCGCTCCGTACGACGACACCTCGAGGAAGTCGAGCGCGAGGGGGATCTGCGTCGCGCGCATGAGATCGGCGAGAAAGGGGAGCGCTCCCTTGAGGATGGAGACGAGCACCAGGTCCTTGCCCTGGTAGTCCGCAGCAATGCGGACACCGAGCTCGTGCACCTTCGCGGCGATCTCTTCGGCGGTAACCAGGACCTCCGCCACGTCGTCGGCCTGCTGGGCGCGTGCCAGGACGGTCATCAGCGCTCAATTGTCGCAGGTGGCGCGCCAGTACCTTCGGCGAGCCCAGAGTCGAGCGGTCCGCGCTACGTGCGCCGCCTCAAGAGGAAGGCGATGGCTCCGAGGGCGACGATCGCGAGAGCGACCGCACCGATGAGGAGCGGAGCCGGCCCGCCCGGCGCTGGCGGCGGCGTGACTTGCACGGCCACCGCGCTCGGCGAGGCCGACGCGGCGTCCGACGGCGTCGTTGTCGGCGAGGCGGTCGCGGTCGGTGCCGGGGTCGTCGGCGCGGCGGTCGGTTCATCAGTCGGCGCCACGGTCGGCGGCGCCGTCGACGCAATGGTGGGTGGTGCGGTCCGCACCGGGGTCGGCGGGGCTGTCGGGGGCGGAGTGGGTTGCGGCGTGCTCACGGCCTGGACGACGACGGCGCCGTGCATGAACGAGTGGATGCTGCAGTGGTAAGCGAATGTCCCGGCGCTGCCGAAGGTGAAGGAGCGCGAACCTGCAGCGGTGATCACCCCGGTGTCCCACGCGCCGGTGTCCGAGGTTGACGTGTGGCTGAAGGCATCGCGGTTCGTCCACGTCACGGTATCGCCGACCCGCACGGTGACCGACGCCGGGGCGAACGCCGAGTTCTGGATCGTCACGGCGCTGGTCGCCGCGATCGCGACAAGTGGCAGCGCGAGCAAACCGCACGAAACCACAAGGGCCGCGGCCCACCCGACCGCGGCGCTCCTCACGGCCATACTTTACGGCCGGTGCCGCCCCGCGAGTCCGTTGACGCGCCGTTCGCGGCGCTCGCTCGCGACGCTCTGCGCATCGGTGTCCGTCTGGACGCCGCGACGCTCGCGTTGTGCGCGCGGTTTTCAGATCTGGTCATAGAACGCAATACGACGATGAACCTTACGGCGATCACAACGCCGGCCGGTATCGCGACCAAGCACTTCCTTGACTCGTTCACCGCGGTAGCGGTGCGCAAATGGACCGGCCGTGAGCGGATCGTCGACGTCGGGAGCGGCGCGGGATTCCCGGGCCTCGCGCTCCATCTCGCACTCCCCGGAACGCACGTGACCCTCGTGGAGTCGACGGGCAAGAAGGCCCGCTTCCTCGAAGAGGTCACGAGCGCGCTCGCGATCGACGGCGTCGAGGTCCGGAACGAGCGCGCCGAGACACTCGCGCGCGCTAGACGCGAACGCTACGACGTTGGGACGGCGCGGGCCGTCGGAACGCTGGGGGCGATCGTCGAATACCTGATGCCCTTCTTGAAGGTCGGCGGCGACGCGATCGCCTGGAAGGGACGGCTCGACGCGGAGCTTGCTGGCGCGAGGAAGGCGTGCGCGACGATCGGCGGAGAGATCGTCAAGATCACGCCGACGTCGGAGCTCGGGCTCGGTGATGTCCTGCCGGGCAGATCCCTCGTCGTGATCCGGAAGGTGCGCGCCACGCCGTCCCGGTACCCGCGTTCGGCGGCTCTGGCCAAGCGGCGCCCATGGTGATCGTGCCGTCTATCGACGTCCGGGGACCGCGCCTGTCCGATGGTCCGCGCAAGAACCTCTTCGACCGGGTCCGCGACCTCGTCGCCGATGGCGCGGAGGAGCTCCACCTGGTCGACCTCGACGCTGCCGAGACCGGGGTCTTCACGAACACGGAGCTGCTCGCCGAAATCGCACGCGTTGCCGGTGTGCCATGTCGTCTCGCGGGCGGGGTCTCGCGCGTCGACGAGGCGCGCCGCGCGATCGATCGCGGGTTTGCGGGCGTGCTCTTCTCGAGCGCCGTGTTCGGTGATGACGATCTTCTCCGAGAGATCGCGACACTCGGCGACGGCGCCATAGTCGAGATCGAGGCACGCGCCGGGTTCCTCGAACCGCGGGGCGGCGCTCCCGACCTCGTCGCCGTCGCGACCGGCCGCGGCGCGCTCGCGTCGGCGCGGGCCGCCCAGATCGCGGGCGTGCGGGCGCTCTACCTCATCGATCTCACGTCCGAGGGTCATCTTGCGGGGCCGCCGCTCGCCCTCGTCGACTCGGTGCGGGGCGTCGTCGGGCGGCGCCTGGCGTTGCATGCCGGGGGCGGCGTTCGCGATCTCGACGACATTCGGGCGCTCGCATCGCGGGGCGTCGCATCGGTCGTGATCGGTCGCGCGCTCGCGGAGAGGCGCTTCACGCTCCGCGCCGCGCGTGAGGCTGCCGCATGAAGATCGGTATCCTCAGCGACGTCCACGCGAACCTCGCCGCGCTCGAGACCGTGCTCGCCGCGATTGGAACGGTGGATGCGCTCTGGGTTTGCGGAGATACGGTCGGCTATGGACCCGAGCCGTCCGACGTTCTCGCGCTCCTCGTCGAGCGAAAGGCCACGATCGTGGCGGGGAACCACGACCGTGCGGTCGCGACCGGTGAAGACCTTGACCTGTTCAATCCGCCCGCGGCCATCGCGGCGAAGACCCATCAACGTTGGCTCTCCGTCGCCGAACGCGACATGCTGGCGGCGCTCCCGCGCACGCTCGAGACGAGCGACGTGACGCTGTGCCACGGGAGCCTCCGCGACCCCCTGTGGGAGTACGTGACCAACCCGAAGAGCGCCGCCGCTTCGCTCGCCCTCGCCAAGACAGCGCACTGCTGTGCGGGACACACCCATGTGCCGTCGCTCTTTCGCACCGGCGCGCAGGCGCAGCCGGGCCGCGTGAAGTACGAGACCCCCTATCCGCTCGCCCCGCGCGCCTTCCTGAACCCCGGGAGCGTGGGCCAGCCACGCGACGGCGATCCCCGTGCCGCGTACGCGATCCTGGACCTTGCGGCGGGCACCGTGACCTTCCATCGTTCGACCTACGAAGTCGCCGAAACGCAGCGCCGAATCCAGGACCGCGGTCTTCCGCAGATCCTCGCGGACCGTCTTGGCTTCGGTCTGTGAGCTTCTGCTTCTGGCCGCGGTCGCGTGCGGCGGAGCGGGCGCCGTGAGCGATGCTCAGGGCATTCCCTTCACCGATCACGGATCGACCCAGCAGTCGGAGTACGAGGGCGGCGCCCGCATCGTCGTGGCGACTGATCCGCACGGCACCGGCCTCGGTCAGCTCGCCTCGAGGGATGCCACGCGTCTCTACATCGCGGTCTTCGCCGGGGCGCAGCGCACCGGCGGATACGACATCCGGGTGGTGCGGATAGACCGCTCCGGTGACACGGTGAAGGTCAGCGCGATGTTCTCCGCGCCCGCGCCGGGTGCGCTCACCATCCAGGTGCTCACGTCTCCGGCGCGTCTTGTGTCGATCGAGCGAAAAGCGGCCGCGGGCGCGCGCGATGTGGTTCTCGTCGATGAATCCGCGGCAGAGCGGGCTCGCGGCACCGTGCCACAATCGCAACCCTGACGTGAGCGAGGACGAAGACAAGGACGAGAATCCCGAGACCCCTTCTCTCGAAGAGCGCACCACCAAGTCCGGGCGACTCCCGGGAAACCGCTACGTCAAGCTGCACCGGTCCGAAGGGTTTCGCCGGCGCGGCGACCGCTACATCGCGGACGAGGACCTGCTCGAGCCCGAGAGCGCCGCCGGCCGCGCGTACGAGGCCGTGCGCCGCTTCCTTTTCGGGAAGCGGCTCACCATGGAGGCGGAGGAGACCGAGCGGCTTTCGGTCCTCACCGGCCTCGCGATCCTCGGCTCGGACAACATCTCCTCCTCCGCATACGCGACCGAAGAGGCGATGCGGGTCCTGGCGCTTGCCGGGATCGGCGCGTTCGTCTTCCTGACGCCGATCTCAATCGCGATCGTCGGTGTCCTCGCGATCGTGATCCTTTCGCAGTCGCAGGTGATCCAGGCGTACCCCAATGGCGGCGGCAGCTACATCGTCACGAGCGACAACCTCGGCACCCTCCCCGGCCTCGTCGCCGCCTCAGCGCTGCTCATCGACTACGTCTTGACCGTCGCCACGTCCACCGCCGCGGGCGTCTATGCCATCAGCAGCTTCGTGCCGGCGCTGCAATCGGACGCCGTCGCGATCGGGATCGCGTTCATCGCGATTCTCATGGTCGGCAACCTGCGTGGAGTTCGCGAGGCCGGGCTCATCTTCGCTGGGCCCACCTACCTCTACGTCCTCTCGCTGGCCGGGCTGATCCTGTTTGGCGTCTTCAAGGTCGTGACCGGTGATATCCCGCCTGCCGCGTTGCCGCCGAATCCGTTCCCTCCCGACGGAGAGCTCTCCCTCGCCGGTCTCGCGGGCGCTTTGCTGATCCTCCGCGCCTTCGCTTCGGGTTCCGTCGGTCTCACCGGCAGCGAAGCGATCGCGAACGGTGTCCCGAGCATGGAGAAGGACGAGCGCCGCAAAGCGACGATCACCCTAGTCCTGATGGGGGCGACGTTCGCCGCGCTCTTCCTCGGACTCACGTTTCTCGCCCAGACCATCGGCACGATCCCGGACCGCCTCGAAGCCGAGTCGCTCAACAGCCTCGTGACGCGGTCGCTCGTGGGAATGTCACCCTTCTACTACCTCGTCCAGGGATCGACCGCCGTCATCCTGGCCCTCGCCGCGAACACCGGGTTCACCGGATTTCCGCGCCTGGCGTCGGTCCTCGCCAACGACCGCTTCATGCCACGCCAATTCGCCTACCGCGGCGAACGGCTCGCGTTCTCATTCGGCATCGTCGCCCTCGCGGCCGCCTCAGCGCTGGTGCTCGCCGTAAACCAAGGCAGCGTGACGAAGCTCATCCCCTTCTACACGATCGGCGTTTTTCTCGCGATCACGCTCGCCCAGACCGGCCTCGTGCGGCGCTGGCGCCGCCTGCGCTCGCCGGGTTGGCAATGGCGAGCGGCCCTGAACGGTCTCGGCGCCGTCGTGACGGGGATCGTCCTTGTCGTCGTGCTCATCGCCAAAGCTCCGGAGGGCGCGTGGCTGATCGTGCTCATCATCCCGGTCCTAGTCACGCTGCTCCTCGCGATCCACCGCCACTACATGGAGGTCCAGGACGCGCTCGTGATCGAACGCCTTGACGAGCCAGCTCCACCGATGCGCGCCCCCGTCGTGATCGTTCCCGTCGGGCGTCTCGACCGCTCCAGCGCCCAGGCGATCGCCTTCGCTCGCTCCATCTCGCCGGCGGTGAGGGCGGTCCACGTCGCGACAAGCGAGGACAGCGCCAGGGAGTTCCGCAAGCGGTGGGATGCGTGGGCGGGCCACGTTCCCCTCGAGATCATCGAATCACCATACCGTTCGCTCGTGCCGCCGGTGCTCAAATACATCGACCGAATCGCCGAACGTGATTCGGAGAGACCGATCACGGTCGTGCTCGCCTCGTTCGTGCCACACAGCTGGTGGGAGTGGCTTCTCCACAGCCAGACGGCACTCCGTCTCAAGGCGAGCCTTCTCTTCCGGCCGAACACCATAGTGATTGACGTGCCGTACCACATCGACGATGGCCATGAGGACCACCGGCATTGAGCGACCAGGAGCAGGAACGACCCGAGACGCCCTCGCTCGAGAAGCGCGTCACCCAGCCCGGACGCCACGTCGGCGACCGCTACGTCCGGATCATGCGGCCGACCGGCAGCGGCATACGGGGACATGGCGGCCGCTACGTCGCCACCGAGCAGACCATGGAGCGGAGCGGCCGGGTCGGCCGCGGCTTCGACACGGCCCTCCGTTTTCTTATCGGCAAGCGCCTCCACAGCGATGCCGAGGCCGAGGAGCGCGTGGGGGTCGCCACGGGGCTTCCGATCCTGGCTTCGGACAACGTGTCCTCGTCCGCTTATGCGACCGAGGAGGCGATGCGCATTCTCGCGATTGCTGGCGGGGCGGCGCTCGCGCTCACGCTGCCGATCGCACTCGCTGTCGTGTTCGTCCTCGCGATCGTCGTCCTCTCCGAGTCGCGGGTGATCCGCGCGTACCCGAACGGCGGCGGGAGCTACCTCGTCGCGCGCGAGAACCACGGTGTCATCGCCGGGCTGGTGGCCGCGTCGGCCCTGCTCATCGACTACGTGCTCACGGTCGCCGTATCGACGGCGGCAGGCGTCGCCGCGATCTCGAGCTTCGTCCCCGAGCTCCATGAACACCGCGTGGTCGTCGGGATCGTGCTCATCGCGGTTCTCGCGATCGGAAACCTCCGCGGCGTACGCGAAGCCGGACTTCTTTTCGCCGGGCCGACGTACGCGTACATGCTCGCGATGTACGGGCTCCTCGCGTTCGGCCTGTTCCGCATCGTCACCGGCGACGTCCCGGCGGCGGTGACGCCACCCGACCCCTTCCCGGCGGAGGGGACCGCGGCGCTCTCGATCCTGCTCGTCCTGCGCGCATTCGCGTCGGGATCGGTGGGCCTGACCGGGAGCGAGGCCGTCGCGAATGGAGTGCCGAGCTTTCGGAGGCCCGAGACAAGGAACGCGGTGATCACGCTCGTCCTGATGGGCACGATCTTCGCGACCATTTTCCTCGGCGTCACCTATCTGGCCACGCGGATCGGCATACAGCCTGACCAGAGCGAGATCGAAACGGTGAATAGCATGATCACGCGAGCAGTGGTCGGCGCCGGCACCCCGTTCTACTACTTCGTGCAGGTCACGACCGCCGTCATCCTCCTCCTCGCGGCGAATACCGGGTTCACCGGATTCCCGCGGCTCGCCTCGGTGCTCGCGAACGATCGGTTCATGCCCCGGCATTTCGCCGATGTCGGCTCGCGACTCGCGTTCAACACCGGGATCGTCGTGCTTTCGCTGCTTGCCGTCGTGATCCTCGCGGCGTTCGGCGGAAGCGTGAACGCACTGGTGCCGCTGTACACGATCGGGGTGTTCCTGGCGTTCACCCTCTCCCAGTCGGGGCTCGTTCGCCGCTGGCGACGCCTGCGTAATCCCGGCTGGCGCCTTTCGATCGCCATCAACAGCTTCGGCGCCGTGGTGACGGGGACCGTTCTCGTCGTGGTCGCGGTCACGAAGTTCACGCTCGGCGCCTGGATGGTTCTGCTGCTGATCCCGATTCTCGTCGGACTCCTTTATGCCATCAATCGGCACTACCAGACGACGCAGGACGCGCTGGTGCTCTCCGGGACAGATCAGCGCGTCCCCGTCTACGCCGCGCCCGTGGTCATCGTGCCCATCGCCCGGCTCGACCGGGCCGCGCTGCAGGCTCTCGCGTTCGCCCGATCGGTGTCGCCGACGGTGAAGGCGGTGCACGTATCGACCTCGCGCGCGAGCGCGGAAGACTTTCGCGCGCGCTGGAAGCGCCTGGAAACGGACGTCGATCTGGACATCCTGGAATCGCCGTTCCGCTCGCTCCTCCAGCCGCTGCTCCGCTACATCGACGCGATCGACAAGTCCGACGATCGGCCGATCACCGTCGTGCTCAGCGAGTTCGTGCCGCGCCACTGGTGGGAATGGTTGCTGCACAGCCAGACGGCGTTCCGGCTGAAAGCCTCGCTCCTCTTCCGACCGAACACGATCGTGATCGACGTTCCCTATCACTATCAGGACACCGCCGACCTCGCGCGAGGTTAGACTCGCGCATCCATGCAGCCCAAGCGCATCCTCGTGGCGCTCGCGGGGAGCAGCGCGGACCCCGACGTCATTCGGCTCGTGGCCTGGATCGCAAAGCCCGCTAAGGCCCAGGTGGTCGGCATTCACGTCATCGAGGTGCGATGGAATCTTCCGCTCGACGCGGTGATGGAGCAGGAGCTCGACCGCGGTGAGGAGCTCCTCGAGAGCGCGAAGAAGGTAGCCGACCAAACGGGAATCGAGTTGGAAACGGAGCTTCTGCAGGCGCGCGACGCAGCCGCGGCGATCGTCGACACGGCCGTGGAACGGAAGTGCGACCTCATCGTCGTTGCGATGCCCTATCGAAAGCGATTAGGAAGGGTGTACGTGGGCAGAACCGTGCAAAACGTGTACGTGAACGCGCCGTGCGCGGTGCTCGCGTATCGTCAGGAACAGAGCGCATGAACGTCGTCATCGTGGGCTGCGGCCGTGTGGGCGGATTCCTCGCCGGGCTCCTCGACTCCGAGGGCCATCGTGTGAGCGTGGTCGACATTGCCTCGACAAGCCCCGCCCGCGCCGAACGCGCGTGGTTCCAGCATCTCCCCAGCTCCTTCAAGGGCGAGACGATTCTCGGCGACGGCACGGATCTCGAGGTTCTGCGCCAGGCGGGCATCGAGCGAGCCGACGCGCTGCTCGCGCTAACCGAAGGTGACAACCGCAACCTCATGTGCGCTCAGATCGCTCAGAAGATCTTCGGCGTAAAGCAGGTGATCGCCAAGGTGAACGACCCGGTGCGCGCACAGACCTATCGTGAGATGGGCATCAACACGTTCTCGCGCACGACCATCCTGGGTACGCTCCTCCACGCGATGCTGCAGGAGGACCGCGAGGTGGGGGAGGTCCTCATGCGCAAAGCCCTCGCGCACGAGGCCGATCTGGTCCACGAGCCGGTGAAGGCCCGCTAGGTGTACTTCGTCGTCGCCGGAGCGGGCGAGGTCGGATTCCATCTTTCGCAGGCTCTGCTCGAGGCAGGGCACGAGGTCACGGTCATCGAGGCCGATCGGCGCCGAGCCAATTTCGTCCAGGAGAAGCTTGGCTCGATCGTGATGAACGCGCCCGCCGATGAGGGTCGCGCCCAGATGGAGGCCGGCTGCAGCCGGGCCGACGCGCTCATCGCCGTCACCGGAGACGACGCGAAGAACCTCGTGATCTGTCAGCTGGCCAAGATCCGCTGCCGTACGCCGCGCGTGATCGCGCGCGTCAACAACCCGAAGAACGAGATCGTCTTCAAGACGCTCGGGATCGACGAGACGATCTCCTCAACACGCGTCCTCATGAACGTCATCGAGCAGGAGCTTCCGTCGGGCGGCTTCATGCCGCTCATGTCGCTCGCCGGCAGCGCCAACGAGCTGATCGAGGCCGAGATCGCGATCGGAACGCCGCCTGCCGGAAAGAATGTCGGCAGCTTGCGGCTGCCGAGCGGCGCCCTCGTCGGCGGGATCATCCGGCGCGGGAAGCTCATGCACGCCGACGAGGACACAAAGCTCGAGGTAGGCGACCGGGTCATGGTCTTCTCGCCGACAGCGTCCGAGAGTGAAGTCCGGAAGGCCCTCTTCGGCTAGCTCTCGGTTTCGCCGAGTCGTCGCCGTTGGCGCTGGCAAGGGCGGCGTCGGTAAGTCCACCATCGCGCTTGGTCTCGCCAGGGTGCTTCGTGATCGTGGTGCGGTCGGGATCCTCGATCTCGACCTGTACGCGCCCGACATCCCGGCCATGCTCGGGATCGCTCATCCCAAATGGACGCACTCGTGGACGATTGCGCGAGCCGGAAGCGCCGTGGCGGAGACGCCCGTCGAACGGGACGGTCTTCACGTCGTCTCGACCGGTTTTCTGTTGGGCGAGGATCAGCCCATGGGCCTCGAGGCGAGCACACTGGATTTGCTCGCGCGGCACCTGATTCATGGCGTCGCTTGGCCCGCGCTCGATTTCCTCGTCGTCGACCTGCCGGCAGGAACGTCCGCGTTGCAACATTCCCTCGCGCGCCATCTGACGGTGAGCGGCGCCGTCCTTGTTCTGACGCCACAGCGCGTGGCGCACCTCGACACGCAGAAGGTTGTCCGCCTGTATCGGCATTTGCGCGTACCGGTACTGGGTGCCGTTGAGAACATGGCGTATCTGCGCTGCCCTCATTGCGGCAACGAGGTCGAGCTCTTCCCGACCGTCGACGAGGCGCAGAGCCTCTGGTCGATGGGCATCGAGCGGCTCGCCCGAATTCCGTTCACGCGCACGGACGATCACTCCAGCTTGTTCGGTGCGCTCGCGGAACGGGTCGCGTCGAAGCTCGGCTGAGGTCACACGTGGTACGGCACGTCGATGACAACCGTGTTCGGCCGGAAAAAGAGGCGCAGCTTCAGTCGAAGCGCAGCCTGATTGTGCAGCAGGTACTCCCACGGCCGACGCGGCACGAATTCAGATAGGACGACCGTGATCGAGCGCTGGGGCTCCTGCTTCTGCAGCGCGTCGATGTACGCCACAAGAGGCGGAATGAGGGCGCGATAGGGTGACTCGAGGATCACGAGATCGGTGTCGCCGTCGACCTCGAGCGAACGCCAACGGCTCCGCATGCGGTCTCCCTCGGCTGGATCGTCGGTCACGTGGACGGCGGTGACAAGCGGCGCGATCGACCGCGCGTAGGCCAGTGCCTCCAGCGACGCCCGATCGAGCCGCGCGAGAAGCACCAGCACGCGGGGCGAGGCGCGCCGGGGTAAAGCGGTTTGCCGGTTGTCGAGCGCGAGCGCGTCCTCGACCGAGCGGTAGTGATGATTGATCGCCCACAAGAGCCCGATGAGCGCTGGGATGAGCACGAGAACCATCCAGGCACCGAGCGCGAACTTGGCCGCGCCAACGACTAGGGCGACGATGGCCGTGGCGGCCGCGCCAAGGCCGTTAAGCGCCGCGCGCCAACGCCAGCCGCGTTCGGTACCGCGCAGCTTCCACCAGTGCCGGACCATGCCGGCCTGGCTCAGCGTGAACGCGACGAAGACACCGACCGTGTACAGCGGAATGAGATTCGTAACGCTTCCGCTGAAGGCCACGATCAGCAACGTCGAGAGCAGGGCGAGGACGACGATGCCCGTCGTGAACGCGAGGCGGTCCCCGCGGAAGTGGAAGTAATGCGGCGCGAAGCGATCGCGGGCCAGGATGCTGCCGAGTCGCGGAAAGTCGGCGAAGGCTGTGTTGGCAGCGAGCACCAACAGCAATGCGGTCGAGATCTGGACGAGGTAGTGGTAGGGAGTGCCATTGCCGACGAACGTCCGCGTGAGCTGACTCACGACCGTCTCCTGCTCCGACGGATCGGGGACGATCCCGAGCTGGCCTGCGAGAAAGCTCATGCCGAGGAATATCGCGCCGAAAAACGAGCCCATGAGGATGAGGACGACCTGGGCGTTCCGCGGCTCGGGCCGCTTGAACGCGGGCACGCCGTTGGAGACGGCCTCCACTCCGGTGAGCGCGACCGAGCCGGACGCGAAAGCGCGGAGCACGAGAAGCAGCCCGAGGGGCTCGATCGTTTCCTGCAGGCTCCACTCCGGGGGCGCGACGTAATGCGGGAGGGTTGCCGTCGCGAACCGGAACAGCCCGTAGGCAAGGAGTCCGAAGACCGCCACGAGGTAGACGTATGTCGGAAGGGCGAAGATCGTCGCGCTCTCGCGGATTCCACGGAGGTTCCCGATCGCGAGGAGTACGACGAACGCGACGCCAAGCGCCACGCGCATGTCGAAGAGCTGCGGGAAGATCGACGTCAGCGCGGCCACACCGGCCGCGATCGAGACCGCCACCGTGAGCACGTAGTCGGTGAGGAGCGCAGCCGCGGCGGTCAGACCCGGGAACGGCCCGAGGTTGTCGCTCGCCACGATGTACGAGCCGCCACCGTTCGGGTATGCCCGGATCGTTTGCTGATAGCTCACCACGACGACGGCGAGGACGACGATGATCGCGAGGGTGATCGGGAGGGTGAGGGCGGCCATCGTGCCGAGGCCCGCGAGCAGGAGCACTCGCATGATCTCTTCGGTGGCGTACGCCGAAGAGGAGATGTTGTCCGAAGCGAAAACGGCAAGTCCCTTTGCCTTGCCGATGCGTTCCTGTAGCTCGAGGCTCGTCGGGATCCGCGCGCCGAAGAGGAGGCGACGGATCCCGTCGACAAACCGACCGGGCGCCGTGGTTGGCGCCAGGACCTGTTCGGTCGCTACGAGATGGCCCGCATCCCTGCGCTCGAACTCGCGTTCGAATGGCCGAACGATGCGCACGTACCGATCGCCGTGCCGTCTGCCCCGGAGGGCGTGGCGCTCCTGGAGGTCGGGGCTGGTGGTCTTTGCGGGCTTCGTCTCGGGTTCGCTCACCTTTGACGAACGAGCGTCGCGCGAAACCCCTCAACGACTCCTGAAAGCTGAGGCTCGCCCGCTCAACGGGCGCTCAAAAACGCCTAGAGCTCCTCCGAGCGGAAGCGGTAACCGACACCGGGCTCGGTCGTGAGGTGCTTCGGAGCCTGCGGGTCGTCCTCGATCTTCCGTCGTAGTCGGGCGACGTACACGTGCAGGTAGTGCGATTCATCGCCGTAATCCGGTCCCCAGACCTGCTGCAGAAGCATCCGATCGGTCAGGACCTTGTTCGCGTTCGTAAGGAAGACCTTGAGTAGGTCGTATTCGGTCGGTGTCAGGTGAACATCCCGATCGGCGACGCTGACCTCGCGTCGCTCGAGGTCGACCACGAGATCGCCGCTTCGGATGCGTCGCTCTGCGCCGGTGGCCGGGCGCGCTACGTGCCGGAGTGCAACGCGAATGCGGGCGAGGAGCTCGTCTATGCCGAACGGCTTGGTCATGTAGTCGTCGGCTCCGAGGTCCAACGCGTTGACCTTATCGTGTTCGCCGCCGCGCGCCGAAAGCACGATGATCGGCGTGCCCGAACGTTCCCGGATGCGTCGGACGATCTCGAAGCCGTCCCCGTCGGGAAGATTCAGGTCGAGCACGACCAAGTCCGGCTGCCGTCGCTCGTAGCTCGCGATCGCGTCGCCCGCCGTCTCCGCGGTCTCGACCTGGAATCCGTGTCCGCGAAGATTCGTGCGGAGCGTCCGCACCATCGACGGCTCATCGTCGACGACGAGGAGCCGTGCTCCGGTCGGCTCAGCGCGCACCGTATTAACTGACACCAGCGCGCCCCGGCAGCGTGAACACAATGCTGGTCCCGTCGCTCTGGCTTCGATCGATCCAGATCGTCCCGGCGTGCGCTTCGACCAGGCGCTTCGCGATGGCGAGGCCGAGGCCAACCCCCCGCGGGCCCTGACCCGCGCGCGCCAGACGGACGAAGGGCTCGAAGATCCGCTCGGTGTCGCTCGCGGGGATTCCCGGTCCGTGGTCGCGAATCTCGAAGCGGACATCGCCGTTGTTCCGCGTCACGCTTATCCCGATCTCCGATCCGTTTGGCGAGAACTTCGCGGCATTCTCGACCAGGTTCGAAAGGACCTGCTGGATCTCAACGTAGTCGAGCTCGATCGGAGGCAGATCGTCTGGAATGTCCACGCGCACGGGATGGCCGGTGGTCACCGGACGCATTCGACCCGCCACGTCCTCGACCAGCGCGCCGACGTCGTGCCAGGCTTTGTGCGGGACGAGCGTCCCGTTCTCAATCCGTGACAAATCGAGAAGGCTGCCGACGACGCGGTCGAGGCGAACCGCCTCATCCTGAATCGCGCCGGCGAACTCGTCCCGCTCGCGATCCGTCCATTCCACATCGCGCTGCCGGAGGCTCCCCGCGGAGGCGAGGATCGAGGCGAGCGGCGTCCGCAGCTCGTGTGAGACCGCGTGCAGCAACTCTGTCTTGAGATCGTCGGCGCGACGAAGGACCTCAGCCTCGGTTGCCTCCTTACGGAACCGCGCGCGTTCGATCGTGAGCCCCAATTGGGCGGCGGCGATCGCGAGAAGGCGGGCATCCCCGGGCCCGAGCTCGGTCGCACCCTTGCGTGGAAGGATCCGAACCGCGCCGATACGCTCGTTGGCCGAAACAATGGGCACGACGCGCGTCCGCTTGTCGCGCGCTGCGCCGGGCTTCTGCGGGCCGACCAGACGTATCCGCCGCGATGCACCGCTCGCATCCATCAAGCGGAGCTCGGTACCCGCCGCCTTCAGAGAGTCACGAGCCGCATCGTCGCGTGCCGCGACGGCGGGGTGGGGCAGGATCCCGGTGTCCGCTTCGATCGACACCGCGTCCAGGTCGAGCGCGGAACGGAAGTGTTCGGCGACCGCGACCAGCGCGCGCTCGAGATCCGGCTCGGCCATGAGAAAGGCCGCTTCATAAAGAACTTTGGCGTCGTGCTCACGGTGTTCCGCCTCTTGGGCGCGCGCGCGTTCCCGTGCCGCGAGCGTTCCGGTGACCACTGCCGTGATCAGAAAAAGCGCGAGCGAAAAAAGCTCTTCCGCGTCGGCTACGACGAGTTGATGCGTCGGCGGTACGAAGAACCAGTCGAAGGTGAGAAACGCAAGGATGCTCGCGACAATCGCGGCGGATCGGCCGAACGCGACCGCGACAACGAGCACGGCCACGAGGTAGAGCATCGAGATGTTGGCGATCTGGGCGCGCCCGACGACGACGCCGATCAGCGCGGTGGTGATAGCCACGGCGCCAACAGCGGCGCCATACGGGACGAAACGTCGCATCACCTCACGATTGTCCACCGCCGAGCTACGAACCGGCGAGCGCAGCCTCGGTCACGCCAGGCATCGCGAGGCCCGCGGCGACGCTCGTGAACGCGGCCGCATCGCGCGCCACCGCGGTCGGAAGAAGCTCGTGCATGAGCGCGCGAAACGCGGGAATCGCGCTCGAGCCGCCGGTGTATACGACGGCCGCGACGTCGGCCGCTCCGATCCGCGCATCGCTCGTCACGCGGCGCACCAGCGCGGCGGTCTCGCCGAGCAGCGGCCGGATCAGGTGCTCGAACCGACCGCGAGTGACTCGCGCGTCGACGTCCACCTCCGCGTGGTGGTAGGTGAGAATCGCCGCGGCGACGGTCGAGAGGTCGATCTTCGTGGCGTCGGTCGTCTGGAAGATCTCGTAGCCGAGCTGGAGCTCGATCGCGCTCCGCAGCGCCGCGAGCTCGCGTCGCGGCGCGCCGGCGCGGACGAGATCGTCGAGCGCGTCGAGCAGAGGCTTCTCGTTCAGCGCGGAGAGCGCGTGCCAGTCGCGCAGCGCATTGACGATGTAGCGCGGAAGGCGCAGTCGCTTCGGCCCCCACTCGGCGCGCGACCCCAGACGCGGAGCGACCGCGTCCTCGATGAGCAGTTCGGTCGCGCGGTCGCCGCCGATCGGCCCGCCGGCCGTCGCCAGCACAGCGAGGCCACGATCGTCCCGCCGCACCACGCAGAGGTCGAGCGTGCCGCCGCCGAAGTCGAACACGAGGCTCGTCCCGCTCCCGACGTCGGCGGCGTGCGCCGCGGCGATCGGCTCCGGCACGAACCGGACCTCGCGAAACCCGGCCAGCTCTGCGGCGGCGCGGAGCCGCCCCGTCGCCCGCTCCTCCGCGCCCTCGTCGCCGATGAAGCGGACCGGCCGGCCGAGCGTGATCGTCTCCGGCGCGGTCCCGGTGAGCTCCTTCGCGCGGTTTCGTACGTGGACGAGGATGAGCGCGATGAGGTCCTCAAGGCCTTTCGCATCGCCGAAAACGTTCGTCCGGGTGTCGAGAGGGTCCCCGAGAAAAGTCTTGAGCGCCTGGAAGAGTCGGCCGGGAGCGCTCGTGTCGGCGAGGATGTACGCCTCGAGGCTCTTGTGGGTCGGATCGGTCGAGGGTAGGCGTATGCCGAGAAGCTGGATCTCGCGGCGGAGCGGCCCGCGAGTACGGTTGTCCTCCAGATACGCATCGATGGCCGGCCGCCCGACGATCGGGGTGCCGTCCCGACGGACATATAAGACCGTCGGCATCGTCTCTCCCGCAACGAGATCGATGGGGAGGACGTGCACGG
>Ga0209806_1000045_pt1 | contig 62432 bp, 68 predicted proteins | sample GraSoiAngelo_152_FD_186166 | JGI IMG/M metagenome (GOLD analysis project Ga0209806, IMG submission 186166) | Grasslands soil microbial communities from the Angelo Coastal Reserve, California, USA - 14_1009_12_30cm (SPAdes) (version 2) | ecosystem: Environmental > Terrestrial > Soil > Grasslands ... | reverse complement strand
TTGCTCGACGCCGCGACGACCGCGACTTTTCCCTTGAGCCCGAGGTCCACGGCGATATCGTGCCACGCGCGATGCGCTGACTTGACACTCTGCTCGCGCTAGGGCGACAGCACTCCCGCCGCGACCGCGACCACGATGGCTGCGGCCAGCAATAGCCGGTATGCGACGAACCAATTGAGCGAGTTCGTGCGCAGGAAGCGGACCATGAAGGCGACCGCGGCGAGCCCGGCCAGGAACGACACCGTGAACCCGATCGCGAGCACTCCCGGCGTCGCGAGCAGCTCGGCCGCCTTTCGCGCGTCAAGCAGCGTCTTCGCGCCGGCGCCGAGGATCACCGGCGTCGCGAGGAGGAACGAGAACCGCGTCGCATCCTCGCGGCGGAGCCCGCGCGTGAGCCCCGCGGAGATCGTGATCCCGGACCGGGAGATCCCGGGGACGAGCGCGATCGCCTGAGCCGCGCCCATGTAGAGCGCTTCGGCGAGTCGCAGGCTCGGCGTCGCTCGCTCCCTGCGCGCCATGGCCTCCGCCCCGACGAACACGATCGACCCGACGACCAGCCCCGCCGCGATCACGAGGGCGCCGCGAAGCTCGCGCTCGACGGCCGATTGGAAGAGCACGCCGGCGACGGCGGCGGGCAGCGTGCCGATGATTACGAGCAGCGGCTCGTGCCAGCGGCCGCGGACGACGTCGCGCCCCAGCGCGATCCAGGTCGACGCGAAGTACAGCAGCACGGCGAGCGCGGTGCCGAGGTGGAGCGCGACGTCGAACGAGAGACCGAAGCGTTCCGGATCAAGCTTCAGCAGGTCCTGCACGAGGATGAGATGCGCGGTCGAGCTGACCGGTAGGAATTCGGTGAGGCCCTGCACGAGTCCGAGAAGGAGCGCGGCGAGCGGATCGCTCATTTGATGCTCGACCGCGCGGATGCGAGCGCCTCGCGGGCCTCACGATCGTGGTCGCGGACGGCGTCGAGACCCTTGGCGAACGCACGGCGATGCCCAGCGTCGATGAAGCGCATCGCGACGCTGCCGTCGAACGGACCGAGGCCGCCCTTCGCGGCGGCATCGGCCGCGTATCCGCACGACTCCGCCGCCCGCAACAGGTCGCCACCTGGAGCGTTGGCGAAGAGGCCGCGCGCGGCACGGAGGAAGCGCGCCGCCGCACGGCGCTTGTCAACCAAGACAGCTCGCATGGCGTGGTCGGCGAATGCCGCGCTTCCGGCATGTTTGGAATCGGCCCAACGCGTGTCATCACGAAGCGTCGCGGCCCACGACATGAGGGCGCGATCGCTCGCGTCTGCTGACGCGATCGCGACGTCGATCCCGTCGCGGACCGACCGTGCGCGATCCGGTGCGGCTGTCCGATCGGCGAACGTGAGCGCGCCGCGCTCGGCGTTCTCGAAAACGTCCCACCCGACCCGGCGGAGGTCATCGTCTTTGTCGAAGAACGTGCGCAGGTAGAAGGTCGGTGCCTCGTCGTCGTATCCGACGATCAGGCCGTATTCGGGGCCCCCAATGCCAAGCTCGAGTGGCAGCAGGCGCGTGTCGACGCCTTCGATCAGCCGATCGAGTACGAGCGCTCGCATCTCGTCGTCAAACGGTGGATCGACCGGATCGATCCGAACGCCGGCCGCGGCGGCCATCCGCGTCCGGGTCTCGGGATCGCGTGGGGTGGCCGCGAGCGGGTCCCAGGAGGTCTCGTCGATCGTCGTCGTGAACGCCGCTCCCGAGCAACCCATGAGCCAGTCGTATTCGCCGCCCGTCGCGATGGCGAGCGCCGCGGGGAGGGTGCAGTCGCGGCCTTCGCCGAATCGGAGTGCCGGAACGTCCTTCAGGATGCGCCGCTTGGTCAGGCGGCCTCGCCGAACGCGTGCTTCAAGATCGTGCACGCCTGGAGCGTCACCCATTTGCTCGGATTGACCTTCGACGGCATGCGAGCGGCATACGGCGCATGGCCGCCCCAGCGACCCCGCGAGTCCTGTCGCGCGAGAAGCCAACCGATCGCGGGCTGGGCGCGATCGTCGTCGATCGCGCCGGCAGCGTCCAGCGCGCGGAGCACGAAGAGCACGTCGGCCTGGTAGAAGAGCGGGAACGAGAGCTGACGCCAGAGGTAGCTCGGCTCCGTGTCGGTCGGATATTTCCCGCGCTCGACGCGGTAGGAGAGGAGGAACTCGACCCCGCGCCGGAGGATGCGCTGGACCTCGCGTGTGCGCGCGGCCTCGGGGAGCGCGGCAAGGCCCCAGATGAGCCTCGCGTATCCCCATGCGCACGGCAGCTCGCCGTTGATCCAGCACGCGGCGTCGAAGTTTTTCGAATCACGAACCAGCCTCTGGACGACCGGCTCGAGTCGCGCGTCGTTCCCGTAGCCGGCGAGCGCGACGTAGCGAACGAGGCTGCCGGTCAAGCAGGCAGCGCCGTGGTCCTTGTTGAACACCCAGCGCATGCCGCCCATGTCCGGCTGACCGAGCTGCTCGAGGACGTGGCGAGCAGCCCGACGCACCCGAGGGTCGCCTGGATCGACACCGTACTCGACGAGCAAGAGATTCGACCAGTGCGCGCTTTCGTACTTCGGGCGCCATAGGTCGGGTCCTGCCCAGCCGCCGGTCGGCCGCTGGCGATGGAGGATGGTCGAGATCGGTGGCGCATTCATCGCGCGCTGCTGGGCTTCTCGAAGCTCGGGGTCTCGCTGGTTGCGGCCGAGCAAGACACGGAGCGTCATCGCGCGCACCGCTGGATCGCTTCGTTCCAGCAGCCACGGGACGGGATCGTCCTTGAGCAGCTTCCGCCAGGGCAACTACGCCCCTCCGATGGAAAGCTCGGAAATGACGAGCGTCGGACTCCCGACTCCGCTCGGTCCGAACACGAGGTCGGTGCCGACCGCGACGATCGCGCCGAGCAGCTGCGTGAGGTTGCCGGCGATGGTGATGCCCTGCACCGGATGCGACCGCAGGCCGCGTTCGAGGTAATTGCCTGTCGCGCCGAGCGAGAACTCGCCCGAGACCGGGTCGATCGTATGCAGGTTGAGCAGCGAGGTGATCGCGAGAGCGCGATCCAATCCGCGCGCGATCGCTGCGGTGTCGTCCGTCCCCGCGTCGATGTAGAGATTGGAGGTGCCCACGCGCGACGGCGAGCCGTACCCTCCGCGGCGCGCGTTCCCACTCGGCTCGACCCCGAGCTTGCGCGCGGTCTTGAGCGACGTCAGGTAGCCGCGCAGGACTCCGCGGTCGATGAGGGTCTGGGTCGTGGTGGCGACGCCTTCGCCGTCGAACGGAGCGCTGCGGAGGCCACGCGGCCGGCGCGCGTCGTCGACGATGGTGACTCGCTCGCTTGCCACGCGTTGTCCGACCTTGCTCGCAAAGAGGCTGCGGCCCTTGAGGACGTTGTCGGCCGAGAAGAGCGGTCCGATCGCGCGCAGGAGGTCCATCGCCATCCACGGATCGAGGACCACCGGGAGCTTTTGCGTGCTGAGCGCTCTCGCGCCCAGCTTCTCGACGGCGCGCCGCGCGGCCTGCTCGCCCACGCGCTTGGGATCGAGATCCGCGAACCGGCGGCCGGCTTCGCCGTGGTAGCCGATCTGCCGCTCCCCGTCCTGGGTCGCGACCGCCGAGGTCATCGCGCCGCAGTACGACTCGCGATACGAGCCCCGCATGCCAGTCGTCGTCGCGATGATGGTCGTCGACTCGGAGTCGCTGTAAGTCGTCTTACGGAACTGCGTCACGCGTGGGTCGGTAGCCCGCGCGGCGTCTTCGACGGCTAGCGCCACATTGCCGCGTTCCACAAGCGCGCGGTTGACGATCCCGGCCTGGTAGATGTCGAGGTCGGCGTCGTCGATCGGTCGCGTCGCGAGCGCCAGATCCTTGTCGGCCTCGGTCACGCCCGACATTCGCCGTGCTGTGTCGGCGCAGGCGCGGATGCCATCGGTGCTCAGATCGCTCGTGTACGCGAAACCGAGCCGCTGCTCCTCGAGCACACGGATGCCGATCCCTCGCTCGCCGCGCGCGATGACGCTATCGATCGCTCCGTCCTTGATCTCGACCGATCCCGACTGGGCTTCGCGCAGGAACACTTCACCAGCGGCGATGCCCAGCGCACGCAGCGCATCCAACGCTTGGTCGACGGCGACCTCGTTGGTGACGCGTTCGCTCATGCGAGTGGGCTCGCTCTCGGGCTGGCGGGTGGCACGGGGGAGCGGGTTGCGCGCGAGCCGTCATGCCGGCCGCGTCGCCGGCACGCGGTTGTCACTGCGGCGAAGCGGACCGGTAGGCGAGCGCGCAGCCCCGACCCCGGGACAGGACCCGCCAGCCCGCCACCCGCCAGCCTGCCCACGACGTCGCTCACTTCAGCTTCCCGCCAACGACGACGCTCGGGATGCGGATCGTCGGCTGCGCGTCGGCGACCGGCGCTCCCTGGCCATCTTTGCCGCAGGTGCCGGTGGAGTAGCCGAGGTCGTTGCCCACCATGTCGATCTCGCTCATGAGCTTGGGGCCCTGGCCGACGAGTGTGGCGCCGCGCAGCGGTTCGGCGAGCGACCCATCGCGGATGCGGTAGCACTCGGTGATCTCGAATGCGAAGTTGCCCGAGACGACGTCGACCTGACCGCCGCCCATCTTCTTCACGAAGACGCCGTCTTTGACCGAGCGGAGGATCTCCGCGGGATCCGACGAGCCGGGAGCGATCATCGTCGTGGTCATCCGGCAGATCGGCAGGTAGCGGAACGACTCCCGACGTGCATTGCCGCTCCGCGGTATCCCGAGCTTCGCGGCGTGCTTGCGGTCGGAGAGGTACGTGCGGAGAACGCCGTTCTCGATGAGGACCGTCCGCTGAGTCGGCGTCCCCTCGTCGTCCATCGCCGCTGTGCCGCGCTTGTCCGGATCGGTGCCATCGTCGATGACCGTGATGAGCTCGCTCGCGACCTTCTGGCCGATCCGCCCCGAGTACACCGAGAGACCCTTGAGGTTCAGGTCGGCTTCGAGCCCGTGTCCGACCGACTCGTGGATGAGCGTGCCGCCAGCCTCGCTCGAGAGGACGACGGTGTACGTGCCGGCCGGTGCGGGCTCGGCGCCGACGTTGAGCACCGCCCGGCGCGCCGCGGTGTGCGCGGCCTCGGCGACCGCCTCCTCGCTCAACATCTCGAACCCCGACGTCCCGCGCAGAGCTTCGAAGCCGGATTCGAGGACCTCGCCCTGCTTGGCGACCACGTGGACCGCGAAATTCAGCCGAACCCGGGTATCCGAGCGGTGCAGGCCGTCGCTGTTGGCGATCAGGACCTCCTGGACGCTCTCGCCGTAGCTCACGGTGACCTGCGAGACCCGCGGATCGAGCGACCGAGCGACCTGGTCGGCGCGCCGCAGGAGGGCCACCTTTCGCTCGACCGCGACCGATCGCGGGTCGATGGCTACGGTTGAGGGGCGGGGCAGCTCGTCCGGCGTCACCTCGCCTACCTCGTGGAGCGCGCCGCCTTCCTCCACCCCACGCGCGGCCCGACCCGCAAGCGCGATGAGGTCGTCGACATCATTGACGTTGCCATTCGCATAGGTCGTGCGCTCACCTTTGGTGACTCGGATCCCGGCGCCCTGGTCGACACCGCTGATTGCGTCCTCGACGTGCCCGTCATCGAGAACGATCTGAAGAGTTTCGTGTCGCTCCCAGAAGAGCTCAGCCCAATCGCCGCCTCGCGAGAGCGCAGTGCGGAGCGCTTGTCCCGCCTCGCGCGCGCTGATGGAAGGCGTGCGGGTCAAGGTGATCGTGATCGCGTCCTCCGCTCCCCCGTCGTCAACGCGCGAGCCTAAGGCGAACGATGGTACCGGGTTCAGTCGCCGATGACAGTTATGGTCGCGCTTCGTTCGCGCGGTCCATCGAGCTCGGCGAAGTAAATGCCTTGCCACGTACCAAGCGCGAGCTCGCCATCGCGCACCGCCAGGGTCACCGAGCTACCGATCAGCACCGATTTCACATGAGCGGGACCGTTTCCTTCGGCGTGCGCGTACTTCGCCTCGCGCGGAACGGCCCGTTCGAGCGCGGTGAGCAGGTCGCGCCGCACGTCGGGATCGGCATTCTCGTTGACGAAGACGCCGGCGGTCGTATGAGCGACGGTGACGGCGACGATGCCGTCGGCGATCTTCGCCCGCGTGACCGCCGCCTTCACGCGCGCGGTGATGTCGACCGTCTCCTCGCGTCGCTCGGTCGCGACCGTGATGCGCTCGTGGCGAACGCTCACGAGATCGCGGCTCCTGCGGCGGCAGTCGCCTGCTGTGCCGCGATGCGCGCGATGAGCGACGGCGTCGCGTTGCCGCCGCTCACGATCAGGACGGCCTTGCGGCCGGTGATGTCGACCTTCCCCGCGCGGATGGCGGCGAGCGGCGCCGCGCCCGATGGCTCGACGAGCAGCGAGAGCGTATCGAGGTATTCGTAGCTCGCGCGCTCGAGCGCCGGATCACCCACGGTGACGAACTCGTCGACATACCGCGATGCGAGCGCCACGTTGAGCTCGTCGGTGCTCTTCGCGACGAGCTTGTCGGCGACGCTATGGGCGTGCTCGAGAGTGACTGGCCGTCCCGCGCGGACCGACCGCCCGACCGCGTCAGCACCGTCGGGCTCGACACCGACCACACGCGTTCCGGGACGTGTCGCCTTGACCGCGAGCGCGATGCCGCTGATGAGGCCGCCGCCACCAACCGGTACCACGATGACGTCGACCTCGGGCAGATCCTCGACGACCTCGAGACCGATCGTGCCCTGCCCCGAGATGATGAGCGGGTCCGCGTACGGATGGACGAACGTCTTGCCCTGCTCGGTCTCGATGCGATGCGCCAGGGCGAGCGTGTCGTCGTAGACGTCGCCTTCGAGCAGCACCTCGGCGCCGTAAGCCCGGCACACGCGAACGATCGTTTCCGAGACGCCGCGCGGCATCACCACCGTGGCCGGGGTGCCGAGCGCCAACGCTGCGTAGGCGACGCCCTGCGCATGACTGCCCGCCGACGCCGCGACGACGCCACGCCCGCGCGCGTATGCATTGAGCGACGCGATCTTGTTGAGCGCGCCGCGGACCTTGAACGTCCGGGTCGGCTTGAAAGTCTCGATCTTGAGGTGCACTTCGGCGCGAAGCTCCGATGAGAGAAGCGGCGAGCGCTCGAGAGGGGCCCGCGGCAGATACCGATCGACGACGCGCCGGGCCGCCACGACGTCGGCCACCGTCGGCTGGCGCTGCACCGCGCGACGATACTTCGCCGATGCGGACGTGGGGTGAGGAGCGGGACGCAGGCACTGCGGCGCTGCGTGCGGCCGGCATCGCGACCGCCGTCCTCGACGCCGACGTCCTTCTTGCGCACGTGCTCGGCGTCGCGAAGGAAACGCTGTACGCGCATCCTGACATGGAGCTGTCGCACGGCGCGATGCGCCGGTACCGCGAGCTCGTCGCGCGGCGAGCGAAAGGGGAGCCGGTCGCGTATCTGCGGGGCTTCAAGGAGTTCTACGGCCTGCGCTTCCTCGTCGATCCGCGCGTGTTGATCCCGCGGCCGGAGACCGAAACCCTGGTGGAGGCCGCGCGGTCGGCGATCGCGGGGCGTTCGCTGACGGTCGTCGATCTGGGAACGGGCTCGGGCGCCGTCGCGATCGCGATCGCGGCGCACGAGCCTGCCGCACGCGTGATCGCCAGCGACCTCTCCGCCGACGCGCTCGCAGTGGCGAGGGCGAACGCGGTCGAGCTCGGCGTGGCGGAACGTATCGAGTTCCGTGCAGGTGATCTGCTTGGACCCATCAGCGAGACGGTCGACATGGTCGTCGCGAACCTTCCGTATCTGCGCGACGATGCGCTGGACGATCTCGTCGGCGAGCGCACGTCGCTGGCGTTCGAGCCGCGGCTCGCGGTCGCCGCGGGGACCGACGGGCTCGCGCTCATCTGCCGCGCCGCGAACGACCTTCCGCGCGTGCTCGCGGCCGGCGGCCTTGCGCTCTTCGAGGTCGATCCACCGATCGCGGACGCGGTCGTCGATCTCCTGCATCGCGCGCTTGGCGGGATGCCGACTGTCATGAGCGATCTCGCCGGACAGGCGAGGGTCGTCAAGGCAGCACGCGCCGGATAAAGGGATCAGGCTGGATACGGCTGCTACGCTGTGACGACCGGCTCCTTTCCCTGAGACGCGGAGTCGATTGCCCATCTCCACGTTGAAAGGATTGCCGTGCGAACAGGTGGTTTCCCTTGCCGTTCCAACGGATGCACCGCGCAGTTTGGCGTCGCTGACTCGAGCTCGATGCAATCGCTAATGGACGCCAGCGCGGCGCGCACCGCACACGAGATCGAAGTGCACGACTACCGGCATCCACGTCCGCCCGAGGAACCGCGCCGTGTGTCGCCGTATGTCTCGCGGACCAAGGCGACAAAACAGTGAGGACGCCGGCGCTGCCGGCGATCAGGAGGACATCGTGGCATCAGGAACGATCAAGAAGCTAGTTAGCGACCGGGGTTTCGGCTTCATCCAGCAGGCGGACGGGACGGACATCTTCTTCCACCGCTCGGCCGTGGCATCGGGCGGCTTCGACATGCTGAGCGAAGGCCAAGCCGTCACGTACGACAAGGGGATGGACCCGCGCCGCAACAAAGAGAACGCTGAGAAGGTGACGCCCGCATAGCGTCGACGCGGCTGGTCCCGACGGGCCAGCCGACCTGGCGCGACCTAGGGTCGCGAATGCTGCAGCTGGAGCGCGCCGAGTGGGGCGTTCGCGCGTTCACCGACCAAGAGATGCGACAGCAAGTGGTGTCCGCTCGGTCGGTGATGGCCGCGATCTTCGACGCGGACCGGCTCATCGGCTTCGCGGTCGCCGGCCCCGGATGGTCGAGAGCTCGCGCGACGTTGTTCAACGTGCTGATCGATCCCGATCATCGCGGCCGAGGCCTGGTCTGGCCGATGCTCGCCGAGCTCGAACGCCCGCTCATCGAGCGCGGGTACGGCGAGCTGGTGATGGACGCCAGGATCGCCAACGGCTTCGCGGACGCCGTGGAACGGCGTTACCGCGGTCGAGCCCGCATTCTCGCGCCGGATCATCCGAGCCCGTACGGTCCGCAGCGCACGATCGCGGTCAGCCTTCGAGCCGCGCGGGTAGCTCCGAAAGCGTCGCGATCATCTCGTGCGCCGACGCCGCCCCGACCGTCGCGAGCAAGAACGTCCGCGCGAAGCCGGCACGCCTTGCCCAGTCGAGGCACTTCTCCTGGTCGTCCACGGTCACCGCGTCCTCTCCGCGGATCCCCGAGTGCTCGAGGATCTTCCGATAGAACCCGGCGTTCGTCTTCCACCGATCGATGAGATCTGACCCATAGGTCGCGTCGAACAGGTTGCGGATTCCCATGGCCTGCAGGTGGCCATCGGTGTAGGCCGAATGAGCACCCGCCGAGGTGAAGACGCGATGCCCGCGTGCCCTCAGCGTCCGGACCGCCTCGACCGCACCCGGTGACCCCGCGTCGATCCGGCTCGTGACCCACGCGATCGTCTCTTTGGCGAGCACACCAGCGTTCTTCGGCACCGGCACGCCGACCTTCTCGCACATCTCACGAAGCCAGAGACGAAGAAGGCGCGAGTGCGTCTCGCGCGGCGTGCCCCTGGGATCGCGGTAGCGCGCGAACATCCGCTCCGCCGCATATGCGTTCGCCGGTCCCCACGCGGCGGCCTCGCCGCCGAGCCGAGGCGCGAGGAATTCACCGACGAGCGCTTGCCATCGCGCGGAGACATCCGTTCCATCGATGAGGACACCCCACATGTCGAAGAAGACCGCGACGCTCATCGCGATGCGATTTTGACGGCGTGGGGACGGCCTATCATCCACGAGGTGAAAACGCGCCTCCTCGCGGCGGATGCGCCGGGAGCGGTGGAGGAGGCCGCGGCAGCGCTCGCGCAGGGCGAGCTCGTCGCTTTCCCCACCGACACCGTGTATGGGCTCTCGGCTGGGCAGGAGCACGTCCGCAAGCTCTACGGGGCGAAAGATCGACCGCAGGACAAGCGCATCCCGGTCCTGCTCTCGGATCCGGCGAATCTCGATGCGAGCGCCATCGTCACTCCCGCGGCGCGCGCCCTCGCGCGCCGCTTCTGGCCCGGCCCGCTCACGATCGTTCTCGTCGCACCGCGTCGCGGCACGCTCGCGTTCCGGGTACCCGATCATCCACTGGCGCGCCGGCTCATCGCCGCGAGCGGTGGAGGTCTTCCGGTCACGAGCGCCAATCGCTCCGGGGGGCCGGACGCGCGGACCGCCGCGGACGTGATCGCCCAGCTTGACGGTCGCATCGCGCTCGTGCTCGACGGCGGCACGACGCCCGGCGGGGTGTCCTCGACGGTCGTCGACTGCACCACCGATCAGGTCAAGATCCTCCGCGAAGGCGCCATCGCGAAGAGCGACATCGAGCAGCTGCTCGCGCAGGTGGCATGAAGATCGGGTTCGCCGCCGACCATGCCGGGCAACGGCTCAAAGGGGCGATCGTCGATCACCTCAAGGCGGCCGGGCACACGGTCGTCGTCTACGGGCCCGAGACAACGCCTGACGACGACTATCCGCTGATCGTGCGCGTCCTTGCCGACGCGATCGCACGGGGCGACGTCGAGCGCGGGATCTTCACCTGCGGCTCGGGGATCGGTCCCGCGGTCGTGGCCAACAAGATCGCGGGCATCCGCGCGGCGGTCGTCGATAACGAGTGGTCGGCGCGCGACGCGGTCCAGCACGTGGACCTGAATCTCTTGACGCTCGGCGAACGGGTCATCGGCGCCGAGCTCGCGAAGAGCATCGTCGACGCCTATCTCTCGGCACAGCCCGAAGGCGGGCGGCACGAGCGCAGGCGCAAGCAGATCGAGGCGATGGAGCCGAGACCGATGACCGCGGCGGACGCGGGGGCAGGGACCCCGGCCCCTGGGTTGCGAAGCAACGCCGGAATGCGCAGGGGCGGATGAGCCTCTTGTCCCACTACCTCGAGCGCGTCGGCGACCGGTCGCCGGATCCCGCGCCCGCGGCGCTCTACGCGATGCTCGATCACATCGCGACCGTCTCGCCGAGCGTCGCGGCCGCCATCGTGCACGAGCTCAACGATCAACGCACCAATCTCAAGCTCATCGCCAGCGAGAACTACTGCTCGCTCGCTACGCAATTCGCACAGGGCTCGCTGTTCACCGACAAGTACGCGGAGGGCTATCCGGCCCATCGCTTCTACGCAGGGTGCGAGAACGTCGACGATGTCGAGAGCGAAGCGGCGCGACTCGCCTGCGAGATCTTCGGCGCGGAGCACGCGTACGTCCAACCGCACTCGGGCGCTGACGCGAACCTCCTCGCGTACCTCGCCATCCTGACCACTCGCGTCGAGGCGAGGATGCTCGAAGAGCTCGGCATCGAGGATCCGTCGAAGGTGTCGCGCACGGACTGGACGCGCATCCGGGAAGCCACTCACAGCCAGCGCCTCCTCGGGCTCGACTACTACTCAGGTGGGCATCTGACGCATGGCTATCGCCACAACTATTCAAGCCAGCTCTTCGACGCGTACACGTACACCGTCGATCGCACGACCATGCGGCTCGACCTGGACGAGATCCGTCGGCAGGCGCGTGAGATAAAGCCGCTCATCCTGCTCGCCGGATACAGCGCGTACTCGCGGAAGATCGACTTCGCGAAGCTCCGCGAGATCGCGGACGAGGTCGGCGCCGTGCTCATGGTGGACATGGCGCACTTCGCGGGGCTCGTGGCGGGCGGCGTCTTCGAAGGCAACTACAACCCGGTGCCGTTCGCGCACGTCGTCACGACGACGACGCACAAGACGCTGCGCGGTCCGCGCGGCGGACTGATCCTCTGCACGTCGGAGTTCGCGGAGGCCGTCGACAAGGGCTGCCCGATCGTCCTTGGTGGACCGTTGCCGCACGTCCTCGCCGCGAAAGCGGTCGCGCTTCGGGAGGCGAGCCAGCCAAGTTTCCGCGACTACGCGCAGCGCATCGTCCAGAACTCGCAGGCGCTCGCCGAGGCGTGCCTCTCGGAAGGCATGGACGTGCTCACCGGTGGCACTGACAACCATCTCCTGCTCCTCGACGTGCATCGGAGCTTTGGCCTCACCGGACGCCAGGCCGAGTCAGCGATCCGCGAGTGCCACATGACGCTCAACCGCAATGCCTTGCCGTTCGATGCGAACGGGCCCTGGTACACGAGCGGGTTGCGTGTCGGCACGCCCGCCGCCACGACCCTCGGGATGACACCGTCGGACATGCGCGAAGTCGCAGCGGTCTTCAAGCAGGTGCTCTCGAACACGAAGCCGGCAACGGTGCAGAAGGGTCCTGAAGCTGGTCAGCCGAGCCGGGCACGCTTCCAGGTCGCGCGCGGTGCCGCAGCGTCAGCGCGCGAGCGCGTCGCGGCCCTGCTCGATCGCTACCCGGTGTATCCGGAGATCGATCTCGACCTCCTTGGCTCCGCCGCACGCGAGTGGGGAGAGGCGTCGCGGCCCGCGATGGGCGCAACTGCGGCGGTCGACTGAGCACAGCGCAGCTCCACGTTTCGACGCACCCGCTCCTGCGGGAGAAGGTCACGCGGCTTCGCGACGAGCGGACCGACCCGCGCGACTTCCGCGCGCTCGTCGGCGAGATCGCGACGCTTCTCCTGTATGAAGCGACCGCGGACCTTCCGGTGCACGAGACGACGGTGAAGACGCCGCTCGCGAACGCCAAGGGCGCGAAGCTCGCGGAGCCGGTGGGACTTGTGCCGGTGCTCCGCGCGGGCATCGGGATGGTCGAAGCCGCGCTCGAGCTCATGCCGCAGGCGCAGGTCTGGCACATCGGGCTTTTCCGCGACGAGCACACCCTGCGGCCGATCGAGTACTACAACAAGCTGCCGTCGTCGGCGACCGTGCAGGTCTGCCTCGTCCTCGATCCAATGCTCGCGACCGGCGGATCCGCGACCGCGACCGTCGACATCCTCAAGAAGTGGGGAGCGAAGCGGGTCAAGTACGTCGGGATCATCGCGGCGCCGGAGGGGGTGCGCGCGCTCTCGAGCGCGCACCCCGATGTTCCGATCCACGTCGCCGCCCTCGACGAGCGCCTCAACGACAAGGGTTACATCGTCCCCGGTCTCGGCGATGCTGGCGACCGCCAGTTCGGGACGGGTTAAGGCTCGACTGAGCTAGACGCCCTCTGTGACGGGATAGATCTCGTCGGCCACCAGGCCGTGCGCCTCTTTGTGCACGCGGCTCGCTGCCTCGGGGTTTGGCGCATCTACCAGGCAGAAGATCTTCCCGTTCTTCTCGTCGAACCAGTAGCGCAGGTACTGGACGCCGTACTTGCCCTGGGTTTTGACGTCGGCCATGTGCGCATCGGCGACGTCCTTGGCTTTCGTTCCCGCCGGTGCCTTCTTGTGAATATCCATGAACAGCGGCATCCGATCTGATCCTCCCTGTTTGGTGTTGCCCGGCTGAACGTTCTACCACGCGCGCGGACCGGGCGGCGGCTGGAACGCCCTATGCGATGGTCGCGGTATCGTGCCCGCGGTGTCCTCGACGGCGCTCCTTCTCGTCGGCTCGACGATCGTCGCGTTCTTCATCGCAGCCGCGTCGACGCCGCTCGTCGGCCTCGTGGCGCGGCGCCTCGGCATGCTCGACGTGCCCGGCGGTCGCCGCGCGCATCCGCGGCCGATACCTCGGCCAGGCGGACTCGCGATCGCCATCGCCTTCGGCCTGGCGGTTTTCCTCTTCTGGCTCGTCGACCGGATCGCCGGCGGACCATTCCTGATCCCCGAGGAGGTCCGCTCGCCACGATTCACGCTCACCGCGATCGCCGCGCTGCTCGGCATGGGGATCGGGCTCGTGGATGACATCTTCGAGCTTCGCGCGCGCTGGCAGCTCCTTGGCCTTTCCATCGTCGCGGCGGTGATCGTGATCGCCGGCATCCACATCGATTTCGTGAACGATCCGTTCTCCGATCGCCTCCTCGAGCTCACGGTTCCGGTCGCGGTGCTCTTCACGATGTTCTGGATCGTCGGCATGAACGTCGCCCTCAATTTCATCGACGGGCTTGACGGTCTCGCCGCGGGCGTCGCCGCGATCGCGGCGCTGACGCTCGGCGGGCTCGCTCTTCTCCCACAGGTATCGGAGCCGTTCGTGGCGTGGATGGGCTTTACCCTGGCGGGTGCGATCGCCGGCTTCCTGCTCTTTAACTTCCACCCCGCTCGCCTCTTCCTCGGCACGACCGGTGTGGCGTTCGTAGGGACGATGCTCGCCGTGCTGTCGATCTTCGGCACGGCCAAGGTCGCGGCCGCGCTGCTCGTGCTTGGTGTCCCGATCATCGACACGTTCTACGTGCTCGTCCGGAGGCTGGCATCGGGGCGTCCGCTGTACGCGCCGGATCGTGGCCACTTCCATCACCGTCTGCTCGACGTCGGTCTCACGCACCAGCAGGCTGTGCTCTTGATCTACGGCCTGACCGCGGCGCTCGGTACGCTGGCTTTCGTCACGAGCGGCCGCGGGCAAGTGGCGAGCTTCGTCGCGCTCGCGATCGTGCTCGGCGTCGCGGTGATGGCGCTCGCGCAGCGGAGCACGAAGGCGGAGGAGCTCGACCCTGGTCTCTACCGAGAGGAAGCCGATCGCTTCTAAGCAGCCAGTGGGAGGCTCTGCCCCCCAGCCGCCGAAAGCCGCGAAGATAAAGGTCGGCACGTGCTCGTGGACCGATCCGACGCTCATCGAGTCGGGTTGGTACCCGGAGCGGATCAAGGACGACGCGGACCGGCGTCTCCGGTACTACGCGGAGCGGTTCCCGCTCGTCGAGAACGATGCCTCCTATTACGCGCTGCCTTCCCAGAAGCAGGCGCAGCTCTGGGCAGACCGAACGCCGGACGAGTTCACGATGAACTTCAAGGCGTTCGCCACGCTCACGACTCATCACACCGATCCGAAGCGGCTTCCCCCGGATATCCGCGAGACCCTGGGGAAGGACGCGATCGCGAAGCGGCGCGTCTACCCGAAGGACTTTCCCGAGGGCGCGCGGGACGAGCTCTTCAAGCGCTTCTGGGTCGGCCTCGAGCCGCTTCGCAAGGCCGGCAAGCTCGGCGCGCTCCTCCTCCAGTATCCCGACTGGTTCGTCATCTCGAAGGAGAACAAGGCGGAGATCGTGCGGGCGCGCGAGCTGCTGCCGGACGATCGGCTCGCGGTCGAATTCCGCAACGCCACCTGGATGAGCGAGCGCAATCGCGAGGAGACGCTCCGCTTCCTGGACGAGCATGGACTCACGTACGTCGTCGTAGACGAGCCACAGGGCTTTCCGTCGAGCATCCCGCCGATCGCGGCGGTCACCAACGACGATCTCGCCATCGTCCGTTTTCACGGCCGCAACGCCGAGAACTGGAAGAAACCCGGGCTGACGGCGGCCGAGCGCTTCGACTACTCGTACAAAACGAAGGAGCTCGAGGAGTGGCTGCCCAAGATCCGCGAGCTCGCGGAACAGGCCCGCGAGGTGCAGCTCCTCATGAACAACTGCTACGGCGACAAGGCCGTGAACAACGCGGCCCAGCTGGCCACGCTCCTTCAGGACTAGCCATCGCCAGCAGGTGGACTCCGTCTAGCATCCGCGACATGCGAGGGCGGCTCATACGGTGACCGTTCGGCCGATCGCGGACTTCCATGCGCGCGAGCGTCTCGCACAAGTTCCGCACACGACGCGTCGTTTCGCGTGCCGGTCCGCTCTTGCTCTCTCGCCCGATGGTCGCACGCTCGCCGTCGTCTCGGATCAGGGCGCCGGCACGTACGAGGCGTGGACCCTGCCGGCGACCGGCGGCCGTCCCGAGCGCGCGGTCTCGGTCGACGCGCACGCGGTACGCAGCCTCTGCTGGAGCGCGAACGGCGAGCTGATCGCAGCCGCCGACCGCGGCGGGACCGAGCTGCACCAGCTCTACCTGCGCCATCCCGATGGCCCGACGCGGCCGCTCTCGACGGACCCTGCGGGCCGCGTCCAGAGGCTCCTTTCGTGGAATGCCGCGTCGCCGGATGGGCGGTTCGTCGCGTTCTCGAGCAACGCACGGAGCGCCACCGACATGGATATCGTGCTCGCCGACCTCACGACCCGCTCTGAACGCCCGCTCGTCACGGGGGCGGCCTGGCACGTCGTCGGCGGCTGGTCACCAGACGGCGCCGCCGTCCTGGTCATGCGCGTCCTCGACAACACGACGCAGGATCTTTTGCTGGTCGATCCTCACAGCGGCGGGGCGAAGGAGATCACGACGCACGCCGAGGACGTCTCTCACGTGCCCGCCGGATTCCTCGCTGACGGCCGCGTCGCCGTGATCACCGACGAACGGAGCGATCACCTGTGGCTCGGCGCGATCGATCCGGCGACGGGGAAGCTGGACACGCTGGACACGCCTGAGTGGGACGTCGAGCTGGCCGCTTCGTCGGCCTCGGGTCGAGTGCAGATCTGGTCGGTCAACGAGGACGGCTACTCGCGGCTGCGCTGGCAGCTGGACCGCATCCGTCGCGAGCGCCTCATCGACGGCGTCTGCGAAGACCTCGTCATCTCGGCAGATGGTTCCCGGGCAGCGTTCGTGCGCCTCTCGTCGACGGAGCCATGGCAGGTGTGGACGATCGATCTCGCGAAAGGCGACGCCCGGGTCGCGCTGACCTCGAGCTATGCCGTCCCCTCGGCCGAGCTCGTCGCGCCCGAGCTCATTCGCATCGGCGCACCCGAGGGCGAGATACCGTGCTTCGTCTATCGCCCGCGCAACGTGCGTGGGCCGGTGCCCGCGGTCCTCTATCCGCACGGCGGACCGGAAGGCCAGTCGCGTCCGAGCTTCGGGCCGACCTCGACGCACCTTGCCGCGCTGGTGCACCGCGGAATCGCCCTCGTGGTCCCGAACATCCACGGCTCGACCGGATACGGACGGGCGTGGCAGGCCGCCATTCACAAGGACTGGGGCGGCGTCGACCTGCGCGACTTGCGTGCCGTGACCGAATGGATGACCAGGCGGCCCGAGTTCGACCGCTCGCGGCTCGCGGTCTACGGCGGCTCGTACGGTGGTTTCGCGACGCTCCTCTGCGTGACGCAGATCCCGGACGTCTGGCGCTGCGCCGTCGATGTCTTCGGCGTCGCGAACCTCGTGACGATGCTCGAGAACGCCCAGCCCAACTGGCGCCGTTTCCTCTCGCGGTGGATCGGCAACATCGAGACGGACCGCGCGAAGCTCGTCGAGCGTTCGCCGATCACGCACATCGAGAACGTGCGCTGCCCGATGCTCATCCTCCAGGGCGAGAACGACCCGCGGGTCCCAAAGGAGGAATCCGATCAGGTGGTCGACCGCCTGCGCGCGCTCGGGCGCCGGGTCGAGTACGTCATCTATCCGGATGAGGGCCATGGCTTCACAAAACGCGCGAACGCCGAGGACGCTTACGGCCGGATCGTGGACTTCCTGACGAGGGAGCTGCTCGCCGCCTAGCGAAGCGTCGAGCCGAGCAGCACGCCGTTGGCCCAGTAGGCGCCGGCCGCGCCGGCCGGTAGGACATCGAAGGTGGCACCGCCGTCGTAGCTCACCCGGTCCGCACTGACGACGACCGCATGCTCGAACTCATCGCCCGCCCCCAGGTCACCCACGCGGCGGCCGTCGGCGGTCGGATGACCCGGCGATACGTCGACAGAACGTCCATCCGAGAGAACCAGACGGACGACCTGATGCGTCGGCGGCACTGGGGTGCTGCCGATCGCGACGAGCGGTGCGACGATGCGCGCGCCCGAGGCGTCGATCGTCCACACCAGGTCGCCGACGGCGAGCCGTTCGACGGCCACGTCACCGCTAGGCGTCGCGATCCGCGTCCCGCGCGCGAGGCAGATCGGGCACGGCGGCGGCCCGCTCGGGTTCTGGCTCGCGATGGTGATCGAGCCCTTCTGGTCGATGGTGCCGTCGACGCGGCTTCCCTGCTGCGGTGTGTTGCCGAAGATCGCGAGGAAGTGGAACCCCGCGCTGACCTGATCGAGGCGCAGCGCGTTGAGCATCTTCCAGTCGCGATAGATCGCGAGCTCCTGATCGCTCGTGTACGACGCTGCGGGCGCGATCCCAAGATGCGCGAGGATCGCGCTGAACGTCGGCGCATCCTGTTGGATATCGGGCAGGCGTTGGTGTGCGAGAGCGCCTTCGTCCGCGCGCGCGACAGGGTAATAGTCGGGGTCGCAGAAGAGCAGACGCCCGAATCGATCCACAAGGCGGTACTTGAGCTGCGCCTGAGAAAGGCCGCCCGGTGCCGGGCTCGGCGTGACCGTCGGCGTGGGCGTGGGTGCCGGCGGGATCGTGCCCGGGACGACCGTGCCCGAGATCGCCGTCGCGCTGACCGTCCCCGCCGGAAGGATCGTTGCGGTCACGGCGGTCGCGCTGCCCTCTGTCGCGCTCGGCTCCGGCGACCCCAGCGTCGCCGCACCACCGCAGGCAGCGACCAGAACGACACCAAGGCTCAGCGCAAGACGGCGCACGACCTAGTAACGACCGACGCGCGTCGGCGGTTCCCCTTTGCCGGGACGGCGGCGCCGAACGTACCGGGTGGCGTAGACCTCTCCACCCAGAGAGAGGATCTTGTTGTCGACCCAGCCAGTCTCGAGGATCGCCTCCTGCGACTCGTCCCAGCTCGGCGCGCCCAGCGGCAGATGGTCCTTTTTCCACACCACCACCCAGACCGCGCCGTCGGGGTGCGCCACCCGGATGAGCTCCTGTCCCAGCCGCGCCAGATCGCTCTCGCCAAGGGCGAAGCAGAGGACGAGACCGTACCGGCCGTCTCGGGCGCGCAGCGGGAGCCGCGGCTCGATCACATCGAGCTGCCCCGCGAGATGTTCGAGCGGGCGGTCATAGGTCGCGACGCCGCCGACACGCAACGCCGGGACGCCCGGCTTCGCGCCGAGTTTTGGCACGACCTCGCTGGCGGGCCGCATGGCGCGTGGCGTTTTCATGACGTTGAAGACTACGGAACGTCGCTTGCATGGACGGTCCGCGTGCGGATCGATCACCGCCCGCGGCCGGTGCTCATCGTCGACGACGATCCCGAGACCCTGTCCGCCGAACGGCAGCTCCTTATCGAGAGCGGCTTTCGGGTCATCGAAGCACGCGATGGGGCGGAAGCGCTGCGCGTCGTCCAGGTGGATCCGCCGGCGCTCGTCGTCCTCGACGTCCAGATGCCGGGAATGGACGGACCCTCGTTCGCTCAGGAGCTGCGAATGGCGCTTCGGCGCGTGCCGCTGGTGATCCTCACTGGCGTCGCCGATCCCCGCCACGAAGCCGATCGCTGCAACGCGGAGGCGTATCTCGCGAAGCCATACGACGCCCGCGAGCTCGTCGACGTCGTTCGTCGTTTCGCGGCCTGATCGCGCCCCTATCCTTCGGACGTGCCGTCGCGCCTTCTCGTGAAAGAGCGGGACACCGTGCTCGACCGGCCGGTCGATCAGCTCTCTGAGCTTCGACCGCTTCATCCCTGCTGGCTCGACATCGCTGACCCTGGGAGCCGCGAGTTCGCGCTGGTCGCCGACGAGCTGGAGCTCCACCCTCTGGCGGTCGAGGACGCCCAGCACGGTCATCAACGGCCGAAGATCGACGAGTACGAACGCCACTACTTCCTCGTGATGTACGCCGTCGAGGCTGCCGCACCGAGCGCGATCACGTACCACGAGGTCGCGATCTTCGTCGCGCAGAACGCCATCGTCACCGTCCACAAGGGAGAGATCGCCGCCCTCGCGGCGGTCGAGAAGCGCTTCCGCGATGGCCGCCTCGCGACGAGCGGCCTCCTGCTGCACGCTCTCCTCGACACCATGGTCGACCAGTACTTCGCGGTCGCCGACGCTTTCGGTGACCAGATCGACGCGATCGAGGAAGCCGTCGCAGGTCCGGCGCATGACGACCGCCGCGATGCGCACACGCCACTGCGCGAGCTCTTCCTCTTGAAGCGCGACCTCTTGGAGCTGCGCAAGCACATCGCCCCCGAGCGCGACGTGCTGCAGGTCCTCGTGCGCGGCGACATCCGCGAGCTGCAAGAGCCCGAGCGGCGTCCCTACTTTCAGGACGTCTACGACCACATCATCCGGGTGACCGACGAGATCGACACGTTCCGCGACGTGTGCTCGAACGTCATCGACGCGTACCTCGCTGCCGCCTCGAACCGGCTCAACGAGGTGATGAAGGTCCTGACGAGCATCGCGACGGTGCTCCTCGTGCTCACCGTGGTGACGGGCTTCTTCGGTCAGAACTGGGCCTTCATCCCGTACGGCTCGGTCGGGCTCTTTTGGATTTCGATGCTCGTGACCGCGCTCCTGGCGCTCGGGCTAGCGCTCTATTTCCGCAGACGAGGCTGGCTCTAGTTAGTTCGCCCCAACGCGTTTTCTCCCATACACTGCGGTCACTTGGCCGCACCCCCAACCCCGGGTGGAGCGCGCTCGAACGCGGCGATCCTGGGCCAGGTCGGAATCATGGTCGCGGTCCCCATAGTCGTAGGCGCCTGGCTTGGTCAGAAGCTCGACGAAAGCGCAGGCACCGCGCCCTGGGGACTGCTGGGACTGACGTTTCTCGGAATGGCGATCGCGGGGATCGGCATCGCGTACATGATCCGGCGGTACATGAACGAGAATCCCGTGGGCCCGGTGAGCGAGCGGGCGCGGGAAGCGGGCCGCCGCTGGCAGGCCGAGATCGACGAACGCGAACGGCGTCGCGACGCAGGGGAGGACGAATAGCACGTGCCACCGAGCTATCCCGACATACCGTCGATCTTCGAGCTGACTGGTCAGCCGCTCGTCACGTTCGGCGAGGCAGGTCCGCAGCTCGACGTGCTCGGCATTCCCGTGCGCTTCGACCTCTCGTACACCAATGCGCACTTCACGATGCTTCTCGTCATCGCGCTCCTGACCGCGGTATCCCTGCTCGCGACGCGCACGCTGCGCGAAGAGCCTCGCGGCCTGCAGAACTTCATCGAGCTGCTCATTCAGGGGCTAGCGGACTTCGTCGAGAGCATCGGCGGGCCGGCGGCCCTCAAGTACCTTCCCCTGTTCGGCACGCTGCTCTTGTTCCTCGTGACCTCGAACTGGCTCTCGGTCGTGCCGCTCGTGGGTCAGGTCACCTGGCTCCATTCACCGACCGCCGATTACCACACGAACTTCGGGCTCGCGATCGTGGCGTTCGTCCTGTACCAGGCCGAAGGATTCCGCACGCACCGCCTGGGCTACGTCAAGCGCTGGATCAATCTGTCCGGTTTCGCCGAGCCCGGCGGGATCGTCACGAAAATAGGTCTTGGATTCATCTTCGTGCTCGTCGGCGTGATCGAGCTTTTCAGCGAGCTTTTCCGGATGATCACGCTGACGCTCCGACTTTGGGGGAACGTGCTCGGCGGGGAAATCATGCTCGTCGTCATGAGCGCGCTCCTCTTCGTACCTGGGCTCGCGCTTCCCTTCGTCGGCCTCGAGGTCTTCATCGGCCTCGTCCAGGGCCTGATCTTCTCGCTTCTCGTCCTTATCTACTTCGTCCTCGCGACAGAGTCACACGAAGAGCATGGCGAGACCGAGCACACGCTCGAGCCGCATCCCGACGTCGATCTCGCGCACGCGCGTCCAGAAGCCGCATGAAAAGCAGGAGGGCAACATGAACCTCGCGTGGCTAGCCGCCGGGATCGCCGTCGGCTTTGGCGTCATCGGTCCCGGCATCGGCATCGGCATCCTCACCGGGCTGTCTTCGGAGGCGATGGGTCGGAACCCCGACGCCGCGGCGGCGATCCGCACGAACATGATCATCGGTGCCGCGCTCGCCGAAGGGCTCGGCATCCTCGCGTTCGTCCTCGGCATCCTTCTCTCGGGCAAGACGGTCTAGCGATGCTCGGGGGACTCGGCTTGGCGGAGGAGACCGGCGGTCTGACGGTGCACCCGTACTGGGTGGTCGTCTCGATCATCCAATTCCTCCTCCTCTTTTATCTGCTGCGGCGGTTCCTCTGGGGACCGATCTTGAGGACGCTGCAGGATCGGGCGACGCGCATTCGCGAGGGTCTGGCGGCCGCTGAGGCGGCGCGAGCCGAGCGCGAGCGAATGACCGAAGAGGTGGAGCGCCTGTTGGCCCAGGCCCGCCAGCAGGCCGGCGAGATCGCCGACCGGACCACGAAGGCCGCCGAAGCGGCAGCTGCCGAGATCCGAACACAGGCGAAGAGCGAGGCCGACCGGACCCGTCAGCGTGCGCAGGTCGACGCGAAGCAGCTGCACGACCAGGCGCTGGCGCAGCTGCGCAGCGAGGTCGCCGGCATGGTCGTCCTCGCGGCGGGAAGAGTGCTCGGGCGTGAGGTCAGCCTCGACCAGCACCGCGCGCTCATCGAGGAATCGCTCGACGAGGCCGGCGCCAGCCTCGACGGACCCCGCTGATGCCCGTCTCGGGCTCGACCGCGCGGCGCTACGCCGAGGCGATGCTCTCGTTCGCCCAAGACGAGCGGACCGTGCAGCAATTCCGAGCCTCGCTCGATCGTCTCGGTGCCGCGTTCGACCGCACGACCGTGCTCGCCCTGACCAACCCTGCGGTCCCGCTCGCCCGACGAGAGGCGGCGGTCGCCGCTGCGACGAAGGACGAGCCTGTCGAGGTCCGCTCGCTCCTGCGGCTTCTCATCGAACGCGACCACATCGCGATCGTGCCGTTCGCCGCGCGGGCGTTCGGCGAGCTCGTCGATCGTCGTGAAGGGATCGAGAAGGCGCGCATCACGACTGCGATCGAGCTCGACGAGAAAGAACGAGAAAGCCTCGTCCGCCGCCTCGAACGCAGCAGCAGGAAGAAGGTGCGCGCGACCTTTCTGGTGGACCCGACGATCGTCGGCGGCGCCAAGGTCCAGCTCGGCGACCACTTGATCGACGTATCCCTCGACGCACGGCTTCGCGCGCTCGGGCGGCAGCTCGCTTCATAGGTGGTCATGCTCTGTTTCGCAGCGCCTGACCGTCCTGCTCCGCCCAGCTTCGCCGGGACATAGAAGGAGGATCCGATGGCCACGACCAGCTCCGAGATCACCGACATCATCAAGGCGCAGATCCGCCGGTTCGAAGGCGAAGCCGAACAGGCCGATGTTGGGACGGTCGTCGAGGTTGGCGACGGGATCGCCCGCATCTATGGCCTCGCGGGCTGCATGGCGAGCGAGCTGCTCGACTTCGGCCACGACGTCTTCGGCCTCGCGTTCAACCTCGAGGAAGACACCGTGAGCGCGATCATCCTCGGCGAGTTTCAGCAGATCAAAGAGGGCGATGAGGTCAAGACCACCGGCCGTATCGCCGAGGTGCCGGTGGGCGATGCGCTCGTCGGTCGGGTGGTCGACGCCCTGGGCCGGCCGATCGACGGGAAAGGCCCGATCTCGACGAGGGAGACGCGGCGGATCGACGTGGTCGCGCCGCGCGTCATCACCCGGAAGAACGTGGACACCCCGGTTCAGACGGGGATCAAGGCGATCGACTCGCTCACCCCGATCGGCCGGGGTCAGCGCGAGCTCATCATCGGCGACCGTCAGACGGGAAAGAGCGCCATCGCGGTCGACACGATCATCAACCAGAAAGGTCAGAACCTCACCTGCATCTACGTCGCGATCGGCGGCAAGGAGTCCTCGGTCGCGAAGATCGTCGCGACCCTCGAGGAAAAGGGCGCGATGGACCACACCATCGTGGTCGTCGCAGGCGCATCGGATCCCGCGACGATGCAGTACATCGCGCCGTTCGCCGGCTGCGCGATGGGGGAGTTCTTCCGCGACAACAAGAAGGACGCGCTCATCGTCTACGACGATCTGACCAAGCACGCCGAGGCGTATCGAGAGGTATCCCTGCTCGTGCGGCGTCCACCGGGCCGCGAGGCGTATCCAGGGGACGTCTTCTACCTGCACTCACGGCTGCTCGAGCGTGCGGCGCGCATGAACGACGAGCATGGCGGTGGATCGCTCACCGCGCTGCCGATCATCGAAACGAAAGCGAACGACATCTCGGCGTACATCCCGACGAACGTCATCTCGATCACCGACGGCCAGATCTATCTCGAGACCGACCTCTTCAACGCGGGTGTGCGGCCCGCGATCAACAGCGGCCTCTCGGTCTCGCGGGTGGGCGGCGACGCTCAGGTCAAGGCGATGAGCAAGGTCACCGGCAGCCTCAAGCTGGACCTCGGCCAGTACCGCGAGCTCGCGGCATTCGCACAGTTCGGCTCGGATCTCGATCAAGCTACCCAGCGGCAGCTGCGCCGCGGCGAGCGGCTGGTGGAGATGCTGAAGCAGCCGCAGTACCAGCCGGTCCCGGTCGAGAAGGAGATCGTGATCATCTTCTGCGGCACCGCGGGCTACCTCGACGACGTTCCGAAAGACAAGGTCGGCGAGTTCGAGCGCGACCTGTACCGCTACATGGACTCGGTCGGGAAGAACGTCGCGGACCGCATCTTGAAGGAGAAGAAGTGGACGCCCGAGATCGAGAAGGACGTTCGGGCGATGATCGAGGAGTTCAAGAAGAGCCATCCGTACGCCGCGAAGACCGGGGCTCCCGTGAAACCCACCTCTGGCGCGAGCGCCCCACGGGGTGAGCAGTCAAAGCAGTCCGCGCAGCCGACAAAAGTGGGAGCGTAGCGGCCCATGCCGAGCGAGCGCGAGATCCGCCGGCGCATCCGCAGCGTCCGGAACATCCAGCAGGTGACCAAGGCGATGCAGACCGTCGCCGCGTCGCGGATGCGTCGTGCCCAGCAGGCCGTGCTCGCCTCGCGACCCTACGAAGAGCGCCTGCGTTCGATCCTCAACGACCTCGGTCCATACACCGACCCGAAGACGCACCCGCTGCTCGCGCGCCGCGACGTCAAGCGCGCAGCAGTGATCCTCATCACCACCGACCGCGGGCTGGTCGGCGCGCTCAATACGAACCTGATCCGCGCCGCGCTCCGCCACTCGGAGAATCTTCCGGCGACATCGTGGGTGGCTGTCGGGCGGAAGGCCATCACCCAGCTTCGCCGGGTTCGGCAGCCGATCGCGGCGGAGTTCTCCGGATTCTCCGAGCGACCGACCACGCAGGACACCACCATCGTCGCGCGCGTCGCGACCGAGGAGTTCGTCGCCGGCCGGGTCGACGAGGTCTACGTCGCCTACACGCGGTTCATCAACACGCTTCGCCAGGTCCCGTCGGTGCGGCGGATCCTTCCGCTCGTACCCGAGGAAGAGGATCTCGACAGCCTCCCGCCGCTCCAGTACATCTTTGAGCCCGACGCCGAGACCGTCCTCGAGGCTGTGCTGCCACGACTGGTGGAGCTCACCGTCTACCAGGCGGCGCTTGACAACGCCGCGTCCGAGCAGTCCGCGCGAATGGTCGCGATGCGCAACGCGACGGACAACGCCACGGAGCTGATCGAGGACTACACGCTCGCTGCGAACAAGGCCAGGCAGGGCCGCATCACCAAAGAAATGCTCGAGATCGCTTCGGGCGCCGAAGCGCTCTCAAAAGGGTAGGAGACATGACCGTCCAGACCGCGGAAAAGATCACCAAACCGAAGGAAGAGAACCTCGGCCACATCGTCCAGATCATCGGGCCGGTGTTGGACGTGGCGTTCGAGGAGGGTCACCTGCCCCAGATCTACGAGGCGCTCCGGATCGCGCGCGACGACAAGAGCGAGCTCGTGGCCGAGGTCCAGCAGCACCTGGGCAACAACTGGGTCCGCGCCGTCGCGATGGACACGAGCGACGGCTTGCGGCGCGGCATGAAGGTGCTCGCGACCGGGCAGCCGATCTCGGTGCCGGTCGGTCCCGCGACGCTCGGTCGCCTCTTCAACGTCACCGGCGATCCGATCGACGGCAAGGGGCCGGTGAAGGGCGTGCGCCGCGACCCCATCCATCGCACGCCTCCATCGTTCGTGGACCAGTCGACGGCCGCCGAGATCCTCGAGACCGGCATCAAGGTCATCGACCTCATCTGCCCGTTCCAGAAGGGCGGCAAGGCCGCGATCTTCGGCGGGGCCGGAGTCGGCAAGACCTTCGTGATCATGGAGCTCATCCGGAACATCGGGTACGAGCACTCCGGGTACTCGGTGTTCTGCGGCGTCGGCGAGCGCAGCCGCGAAGGCACCCAGCTCCTCGGTGAGATGGAGGAGTTCAAGGTCATCGACAAGGTGGCGATGGTCTTCGGTCAGATGAACGAGCCGCCCGGCGTTCGCCTGCGGGTCGCGCTCAGCGGCCTGACGCTCGCCGAGTACTTCCGCGACGACGAGGGCAAGGACCTCCTCGTGTTCATCGACAACATCTTCCGGTTCTCACAGGCGGGCTCGGAGGTGTCGGCGCTGCTCGGCCGCATGCCGAGCGCGGTCGGCTACCAGCCGACGCTCGCGACGGAGATGGGCGAGCTGCAAGAGCGCATCACCTCGACGAAGAAAGGCTCGATCACCTCGATGCAGGCCGTATTCGTCCCGGCGGACGACTACACCGATCCGGCTCCGGCGACGACCTTCGCGCACCTCGACTCGACCATCCGCCTGGAGCGCTATCTCACCGAGATCGGGATCTATCCCGCGGTGGACCCACTCACCTCGACGAGCCGCGCCATCGATCCCACGATGGTCGGTCAGGAGCACTACCAGACGACGCGCGAGGTCCAGCAGGTCCTCCAGCGCTACAAGGACCTGCAGGACATCATCGCCATCCTCGGCGTGGACGAGCTCTCCGACGAGGACAAGCTCCTCGTCGCCCGTGCGCGCAAGCTACAGAAGTTCCTCTCGCAGCCGATGCACGTGGCCGAGAAGTTCACCGGCATCACGCCCAAGTACGTGAAGGTCAAGGACACGGTCCGCAGCTTCCGCGAGATCCTCGACGGGAAGCACGACGATCTTCCCGAGCAAGCCTTCCACATGGTCGGCTCGATCGAGGACGTGCGCGAGAAGGCGAAGGCGCTCTCCGGAGAGAGCTAGTGCCGCTGCACCTCGAGGTCATCACGCCGGAGCGCGCGGTCTACGAAGAGGACGTGGACATGGTCATCGCGCCCGCGAGCGAGGGCTACGTCGGGATCCTCCCGCATCACGCGCCTCTCTTCACCACGCTCGGACCCGGCGAGTTTCGCGTGAAGCGAGGCGGAGTCGAAGAAGTGCTCGCCGTCTTCGGCGGCTTCATCGACGTCCGCGGCGACCGTGTCGTCGTGCTGACCGACGCCGCGGAGCACGCCGAGGAGATCGACTCCGCCCGGGCGCACGAGGCGCGCGAGAGGGCGCAGCAAGCCCTCGCGGCGGGACCGGTCTCGGCGGCGGACGAGCAGCGGGCTCGCGCCGCCCTGCAGCGGGCGCTCGTCCGATTGCGCGTGAGCGAACGTCGCGGGAGGCGGCGCTAAGGGCCGATACAACGCCGGCTCGCTAAACCGCTAGGCTCTCGGCCACGGGGACCAAGCGCGGGGGTGGCGGGGTGCTGAGGCTGCTGCGATTCGTGGCGATCTCGGGGATCGCGGCGATCGTCATGACGACATGCGCGTCGGCTGGCATCGGTGGCCCCGCGCCAGTGATCGCGGATCAAACACAGACCGCTGACAACGACGTTCTCAGTGCGACCCCGCAACCGATCGCGACGCCGGCCCCCACACCCGAGCCGCTCTACGCGAAGCTTCGGGTGTTCATCGCTTCGGAAAGCACGAACAGCGTCTTCGTCATCGATGGGGCGCCCGGCAAACCGTTCGAGCTCGCGGGCAAGATCCCGGTCGGCATGCTTCCGCATCAAATGGGAACGTCACCGGATGGCAAGTGGATCGCGGTCAATAACCGGATGGGCGACTCGACGTCGATCATCGATCCGATCGCGATGAAGGAGGTCGCGCGCGTCCGCGTCGGCCGGCAGCCGCATGGCATCACCTGGTCGCCTGACGCGAAGACGCTGTTCGTCGGACACGAGCGCGACACCTACATCGCGCGGATCGAGGCTGGCACGTGGAAGCCGTTGCCACCGCTCATCGTCGGCGTACCGCAGCACGTGCTCACGATCCCGAACAGCCATCCGAACGAGCTCTGGTACACGCTCACGAACACGTCGCAGGCGGACGTGCTGCGGGTCTATGACCTCGCCACCGACAAGATCACGACCGTCAAGGTCGGCGACGTGCACGACGCCTACTTCACGCCGGACGAGAGCGAGGTCTGGTCGAGCTCGTCCGGCTTTCTCGACAAACCCTCGGACCGCATGGTGATCTACGACCCGACCACGAAGACGGTGAAGAGTGAGATCCATCTGACCGGCCACTACCCCTTCCACACGATGAAGCCGAACCAGGACGGCACCTTCTTCATGCAGGACCGCTCGATCATGGTTATCTCCGATCACACGGGTCCGGGACTCATGTGGATCGACTGGAAGGAGCGGCGCGTCGTCGGCGAGACGATCCTCGGCCATCAGCCCTTCCACACGACGTACGACCCCGCGGGCGACCGGCTGCTCACCACCACGAACGTCGACGGCATGGTGAACGTCATCGACATCAAGACGCGCGCGGTCATCCAGAAGATCCCCGTGCCAAGGGCGCACGGGATCGGCTCGGTGCCCATACCCTAGGCGCGTGCTCTTGCGCGCTCTCGCGCTCCTCTATAACCGCCTTCCCGTTCGCTGGCAGCGCCGGATCCTCGATCGCACGCAGCCGCGTTTTCTTGTCGGCGTCGTCGGCTTGGGGATCGATGCGAATGGTCATGTCCTTCTCGCGCGTCACCGGTTCGGCGCGCCGCAGTGGCGATTCCTTGGCGGATTTCTCGCGCCGCGCGAGACGCTCGAGGACGCGCTACGCCGCGAAGTTCGCGAGGAGACCGGACTCGATATCGAGGTCGGGCCGATCCTCGAAGCGAGCCAAGGGTTTCGCTGGCAGCGCGTCGAGCTCGTCTACGCATACCGCGTGATCGGGGGGACGCAGCGGCTGTCCGAGGAAGTGCTGGAGCTGCGCCCGTTCGATCCTCGCGAGCTGCCCGAAGTGCGGGTCGATCACCGCGGGATGATCGAGCGCCACGTGGCGCGTGCCGCGGAGTGGGGCCAGCGCCGCTAGGGCAGGCCTACCTGGCCGGGCTCTTGGCTCCGAGCGCGCCGAGGACGGCTTTGATCTGGCCGAGGTGCTCGAACTCGTGCTCGAGGATCCGGCGCATGACGCGCCGGGTCGTCCACCGGCGACCGAGGACGACATGGTCGATCTCGGTGTCCTCAGGCTCCATCACCGTGAAGCGCTGGAACGCCATGCGGTGCACCGCCTGCAGCGTGTTGAACGGATCCGTCGGCCACTTCTCGAGCCGGGCGAGCAGGCTCGCTTCGGTCTCCATGATGTGCTGGAGCGTCTCGCGAACGCTCCACATGGTCTCGTCGGGCTTTCGTTCCATCTCGTCGGGTCCAACGTCGCGAACGAGAGAAAGCAGCGCCGATCGCGACGCTTCCATCTGATGGAGGAAATCGCGCAGCTCGTGCTCCTCCATGCGACCGATGTCCTCCGGGACCGTTCGGTCTGCGGGCATCTCTTTCACCGCGAAGCGGTCGGGGTCGAGATCCTTCCAATGCTCGATCGAAACGCCGCGCGCATCGAGGAGCTCCCGATAGGCTCGGAAGGCCCGTCGTGCATTCACGATCGCGGCGTCGCGTGAGGTTCCCGACGCTACGCAGCCACGAAGTACCGGAACGTGCGCGAGCCAGTAATCGGGTCCGCTCTCGAGAACGTAGATGACCGGTTCGCTCACGCTCTCACCCAAACCTTCTGACCGCAGTCTGATCGGATCGTCCGTTCCGCGCCGGCGATCTCGATGCGGAGCGGCTCGCCCTGACGTGCATCGATGATGCGGACCGATACTCCTGGCCGCAGGCCCTGCGCGTCGAGATACTCGAGGAACCCGGGCTCGTGTTCGAATTGATCGGGAATGCGCTCGACCGTCGCGGTCGATCCGCGCGTCACCTGATCGAGCGGCTTCGTCGGGCGCGGGGTCACGCCCGGCATCGGGTTGCCGTGCGGGCAGGTCTGCGGATCGCCGAGCACGCGGACGAGGCGCTCCTCCATCTCCGGCGACATCGCGTGCTCGATGCGCTCCGCCTCCTCGTGGGTCTTCCACCATTCGTACCCGAGGAGGTCGGTGAGCATCCGCTCGGCGAGACGGTGGCGACGGATGACGTGCGACGCGAGCACCCCACCCTTCTCGGTAAGATGCACTTCTTTACGGCCATCGAGCTCGACCAACCCATCGCGCTCGATTCGGTGGAGCATCTCCGAGACGGCTGCGGCTGAGACGCCGAGAAACGAGGCGAGCCGCGCGCCGATCACGCTGGATCCCTCGTCCGAGAGCGTGTAAATGGCTTGCAGGTACTCCTCGATCGCCGGCGAGCTGTTGATTGTTGACCTCCGAGGTCGGAAATCGTTAGGCTCGCTTCAGGGAGTTAGGCGTACCTAATATGGGCCTCTCCCGAGGGCGAGTATGGCACCCACCGGACGGCAACCCTCGTGACGACGGGCGAGATCCTCATCCTCGGCGCCGTCGCCGGCTTCACCGTGTTCCTCGGACTCCCCATGGGCCGCGTACGCGGCGGTTCGTCGCGGGTGCGCTCCTTCCTGAACGCCAGCGCGACCGGGATCCTCCTCTTTCTTTTCTGGGACGTGCTCACGAAGGGCGTTCGGCCCGTGGAGCTGGCGCTGAGCGAGGCCACGACCGGCGTCAGCTCGCCTCTTCACTTCGCCTGGCTCGCGCTCGTCTTCGTGACGTCGCTCGCCCTCGGTCTCATGAGCCTCGTGTATTACGACCGCTGGCTGGCGCATCGCGCCGCCGAGCGACGCTTCGGTCCCGGCGCCGTCGACGTCGGCGAGCTCCGGGCCGGTCCGATCGCGCGGCTTGTGCCGAGCCATCGGCTCGCGTTCTTCATCGCCCTCGGGATCGGCTTCCACAACCTGTCGGAAGGTCTCGCGATCGGCCAGTCCGCCGCCGGAGGCGAGCTTCGCCTCGCGCTCGTTCTGGTCATCGGGTTCGGTCTCCACAACGCCACCGAGGGCTTCGGGATCGTCGGACCGATGACCGGTGATGCGGAGATGCCGAGCTGGCGTTTTCTCGGCGCTCTCGGGCTCATCGCCGGAGGTCCGACCTTCATCGGCACCGTCGTCGGGCAGTCGTTCCAGAACGACACCGTCTTCGCCGCGTTCCTCGCGCTTGCCGCCGGTTCGATCCTCTACGTGATCATCGAGCTTCTCGCTGTCGCCCGAAAGCTCGGACACAAAGAGTTCACGACCTGGGGGATCCTGATCGGACTCGCGCTCGGTTTTGCGACCGATTTCATCCTCAGCGCCGCGGGCGCCTGAGCAAATAGCGCACCTTCCTCCTCTTTCGACCGTTTAGAGTTCACCCCAGTGTTCGCACGTCAGATCGGCATCGACCTCGGCACGGCCAACGTCATCGTGTACGTTCGCGGAAAAGGCATCGTCCTCACCGAGCCCTCGGTGGTGGCGCTCGCGGAAGATGACGGCAAGGGTCCGCACATCGTCGCCGTCGGCGAAGAGGCGCGCCTCATGCTGGGCCGCACGCCGGGCACGATCACTGCGGTCCGCCCGATGCGGGACGGCGTGATCGCTGACTACGTCATCACCGAGCGCATGCTCAAGCACTTCATCGATAAGACCTGCGGGCGGGTTCGCATCTTCCGCCCCGAGCTCATGATCTGCGTTCCCTCCGGCGTCACGAGCGTGGAGCGGCGTGCGGTCAAAGATGCCGCCGTGCGGGCGGGTGCCCGGGAGGCACATCTCATCGAGGAGCCTCTCGCGGCGGCGATCGGCGCGAACATCCCGATCTCCGGACCATCGGGCAATCTCATCATCGACATCGGCGGTGGGACCGCGGAGATCGCGGTGATCTCGCTCGGCGGCATCGTGGTGTCGCGCAGCGTCCGCGCCGCCGGGAACAAGCTCGACGAGGCGATCGCGAGCTTCGTACGAAAGCGCTACAACCTCATGATCGGCGAGCGCACCGCCGAGGACGTGAAGATCCAGATCGGCTCCGCGCTCCCGATGGACCCGGAGCTCACCATGGAGGTCCGGGGGCGCGACCTCATCGCCGGACTCCCACGGACTATCACCATCGGCTCGAACGAGATCACCGAGGCTATGGATCCGGTCCTCCAGCAGATCATCGCGGCGGTCAAGAGCGTGCTCGAGGAGACGCCGCCTGAGCTCGCCTCGGATGTCATCGACAAAGGAATGGTCCTGTCGGGCGGCGGCGCGCTGCTTCGCAACATGGACAAGCTTCTGACCCAGGTGACCGGGGTCGCCTGCTACGTAGCCGAGAACCCGCTCTACTGCGTCGCGAAGGGGACGGGTCTCGCGCTCGAGCATCTCGATTTCTTCCGCAGAAGCCTCGTCGCCGTCCGTTAGGCGTTGTCCGCGCGCGTCGACATTCTCGGCATCGGGTTCGACCGCCTCGACCTGACGCAAGCGGCCGAGCGGATCGCCCAGCGACACGCGCGCGCCGAGCGGAGCTTCGTCATCACTGCGAATCCCGAGTTCGTGATGCTCGCGAGGAGGGACGGCGAGCTGGCCGCGATCGCCAAGATCGCCGACCTCGTCGTCGCGGACGGCACCGGGGTGCTCATCGCGTCCCGGCTCCTCGGGAGCGCGCTGCCCGCGCGCGTTCCTGGCCGGCTGCTCGTGCCGGCGATGCTTGCGCGCATCGCGCCGACCGGTGCGCCGGTCTTCCTGCTTGGTGCGGGTCCCGGGATCGCCGACCGCGCGGCGCGACGGCTCTCTCAAATGTTCCCCGCCATCCGCATCGCGGGCACGCACTCAGGCTCACCATCGGCGGCCGAAGACGAGGCCATCCGCGTGCGGATCCGCGAGTCGGGCGCACGCGTCCTGCTCGTTGCGTACGGGATGCCGGCACAGGAGCGCTGGCTCTCGCGTAATCTCCCGCGCCTTCCCTCGGTGATCGTCGCGATCGGCGTCGGAGGTGTGTTCGATCAGCTCGCCGGCCGCGTCCGCATGCCCCCGCCGTTCGTTCACGCGGTCGGCTTCGAGTGGCTGTGGCGTCTCCTCTTCGAGCCGCGGCGCTGGCGGCGTCAACGGGTGCTTCCGGTCTTCGTCGCCCTGGTCCTGCGCGAGCGTCTTCTGGGACGATGAAGGTCGCCCTCGCGCACGAGTACTTCGTGACGCACGGAGGCGCCGAGCGGGTCGTCGAGACCTTGCACGACATGTGGCCGGAGGCGCCGGTCTACACGTTCTTCCACGACCGCGCCCGCTACGGCCCGCTCGCTGGCTGGAAGCTGCGCACCAGCTATTTGCAGCGGCTGCTGATCGGCGAGAGCCATCGCCTGCTGCTGCCGCTCTATCCAAACGCAGCTCGTGCGCTTCGCGTCGGGGCGGACGCCGATGTGCTGATCGTCTCGACGAGCGCGTTCATCAAAGGCATCTCCGTCGCCGAGCGGACGGTGGAGGTCGCGTACTGCCACTCGCCGACGCGTTTTCTCTGGGACTGGAGCGACCGGTACTTGCGCGAAGAGGTCCCGGTCCCCTTGCACGGCGTCGTGCGCGATCTTCTCGCGCGCTTGCGCGAGACCGACCGCGCGTCAGCCTCGCGGGTCGATCGGTGGGTGGCGAACTCGCGAACCGTCGCCGAACGGATCCACCGCTACTACGAGCGCGACAGCGAAGTGGTCTATCCGCCGATCGATGTCGAAGCCTTCCGCTGCGACCGCGAACGCGGTGACTTCTGGATGTTCGTCGGCCGCCTCTCGGCGTACAAGCGGGCCGACGTCGCGGTGCGCGCGTTTACGGAGCTCGGGATGCGTCTTCTCGTCGTCGGCGAGGGTCGCGAGCGAGGTGCACTCGAGCGGCTCGCCGGCGAGAACGTCGTGTTCACCGGACGCGCCGACGACGCGACCCTCCGCGATCTCCTTGCCTCGGCGCGCGGCCTGGTGTTCCCGGCCGAGGATGACTTCGGAATGGTCTGCGTCGAGGCGCTCGCGTCAGGTGCGCCGGTCGTCGCTCTCGCGGCGGGCGGCGCCGCCGAGATCGTTCAGGACGGGCAGAACGGCGTGCTGGTCGCGGTCCCGGAGCCGCGCGCCTTCGCAGAGGCCGTGGAGGGCGCCGAGCGCACGCGGTTCGATCCGACAACGCTTCGCGACTCGGCGCGTCGGTTCGATGTGTCACGATTCCGCGAGCGCGTGCGCGCGATCGTCGAAGAGGCGCATCGGAAGGGACGTGCTTGACAGAGCTCCGGCGGGTACGCGTCGACACGCATACGCATTCCGAATACTCGCCCGACAGCCGGACCCCTCTCGCCGAGCAAGCGCGCGCGCTACGTGACGCAGCGATCGACATCGTCTGCGCGACCGATCACAACACCATCGACGGCGCACTGCGGCTGCGTGAGATGGCGGACGGCTTTCGCGTAATCGTTGGAGAAGAAATCAGCTCGCGCGATGGGGAGATCATCGGCCTCTTTCTAGAACGTGCGGTGACACGCGACCGATCTGGCGAGGAGACCATCGCGCGCATCCACGACCAGGGCGGGATCGTCATCGTCCCGCATCCGTTCAGCATCAACCGGCGCTATCACATGCGGCGACCGAGCCTCGATCGACTGCGCTCGTCGATCGATGCCATCGAGGTCTTCAACGCGCGCGAGGCGTTCGGGGTGGAGAACCGCCGCGCCGCCGCGTACGCCGCCGAGCACGATCTGGTCGGGGCAGCCGGCAGCGATGCGCACCGCGCCGCCGAGATCGGCGGCGCGTTCGTCGAGATGCCTGACTTTGGCGGCCGCGACGACTTTCTCGCAGCGCTCCGGCAAGGGGTCGTCCACGGTCACCTCTCGGGCGCGAGGGTGCATCTCTTCACGCGCTACGACCGAATCCGGAAGTGGCTAGGACGGAAGCGCACGACCGCCAGCCGCTAGCGGAGCGCCCGCCCGGGCACGTCGAGGACGCGAGCATCGAACAGCTCGCGCGGGCCGCGGCGCGGACCGACGACGTCGCGGTCCGACGGCAGCTCTTCGGATGGCGCGAGCTCGTGTCGACGGCGATCCCGCTCGCTCTCGTCGCGTTCTTCGCGCGCAACGTCGACTGGGGGCAGGCGCTCGCGACGCTTCGAACCTCGGATCCGGCGTACGTCATCGCCGCGCTCGGGATCTACTACCTGTCCTTTCCCGTGCGAGCGATCCGCTGGGCCCGGCTACTCCGCGAGAGCGGTTATCGGATCCGCGGGAGCGAATTGCTGCGGATCCTGATGCTCGGCTGGTTCGTCAACTGCCTCGTACCGGCGAAGCTCGGGGACCTCTATCGGAGCTACCTCGTCAAACAGAAGTTCGGCATCTCGCTATCGCGAACGGTCGGGGTCGTCGTTGCCGAGCGGCTCCTCGACCTCTTCGTCGTGTTTGGGCTCCTCGTTGTAGACGGTTACATCGCCTTTGGCCGCACGGTCTTGCCCGACCTCAACGTCCTTTACGCCACCGGCGCGGGTCTCGGAGTGCTGATCCTCGTCGGGCTGTGGGTGATCTACGCGGTCGCGCCGCGGCTCGCGCGTTTCTTCCCGCACGAGGTGCGACGCATCGGCGGACTCTTCCGCGAGGGCGTGCTGCACAGCCTCCGCGCGCTCCCCGTCGCCGGACCGATGACCGTGCTCGTCTGGTTCTTCGAGGCCGCGCGCCTGCTCTTCGTGCTCTCCGCTCTCGGCCTCTATCTCCCGCCGTCACAGATCATCTTCGTGGCGGTCGCAAGCTCGCTGCTCACTACCGTTCCGCTGACTCCCGCGGGCTTCGGCCTCGTCGAGATCGCGATGGTCTACGTGCTGACCGCGGGCTTCGGTCTCCAACAGAACCAGGCGATCGCGGTCGCGGTCCTTGACCGGGCGGTGAGCGTGTTCTCGGTGATCATCGTCGGGGGCGTCGTGTACCTGCGCACGCAGCGGTCGGAGCGGATCGGTGGAGGTTGGTGACCAGAGCGCTGCTTTCGCTTTCGCTCGGGCTACTCGTCGTCCGCATCCTCTCGGCCGCTTTCGTTGTGATCCAGCCTGGCTTCACCGACGCGTACTACTACGTCGACGTCGCGCGACGGCTCGCGAACGGCCAGGGCCTTACCGCCGACTTCATCTGGAACTTCCTCGAAGCGCCCGCGCTCGCCCCGTTGCCGGTGGCGAGCCATCGCTTCTGGATGCCCCTCGCGACGGCCGTCCAGGCGGGCGGGATCGTGCTGCTCGAGCCGGTGCTAGGAGCGTTCCGGTCGGCGCAAGCCGCCGTCATCGCTCTCGCCGCGTTCGTGCCCGCCGCCGCGTATGCGGCAGCACGATCGGTCGGCGCATCGCCACGCGCGGCGCTCGTCGCTGCCGCTCTCACCGGCATCGGTGGTGGCGCGTTCGCTCCGGCGTGGGTGGCGCTCGACTCATTCGTCATCGCCGCGCTTCTCGGCACCTGTTTCTTTCTCGCGTTCGCGTTCGCCGCGGACGGCGACACGCGTTTCGGCGCGATCGCCGGTGCGCTCGTCGGCCTGCTGTTCCTCGCTCGCGCGGAAGGCGCGCTCTTCGGGGTCGCGCTGCTTGTTCTCGCCGGCCGTCGCCTTTCCCGTCGCGCTGGGATCGTCGGGAGCGCGGTCGCGCTCGCGATCGGTTTGGCCTGGATCGCGCGGGGCGTGGACCTCGGCGGCAGCCCCGACCTCTTGTCTCGTACCGTCTTCCTCTTCCGCTACGAGGACTTCTTCGCCCTGATGCCGTCGGCTACCGCTGACGCCAGAACGATCGTCGGCGCCCGTGTGGACGCGCTCTGGTCCGATCTCCTCGTCGCGGTGTTCAGCCTTCTGCTCGTCCTGATCTTTCCGCTCGCGATCGGCCTACGCACCGCGTGGTCACGTCCGGCCGTCCGGGCCTTCGCGGCGCTCGCGCTCCTTCTCTATGTGGTCGAGGCGGCGGTCTGGCCGCTGCACGCCACGCGGGGTTCGTACTTTCACTCGCTCGCCGCCTTCTACCCCTACGCGATGGCCCTCGTCGCGCTCGGCGGCGAACGCTGGCTGGCGCGGCGCGATGTCTCGGCGCGACGGATCGCGGTCGGAGGGACCCTCGCAGCCGCGGCGACGTTAGCCGTCACCGGTCTCGTGGTGTGGGATGGCGCGTTCAACGGGCCCTACCGGGCCCGGATCGCGGCCCTCGACGCGATCCCGCCGGGGCCCTTCCTCGCGATCGACGCCGCGGCGTGGCGCTGGATCGCCGATCGGCCGGTCATCGTGACTCCCGCCGACAGCGTCGAGCTCGGCGTCTGTGTTGCGAGCCGGTACCGCGCGACGAGCGTCGTGCTCGAGCCGGCCCACTTCTCCGCGTACGACGCGCTCTACCGCGGCGCGACGTCGCCGGCGCTCGAGTCGCCGGTCGACCGCGGCGACATCCGCATCTATCGGCTGAAGCCGGGCTTCGAATGCGTGATCGGCATCCGCCCGTGAGTCTTGCGGCCCGCGCGCTCGGCGCGCTCGCCCCGCACGCGTTCCCCATCGGGCTCGCCGCGGCGACGTTCGTGCTCGCCTCTGGCTACGCTACCGGCGATCCCGACACCTACTGGCATCTCGCGAGCGGGCAGTGGATGCTCGACCATCGCGAGCTCCTCCGCACCGACATCTTCTCGAGCACGGTACCGGGCAAGCCGTACGCGCTCGGCGAGTGGCTCGGCGAGATCGCCCTCACGCTCGTCTTCAACGCCGGGGGCTGGACCGCGCTGGTCGCCTTCCGCGCGCTCCTCGCGGCGGTCGCATCGTTCTTTCTCGGTCGCGTCTCGCGCGCGATGGGCGCGCCGGTCGTCGCGGCGCTCGTCGTCGTCGTCTGGACGATCGCCCTCGCGAAGACGAGATGGACCGACCGTCCGGCGATCTTCGGGCTCGTACTCTTCGTGGTCGTCCTCGACCTGCTGTTCCACGCACGCGCGGGTTCGCGCCGCGCACTATTCGCGCTTCCGCCGCTCGTGCTCCTCTGGGCGAACCTGCACGGCAGCTACCCGCTCGGCATCGGCCTCGTGCTCGCGTTCTCGCTCGAGGCCGTCCTCGTGAGGCGCGCGGATGCGCCGCGTTTCCTCGCGGCGCTCGTCGCGTGCATCGTCCTGTCCTTCCTCGATCCGGACACGCTCGGCATCGGCGGTGCGGCAAGCCACGCGTTCACGCCTCCCCGGTTCATCAGTGAGGAAGCGCCTCCGGATGTGTTGACGCCCGCCGGACTCATCTTCGCCGCGTACGTGCTCGCATCGCTGGGCTTCGCTCTTGTGGTCGGCGGCATCTTGCTCGAGGCGCTCCTTGTCATTCCACTCCTCTGGCTCGGGCTCTCCGCGCAGCGGCAGCTCGGGTTCTTCGTCTTCGCGGCGACGCCCTTCCTCGCGGCCGCGGTCGCGCAGATCCTGTTTCGTCGCCGCCGAGCGTTCCGTCCCTGGCCTCCCGCCGCGGCGGGCGCGCTCGCGGTCGTGCTCTCGGTTGTGGCGATCGCGAGCGTGGTCACCGTCCCGAGCATCCCAGACGAGACCGGCTACCCGACCGGCGCTCTGGCGGCCGTTCGCAGCGGGTCGGGGACGTTGCTCAACGAGTACGACTGGGGCGGGTATCTCATCTATCGAGCACCGGAGCGAAAGGTCTTCGTCGACGGAAGGCTCTTTCTCTATCTGCCGCGGGTGCTCGCCGACTGGGACAACGCGGTCCAGCTGCGTCCCGACTGGCGCGAGATCCTGCGTCGCTACGACATCGCCGAGATCCTCCTGCGGCCATCGCGGCCGCTCGTCGTCGCGCTCCGGGAGGAAGGCTGGCGCGTGCGTGCGGAGGGAGCGAACTTCGTGCTCCTCGCGCGGCCGTGACGGCACGCTCGTTCGGCGTTCCCCTTCTCATAGGCGCGGCCGCGGCGTTCATCGCCACGAGGGCGCCGGCGTCGGACAGCGATCTCTTCTGGCATCTCGCGGTCGGCCGCGACATCGCTGCCACCGGTCTGGCGCGCGTCGACCACTTCTCGTGGTCGGTGCCCGGTCATACCGTCCTCACCGACCAGTGGCTCGGTGAGCTCGCGCTCTACGTCGCTTACACGCTCGGCGGCTGGCTCGGGGTCGTCGTCCTCCGCGGGATCGCGGTGACTACGCTCGCGGCGGCGATCGCGTACGCCGCCGTCCGCGAGGTCCCGCAGCGGCCGCTGCTCGCGACGCTCGTCGCGATCCCGGCGATCGCGCTCTCCAGCTATCTCTGGACGGACCGGCCGGAGCTCTTTGGTGTCGCGTGCTTCGCGATCCTCATCGTGCTGCTCCGGACGGTCTCCGCGGGCGATCTTCGGGCGATGGCCGTCCTGCCGGCGCTCCTCGTGATCTGGGCGAACCTCCACGGCTCGGCGATGCTCGGTCTCGCGCTCGTCCTCGTCGTCTGCGCTGAAACCTTCAGGCGGATTCCCGCACGCCGCCGGGCTCTTGGCGTCACCGCCCTACTCGCGGTCGTCGCCACATTGGCGACGCCGGCCGGGCTCGCGAGCTGGCGCACCGGCGGGCTCTTCTTTGCGCCGCCGCGCTTCATTCAGGAGTGGTCGGTGCCGGACGTCGCGACGGTGCCGGGGATGCTCTTCGCCGTGAGCTTCTTCGGAACGATCTTCGTGGCGATCTACGCGCGCGGCGGCCTGCGCGAGGCGGCGCTGCTCGTGCCGGTGGCGTTCGTCTCGTTGGTCGCGGCCCGCTTCACACCGCTCTTCGCGATCGCAGCGACGCCGTATCTCGCGGCGAATCTGCCGGTCGTCATCGCCCAGCTTCGTGCGTCGCTGCGCCCGCCGATCTCGCGGAGCCGGCGCTCGTCGGCCTTGGAGATGGCAGCATCGCTGCTCGCCCTCGCGGTGCTCCTCGCCGGCTTCTTCACCGCGCCCCGCGCGCCAGCGATCGATGCGTTTCCGATCGGAGCGTTACCGCTTCTCCCGGCCGGACCGGGTCTACTGAACCGCTACGACTGGGGCGGTTTTCTTATTTGGTACGCCCCTGCTACTCCCGTCTTCGTCGACGGGCGGCTCTCGCCGTATCTCGATGGAGCGCTCGACGACTACCGCGCGGTGATCGGCCTTCATGCCGATTGGCGCGAGGTGATGACGCGCCGCGGTATCCGCACGCTGCTCGTCGCGCCGACGGACGCCATAGCGGTACACGCTCATGACCTCGGTTGGCGCACGATTGCTACCGCTCCGAATTGGGTGCTGGTGGCGGTACCCTGAGCGATACTTCGGTCACGAAAGAGCCGACGCGTATCGCGCGGGATACCGATGACCTCGACGCGCAGTTCGACGCGATCGTCGATGCGCTTCGTCGGGAGGTCCGCCGCCTGCGTCAACAGGTCGACCGCTTCGGTCGCACCTACCAGAAGCAGGCCGAGGAGCGCTCGCGTCGCGAATCCGACGATGCGGACCAGACGATCCAGCGTTCTTACCGCCGCCTCAAGCAGCTGCAGCTCGTCGTGCAGCACATCGAATCGAGTGCCGCGTATCTGCTCGGATCGGGGATCGATCCCTCCGGCGAGGAAGAGAAGGACGATATGGTCGAGGTCGCGCAGCGCGTCCTCGAGAGCCTCGAGGCCGAACGCGAGCGTCTCTATCGCGACGTCCACGATGGGCCGGCCCAGGTCCTGGCGAACGCGATCTTCGAGGTCGAGTACCTCGAGCGCATCGCCGAGCGGATCCCGTCGGAGGTCCGGCAGACCCTGCGCACCGAGCTCGCGACTCTCAAGGGTCAGTTCCGCACATCGCTCGACTCGGTCCGCGCGATGATCTACGACCTTCGCCCGCCCGAGCTCACCGAGCTCGGCCTCGCGGAGGCGATGCGCAACTACTCGGCGGAGTGGGAGGCCCGCTGCGGCATCCGTGTCGGCAGCCGGCTCGACACGATGAACACGCACCTTGCCCCGCTCCAGGAACTCGCGGTGTACCGGATCATGCAGGAGGCGCTTCAGAACGTGCACAAGCACGCTCAGGCGAGCGCGGTAGGGATGGCCTGGCAGCGCTCGACCGAGAATTGGGTCCTCCACGTCACCGACGACGGTATCGGCTTCGATATCGTCAGGACGGCGCGACACAAGAAGAGCGTCGGTCTGCTCTCGATGCGGGAACGGGCGGAGCTCATCGGTGGCACGCTGCAGATCCAATCCACACCGGGGAAGGGAACCGCAGTCACGTTGTTATTGCCGACCGCGAAGAAGATCGAGCCGCTCCGCGCTCGTCGCGAAGAGCGGGTCCGTGAGGAGCATTCATGAGCGAACGCCCCGAGCGCGCGATCCGGATCCTGCTCGCAGACGCGAGCCGGATCACGACCATGGGCATCCGCCAGGTCATCGAAAAAGAGGCCGACATGGAGATCGTCGGAGTTGCTTCGGACGGCGAGGAAGCCGTCGCGAAGACGAACGAGCTCGAGCCCGACGTCCTCATCATCGAGGTCGACCTGCCGCGGCTTGGCGGCATCAAGGCCACGCAGCGTGTCCGGCGAGAGCTACCCGCTGTCGGCGTGGTCATCCTGACCGCGCAGGACCAGGAGCAGATCCTCTTCGAGGCCATCCGCGCTGGCGCGGCCGCTTACCTGCACAAGGACTGCGAGCCCACCGAGCTGACTGACGCGATCCGCAAGGTGCGCAACGGTCAGTTCATCATCAACGAGAAGATCTTCAGCCGCCCGGCGGTGGCGAGTAAGGTGCTCGCCGAGTTCCGCGAGCTCTCGGTCTACGGGCCAGGGTCGACGCACGTGTTCGCTCCGCTGTCACCGCGCGAAGTCCAGATCCTCGACAACATCGCCCAGGGCATGACCAACAAGGAAGTCGCCTACGCGCTCGCGATCTCCGAGCAGACGGTGAAGAATCACATGTCGAGCATCCTGCGGAAGCTTTCGGTGAACGACCGCACCCAGGCGGTCGTCTACGCGATCCGCCAAGGATGGATCAAGGGACCGGAGATGGGTAATTGAGCACGGCGGCGCCGAGCGTCCTCGCCGAGGTCGCGACCGAGCAGCAAAAAGTGACGGCGGAGATCCGCGAGCTGGACCTGCTCATCGAATCGACCCAGACCGAGGTCAACCGCCTGCGCTCTCGCGAGGACCAGCTCAAGACCAAGGTCGAGGAGGTCCGCCAGAACCCGGCGAACCACCAGCGCGAGGAGATCTTCAGCACGACCGACGAGTTCAACGTGGCGATGAGCAGGCGAATGACGATGGAGGGCCAGCTCGGCGCGCTCGTCGCGAAGCGAAAGCTCATCGATCGGAGCGCGCAGATCCTGAACTCCACACAGCGAACGCTCGCCGAGTACTCAGCGCCAGCCCTGCCGGCGGACGCCACGCCGCTCATCGACGAAAGCCGACTGCTCCAGGCGGTCGTCGACACGCAGGAGGAGGAGCGAAAGCGGATCGCCCGACAGGTGCATGACGGGCCGGCCCAGGCCATGGCGAACGTCGTGCTCCAGTCGGAGATCAGCGAGCGGCTCTTCGACGTCGACGCGCAGCGCTCGCGCGGCGAGCTCGCATCGCTCCGGCAGATGGTGAACAAGACCCTGCAGGAGCTGCGCGGGTTCATCTTCGAGCTGCGGCCGATGATCCTCGACGATCTCGGCCTCGTCCCGACGCTTCGTCGATACGTACAGACGCTCGTGGACAAGCACGGCGTTCGCATCGATTTCTCGAGCACCGGCCGTGACCGCCGGCTGCCCTCCGACGACGAGGTCGCGATCTTCCGGCTCATCCAGGACTCGCTCGTCGAACGGATCCAGAAGGCGCAGGCCAAGGATCTCGTCCTCGGGATGACCTGGAAGGAAGACGTGCTCGAGATCCTGTTACAGAGCGACGGCAAGGAGCTGCCGCCGGACGGCGAGCTTCAGTCGGGCATCCGCCGGAGCGAGCGCCTGGAGCTGCTGCGCGGCGACTCGACCCACGAGACCCGGCCAGACGGTACCGTGGTGCTCAACGTGAAGGTCCCGATCCGGAGCGCACCCCAGCTCGTCGGCTGATGGCCGATACGCGGGAGCTCACGCCTGAGCAGGTCGCGTCCTATCTCGAGGCGAGCTGCGCACTCATCGAGGCGGAGCTTCTCGCTCTTGGCGACGATGCCTCCTGGCACTTCGATCCCAAGGAATGGTGCGCGAACCAGGTCGTCGGGCACATCGTCGAGGCGGAGAAGCGTGGCTTCGCCGGACGGATCCGCGAGATCCTCGCGGGAAAACCAAAGACGAGCGCGTGGGACCAGGAGCAGGTCGCCCGCGATCGGAACGATTGCGGCCGGCTCGGACAGAGCCTGTGGATGGAGTTCATGGGACTGCGCAACGACAGCGTGACGCTCGTCCGTTCGCTCGGGCCCGGGGACCTAAGCAAGGGGATCGAGCACCCGAAAGCCGGGCGCCTTGCGGTGCGCGATCTCATACACGAGTGGATCCATCACGACCGCAACCACACCAAGCAGCTCCTCGCGATCGCGCAGGAGCGCGTGTGGCCACACATGGGGAACGCTCAGAAGTTCAAAGGCGAGTAGCCGCGCGCCGCTCCGCGGCCCACAAGAACAGAAGCCAAGGCGCAGCGATCGGAATTCCCACTCCCTGGATCACGCCCACCGCCACACCGCTCGCCGCCCAGAGCCATGTCGCGCGCGTCGTCGTCGCCCGTGCGGCGACCGCCGGGTAGGGGATGATGCCGTCGTGCAAGAGCGCATGCGGCGCGGCGAGCACCGACCAGATAGACGCGCGGACCGTCCGCGTGACGTGGTCGGAGGACCCCCGCGCGACGGCGAATGCGCCGATCAAAAAGGCCGCGACCGCGAGCGCGGTATTGAGCATCACGTCGTCTCCACCAACGAGTCGCCGCACGAGCGGCGGCAAGCCGAGCTCGGGCGGCAGGAGCTCGGTCGCGGTGATCGAGAGCAGATGCGGGTAGCGGGCCATCCCGTCGATCCCGACGAGCGCGAACGACCCAAGGGCGATCACCGCGACGGCGCACAGGAGGCCGGCCGCGCGGCGTCGATCGAACAGCGCGACGAGCGCGAGCAGCGGAAAGAGCTGCGGGCGGAAGAGCGTCAGCCCGAGTAGCGTGCCCGACCAAAAGGGCGGCGCGCGCAGCGACGCTGCGACCGCGAGGAGAACGAACGGCGTCGTCTGCCCCTGCGCGAGGGCGACGAGTGACGTCGGCGCGAGCAGGGCGAACGGCAGGAGCCGAAGGCGCTGGCCCGGGCTCGCGAGGGGCGCGAGGAGCGCCGCCGCCCACACGAGCGCGCCGACCGCGAGCGTCAGCATCGCCGCGTAAGCGGGTACGAGCGGCAGCGCGCCGAGCGGCGCCATCAACAGGGCGAGCGCGGGGAGGTTGGGATCGTTCAACCGCGCCTCCGGTTGGACCGACCGTTCCATCGCGATGAGCGAAGGCAGATCGGTGACGTCGGCGGGGTGCCCGGTCGCGACGAGGCGCGCCGCCGAGTAGAGCGCGATGAAGTCGTAACCCCAGGGGCCGTTCGACCAGGTGATGAAGGCGATCAGCCAGGCCGCGACCGCGCAGAGCGCGATGAGCCCTAGGGGCCTCCGACCGAGGTGACCACGATTCCCTGGTAGTAGTGGGTGAGGATCTGCTCCGCCGATGCTCCCGCGAGAGCCATTCCCTGTGCGCCCCATTGCGACATTCCTACACCGTGGCCGAAGCCCCTGCCGTCGAACACGAAGCGCGCGGGAAGCCGGTATTGCCAGCCTTCGACACGCAACCGGAGGCCGCGATCGGGATCGCGGATGTCGCTGACGAAGGTCCGCTCGACCTGCGCGCCGAGCTCCTGCAGCTCGCGGACGCGATCTGTGTCGGCGGCGGCGACGATCTGGGTCTCCTCTGGGTGCGTCGTGATGGTGAAGAGGGTGCTCCGCAGTCCGAAGTAGTAGCGGGTCCGATCCTTTCCGATGTCGCGCGAGCCGCTCGCGCCGACGACGCGCGCGCCCATGACCCGACCGGTCGGTGAGAGCTGCGTGATGTCGATACGCCGCAGCGAGCCGACGAAGACGCCCCGGGCCGCCATGTAGCTCTCGAGCTGCGGTGCCGTGTACTCCTGCCGCCATACCCAGCTCGTGCGACCCCACGAGGAGGCGTCCGCGACGTCGTCCGCCGGCGACGCGACGGAACGCAGGTACGGGAGCGCGTTGGCGAAGACGTTCTCGCTGTCCTCGGTCACGCCTCCCGCATTGGCCGAGTAGAGCGCTTCGATCGGCGCGCCGCGATAGGTCGCGACCTGACCTCTGGTCCGCTCGACCGCCCTCACGGTCGATGCCACCTCGCCGCCGATGCCGTCGTACTGCTGATCGCGGGTGTCGCCTTCGAGGTCGTAGCTGTGATGCCCGTGCAGGTGCGTGACGAGATACGTGCGAGCCGCGATCGCCTGCGCGGCGAGCGCCTCCGGCATCCAGGAGCCGGGCTCCTCCGATCCGACGACGGAGGCCAGGTAGCTCGCGGTATCGACCGTGTTGACGACGATCATGTCGCCTTCGTCATCGGTGCTGAGCTCGAGCGTCCCGCGGTACGCCTTGCCGTCGTAGGTCAGGACGCCGTCGTCGGCGGTGAAGAGAAGGGGAACGACCTGCTTCGCCGAGAGGAGAGGTGGCCCGAGCGGGTCGCTCGCAACGGTCTCGATCGAGAGCTCGAACGGGATCGTGAGGATCGCCACGCCTTCGATGAGCGCGGAGAGCCGTGCCGCGCGGCGGGCCGCGGCCTGGTTGCGCCGGTCCTCGATGTCGCTCGAACCTGGATCTGGAACGGTCGCGATGGTTCGCGTGGGATCCGCGAGCCGTCGCACCCCGAGCCTCGTGACCGCGAAGCCGTTTCCCCGGTACGCCACCGTCCCATCGGCGGTCATGACCGTCAGCGAGTCGGTCGCTCCGATCTTCGCGTAGCTCGCTCCGAGGCCGGCGACGTTCACGCGGACGGTGCCCGGCACCGCGGCGAGCGGCGCGGCCACAGCGTCGCGCGCCGGAACGATGACGGCGACAACAAGGACGAGCGGCGCGATGACGACGGCGAGGCGGCCTATCACGGATGCCTCGCGTACACCTCCGGCTTGAGCACGCCGACGAATGGGAGATTGCGATACCGCTCGGCGTAGTCAAGCCCGTACCCCACGACGAACTTGTCGGGGATCTCGAAGCCGCGATAGTCGATCTCGACCGGGATGACCCGGCGGGCCGGCTTGTCCAGCAGGACGCAAAGCCGAAGCGAGGCCGGGCGCTGCCCGCGCAGATGCTCGAGGACGTATGAGAGCGTGTGTCCGGTGTCGAGGATGTCCTCGACGACGACGACGTCGCGGCCCTCGATCGGTTGCGCCAGGTCCTTGAGGATCCGCACTACGCCGCTCGACTCGGTCTCCGCGCCGTACGACGACACCTCGAGGAAGTCGAGAGCGAGCGGGATCTGCGTCGCTCGCATGAGATCGGCGAGGAAGGGAAGCGCGCCCTTGAGGATGCTGACGAGGACGAGGTCCTTGCCCTGGTAATCGGCCGCGATGCGGCGCCCGAGCTGCGCGACCATCGCGGCGATCTGCTCGGCGGTGAGGAGGATTTCGCCCACGTCGTCGGCGGGACGTGCGGGCGTCATCAGGGCCATCGGATGGTCGATTGTCGCATCCAGGCCACGTTAGACGACGGCGCGCAGCCTCCCGAGACGCCAGGCGAGCGCGCCCACGCCGAGGATGAAGATCCCGAGGCTCGCGATCGAGAGCGGGGCAGGAACGCCTGTCGCGTCCGGCCGCGAAGTCGCCGCAGGTGCCAGCGTGGGTGCGATGTCCGTCCCGACCGAGATGAGAGCAGAGCTCGCGGGGCCGCGAAGCTCGGCGGGGGCGATCGTCGGCGCGACGGCGGGAAGGGGTTGGTCAGCCGGGATCACGATGACCGCGCCGAACATGATCGAGTGAAAGACACAGTAGTAGAGATATGTGCCTGGAGCGCCGAATGTGATCGTTCGCGTCGCGTTGTAGCCCATGTTCCCGGTGTCGAAGATGCCGACGTCCGTCGCCGTGTGCGTGGTCCCATCGAGATTCGTCCAGCTGATCGCATCTCCGGCGTGGATGACGACGGTACTCGGCTGGAATGCGAAATCCTTGATGCTGATGGCCGTCGCCGTGGCCGAATACGCGACGACTGGCATCGCGATCGTTCCGATCGAAAGAGAGACCGACGCCACCCAGATAGCGATCGCCTTCGCGGTCACGGCCGCGATTGTCTCAGCGGCCGGTCAGCTCCGTCGGGCGAGTCGCAGCAGAACCCCAGCGAGCGCGAGCACCGCGAGCGCGGCGACGCCGATAAGGACCAACGTGGGTCCTTGGTCGCTCGGCGTCGCGATCGGTGTTGCGGCGGCCGCGGCCAGGCTCGGTGACGCGGCCGCTACGGGAGCCGGCGCGGCGATCGTCGGTGACGCAGTGGGAGCGAATGTCGGTGCAGGCGTGGTCGGCACGGCCGTCGGCTCGACCGACGTGGCGGTGGTCGGAGTCGGTGCGGGCGTCGGCGGCGCCGTCGGCGTCGGCGTGCGGACGGTCGGTGCCGGCGTGGGTGGCTGGGTCGGTGGCGGAGGCGGCGGTGGTGTCGAGGGCGCGGGCGTAGCCGCAGCGATGACGATCACGGTCCCCTTCATCGTCGGGTGGACCGTGCAGTGGTAGGCGAACGTGCCGGCAGTCGTGAACGTGAATGATCCCGAGGCGCCCGTCCCGAGCGTGCCGGTGTTCCAGATCCCGGTGTCGGACGTCGAGGTGTGACCGACAGGGTCGCTGTTCGTCCATCTCACCGTGTCGCCGACCCGCACCGTGATCGGCGTCGGCGAGAACGAGAAATTCTGGATGGTGACCGCGCCGGTCGCCGCCGACGCGACGAGTGGGGCACCGAGCAATGCGAGCGAAACAACAGCGCCGGCGACCCATGCCGCGGCCGCCGCGCGGTTCACCCGCATACGATAACCATCGTGCTCGTCTCGGCCGGCGCGCCGATCGACGCGCTCGCGCGCGAGGCCGAGCGCATCGGCGTGCACCTGGACCGGCCGACGCGCGAGCGGTGCGCCACCTACTCTGCGCTCCTCATCGAACGCAATACGGTCATGAACCTCACCGCGATCACGGATCCGCTCGACATCGCGCGAAAACATTTCCTCGATTCGTTCACGGCCCTCGCGATCCGATCCTGGACCGGGAACGAACGGCTCGTCGACGTCGGCAGCGGCGCCGGCTTTCCTGGGCTTGCGCTGCGGCTCGCCCTTCCCGCGCTTCAGGTCACGCTGGTCGAGTCGCAGGGGAAAAAGGCTCGCTTCCTCGCCGAGGTGAGCTCGGCACTCGGGATCGCCGGAGTCGAGATCCAAGCCGTCCGCGCGGAGAAGCTCGCGAGCGCACGCCGAGGGCGATACGACGTCGGCACGGCGCGAGCCGTCGGTCCGCTCGGCTCGGTCATCGAATACCTTCTTCCGTTCCTGCGGATCGGCGGCGACGCGATCGCGTGGAAGGGCCGCCTCGACGCGGAGCTACCCGGCGCGCGCAAGGCCTGCACGGCGATCGGCGGCGAGATCGTGTCCATCCGGACGACGATGGAGCTCGGGCTCGGTGATCTGCTTCCGGGTCGATCGCTTGTCCTGGTGCGAAAGACCCGCACGACTCCGCTGCGGTTTCCGCGCTCGCCCGCGGAGGTGAAGCGGCGCCCATGGTGATCGTGCCCTCGCTCGACGTGCGCGGCGGCCGTCTCGCGAACGCGCCTGCGCCCACCGTCGTCGAGCGTGCGCGGCAGCTCGTTCGCGACGGCGCGACCGAGCTCCATCTTGTTGATCTCGATGGCGCCGAGACCGGAGTCTTCGCGAATCTCGAGGTCCTCTCCGAAGCCGCGCGTGCGGCGGCGGTGCCCTGCCGTCTCGCCGGAGGCATGTGTGAGGTCTCGCGGGCGCGCGAAGCGCTCGAGCGGGGATTCGCGGGCGTGCTCTTCTCGAGCGCCGTCTTCGGCGACGACGATCTCCTCCCCGCTATCACTTCGCTCGGCGAGCGCGCGATCGTCGAGATCGAAGCGCGCGATGGCTTCCTTGCTCCGCGCGGCGGTGGCCGCGCACTGGTCGAGGTCGCGACCGGGCGCGGCGTTCTCGCATCCGCGCGCGCCGCGCGTCAGGCGGGCGTCCGCGCGCTGTACGTCATCGACGTCGGCCGAGAAGGAGGCATGTCCGGACCGCCCATCGCGCTCGTCGAAGCGGTCCGCGCCGTCGTGGGCGACGACGTCGTCCTTCACACGGGCGGCGGAGTGCGCGATCTCGACGACGTTCGTGCGCTGGCCGCGCATGGAGTCGCGTCGGTCGTGGTCGGTCGCGCGCTGTCAGAGGGCAGGTTCACCCTGCGTGAGGCGCAGCGAGCGATCGTCCAAGCGTGAAGGTCGGCCTGCTCAGCGACGTCCACGCGAACGTGACCGCGCTCGAGGCGGTGCTGGCCGAGATCGGATCCGTGGACGCGCTGTGGGTCTGCGGGGACACCGTCGGGTACGGTCCCGATCCGTCGGACGTCCTCGCGTTGCTTCGCGAACGCGGCGCGACGCTCGTCGCCGGGAACCACGACCGCGCGGTCGCCACTGGCGAGGACCTCGAGCTCTTCAATCGGCATGCGGCGAGCGCGGCGCTCCTCCATCAGGGCTGGCTTTCGGCTGAGGAACGCGACACGCTCGCGTCGCTTCCGCGCACGCTCGAGGAGGGCGATGTCACGCTCTGCCACGGCAGTCTCCGCGATCCGCTCTGGGAGTACGTCACCAACGTCCGTGCGGCCGCCGTGTCCCTCGACCTCGCGAAGACGTCACACTGCTGCGCAGGGCACACACACGTGCCGGCGTTCTTTCAGCCAGGAGAGGCGCGCGTCGGACACGTGCGCTATGGGGCCGCCTATCAGCTCGCCCCGCGTGCCTTCGTGAACCCCGGCAGCGTCGGCCAGCCGCGCGACGGCGATCCTCGTGCGGCCTACGCCACGCTGGACCTTGCCGAGGGCACCATCACGTTCCATCGTTCGTCATATCAAATAGATGAGACGCAGCGCCGGATGCGCGCGCGCGGCCTGCCGGCGATCCTGGCCGATCGGCTGGCGTTCGGGCTTTGAGCTCGCCCTCGCGCTCGCCATCGCGTGTTCGGGAGGATCGGCCGTGACCGCGCAGCCGGTGACGTTCACCGATCACGGTATGACGCAGCAGGCCGGCAACGATGGCGGCGCCCGCATCGCGGCAAGCGTCGACGCGGCGCGGACCGGCCTCGGCGATCTCGCGCCCGCCGGAGTCACGGGCCGCCTGTTCATCGCCGTCTTCGCCGGCGCGCAGCGGACGGGCGGATACACGGTGCGCGTGGAGAGCGTCGAGCGGAACGGCGATCGTCTCGTGGTCCGCGCGCGATTCGTATCGCCGTCGCCAGGCGCGCTCACGATCCAGGTCATCACGTCACCCGCCCAGCTCATCTCGATCCCTGCCGCGAGCGCGACGAACGTCCGCGAGGCCGTGCTGGTCGATGAGAGCGGGGCCGAACGCGCGCGCGTTGAGGTTTCGTTGAGCACCCCGTGACACAATCGACGCCCTGACGTGACGGACAACGAGGGAAAGGACGAGCCTCCCGAGACACCATCCCTCGAGGACCGCACCACCAAGTCCGGCCGGCTTCCCGGTAACCGCTACGTACGGATCCATCACCAGACCGAATTCCGCCGCCGTGGTCGGCATTACGTGGCGAGCCAATCGACGCTCCGCCCAGAGGGCGCGTTCGGGCGCGCGTTCGAGGCCATCCGCAGGGTCCTGTTCGGCCCGCCGCTCGGCATTGAGGCTGAAGCCACCGAGCGGCTCTCGGTCGTCACCGGTCTCGCGATCCTCGGGTCGGACAACATCTCGTCGAGCGCGTACGCCACCGAGGAAGCGATGCGCGTGCTCGCGCTCGCGGGGATAGGTGCATTCGTTTTCCTCACCCCGGTGTCGCTCGCGGTCGTCGGGGTGCTCGCGATCGTCGTCCTCTCGCAGTCGCAGGTCATCGCCGCGTACCCGAACGGCGGCGGGAGCTACGTCGTCGCGAGCGACAACCTGGGGACGCTGCCGGGACTCGTTGCGGCCTCGGCGCTGCTCGTCGACTACGTCCTCACCGTGGCGACCTCGACCGCGGCCGGCGTCGCCGCAATCTCGAGCTTCGCGCCGGTCTTCTACGACCAGCGGGTCCTGATCGGGCTCGCGTTCATCGCGATACTCATGCTCGGCAACCTTCGCGGGATCCGCGAGGCGGGGATCGTGTTCGCCGGCCCGACCTACGTCTACGTCGCTTCGATCGCGGCGCTCATCGTCTACGGCATCTACCGCGTCGCGACGGGAGATATCCCGCCTCCCGCGCAGCCGCCGCAGCCGTTCCCCGCGGAAGGCCTCGAGCCGCTCGCCATCCTTCTCGTGCTCCGCGCGTTCGCGTCGGGAGCCGTCGGTCTTACCGGAAGCGAGGCCATCGCGAACGGCGTCCCGAGCATGGAGCGCGACGAGCGCCGCAACGCGACGATCACGCTGGTGATCATGGGCGCGCTGTTCGGGTCGATCTTTCTCGGCCTCACGTTCCTCGCGCAGACGATCGGCGTGACGCCTGACCGCTCCGAGCAGGAGACCCTCAACAGCCTCATCACCAGATCGCTGGTGGGTGTCGGGCCGATGTACTACCTGGTCCAGCTCTCGACCGCGATCATCCTCGCACTCGCCGCGAACACCGGGTTCACCGGCTTTCCGCGGCTCGCGTCGGTGCTCGCGAACGATCGTTTCATGCCGAGGCAGTTCGCCTATCGCGGTGAGCGGCTCGCGTTCTCGTTCGGGATCGTCGCCCTGGCTCTTGTCTCGGCGGTCGTGCTCGTCGCGTTCAAAGGGAGCGTGACCAACCTCATACCGCTCTACACGATCGGCGTGTTCCTCGCGTTCACCCTCGGGCAGACCGGCCTCATCCGGCGATGGCGGCGGCTCCGTTCCGCGGGGTGGCAGTGGCGGGCGGCGATCAACGCCGTCGGCGCGACGGTGACGGCCGTCGTTCTCGTCGTCGTCATCGTCGCCAAGTTCGCCGAGGGTGCCTGGATCACGCTCGTACTACTGCCGCTCCTCGTCGTCCTGCTCCTCGCGATCCACCGCCACTACATGGCCGTGCAGGACGCGCTCGTCCTCGAGCGGCTCGACGAGCCGCTCCCCGCGACGCGCCCGCCAGTCGTCATCGTTCCCGTCGGCCGGCTCGACCGCGCCGCGGTGCAGGCGATCGCGTTCGCGCGCTCGATCTCGCCGGCGGTCCGCGCCGTGCACATCACCACAAGCGACGAGGGTGCGGAGGAGTTTCGCGAGCGGTGGGAACATTGGTCGGGGAAGGTGCCGCTCGACGTGATCGTCTCGCCGTATCGTGCGCTCGTGCCGCCTCTGCTGCGCTACATCGATAGCGTCGACAAGCGTGACGATCGTCCGATCACCGTCGTCCTCGCATCATTCGTCCCGCATACCTGGTGGGAGTGGCTGCTCCACAGCCAAAACTCGATCCGTCTCAAGGCAGCGCTGCTCTTCCGCCCGAACACGATCGTGATCGACGTGCCGTATCACTTCGAAGACGGGCACGGCCCGGACCAGGCGGCATGACTGGCGAGAACGAACCGGAGAGACCGTCCGGGCCGGAGATGCCCTCGCTCGAGAAGAGGGTGAAGACCGCCGGCCGAAGGGTCGGCGACCGTTACGTGCGCATCGTCCGGCCGGTCGGCACCGGGATACGCGGCCACGGCGGCCGCTACGTGGCGAGCGAGGAGACGATGGAGTCGACTGGCCGTCTCGGTCGGGCCTGGCAGGGCGCGCTCCGGGCGCTCATCGGAAGGCGGCTGCAGACGGAGGCCGAGGCCGAAGAGCGTGTGGGCGTCGAGACCGGCCTTCCGATCCTCGCGTCCGACAACGTCTCCTCGTCCGCGTACGCGACCGAGGAGGCCATGCGGATCCTCGCCGTGGCGGGTGCTGCCGCGCTCGCGCTCACCATGCCCATCGCGATCGCGGTCACGTGCGTCCTCGCGATCGTCGTGCTCTCGGAGTCGCGAGTCATCCGTGCGTATCCGAACGGTGGCGGGAGCTATCTCGTCGCGCGCGAGAACCACGGCATCATCGCGGGGCTCGTCGCGGCCTCGGCGCTGCTGATCGACTACGTCCTGACCGTTGCGGTGTCGGCGGCCGCGGGCGTCGCTGCGATCTCGAGCTTCGTGCCCGAGCTGCACGAACACCGCGTGCTCGTCGGGCTCGCGTTCATCGCCGTGCTCGCCCTCGCCAATCTGCGAGGGGTTCGTGAAGCTGGGCTCCTCTTCGCGGCGCCGACCTACGCCTACGTCGTCGCGATGCTCGGCCTCCTCGGCTTCGGATTCTTCCGGATCGCGACCGGCGATATTCCCGCTGCCGTAACGCCGCCGGATCCGTTCGATCGGACCGGTACGACCGCGCTTTCGGTGCTGCTCGTGCTCCGGGCATTCGCGTCCGGATCGGTCGGCCTCACCGGAAGCGAGGCGGTGGCGAACGGCGTCCCAAGCTTCAAGCGTCCGGAAACGCGGAACGCGGTCATCACGCTTTTGCTCATGGGGACCATCTTCGCGACGATCTTCCTCGGGCTCACCTATCTCGCGACGCGGATCGGCATCGCGCCGGATCGCAGCGAGCTCGAGACGGTCAACAGCATGATCACGCGATCGGTCGTCGGCGACGCCTCGCCCTACTACTACTTCGTCCAGATCACGACCGCGCTCATCCTCATGCTCGCCGCGAACACCGGCTTCACCGGCTTCCCCCGGCTCGCCTCCGTGCTCGCGAACGACCGCTTCATGCCCCGGCATTTCGCGGACGTCGGCTCGCGACTCGCCTTCAACACCGGGATCCTCGCCCTCGCAGTCGTCGCCGGCGGCATCCTCGCGGCGTTCGGCGGGAGCGTCAACGCGCTGGTGCCGCTCTACACGATCGGCGTATTCCTCGCGTTCACGCTGTCCCAATCCGGCCTGGTCCGCCGCTGGTGGCGTCTCCGCAATTCCGGCTGGCGACTCTCGATGGTCATCAACAGCCTCGGTGCGGTCGTCACCGGCACGGTCCTTGTGGTGGTCGCCGTGACGAAGTTCCAGCTTGGCGCGTGGATGGTGCTGCTGCTCCTCCCTCTTCTTGTTTCGCTCCTTTATTTCATCAATCGCCACTACGCCACCGTGCAGGACGCCCTGGTGCTCACGGGCAGTGAGCAGCAGCTCCCGCGTCTTGGGGCGCCGGTCGTCATCGTGCCCATCGCTCGCCTCGACCGCGCGGCACTGCAAGCGCTTGCCTTCGCTCGCTCGGTCTCGCCGCACGTCAAAGCGGTGCACGTGTCGGGCTCACGCGCGAGCGCCGAGGAGTTCCGCCGGAGGTGGCAGCGGCTCAATACCGAGATCGACCTCGATGTGGTCGAGTCACCATATCGGTCCCTCATGGCACCGCTGCTGAAGTACATCGATGCGATCGACAAGTCCGACGATCGCCCGATAACCGTCGTTCTCTCCGAATTCGTCCCGCGACATTGGTGGGAGTGGCTACTGCACAGTCAGACCGCTATGCGGCTCAAGGCGTCGCTGCTCTTTCGGCCGAACACGATCGTGATCGACGTGCCCTACCACTTCCAGGACACCGCGGACCTGACGTCACGCTAAACTCCGCGCACCCATGCAGCCGAAGCGCGTCCTCGTGGCGCTCGCGGGGACTAGCGCGGACCCGGATCTCATCCGGCTCGTCGCATCGATCGCCAAAGCGGCAAAGGCGCAGGTGGTGGGGATCCACGTGATCGAGGTGCGGTGGAACCTTCCCCTCGACGCGGTCATGGACCAGGAGCTCGAGCGCGGCGAGGAGCTCCTCGAGAGCGCCAAGAAGATCGCCGATCAATTGGGGGTCGACCTCGAGACCGAGCTGCTCCAGGCGCGCGACGCAGCCGCCGCGATCGTCGACACGGCGGTGGAGCGAAAATGCGACCTCGTCGTCGTGGCCATGCCCTACCGGAGGCGTTTAGGGCGGGTGTACGTGGGACGGACCATCCAGAACGTGTACGTGAACGCGCCCTGCGCGGTGCTCGCGTATCGTCAGGAAGAGGTCAGGTGAACGTCGTTATCGTCGGCTGCGGTCGTGTCGGTGGCTTCCTTGCCGGGCTTCTCGACAGCGAGGGGCATCACGTGAGCGTCATCGACATCGCCTCGACGAGCCCGGCGCGCGCCGAACGCGCTTGGTTCCAGCACCTGCCCGCCTCGTTCAAGGGCGAGACCATTCTCGGCGACGGGACCGATCTCGACGTGCTCAGGCAGGCCGGCATCGAGCGGGCCGACGCAGTCCTTGCCCTGACCGAGGGCGACAACCGCAACCTGATGGCGGCCCAGATCGCACACAAGATCTTCGCGGTCAAACGCGTGATCGCCAAAGTGAACGATCCGGTGCGTGCGCAAACGTACCGTCAGATGGGGATCAACACCTTTTCCCGGACCACGATCCTCGGGACGCTCTTACTCGCGCTGCTGATGGAGGACCGTGAGGTCGGCGAGGTGCTTCTTCGCAAATCGCTCGCGCACGAGGAAGAGCTCGCTCACGAGCCGGTCAAGGCGCGCTGATGTATTTCGTCGTTGCGGGCGCGGGCGAGGTCGGTCTCCATCTATCCCAGGCCCTGCTCGAGGCCGGACACGAGGTGACGATCCTCGAAGCCGACCGGCGACGTGCGAACTACGTCCAGGAACGCCTCGGGTCGATCGTGATGAACGCCGCCGCCGACGAGGGTCGCGCCCAGATGGAAGCCGGATGCAATCGAGCCGACGCGCTCATCGCGGTCACCGGAGACGACGCCAAGAATCTCGTCATCTGCCAGCTTGCGAAGCTCAACTGCCACACCCCGCGGGTCATCGCCCGCGTGAACAATCCCAAGAACGAGATCGTCTTCAAGACCCTCGGCATCGACGAGACGATTTCCTCGACGCGCGTGCTGATGGGCGTCATCGAGCAAGAGCTTCCGACCGGCGGGTTCATGCCGCTCATGCCCCTCGCCGGGACGCCGAACGAGCTCATCGAAGCCGAGATCGCGCCGGGCTCGCCGCCTGCGGGGAAGACGATCGCTGCCCTGCGCCTGCCGACGGGTGCGCTCGTAGGTGGGATCGTCCGTAAGGGCAAGCTCATGGCGGCTGACGATGAGACCACGCTCGAAGTCGGCGACCGCGTCATCGTCCTCTCTCCCGAGGTGTCAGAGAGCGAGGTCCGCAAGGCCCTCTTCGGCTGAGCGCTTTCGGCGGGCCGGGTCGGGGTGCTCGACCTCGATCTCTATGCGCCGGACATCTCGGCGATGCTCGGGATCGTGCATCGGCGACGGCTTGCAGATCGTGTCGACCGGCTTGCTTCTTGGTGAGGACCAGCCCATGGGTCTCGAAGCGCAGACGCTCGAGCTGCTCGCGCGACATCTCATCCAGTCGGTGCGCTGGCCCGCGATCGATTTCCTCGTCGTCGATCTGCCAGCGGGAACCTCGGCCGTGCAGCACGTGCTCGCGCGGCTTCTCAAGGTCGATGGAGCCTTGCGATTGTCCTCACTGCGGTCGCGAGATCGCGCTGTTCGAACCGGCGGAGCGGTCGCAGACGATCTGGGATCGAGGCGCTCGCTGGTCTCGTGGTTGAGAGGCTGGGCTGACCGTTAAACGTGATAGGGCACGTCGACGACCGCGGTGTTCCGCCGCCCGAGAAGACGGAGCTTGAGCCGCAGCGAGTCGAGGTGTAGCGGCAGCAGCCACGGGCGCCGTGGCACGACGCTCGGGATGACCACCGCGATGCGACGGTCCGGGTCCTCAGCGGCGAGCAGGTCGAGCGTCCGGGCGATGCGATCTGTTACGTCGCGGCCCTCCGGGACCTCGACGAACTCGGCACCGCGCGCGACGCCGAGCTGCCGTAGGTGCCGGCGTGCCTGAAGGGCCGAGTCGCCCTGCCGCAGCTGCAGGATGGTCACGTGCGACGCGATCCCGCTCGCGTACGAGATCGCGCGGAGCGCCGCAGCATCGATGCGACCGATCGGGACGATCACGCGCGGGGCGATCTCGCGCGGCAGCGCGACCTCCTCCGTCCTGAGGGCGGACATCGAATCGAGAGTCGCGGTGATCTGCTCAATGTCGTGTCAACGGATGGCTCTTTGCGCTCAACGTCCGCTCAATGAGCGCTAGAGCTCCTCCGAACGGAAGCGATAGCCGACCCCAGGCTCGGTCACCAGGTACCTCGGCTCCTGCGGGTCGTCTTCGATCTTCCGCCGTAGCCGGGCGACGTACACGTGAAGGTAGTGGGATTCGTCGCCGTAATCCGGACCCCAGACCTGCTGCAGCAGCATCCGGTCGGTGAGCACTTTGTTCGGATTCGTGAGGAAGACCTTCAACAGGTCGTACTCCGTCGGCGTCAGATGGACCGCGCGATCGCCGACGGTCACCTCGCGCCGCTCGAGATCCGCGACCAGCTCGCCGCTGTGGATCCGCCGCTCGGTCCCGGCCTTGGGCCGCGCGAGGTGCCTCAGAGCGACGCGCACGCGGGCGAGGAGCTCGTCGATACCGAACGGCTTGGTGATGTAGTCGTCCGCGCCAAGGTCGAGCGCGTTCACCTTGTCGCGCTCGCCTCCGCGGGCCGAGAGCACGATGATCGGCGTGCCCGAGCGCTCGCGGATGTGGCGGACGACCTCGAAACCGTCGCCGTCGGGAAGGTTGAGGTCAAGGAGGATCAGGTCGGGCGCGCGGCGGTCGTAGCTCGCCTTCGCCTCGGCCGCGTTCTCCGCGGTCTCCACCTGGAAGTTGTGGCCGCGCAGATTCGTCCGCAGCGTGCGGATCATGGCGGGCTCGTCGTCGACGACAAGGAGGCGCGCGCCGGTCGGCTCGCCGTGCGGCCCGTTAACGGACATCGCCGCGGACCGGAAGAGTGAACACCATTCGCGTCCCCTCACGCACCTCGCGGTCGACCCAGATCGCGCCGTCGTGGGCTTCGACGAGCCGTTTCGCGATCGCGAGGCCAAGGCCGACTCCGCGGGCCGATTGGCCTGGACGCGACAGACGTACGAAGGGCACGAAGATCCGATCGGCGTCCGCCGCTGGAATGCCCGGGCCGCGGTCCGAGACTTCGAAACGCACGTGGCCGTCGTCGCGGCCTACGCGGATAGCGATCTCGCTGCCGGGCGGCGAGAACTTCGCGGCGTTCTCGACGAGATTCGAGAGCACCTGTTGGATCTCGACGTAGTCGAGCTCGATCGGGGGAAGGTCCTCCTGCACATCCAGCCGCACCGGGTGTTCGGTCGTGACCGGCCGGAGACGACCCGCGACGTCCTCGACGAGCGCACCGACGTCGTGCCAGGTCTTGTGCGGAACAAAGCTCCCGTTCTCGATGCGCGACAGGTCGAGGAGATTGCCGACGACGCGGTCGAGGCGGAGCGCCTCTTCCTGGATCGACATCGCGAACTCGTCGCGGTCCCGATCGGTCCAAACGACGTCACGCTGCCGCAAGCTCCCGGCGGACGCGAGGATCGACGCGAGAGGCGTGCGCAGCTCGTGCGAAACGGCGTGCAGCAGCTCGGTCTTGAGCTCGTCCGCCCTCCGCAGGACCTCGGTGTCGAGCGCCTTTTTGCGGAAGCGCGCGCGTTCGATCGTCACACCAAGCTGCGCCGCCGCGATCGCGAGGAGCCGTTCGTCGGAAGGGCCGAGCTCGGCCGCGCCAGCCCGACGCAGGATCTGCATCCTTCCGATCCGCGCGCCCGCCGCGCTGATGGGGAGTACGCGCACCACCCGGCCTCCGGAATGCTGCCGTGGACCGATCAGCCGGATCCGTCGCCCGCGGCGGTGCGGATCCAGCACACGCAGCTCGCTGCTGGCCCCACGGAGCGCGAGGCGCGCGGCCTCGTCGCGCGCCGCGATCGCCGGGCGGGGAAGGATCTCCGCATCGGTTTCGATCGCGAGCCCGTCGAGATCGAGGGCGCCGCGAAGATGCTCGGCGACTGCGGCCAGCGCACGCTCGAGGTCCGGCTCGGCCATGAGGAACGCCGCCTCGTACAGGAGGGTCGCCTCGCGCTCGCGCTGCTTCGCCTCCTGGGCCCGGGCGCGTTCGCGCGCCGCGAGCGTCCCGGTGACGATCGCCGTCAGCAGGAAGAGCGCCAGGGAGAACAGCTCCTCCGGATTCGCGACGACGAGCTGATGCGTCGGCGGAACGAAGAACCAGTCGAAGCTCAGGAACGCGAGAAGGCTGGCGACGATCGCGGCGGGGCGGCCGAACGCCACCGCGACGATCAGGACGGCGACGAGATAGAGCATCGAGACGTTGGCGAGCGGCGCGCGGCTCGCCTCGAGGCCGATGAGCATGGTGGTGACCGCGACCGCGGCAATCGCGGCGACGTACGGCACCACACGCCGCATCACCGGCTGATTGTCTCCCCTCAGACGGTGGCCGCCTCCTTGACGCCGGGCATCGCGAGCCCCGCCGCGACGCTCGTGAACGCCGCGGTATCGCGAACCGTCGCGGCCGGCAAGAGGCGATGGACGAGCGCCCGGACCACTGGGATCGCGCTCGAGCCGCCCGTGTAGACGACCTCGGCGATCTCCTCCGGCGGCAGGTTCGCGGCCCCGAGCGCTTCGGCGATCAGCGCCTCGATCTCTACAAGCAGCGGGGCGATCAGCTTCTCGAACCGACCGCGGGTCACCCGAGCGTCGACGTCCACCGCCGCGTGGTGATAGGAGAGAATCGCCGCGCCGACGGCAGAGAGCTCGCACTTGGTGCCGTCGACCGCGCCGAAGATCTCGTAACCAAGCTGGAGCTCGATCGCACTCCGGAGCGCGGTGAGCTCGCGGCGCGGCGCACCCGCGCGAACCAGGTCATCGAGCGCCTCCAGTAGGGGTTTCTCGTTCAGCGCGGAGAGGGCGTGCCAGTCGCGCAAGGCGTTGACGATGTAGCGAGGGAGCCGCAGCTGCTTCGGTCCCCAGACCGCGCGCGCTCCAAGGCTCGGCGAGACGGTGTCATCGATGAGATATTCGGTCGCGCGGTCGCCGCCGATCGGTCCGCCCGCGGTGGCGAGCACGACGAGGCCCGTCGCGTCGCGGCGGACGATCGCCAGGTCCAGCGTGCCGCCGCCGAAGTCGAAGACGAGGCTCGTTCCCGCGCGGACGTCGGCCGCGTGCGCGGCCGCGATCGGTTCAGCGACGAAACTGATCTCACGAAAGCCGGCGAGCTCCGCCGCCGCGCGGAGCCGGGTCGTGGCGCGATCGTCGGCCCCGGCTGAGCCGATGAAGCGCACCGGGCGGCCAAGCGTGATCGCATCGGGCGATTCGCCGGCAAGCTCCTTCGCCCGCGCGCGAACGTGCGCGAGGATCAGCGCGATCAGATCCTCGAGGCCCTTTGCGTCCCCGAACACGTTCGTCCGTGCGTCGAGCGGATCGCCGAGAAAGGTCTTGAGGGCCTGGAACAGCCGGCCGGGCGCGCTCGTATCCGTGAGGATGTACGCCTCGAGGCTCTTGTGGGTCCAGTCCGTTGACGGGAGCCGGATACCGAGCATCTTGATCTCGCGCTTGAGCGGCCCCCGGGTGCGGTTGTCCTCGAGATACGCGTCGATGGCCTCTCGGCCGACGAGTGCCGATCCGTCGCGCCGGATGTAGAGCACCGTCGGCATCGTCTCTCCAACGAGGCGATCGATCGGCAGCACGCGGGTCGACGAACCGTCGTTGACCGCGAGCGAAGTATTAGACGTGCCGAAATCAAGACCGAAGCGCATGGCCATGAGACTAGAAGCCGCGATGCGCACGGCCGCCAGCCGAGGGCCCCCGCGCGATGGGGTGCCGGCCCACAGGCCGGGGGGACCCCGTCGCGTAGAGAGGGTTTCGGCTGGCGGCCGTGCGCCTGGTTGAGCTGGAAGCTGGCAGGGCTATCGCGGAGGAAGAGTCTTGACAACGCCATTGACAGGCTTTTAGATAATCTCTGTGGCAAGCGGCCGTCGACCCGTGTACGTCATCAGCATCGCCGCGAGTCTCGCCGGCTGCCATCCGCGGACGCTTCGGATCTACGAGGAGGAGGGCCTGCTCGATCCAGTCCGGACCGACACCAACATTCGGCTCTACTCGGACGAAGATCTCGAGCGCGTGCGCGCGATCCGATATCTCACGCAGACCCGCGGGGTCAACCTCGCGGGGGTGAAGATGCTCCTGCAGCTCCGCGACGCCGCGGACTTGCTGGATGAGATCGCGAACGAGCTCGACCGGGCGGACGCGGAGCGCGCAAGTGAGGCGAGCGTCTTGTCGGTGGCGGACGAAGGTCCGGGCCGCAAGCCGCGAAATCGCCAACGCCGAAAAGGCGTTGAGCTGTAGAGGAGGCCCTGTATGACTCTCGCACGCTGGAACCCCATCAACGATGTCGTCTCGCTCCGCGAGGCCATGGATCGTCTCTTCGAGGACAGCTTCATCCGTCCCACCGCGTGGACCGGCATGGCCGCCGGCGGCCAGCTCGCGGTGCCGGTGGACCTGTGGGAGACGAAGGACGCCTACCACCTGACCGCCGATCTTCCCGGCCTCACCCCGGAGGACCTCGAGATCAGCGCGACGTCGGACACGGTGACCATCAGCGGTGAGCTGAAGCAGGAAAAGGACGTGACCAACGAGGGGTGGCTCCGTCAGGAGCGCCGGACCGGCAAGTTCACCCGGAGCTTCACGCTCCCGGTCCAAATCGACCCGAACAAGGTCGAGGCCCACTTCACGAATGGCGTGCTCGAGCTCGCCGTGCCGAAGGCCGAGAGCACCAAGCCGCGGAGCATCAAGATCAACGCGACCACGAGCGAGAACAACAAGTAAGGAAATAGAAGTGACCGACCCCGAGACCAAGACCACGACCACGAACATCGACCCGCAGGGGAACATCTTCCCTGCCGACCTGCCGCTCGTGCCGCTGCGCGAGGCAGTCGTCTTCCCCAAGCTGGTGGTACCGCTCGGGGTCGGTCGCGAGAAGAGCGTCGCGGCCATCAACGCCGCGATGGCCGAGGAGAAGCACTACGTCATCCTCGCCGCCCAGAAAGATGCCGAGATCGACGACGTCACTCCTGACCACATCTACGCGACCGGAACTGTGGCCGAGATCGTGCGCTTGCTGCGGATCCCCGACGGCAGCGCGCAGATCATCGTCCAGGGTCTGCACCGCGTGCGCATCAACGAATACCTGCCTGAGTCGCGCTATCTGCGCGTCCGGTTCGACATCGTTCCCGACGACGCGGGCAACGCGGTCGAGCGGGAAGCGCTCCTGCGGAGCGTGCGGGCGCTGTTCGAGAAGTACGTCGACAACGGGGGGTCGATCCTTCCCGAGCTCGCGATGACCGCGAAGAACACCGAGGACGCCTCGCACTTCGCAGATCTCGTCGCTTCGAGCCCCGACCTCACGCTCGAGCAGCGTCAGCAGCTTCTCGAGACGAAGTCGGTCGTCGAGCGGCTCAAGTTCCTCTCGGTCTTCCTCGCCAAGCAGAACGAGATCCTCGAGCTCAAGGCGAAGATCCAGAGCGAGGTCCAGCAGACCCTCGACAAGACCCAGCGCGAATACA
>Ga0209806_1000043_pt1 | contig 63122 bp, 62 predicted proteins | sample GraSoiAngelo_152_FD_186166 | JGI IMG/M metagenome (GOLD analysis project Ga0209806, IMG submission 186166) | Grasslands soil microbial communities from the Angelo Coastal Reserve, California, USA - 14_1009_12_30cm (SPAdes) (version 2) | ecosystem: Environmental > Terrestrial > Soil > Grasslands ... | reverse complement strand
TCGGCGGCCAGCACGCGCACGCCTTCGTCGTACGCACGGTCCGCGTCCTTTACCTGATCGCTCAATCGCTGGATCCCGACCAACGTCGTCTTGAACTCACGGTTAAGCGTGGAACGGGCTGTTTCGATGTCCGTCAGCATCTCGAGGAACTCCCTGCGCTCGAGGATCATGTTCACCGTCAGGAGGACGGCCAGGGCGGCGGTGCACGACGACATGAAGAGGTCGATGTCGTGCCCCGTTACCGATGAATAGACATCGCCGGCGGATGCCAGGAGCAGTGTCATCCAGGGCAGGGCGAGCTGCCAGAGATCGAGGGGAGCTCGCTGAGCTGCCGCCTTCGGCGCGGAAGCAGGGTAGACGGCGGCCAGTCCGATCATCAGAAAGCCTGCAAACCATCCGGTGTCGAGGATGCTGCCCACGGCTCCAAACGCGCCCTGAGCGGTGAGGTAGGCGAATGCGCTGTCGGCAATGGAGTAGAGGGCAACGCCGGCGAGAAGGAATGCCATCCGTCCCGCCTGCTGCTGGCTCGCACGCCGGATGGCGAGGATGAGGATCGTGCCGATCAGGATGTCGCCCACCGGGTAGGCCAGGTCGAGAATCTTGGTTGGGCTGTTGGACGTCCATACCGACTTCAGCCCGAATGCCCACGCGGTCGACGTCAAAGCCAATGCGACGATCACGCCGTCGAACCAGACACGCCAGCGCGAGGAGGTGCCTCGCGCGGTACCCCAGAAGGCACGAATGCCGGCGAACGCAAATGGCACCGCCGAGAGGAATCCCGCGTCCGCCAGCGACGGGTAGGGCACCTGCATCCCAAGCCCGACTTCGTAGATCGACCAGACCACCTCGCCCGCCGACCAGAGTCCGGCTGAGATGCCCATCAGCGCCCACCCGAGGCGGTCCTTCCCGGCACCACGACTCGCGGCCCACGCGCACGCGGCCGAGGCGATTGCGGCAGCCACCGCTTCGCCGATGTCGTCCATCGCCGTCACGGCATGCTGCCCGAACGGGGCGGTGCGGATGTTCAGGGCGTAAAGCAGGGAGACCAGCGCGACTGCCGCCGCAGCCACGACGAAGGCTCTTCGCCGGTTGTCCATCGCCGTCCACGCGCTCATCTGGGGAAGCGAAGTTAAGCACGCCGTCTGGCAGATTCATCCCTCAAATCGGAAGAAAAGCTGAAGGTTGTCAGATCGCTTTGGTTGGTTCCATCGGCCTGGATGATTTGGCCCCTCTGCATGCTTGTGAAGGCGATATAGCGAATTTCATTGGGCTCGCAAAGGCGATCCGAGATTCCCGTCGTGGTAGACCGCGCGGCGATCGCCGACCTTGTCGATGTAGACGATGTGCTCGCGATCTACTTACGTAACCTCCCAGATGGAGTGGCTTCGCCGATGACCAGCAGGTCGATGGCGTCCGAGCGCCATAGCTCGAGCGCGTTAGCGCGTGACGTACGCATTGACATGATGTCCCTCCACCGCTGACGCAACCCTCTCCAATGAGCCAGCCGGCAGTTCCGGATAGGCAGGCAGGAAGACGAGTCGAGACATCACTTCCTGGGCGAAAACCGGTTCGAGGTCTGGCCGGTGCGCGGGTGCGCTGATCGATTTGACGCTGCTGGCCGCGCGGGCGGCGTCGAACCCTTCTGCTCGTGCCATCTCGATCGTTTCGTCCGGGCGCTCAGCCACGATCGGAAACAGCCAGTGGGTGTGGTCCAAGGCGAGCCCGCCGACATGGACTCCGGTCGGGAGCATCGCGGCCAATTCCTCGCCGGCGACCGCTCGCTTGAGCAATCGCGCGTGGTCGAAAGTGTTGAAGCGTCGAGCAAGGAACTTCATGAGGGGCGCGCTGGGTCGCTGTTCGAGGCGACGCACGAGATCATCCGTGGCGCCCGCGGGGAACGCTCGCGCGCTCGAGTTGACGAGTCGATCGAAATCGATCTCGAGTGCGAACGCCAATCGCGCCAGCAGCGCGTAGGGAGCCGGCTTCGTGAGGGCCACAAAGACCGCGGTCTGCACGATGCGCTTGAGGTGAGCGATGCGTTTTTGAACGGACCACCGCAGGTGGATCGACCGCATACGCCTGAGCAACTGGGGATTGCGAACGGTCAGCATCGCGCCGCCCAGGGCCGTCGCGGTTTTCAGGATGCCGAAGCTGAACATGGAGACGTCCGCGAGCGAGTCGCCCGCGCCGGCGGGACCCTGGAACGCCTGCGCGCAATCCTCGACCAGCAGGATTCCGTTCAGACGGCAGATCTCTGCCAGGGGGGCAAGGTCGACACGGCCGCCGAAGAGGTGCGCCACCACCAGCATCCGGGTGCGGTCCGTCATCGCACGAAGCACCAGCTCAGGGCGCGGCGCAAGGGTGGCCGGCTCGAGGTCGATCGGCACCGGGACCAGGCCGTGGTGCTGAGCGAGGCGTGGCATGTCGGGATGCGTCACGGCGGAGAACAGGACCTCGCTGCCGCGGGGCAACGCGAGCGCCTTCAGAAGCAGGTGAAACCCGCTGCGCACCGAGTAGCAGGCCAGCCCGTCCGCGGACCACATGCGTTCCACGTCAGCTGCCGTCCTCTCCTGGCCGGTGGCCGGTAGGGAGGCCAGCGCTCGGACCAGGTCGGCCGGCCGGATGTCGAGGCGGTGTCGAGCGTAGAGGCGTTTCATGGCGCCAGAGTCCGCCGGACCCGGTCTCGGAGTCAGTCTCGACGTCGTTTCAATATCGGTATCAGCCTGAAGCGTTGTCATCCCTGCACACCCGCGCAGGCCGCGACCAGCGCCTCGTTGAACTCACGCGGCCGCTTGATGCACACGAAGTGGTCGCCTGGAATCTCGTAAACCGTGGGGCGGCCCAGCACGCGCGCGAGCTCCCTCTGCGCCTCCACCGATACGACCATGTCGTCCTGGGTGACGATCACCGCCGACGGGCATGTGCTGTCGCTCAGCCATGACCCTGAGTTGAACTTCGCAGCCTCGGCGATCGCGTCGAGCAGCGCCATGGTGTCGTGGCGCCGCACCTCGCCCATCAGCCACCGGCCCTGGGGGCAATCCGCCGACTTCGGTGCGAGCATGGCCAGCATCGCGGCGCGGCGAATTCGCTCTGGGAAGCGCCGCGCCGCCTGTTCCACGAGCCGCACGAAGCCCTTCTCGGTCGGGACATCGAACCGGCTCGCCGTGGCGCACAGGACGATGCCGGCGGCCATCTCGGGATACCGGCGGACGAACAGCTGCGCGACCAGTCCCCCCAGCGAGTAGCCCACGACGATGACGCGTCCGAGCTGGAGAGTTCGTACGATCGCGGCCATGTCCTCGGCGCATTCCTCGCCGGTGAAGCGCCGGGTGGCCATACCTCGACCGTGCCCGCGCAGGTCCGGAGCGACGACGTTGAAGCGCCCCGCGAGGGCAGGCACCGCCAACGACCAGTTGAGGTCGGCCGTCGCCATCAGACCGTGGAGCAGCAGGACGGTCGGCGCCCCCGCGGGACCGGCTGCGATCCGAACGAACGCGGTGCCGCGTCCAGGAAGCTCAACCATCCGCCCCTCGGGCAGCTCGTCGGCAAATTGAAGGTCCTTGACGTCGAGCCGCTCCACCGCGAGCCGGGGGCGGCGCAGGGCTGAACTCTGTCGGGCGCGGGTCTTGTTGAACATCTCGCTCCTCCTCGAGCCCCTGGGTGGGGCCGCTGAGGCGGAGCGTTTGGGCAGACTTGTAGCGCTGAGGTCCGAACCAGGTCTTGACTAGGTCGGAGACTGATGCGAGACCAGTCTCAGGCCGGTGTGGCGGACTCCTCGAGCTCCCGCAGGCGGTCGACGACGCGTCTTACGCCATACGAACGCCGGTTGAAGTACGCGGCCCGGCTCAAGCCCACGCGCGCCGTCACGGCGTAGTGGCCTCCGATTCGCCGCACGTAATAGAGGTCGAGGATCTGCCCAGCCTGAGCGTCCTGTTGGAACTGCGATGCACGCAGATGCTCGATGGCCGCTTCGATGGTCTTGCGCAGCTCGCCGGGAGTCGAGGCCGCGATGCAGCGCATGCCGATCAGCGGGTTGTCGGCCAGGTCGCGCGTGCTGTGGAGCACCTTGAGCGCGTGCTCCACCCGTTCCACCGTGACGTCGGGAGCCTCGGACGTGGATTCTTGCGAAAGCGCCGGCCAGAGGACCGAAGCTGCCCGCACGGCATCGGCACCCGGGAACAGCCCGTAGCTGATCAAGCCGCCGACGATCGCGCAGGCGAAGACCGTCCCATACGTCATGTCGGGCGGCCACCAGGTCCCGGGGTCGAGACCGACGAAGAGCAGGTAAACGCCGCTCAGAATCGCTCCCAGCACAACAGCGAAAAGGTGCACGCTCAGCACGCGGTCGGCGCGGGGCCGTGTGAGCGCGAGAGCGATGTCGGCGAGGACGCCGGCGACGATCCCCACCAGGACCATCGAGTAGTGCCCGAGCTGGGTGGCGGCCAGGAAGGCGGTCGCCGTCAGCATCACAGTGAGGCTGCCGACCGGCAGGCGGCTCTGGCGCAAGATCCAGAGAACTACTCCCGTGATGGCCGCGGTCTGCATCATCAGGCCAAGAGCGCCGAGAATCTCTTCGCGGTGGTAAGCGAGGTCGAATGGGCTTCCGAAGGGTGGAAGAAGCACCGCGCCGCGCACGGCATATTGATCGATGTAGGGATGGTCGAACTGGGTGAAAAAGGTCACCGTCGCAAGCAGGAGAACGGCAGAAAAGACCGCGGTCGGGCCCGCCATGAGCTCGCCGCGTCCGGCTGATGCCCGCAGCGGACCGACGACGATCAGCCCGGCGCCTGCAATCTCCAGCAGGTTCGGCAACCTGAAGATCGCCGGCACGCCATAGTCCGGGCCGAAGGCGTCGGACCACCAGCCGTTGATCAGGATGCCGGCCAGGAAGATCGCGCAGCCCGCAACACTCAGGCCATACCTGTCTGGCACCACCGACGGCAGTCGTCCGTCGCGCTGCCATGCGCGGAAGCCGGCGACCGCCAGGTAAAGGGTGACCGCGAGCCAAGCGATCTGGACCGGCGCGGCGGCCCAGTTCGGTGCCGGCGGGTTGCGTGTGAGGTAGGACTCGTAGTAGCCCGCGCCGACGATGCCCGCGCTCAGAACGGCGAATCCCCAGTCGAGCGCGGTGCCCGCCAGCCACCATCGCCGCCAACTTGCCAGCCGACTGGGCCGATCCGTTGTCCGCTCGCTCTCGGGTGTCGCCTCCATCGTCGCCACGGCGCCCGTAGCATGCGCGCCGTGGCTGTCGTCGACAAGTACGACGCGCTGGTCGTCGGATCGGGCTTCGGAGGCTCGGTCGCGGCGCTGCGGCTCGCTGAGAAGGGCTACCGGGTCGCCGTCCTAGAGGCGGGCCGGAGGTACGGTCCCGAGGACTTCGCTCGCACGAACTGGGATCTTCGCCGCTCGCTGTGGATCCCGAAGCTGTTTTGCCACGGCATCCTGCGGTTGACGCTCCTGAGCGACGTGCTGGTCGGTTCCGGAGCGGGCGTGGGCGGTGGAAGCCTCGTCTATGCAAACACGCTGCCGATACCGCGGCGGGAGGTGTTCAAGCGGCCTGACTGGCCTGCCGGCCAGGACTGGGAGAGCGAGCTGGCGCCTCATTACGCGACCGCCCGCCGGATGCTGGGCGCGACGACCAACCCCAGGCTGACGCGCGCGGACGAGGTCTTGAAGGAGTGCGCCGACGACATCGGCAAGGGTGCGACCTTTCACCCAACCGAGGTGGCCGTCTTCTTCGGCGAGCCTGGGAAGGCGGTCCCCGACCCCTACTTCGGCGGCAAGGGCCCCGAGCGGTCCGGCTGTGTCTTCTGCGGCGGGTGCATGGTGGGATGCCGCCACAACGCCAAGAACACGCTGGACAAGAACTACCTGTACCTGGCCGAGAAGTTGGGGGTAGACATCTACCCGGAGACCCAGGTCGACCGCATCGCACCGGGGGCCCATCGCGGGTACGAGCTGTCGAGCTTTCGCAGCACGCGACTCTTCAGGCGCGGCCGCAGCACCTGGCGCGCGCCCATGGTCATAGTGGCGGCCGGAGTTCTCGGCACGATCGACCTCTTGCTGCGGGCAAGAGAGGAAAAGTGGTTGCCCGACCTGTCGCCGTCGCTAGGCCACCAGGTCCGCACCAACAGCGAGGCGATCGTCGGAGCGACCTCGTACAGCAAAGACGCGGACTTCACCGAGGGTGTTGCGATCACGTCGAGCATCTACCCGGACGATGTGACGCACATCCAGCCCGTTCGCTACCCGCGCGGGTCGGATTTCATCGGGCTGCTTGCCAAGCCGCTGACCGACGGTGGCCCAGGCATGCCGCGCCCATTGCGGTTCCTGGTCAACTCGGTCGTCCGGCCGGGCGATTTCCTCAGGTCGCTCATGCCGCGAGGTTGGGCGCAGCGGACCATCCTGCTGCTCGTCATGCAGGTCACCGACAACGACCTGCGTCTGGTCCGGCGCCGGCAATGGTTCTGGCCTTTTCGCTCGCGCCTTGCTTCGGCGCCTTCGACCAGCGGCGACAAGCGCAATCCGTCGTACATACCGATCGCCAACGACATGGCGCGTCGGGTGGCGAAGAAGATCGGCGGATGGCCGTCGAGCTCTGTCAACGAGGTCCTTTTCGACATCCCCTCGACCGCGCACATCCTTGGCGGTGCGGTCATCGGAAGCGCTGTCGCGACCGCGGTATGCGATGACCGGAACCGGGTGTTCGGCTATCCCGGCCTGTACGTGGTCGATGGGTCCGCGATTCCGGTCAACCTGGGGGTCAACCCCTCGCTGACCATCACGGCGGTCGCCGAGCGCGCGATGAGCTTGATTCCGGCAAAGGATGCGCAGGAGGCTCCACGGGCAACGGCCCTCACCTAAAAGAGACCAGTGAGCCATCGCCGTAGCGGCTTGCGTCCGGTCGGCTCGTGGTAGAGGGGGAGAAGAGCGGTGACCGCGTCCTGGCCGAGGCGATGCACGTCATCGACCGTCTTGCCGGTCGTCGGGATGGCGTCACCGATGCGCACGAAGAGGCGCTTGCCGACCCAGATCTCTTTCATCCCGGCCAGCGCGACCGGCACCACGGGAACGCCGGCGGCGACGGCGAAGTGCGCGAATCCCTTCTTGAACGGAAGCAGCTGTCCCTCACCCGGTCCGAAATCGCCTTCCGGGAATACGGCGACGACTCCGCCCTTCTCGAGGCAGCGTTGGACATGACGGAACAGAAGCGTGTTGCCTCGCTGCCTCCGGTCCACCGGCACGATGCCGCCGGCCGCGCGCACCAACGCCCACAGCGGCCGGTTTTTCATCATCGACGTCGGGTCGGCGAGGTAGTGGATGCGTGGTTCTGGCGGGAATAACAGCAGCAGGCTGATCGCGTCCATCCAGCCCAGGTGATTGCCGATCAGCACGTAAGCGCTGTTGGGGATCCTCGCCTGGCCCCGCACGTCGAAGCGGAACAGCAGGCGAAACAGAGCTCGCGCGATCACGCGCACGGAACGAAAGACCGGGCTGGCCTCGCGACCGACCGGAAGCATGTCGGCGCCAGGGATTGCGCTGCCCTCGACCTGTGCGGAGGGCTGGAATCGCAGCGCCTCCCAGGACCCGTCCAGGCTCAACTCGTCGGTTGCGCTGAGCCCGGCGCCGTGCAGGACTCCCCAGCCGTGATTCCGGCTGAGGTCGGTCGCCACGCCGCTGCCGGCGGTCGGGTAGGTCACCCACAGCACGCCCCCCGGCTTTAGAGCCCCGTAGCCGGCGGCAAAGCCTTGCTCCAACTCCGCCCGGCCGCCAACGAAGAGCTGCACCACGTCGGCGGCCCCGGCTCCGTTGCCAGAGCCGGCGGACGCACCCTCAGGCAGCGGTTGGAGACGCTCCAGATAACCCACAGGCGGGTTGAAGACCAGGCATCGATCGCCTGGCCCGATCTTCAGCTTTCGCGACAGCTCCGACGGCCGCACCCGCACATTCTGCTAGGGCGGAGGGGGTGCGGCTAGTTGTCTTCGGGCACGTCCAGGCTGTCGAAGGTTTCCTTGTTTATGAACTTGAAGAGCTGGAGGGGCTTGCCACCCTCATGGACTACGGCGATCGCCGCGTACCGCTCCTGACGCTTCCCACCGCTGGTCGTGCGGACGCTGCGCCGCTTCTTGAGCTGGCTGTCGGCGATCTCGACCTTCTTCTTCGTCTTGAGGTTGAAAAACTCCAATTGCGCCTCCTCGTGAATTGAACTTGACGCCCCAGAATACAGATTCGCGCAATCCCCGTGCATTGCGCTACTTTGGGTAGGTGATCCCGAAAGCTGAGTTCGGGCGCACCGGACACAAGAGCACTCGGGTCATTTTTGGCGCCGCGTCACTGGGTCACGTGTCTCAGAAGGTCGCGGACCAGACCCTCGAGGTGCTCTTGCGCTACGGCGTCAATCACATCGACACCGCGTCCGGCTACGGCGACTCCGAGCTGCGCATCGCGCCATGGTTGAGGCGAGAGCCCAATCACTTCTTCCTCGCGACCAAAGGCGACAGGCGCGACGAGAAAGGCGCCCGAGAGGAGATTCAACGTTCGCTTGACCGGCTCGAAGTCGACCACGTCGACCTCTGGCAGATCCACGCGCTGGCGGATCCCATCGAGTGGGACCAGGCTCTCAGCCCGGGCGGCGCGCTGGACGCGGCGCTGTTGGCGCGCGAGGAGGGCCTGGTCAAGTGGATCGGCGTGACCGGTCACGGTGCCCAGATCGCCGCGACGCATCGCAGGAGTCTCGATCGCTTCGACTTCGATTCGGTGCTGCTCCCCTACAACTACGTCACGATGCAAAACGCCTACTACCGCGAAAACTTCGACGCGCTCGTCGCGACATGCCAGGAACGGAACGTCGCGGTGCAAACCATCAAGTCGATCGCCCACCGGCCGTGGATGGAGCGGGACCACAACCGCACCACCTGGTACCAGCCCCTCGAATCCCCGGACGACATCGACCTGGCGGTCTGGTGGGCCATGGGCCGGCAAGGCATCTTCCTGAACAGCGTCGGAGACGTCGACCTGCTGCCGCTCGTGCTCGATGCTGCGAAGCGGTTCGAAAAGCCACCTGACAACAGCGCGATGCAAGCACTTCTCGAGAGGTCACATACCGAACCGCTTTTCGTCTAGGCGCGCCGCGCTCGACGAGGGCGGCTTCTACTCAGCAGCCGATAGACGCCGTCACGGGCAAGGTCAGCTTCACGGCGGCGTAGCTGACGGACGACGCGTAGTTGTCAGGACGCAGGTAGGGCGCGTCGTTCTGGGTCACCTGAATACGCAGCGTGTGCCCGGCCGTAAAGGACCACCCGCTTCCATGCAGTGCGTAGGCGATGGTTGCGGGGCCTGGGGTGCCGGTCCACCGATAAGCTCCGCGTGTGACCAACGTCGCGGTGCCGTCCGGTGCGACGTCCCACAGCCTTGAATTCACCTCGGCGTCGGTGCCGACGATGGTGGTCGCCAACCGGAGGCTGGGTTCGCCCAGCATGGTGAAGCCGGAGCAGACCGGGAACGTCCACGACGTCGAGGCTCCACCATCTGGCGGATTCACGGCCAACTGCACGCATCCTCCATTGCTGCCGTGAGCGGCCGCGAAGGCGATCGGATCGGTAGCGACTCCGCCCGCCGCGTCGGTCGGTGCGGAGGCCGTCACATGTCGCGTCCCTGTTGACTCGAACCTAACCCGACCAGGTGAGGGCGCGCCGATCGTGTTGCCGGTGTACACATCGCCGGCCGAGCTATCGCACGTGACGACCTGCTCCTGGTAGATCGCCGCGGGATCGCTGCCACCGGAATGTTTCACGTGCCGGTCGAGGAACGCCGTCGCCGCCTGGTTGATCACCCGCCATTCCGAGGATTTGGCGTTGTTGGCGAGTGGATGGCCGAGGTCGGACGCGTACATGAAAGCGGGCCATGCAGGGTCGGCGGCGCGCAGCTTTTCCACCATGGAAGCAGCCTGGGATTCGGGGAACAACGAGTCGGTCCAACCCTGCACGTCAAAGACCGGCGTCTCCTTCTTGGTCGCGATGTCGGAGGCGATCAGCCCGTCCTGGTAGTAGGCGGACCGAAACTGAGTGATCTGGGCAAGGATGCCCGGCGCGTACGTCGACTGGGCCGGCGTCTCGCCGGCACTGATCTCCGCATACCAGGTGGTCAGGTCTGCGGTCGGGTCCACGCCGGGCGGTGCATACCGAGCGGTGGTCTGACCGTCGGTGAAGAAGAAATCGACGTATGACTTTTTCTCGATGCCAAATGGATTTTTGCGGTCGCCGTTGGAAACGAGCAGCCCGTCCGACGATCGACCGTTGGGCTGCAGGGCATCGGCGAGATCGCTCCACCCGTACTTCGGTACCGCGGCAGCGATGCCCAACGGCGTGCCGGCGGGCGACGTCCAGGGCGATAGCGAGCCGTCGGTGTTCATGACTCGGTCCGCCATCATCGCGAGCAACCAAGCCTGGCCTCCACCGTAGGAGAGCCCGGTCACGCCGACTCCCGGCATCGCGGTTCCGGCGTCGACGAGCAACCCGGCGAGGTACTGCGTGTCATGGACCTCATAACGAAGATCGGAGAGATGCGTCCAGCCTCGCGCGCACGCCAGGCTGGCCGCATTCGGCGAGTCAGGTCCGCAAGAGCCGTGGAATCCTCGCGCCGTGTACGTGAGCACCGCATAGCCGCGATTCGCGAACCAGACATTGTTGTAGTTACACGCGTCCCACGATGAGGTCGTGCAGAAATCGCTGCTCTCCCAGTAGCCCTTGGAGGCGCCCCACCCGTGCATCATCACGATCAGCGGATAACCGCCCGCTGGCGTCGTGCCGGCGGGCATCGTGAGGTCGGTGTCGAGAGGCACGCCGTCAAAGCTCGGAACGAAACCGCTGCAGAACCTGTACGAGGACGAGTCGGTGGTGTCCACTCTTCCCTGGCAGGAATCGAGCAGCGGCATCTGCGCCGCGTGCGCCGGCGCTGAACCCAGCGCGGCGAGGACCAAGGCGGCGAGCACCGATAGGACCCGCACGCGCGCGGCAGCGCCCATCAAAGCAAAGACGCCCAGCCCGGCTTGAGTACCCGTACCCTGAAGTCGCGCATGGGAGAGGCCGCTGGCCCGCCGGACGCGAGCCCGGAGAATGCCTTTGCGGCGGGTCTCTTCGAGGATCTGCCTCGAAAGTACGACCGCCTGGCGGAGGTTCTTTCGCTGGGCCAGAACGCCCATTGGCGCCGCGAGCTGGTGCATCACATCGCGCGCTTCAGGCCGCGTCGCATCCTTGACGTCGCCACGGGGACCGCGGGTGTGGCCATCGCGCTCGCGGCGGCGACGGAGGCGGACATCGTCGGGGTTGACATCAGCGAGCCGATGCTGGAGATCGGCCGCAAACACGTTTCCGACGCGGGTCTCGACCGCCGTATCAGGCTCGAACACGCGCGCGCCGAACAGCTTCCCTTTCCAGCCGAATCGTTCGATGCCGTCGTCTTCACCTATCTGCTGCGCTACGTCGCCGACCCCGCGGCAACCCTCGCCGAGCTCACCCGGGTGCTCCGTCCCTCCGGGGGCCTGGCGAGCCTCGACTTTTTCGTACCGTCTAACCCACTGTGGCGCGCCAGCTGGCGCGTTTACACCCGCTTCGTGATGCCTGCGTCGGGTTACGCGCTTGGTGGCCGAGCCTGGTGGAGGGCCGGCCGGTTTCTTGGCCCCAACATCGAGGACTTCTACAGGCGCTGGCCGGTGTACCGAATCTTCGAGGCCTGGCGCGAGGTAGGCATGGTCGACGTCGAGGACCACGTCATGAGCCTTGGGGGCGGCCTGGTGATGTGGGGACGCAAGCACCATGCCTGAAGCTGAGGCGCCAGTGCTTGCTCCGGCTTATTACGCGACATCAGCGCGTGGATGGCGGCGCGACGTTTGGGCGCTGCTGCATCCGCCTTACACGGCGTGGCACCTTTCCTACGTCTTGATCGGCGCCGGCCTTGCGCCGGTGCTGAAGCTGCAGAACCTGATCGCGACCCTTCTTGCGTTCTTTGTGGCCGTCGGCATATCGGCGCACGCGCTCGATGAGCTGCGCGGCCGTCCTCTCCAAACCACGATCCCGTCCTGGGTGTTGTGGTCATCAGCGGTCGCCGGCCTGGCGCTGGCGGTGGGCCTCGGACTCGTCGGCGTCGCAGTGCTCGGCCCCGGGCTGCTGCCATTCATCGCGGCCGGCGTCCTTTTTGTCTTCGCTTACAACCTCGAGCTGCTGGGCGGCAGGCTCCACGGCGACTTCTGGTTTGCCATATCTTGGGGCGCCTTTCCAGTGCTCACCGCATTTTTCGCGCAGACGGGACGCCTTTCGGTCGGCGCTGTCGTAGCGGCGGCCGCCGCTTACGCGCTCTCGTTCGGCCAGCGCGCCCTGAGCACGCCGGCTCGCCTGGTCCGGCGGCGCGCGCAGTCGGTCATCGGAACCATGACCTTCGCTGACGGCACGCACGCCAAGGTTGACGAGGCCACCTTGCTGCGCCCTCTCGAGGTGGCCTTGCGCGCGTTTTCCTGGGGGGTCGGCTTGCTCGGGCTTGGCCTGGTCGCCGCGAAGTTGTTCTAGACGGGGAACACCCCGTGCTTGCGGTCGACGCGCGGTGACGTGCGCGTCGCGTAAGCACGAAACCTCGCGATCAGCTTGTCGCGCAGCTCGTCGGGTTCGACGATGTCGTCGACGATGAGATTTCCGGCTAGCTTGTAAAGGTCGACGTCCTGCTGGTACTCGTCCTCAAGCTCTTTGCGTCTCGCGGCGCGCTGCTCTTCGGGCAGCTCCGCCAGCTTGTTGTAGAAGACGGCGTTGATCGCCGGCTCGGGGCCCATGACCGCGATTTGGGCGGACGGCAGCGCGATCACGGCGTCTGAATCGAATGCTGGACCTGCCATTGCGTATAGACCCGCGCCGTACGCCTTGCGCACGATGACGGAGATCTTGGGCACCGTCGCTTCCGAAACGGCGCTGATCATCTTTGCCCCATGGCGGATGATTCCGCGTCGCTCGACGTCGGTGCCGATCATGAAGCCCGGAACGTCGGCGAGGAAAAGCAGCGGAATCTCGAACGCGTCGCAGAGCCATATGAACCTGGCCGCCTTGTCAGCGGAGTCGTTGAACAGCACCCCGCCCTTCTGCATCGGCTGGTTCGCGACGATCGCCACCGCGTGCCCGTCGAGGCGGGCAAAGCCGGTCAGCAGCTCTTTGGCGAACAGCTTCTTGATCTCGAGCCAGCTGTCCTCGTCGACGATGCCGTCGATCACCTTGCGCATGTCGTAGCCGCGGTTTGGCTCTTCTGGAATCAGCTCGGCGAGTGGCTTGGATCCGTGGCGCGGAGGCTTCGCCGCGCACGAGGCGGGCTTCTCGCCAGAGTGCTGGGGCATGTACCCGAAGTAGGCCTTGGCGAACTCGATCGCCTCTTTGTCGTCGGCCACGAGAGCGTCGCCCAACCCACTCTCGGTCGCGTGCATGCGTGCCCCGCCGAGCTCCTCGAGCGTGACCTTCTCGCCCACCACCACCTCGACCATGCGTGGCGAGCCGAGATACATCGATGCGTTGCCCTCGACCATCACGACCACGTCACAGAAGGCGGGTATGTAAGCGCCGCCGGCGGCAGAGGGACCGAACAACATGCAGATTTGCGGCACGACGCCGGAGAGCCGGACTTCGTTGAAGAAGATGCGTCCCGCATGTCGCCGGCCCGGAAACATCTCGATCTGGTCTGTGATTCGCGCGCCCGCGGAATCGACGAGGTAGAAAAGCGGGACGCGAATGCGCGCGGCGGTCTCCTGGATGCGCAGGATCTTCTCGACTGTCCGCGCGCCCCAGCTGCCGGCCTTGACCGTCGGGTCGTTGGCCATCACCGCGACCTGACGGTCCTCGATCATGCCAAGCCCGGTGACGACGCCGTCGGCCGGCAGCTCGTCCGCGAGCACGTTGGCAAACAGGCCATCCTCGACGAACGAGCCTGCGTCGAGCAGCAGGTCGAGCCGCTCGCGCGCGGTCAGCTTCTTTTGCTCGCGCAGCTTGGGCAGATACCGCGTGCCCCCCTTGACCGCCTTCTCGCGAAGCTCGCGATGCCGGGAGGTCACTGAGTCACTGCCCCTTGAATTCGGGCTCGCGCTTTTCGAAAAAGGCCTTGATGCCTTCGCGGGAATCCTCGGTCTGAGCAACCAGCAGAAACTGGCCGTGCAGGTAATGGAGCGCCGCCCGAAAGTCCATGTCCTGGTGGCGGTAGAAGGAATCGCGACCCAGCCGCATCGCGACCGGTGACTTCTTTGCCAGCTGGTCCGCGATCTCCTTTACGGTCGAATCGAGAAGCTCGTGAGTCACGACGCGGTTGATGATGCCGAGCGACTGCAACTGCATCGCGGTCCAGCGATCGCCCAACATCTCCATCTCGAGCAGCACCTTGCGCGGAATGTTTCGCGACAGGATGGCCTGGATCATCATCGGCCAGATCCCGACGTTGATCTCGGGCGTGCCGAAGGTCGAGCTGTCGACGGCGACCAGGAGGTCGCAGGAGCACGCGAGGCCAAGCCCTCCCGCGAGGGCGTGGCCGTTGATCCGGCCGAGGATGGGCTTGCCCAGCTCCGACATCAGGACGAAAAGCTCGACGAACAGGTCGCGGCTGCGGTATTTGTCGAGGCCTGAGGTCTCACCGTCGAAGCTCGTCAGGTCGGCCCCGGCGCAGAAGACGCGGCCCGCTCCGGTGAGCACCACGACGCGTACCTCACGCTCCGCCTGGCACCAGCGAAACGCGGAGGCGAGGTCGCGCAGCATGGTCGCCGAGAGGGGGTTGCGCTGATCGGGGCGGTTGAGGGTGACGGTGGCGACGTGACCGGCGGCGGAGAGCAGAACCTGCTCTAGGGATGGCTTCTCCGTCACGTCGCTAATCCTAGGCACACGCCCCTCACCCTGAGGGGAGGGGGCGCTAGCCCAGGACCCCGATCGCGATCGCGACGCCGACAAGGATCAGCACTCCGCCGCCGATCTCCTCGCTCCACGCCTCGACGCGCTTGCCGAGGCGGTGTCCCAGCTCCAGGCCGAGGAGCGACATGAGGATGCTTACGACCCCGAAGGTGAGCCCGGCCAAAACGATGTCGACGTGGTAGACGGCGAGCGCGAAGCCCACCGCCAGGTTGTCGATGCTCAGCGCAAGCGCCGTGATGATCAGGCTCTGCATGCGGACGCTGCGGGGCATCCGCACCTTCTGTTCGTTCGCGGTCATTCGGGCCTGGATGACGGTGTATGCGCCGGTCAGGATCAGGATGGCGCCGCCGACGTACTTGCCGTAGTGGCCGAAGAAGCCGGCCACCGCCTCGCCCAGAAGCAGACCCAGGACAGGCATCAGCGCCTCGAAGAATCCGAAGGCGATGCCCACCCGGATCCGCGTCCGGACGTTGATCCCGCTGAGGCCGATTCCCATCGCCCCGGCGAAGTTGCTCAGGCCCACCGAGACGCTCACCAGCAGCAGGCTGAGCAGGGCGTGCACGGCGGATAACTATATGGAGGCTACGAAATGCTGCTTGGCAAGCCTCTGTTAGGCGATATAGCCGCACTCCTTAACAAAAATACTTTGCCTGTCGCATTAGGGCCCCGCAGAATTGCACCGAACCTGCAACCGCTCCTGTCACCCAAAGTTAGGCCCACAATCGCTTAAAGCTCACAATCCGCCCGCCCCAGAAAGCAATGAAGGTCAAGTCACGCGATACAGTCGCGGCTTCGGCAGCGACCAACCACAACTCTTCCCTCGATCTGGACAAGCCAATCTTCACGCTCAGCGTGGCGTCCGAGATCCTCGAGGTGCATCCCCGCACCCTGATGATGTACGAGCACTTGAGCATGATTCAGCCCAAGCGCACCGTTACCAATCGAAGGCGCTACTCGCGCCGAGACGTGATGAAGCTCCAGGCGATCCAGACCCTGACCCGAGAGCATCGCGTCAATCTCGCTGGCGTTCGCTACATCCTCGCTCTGCTCAAACGGCTGCAGAACGCGGGAGTAGACCCCCCGGAAGACCTGAAGAACCTGGACGTGTCGCAGCTCGACGTCTGAACAACCACCCGGTTTAAGGGAAAGGCAACAAAGAGGCAAATGTCAAAGAAAAGACGGCGCTTAGAAATCAAGGTCGATCCGATTCCGGCGATGTACATGGAAGAGACGGCTTCCTGTCCCGTCTGCGGCCGCGACGCGCAGGCGATCGGGCGGCGGCACGTCCAGATCGTGTTTCGCTGCGACGGCTGCAAGGTCGTCTTCAAGCGAAACCGCCACTGGCCCTACATCTACTAGGTCTTCGCGCTCGGCGGTTCTTGTTGGCCCGGCTTGGTCTGCCGCGCGCGACGGAAGGCGTCGCTGATCAGCCCGATCCATCCGGTCCATCCAAGCCGGCGCGCACCGAGGAGCTCCCACGCTCGGCCCAGGCCGATCGCATATGCGCCCAGCAGGAGCTCGAGGAGCGCGGTCATAGCCCCGCCATTGGACGATCCCAACCAAAGCTGGATGCCGACCGAAATTTCGAAACCGTAGATTCCAAAGCTGATCAAGAAGAGGAAAAGGCCGCGCCGCACGGTGTGATCCGCTCGCCACTGGGGGAGGAGCAACAGGACCCCGAGGGTTTGCAGAATCGCCGGGATCGCGACTACTGCTACCACTGGTCCAATCGGGATCTTCGGGATCAGGCTCGCGAATGAGATGAAGAAGACGTTGGTCAGCGCGGTGAAAGAGCTCAGAGCCTGGGCCTGGCGGCCCGATTCGGCTTTCGCTCCGAAGACACGCTCGGGCGCGATCGAGATCGAAACGAAGAGCAGCCCGATGAGGGCCGCGCTTGCGGCCACACTCGCGGTGAAGAAGGGCTGGTAATCCGCCGGAACCACTTCCGGGCAAGTTTGAGCCATCGACACTCGTACGCTGGATGGCGATGAGGCGATACGGCCGGACCGCGATGTATGGCGTTTTGCTCGGATTGGCGACCGCTGCAGTGGCCGAGGCGGTCAGGCCGCGGGGAGGTACCACCCTCCTCCTGGACTGGGAAGAGGTGCGCCGGACCGCCGCGTCACGACTTGACAAACCGACCCTCGATCGGGCCCCTCTGGCGGCAGCCGCAAATGGCTATCGATTGCTGGCCGGCAAGCTCGAGAAGCCGCTCCTGAACTTCGTCGGCCCGCTGCCGAAGGGAAACATGATGCCGGCGTTCCAGGCACTAGACCGAGAGGGCTGGCTCGACCTCAACCTTGGCATCCTGCGACGGGTCGTCGACCCGGTGCTGGAGACCGGACGGATGCCGAACTCGCTGATCGTGGAGGTCGGCCGCGCCGGGGTCAATCGCTATGTCGCCTACATGCTCGCCTTTCTCGCCCGCCGGGTCCTCGGCCAATACGACCCGCAGCTTCTCGGCGCCGAACCCATCGGCGGTGAGGGCCTTTACCTGGTGGAGACGAACGTCGCGGAGTGGCAGCTTCGCGCGAACCTGCCGGACGACGACCTGCGCCGCTGGCTGATCCTCCACGAGATGACCCACGCCTGGCAGTTCGCGGCGCATCCCTGGCTGCGCCCGTACATGGAGGAGTCGATGAAGCGGCTCATCGAGTCCGTCACCAACAAAGGACCGGCGGTGACGCGCTTCGCGGCGTTCGCCGGCGTGCTCCCCGCGCAGTGGAAGGTCATGCGGCAGGTGCAGGGGACGATGTCTGTTGTCGAGGGTTACAGCAATCTGGTCATGAACCGGCTTGGCAGCAAGCTGCTTCCTGGATTCGACCAGCTCGAGAAGGCCTACCGCGAGCGCAGCTCGGGCAAGAGCGCGCTCGAGGTGCTGATCTGGAAGCTCACCGGTCTGGATCTGAAGCTACAGCAGTACCAGCGCGGGGAGGCGTTCTGCCAGGCCGTGTTCGAGAAGCACGGCCTTGCGGTGCTCAACCGGGTTTGGGACGGGCCCGACTCGATGCCGACGCTCAGTGAGTTGGGCAACCCGGACGCGTGGTACCGGCGAACAACCGGCACGCGCCCCCCTCGCTCGCGCTCAGTCTCTTAATTCTTCCTGCGCCGTCTCTTCGCTGATTGGCATCACGGCCACTGGTAGGTCGCTGATGTCGAAGTAGCGGACGGCCTTGCTCATGCGTTTGGCGATTCCCACCTGGACCTTGACCCCAAGCGAAAGCCGCCCAAAGACCCACACCTCGTCGCTGCGGGCCAGCAGGTTGTTCATCGCCTCGCGGACCACCTCCTTGGAGACGGTGTGCATCAAGTAGTAGTCGAAGAGCATGAACGGGCTGACCGGCACCAACCCCGAGTCGAGGACGAACTTCTGGATGTGCGCCCGCCAGTAGAAGCTCTTGTTCGACATCGCGACATAGACGATGCGCTTGGGATGGCGCAGGGTTTCCTCCGCCTGGTCGCGGGCGCTCGGCTTGGTGGTGGGCTGGAAAATACGCTCGAGGATGTCCTCGGCTGCCTTGCCGGTTATCGCCATCTAACCCCTAGACGAAATGTGAATTAAGTGGCGGGTATCGTATCAGTCGTGCCCGCGGGCTCCCTTTTCGACCTCTCTGGGCGCGTCGCGCTTGTCACGGGAGCCAGCCGGGGTATCGGCAGCGCGATCGCCGAGATCCTCGGCGAGCATGGCGCCCAGGTCGTGCTGTCCAGCCGCAAGCAAGCGGACCTGGACGCCGAGGCCGAGCGGATCAACGCCAAGTACGGGGAGAGGGCGACGCCCCTGGCAGCCCACGCTGGGAAGCCGGAGGATCTGGAGCGCCTTGTCCAGGCCGTGATCGAGCGGTTCTCCAGGATCGACATCCTGGTCAACAACGCGGCCACCAACCCCTACTTCGGCCCGGTCGTCGGCGCTGAGCTCGCGGCCTGGGACAAGACCTTCGAGGTCAACCTGCGAGGGGTCTTCGTCCTCACCAAGCTCGTCTACGGAGCTTCCATGGAGACACATGGCGGCTCGATCGTCAACGTCGCCAGCATCGGCGGGCTCCGACCGGGGATTGGACTTGGAATCTACAACGTGACCAAGGCGGGCGTGATCATGCTCACCCGCCAGCTGGCCCGCGAGCTGGGTGGGAAGGTGCGCGTCAACGCGGTCGCGCCGGGCGTGATCAAGACCCGATTTGCTGAGGCGCTCTGGGGCAACCCGGAGATCCTCGACCGGGTTCTATCCCAGAACCCGATGGGCCGTATCGGGGTGCCCGAGGAGGTGGCCGCCGCCGTGCTCTTCCTCGCCTCAGACGCCGCTAGCTACGTGAACGGTGAGGTGCTTGTCGTCGACGGGGGCGGCGGCGGGGAGATTTAGCGTCGGCCGAGCCCTCGGCCGCCAAACCGTCGACCTCGACCTCCCCCTCGCCGTTGGCCGACGCCAGCTGCCGGCTGTGGATGAAATCCTCGAGCTCCTTCTCGTACTGGTAGGCGTGCCGGTCAGGCTCGTACCGCAGCACGCGTCGCTGCTGGATGAAGTCTTCGAACGCCGCGCGGGTGTCACGGGCGGCGCGGAAACCCAGCTCGCGGGCTGCCTTGGCAGTGGAAAGAGTCCGGCCCCAACGCAGCAGGTCGAGCAGCTGCGGCGACAGGAAAGCGATGCCCGCCTGGCGGATCGCGAACGCGGCGGCGCCGAGTCCGAAGGGAGGGAGCAGCGGAGCGTGCAGCTTGCCGGCCGCATCCAGGAGTGTCGACAGCGGCTCGTTCCCGGCCGGCGCGATGTTGTACGCACCGCCCGGTCCTCGCTTGGTCGCGAGCACCATCGCTTCGATGCAGTCGTCGCGGTGGATGAGCTGGATCGGTGGGTCGTAGCCGATCACAGTCGGCACCACCTCCAGGTCCAGGTAGCGAGCCAGCGGTTGTGGCTCGTCGGGGTTGAGGCTGTTGCCGAAGCGCAGGGCAAGGATGGTGATGTTGGGGTTCCGCACCGCGAAATCGCTGGCGTACGACTCGACCTCGACGATGTCCCGCACGAACTGGTGACGCGAGTTGACGTCAAGGCGATAGTCCTCCCGCAGCCCCGTCGGCAGGTCGAAGCGAGAGCCATAGACGTGGCCGGAAGACTTGAGGATGAAACGCCGCACGGGGCTGCCTTCCGCCGCACAACCGGCGAGGAGGTTGAGCGTACCGATGACGTTCATCTCGTGTGCGCGCGCGGGGTCCATGTCGAAGGAGTCGATGCGCGTGAGCGTGTGCACGACGGTGTCGATGCCGACCGCGCGCACCAGCTTGCCGATCAGTGAGTGGCGGATGTCGAGCTTGAGGTAGTCGGCGCGACCGAGGTCGTAGCGCGGCTCGCGGATGTCGATGCCGATCACCTCGGCGACGTCTGGATCGTCGACCAGCCGCTGCACGACCAGCGCGCCCCACCAGCGCGCCACGCCGGTGACGAGGATGCGCCTCTTCCTGGGCATGCCCTCCCATAATGCCCGATAGTCCGGACTATCCGGGGTGCTCCGAGGCGACATTCACCGTTAGTCCGGACTAACCGGGGCTCAGTAAGTCCTTTTGATTACGTCGCGCTCCATCAGTGCGACCGCGCGGGACGTGGTCTCGAGCAGCGGTGATTTCGCCTGCCGGAGCGCGAACTCGAGCTGGCGCAGCAGCGAGTACAGGGCCTTCATCGCCTTGATCGCGTCGCCGATGTCGACGTTGGCTGCAAGAGGGATTCGATCGAGGGGATCGCCCGACGCCCACCGGTACGCGAAATCGATGTAGTCGTGCGACGGCTGGCGCAGGTTGGGTTCGTCGAGGTCACGCTCCATGTCCGCGAACCTGAAGTAGAGCGATCGGATCAGCCGCGCGGTCTGGGCAATTGCGGGAGTGGGATAGCGCCGCGGGCCGTGCGCCTGCCGATCGCCCCGCCGCTCGCGGTCCTCGGCGGCGAGCATGATCACCACCGCGCAAAGCTCTTCGGCGGTGAGACCTTCGAACCAACCCAGCCACACCGCCTCGGTGACGAGGATCGTGTTCTCGCCGTACACGCGAGCTGCGAAAAGACCCTTGTCGGTCGGCTTGTTCTTGGCCAGGAACCCGGTCTCGTCGAGGATCCTCGACAGGCGGCGCAGCTTGCGCGGGTACTCATCCATCTGGCCCGTGACCTCGCGCTGGCTTCGCTCCAGCTCTTGCTGAAGAGCGCGGATCTCCCCGTACTTGCGCAGTAGCTCACCGAACTGTGGCGACCGGACCACCTTGAGCTTGCGCTGCCGCTCGAGCAGGCCTTTGGCCTCGACCTCGAGGCGGTGGGCGATTCGGGCGGTCGAGGTCATCGCCCGACCTGGCCGGCCCCGCCGGCCGCCACGCTGCGCACCCCCTTCGCGACGCAGGCGCCTGAGCTCGATGCGGATCGCACGGCGGCGGTCCTCGAGCTTGTAGTACTGGCGCACATCCTCGATCGAGACCTGCGGGTCGTCCCACATGCGCGTGACGTCGGCCAGCTGCTCCCGCACGTTTTTCAGGCGCTCGCCCGTCTCCCCTTCGGCCAGCCGTTTCTGAAACTGGCCGAAGGACCGCTGCATCAGCGCCTCCGCCTCCTCGGGCGTGTAGACGCGAAGCAGGTTCAGCGCCATGTTGTAGCTGGGGAGGAACTTCGACTCGACGACCAGCGTCGGCCCCATCGCCACCTCGTAAATCGTCCCGACCTCGACGTCCGCCTCCTTGAGGATCGCGCCGTGGCCGATCACGTCGATGCCGCGCCGCCCGGCCCGTCCCATGAGCTGCGTCAGCTCACCGGTGGTCAGGGCAGAGAAGTTGACGCCGTCGAATTTGGTGAACGAGGAGACGACCACGCCGCGCGCCGGCATGTTGATACCCAGGGAAAGGGTCTCCGTTGCGAAGACGACCTTGATCAGCCCGCGCTGGAACAGCTCTTCGACCATCTCCTTGTGGTACGGGAGGAGACCCGCGTGATGCTCTGCCATGCCACGCCGCAGCAGCCGCGAGTCGACCATGCGCCGAAACAGCGCCTCTTCGTCATGGTCCTTCAGTCCTTGCAGCCGCTCCGCGGCGACCCGATCGATCGCCTCCTTCTCCGCGGACGTTGTCAGGTCGAGCTCGTGGTACGCGCAGCGCTGCAGCGCCTCGCGGCAGCCCCGCCGCGAAAAGATGAAGTAGATCGCGGGCAGCATGTCGAATCGGCGCAGCTCTTCGACCACATGCAAGAGGTCGTTGGAGGGCAGCCTCTTGTACCCGCCGATCCGATAGGACGCCTCTTCCTCCTGGGCCGCCTTGCTCCAGGTCCGCTGGTCGATGCCGCCGTCTTCCTTGAAGAGCGGGGAGAAGCGGTTGTTGATCGCAAGCCACATCTTCAGCTCGACCGGGCGGACGTCGTGGAACACGGTCTCCATGCCGCCGCGGTTCTCCGCCATCCAGTCCGCGATCTCCCGGTAGTTGCCGATTGTCGCCGACAGGCCGACGAGCTTGATCGTCTGCGGGGCCTGGATGACGATCTCCTCCCACACCGAACCGCGAGGGAAGTCGTCGATGTAGTGAACCTCGTCGAGCACGACGTAGCGGACGAGATCGAGGCGAGCCGGATCCTCGTAGATGAGGTTGCGGAGGATCTCCGTCGTCATCACCACGACAGGCGCCCCGTCGTTGATCGTGTTCTCACCGGTGACCAGGCCGACCACTCCCTCGCCGTAGGCGCGCACGAAGTCGTGGTACTTCTGGTTGCTCAGCGCTTTGAGCGGCGTCGTGTACAGGACTTTGGCCTTGTCCTTGAGCGCGCGAAAGATCGCGTACTCGGCCACGATCGTCTTGCCACTCGAGGTGGGGGCGCTCACCAGCACGCCGCCCCGCCCGCGCTCCAGCTTGTCGATCGCCTCGCGCTGGAAAGGATCGAGCTGGAAGGGCAGGCTCTCCTCGAACTCTTCGACCAGGCTCTCGACCGCCTTCAAAGCTGAACCAGCTCCGTCGAGACGTCCGTGATCTGCGCCCCGTCGCTGTTGGCTTCGATAAAGGACAGGGCGGCCGCCAGCACCCTGTCGGCCTGCCGCCCGTCGCCGCTGACCGTGGCGACCGCCAGCTCGGCCAGCTGCCAGCGGTCCAGCTCGCCCACCTCGGCCGCCGCCACCTTCAGCTCCTGGCGCAGCCGGCGCAGCAAACCGCTCACGACCTGGCGTTTCGACTTGAGGGAGCCGGACTCAGGCAGGTGGAGCACCACACGGGCGATGCCTATCGCTACTTTGGAGGCCATCCAACTTCTTTTTTGACCGATTGACACAAGACTTCATAATCATCGCGGGGAATTGAAGCGCCTGGCAGGAGGGCGCACCAGCAGGGGAGGACGCAGATGAGCCGAGACGAGGTAGCCGACGACAAGGGTTTCGAGCAGTTCGAGAAGTTTCTCGAAGCCTGGTCGAGGCGTGATTTTCTAAAACGAGCTGGTGGCGCGGCCGCCTACATGGCGTTCCTGGGTGGGGCGGTCGAGTTCCTGGATGCGTGCGCCGGGAACCCCAACACCACCACCACGACCGCCAAGAAGGGCGGGCATGTCGTGGAAGGCAACTTCAGCGACATCCGCACGCTCAACTCCATGCTCAGCAGTGACACCGCCAGCAACCAGGTCATCGGCCTGATGTTCGACGGGCTCCTCAACTACAAGAAGAGTGGCGACCTGATCCCGGCCTTGGCCGCGGATCTGCCCAAGCAGTCGGCCGATGGCCTCACCTACACCTTCAAGCTTCGGCCGAACCTCAAGTTCTCGGACGGACAGCCCATCACCTCCGATGACGTCAAGTTCACCTACCAGCTCGCCTACGACCCGCAGTACGCGGATGTGGCCTCGCCCCGGCGCGGCGACCTCTCGAAGTACATCGCCAGCATCGACACCCCCGACCCGCTGACTGTGGTCATCAAGACGACCCAGGTGTTCGCGCCCTTCCTGGCCAGCCACGGCCTGTACGGGATCCTGCCCAAGCACGTGCTCGGCAGCCTGAGCGCCAAGGCGATCAACACCGCCGACTTCAACACGGCTCCTTCAGTGACCAGCGGCGCTTTCAAGTTCGTCAGCTGGGAAAAGGGCCAGCAGGTCACGATGGCGCGCAACGACAACTACTGGGCCGGCGCCCCCTACCTGGACCAGTGGATCTACAAGGTGCTGCCGGACTCTGTGGCGGTCACCAACCAGCTGAAGACAGGGGAGATCGACATCGGCCCGGTCGACCCAGGCCAGTTCGACGCGCTCCGGACGACCTCGACGGTGGCGATGAGCGAGTTCGGCGTGCCGACCTTCACGTTCTACGCCTACCAGCTCGACCCTACCAAGCCGGCGGGCCCCTTGTTCCAGGACAAAGCCGTGCGACAGGCTCTGCTGTACGCGCTGGACCGCCAGTCGATCGTCACGGCCGTCTTCTTCGGCCACGGCCAGGTCGCCAACTCGGTCGAGCCGCCCATTTCGTGGGCCTACAAGGACAAGCCACAGGTCGTCGTGGGCTTCGACAAGGCGAAGGCCGAGTCGCTGCTCGAGGGCGCAGGCTGGGCCAAGGGCTCCGATGGTATCCGCGCCAAGAACGGCCTCAAACTCAAGTTCACGATGATCACCAACGCCGGCAACAAGCAGCGCGAGTCGATGCTCACCGTGATGCAGCAGGCGTGGCACGACATCGGCGTCGAGGCGACCCCTTCGCTGATTCAATTCCCCCAGCTGGTCAGCCAGATCGTCAGCATCCGGACCTTCGACCTGTTCCTCGTCGGCTTCAACTGGAGCGCCGACCCCGACGTCTCGCCGCTGTATCACTCGCGCAACGCAGTACCCGGCGGCTTCAACGGTGCGGACTTCAAGAACGACCAGGCGGACACCCTGCTCGACCAGGCGCTCAACACACTGGACAGGACCAAGCGCAAGCAGCTTTACGGCCAGTTCCAGGACCTGATGTCAGACCTGCAGCCGTCGCCGGTGATCCTCTTCAACAAAGGCATCTATGGCGTCAACACCAGGGTGCAGGGCACAGACTTCGGGCCTTTCAACCAGTTCGCGCAGCGGCCGTGGAACCACGGCGTGTGGGTCACGGATGGCAAGTAGTTCGAACGGAGGTAATCCAAGAGCCGCCGGGCTTTACATCTAAGAGCTGATGCTCGCGAAGTACGTGGCCCGGCGGTTCCTCGCCTCCCTCGTCGTCGTGCTGGGCGTGACGCTGATCACGCTCGTGCTGATGGACCGCACCCGCGGCACCTATGTGCCAGGCATCGACCTGAACCCGGCGCTGCGGCCGGAGGACATTGCCCGGCTGCGGGCTGACCTCGGGCTCGACCGGCCCTTCTACATCTGGTACCTGACGTGGATCTGGGGCGTCGTCCATGGCGACTTCGGGCGGTCGATGATCGACGGGAGCACGGTCATGAGCCACATCCTCGACCGGCTGCCCAACACCCTCGAGCTAACCGGCACGGCGATCCTGATCGGCATCGTCATCGCGATCCCTGTCGGTGTGATCGGGGCCCTGCGCCACGGCAGCAAGGCCGACCACACTCTGACGGTCGTATCGGTCGCCGGCTTCGCGGTGCCCCAATTCTGGATGGGGCTGATCCTGATTCTCATCTTCTCCGTCACCCTCGAGCAGCACGGCCTGCCCTGGCTGCCCTCGAGCGGCGCATACAGCGCCGTGAACGGCGGTGACTTCATCGATCGTGTCGAGCACCTGATCCTCCCCGCCACCGTGCTGTCCTTCTTCTACATGTCCACCTGGTCGCGGTTCATCCGCTCGAGCATGCTCGAGGTGCTGTCCCAGGACTACATCCGCACCGCGCGCGCCAAGGGCATGAGCGAGCGGCGCGTCGTGTACCTGCACGGCTTGCGCAACGCGCTCATCCCGCTGGTCACGTTGATCGGTCTCGAGCTGCCAGGCCTGGTCAGCGGCGGCCTGGTGGTCGAGGTCGTGTTCGGCTGGCCCGGAATCGGCAAGCTCGCCTTCGAGCGCGCCCTGCAGTACGACTACACGACCGTGATGGGGGTGACGTTCTTCGCCACGATGCTCGTCATCGCCGGCAACCTGCTCGCCGACCTGCTGTACGGCGTGCTCGATCCTCGGATTCGATATTCATGAGAACCCCACAAGATCTGCGATTTTGCGGGGGCCCCAAATGATCGGCCCGAGCCGTGTCGCCGAGCTGGACATGCCGGGTGCGGCAATCGAGGGGGCCTCCACCCGTCCGGCGCAGAGCTACTGGAACGAGTCTTGGGAGCGCCTGCGGGCGAATCGCATCGGAATGGCCGCTGGGATCCTGATCCTGATTTTTGCTCTGATCGCGATCCTTGCACCTGTCTTCTCCGCGGTTCTGACCCACTTCCAACCTCAGACGATCGACCTGAGCCAGACGTTCAGTCCGCCTGGCGGAAAGCACCTCCTCGGCACCGACGAGCTGGGCCGGGACACGCTGACCCGCCTCATCTGGGGCGCGCGCGTGACCCTCGGGGTTGCGCTTCTCACCGTCGCGGTATCACTGACGGTCGGGACCGCGGTCGGCATGATGGCCGGCTACTACGGCGGCTGGCTGGACGACTTGCTGATGCGCCTGGTGGACACCGTGCTCGCCATCCCGGCGATCTTCCTTTTCATCTTGATGTCGATCCTCTTCCGGCCGACCCCCGTCAGCCTTGCGCTGATCATCGCGTCGGTCGGCTGGGGACAGGTCGCACGCCTTGTGCGCGGCGAGGTGCTGTCGGTCAAGCAGCGCGATTTCATCCTCGCCACGCGGTCGATCGGAGCGCGGCACCTGCGCCTGATGCTCCGGCACCTGCTTCCGAACGTGCTGCCGGTCTTGATCGTCGCGGCAAGCCTCGGCGTCGGCCAGATCATCCTGATCGAGGCGGCGCTCGATTTTCTGGGCCTCGGTATCCAGCCACCAACTCCGAGCTGGGGCAATCAGCTGACCAACGCGGAGAGTTATTTCTTCCACTCGATCTGGCTCGTGAACTTTCCCGGCTTACTGATCTTCGTAACGGTGCTCGCCTCCAACGTTTTCGGTAACGCCATCCGCGACGCCTTCGACCCGCGACTGAAGTAACGAGCCTCAGGTGACCCAGCCACTGCTCGAGGTTCAGGATCTGCACACGGTCTTCTCGACAAAAGAAGGCTGGGTCAAGGCCGTCGACGGCGTCTCGTTCGAGCTCCACCCGGGCGAAACGCTTGGCATCGTGGGCGAATCGGGCTGCGGCAAGTCCGTCACCGCGCTGAGCATCATGCGGCTGCAGCGGCCGGGCCTGATCAAGAGCGGTCGCGTGATGTTCAAGGGTGAGGACCTGACCAAAGCCACCGAGGCCGAGATGCGGGAGGTGCGAGGTAGAGAGATCGCGATGATCTTCCAGGACCCGATGACCTCGCTCAACCCGGTCTTTCGCACCGGGTGGCAGGTCGCCGAACCACTTCGGCTTCATCACGGATGGAACGCGAAGAAGTCGCTTACGTCCGCCATCAACATGCTCGGAAAAGTCGGGATACCTTCAGCCGTCGACCGCGCCGAGGATTATCCCCACCAGTTTTCAGGCGGCATGCGCCAGCGCGTGATGATCGCGATGGGATTGACGACCACACCCGAAGTGCTCATCGCCGACGAGCCGACGACTGCGCTCGACGTGACGATCCAGGCCCAGATCCTCGACCTGCTGCGCCACGTCAACCAGGAGTTCGGCACCGCGACGATCCTGATCACCCACAACCTCGGTGTGGTCGCGGGCATGTGCAAGCGGATCATCGTGATGTACGCAGGCCGTATCGTCGAGGCCGGGCCGACGACCGACGTCTTCGCGCATCCCAAACACCCCTACACCTGGGCGCTGCTGCGCTCGATACCGCGTCTCGACGCCGAGCGCCACGAGCCGCTCAAGCCGATCGACGGCCTGCCTCCCAACCTGGTCGACCTGCCGTCCGGCTGCGCGTTCCATCCGCGCTGCGCCTTCAAGATCGAAAAATGCTCGCGAGATGTTCCCGCTCTGCAGCGGGTCGGCGATACGCAACTGTCGGCGTGCTGGGTCACGCAGGCAGGTACTGAGCTCAAAGGTGCCTGAATCCGCGGTCAAGCCGCTGAGCCGAGCGTGGACGACGGCGGACCCGCTGCTCGAGGTCAGCGACCTCAAGGTGTGGTTCTCGGTCTCGTCCGGCGTCCTCCAGCGGGTTGTCGGCCACGTGCACGCGGTCGACGGCGTCGACCTCGAGATCAAGACCGGGGAAACGGTCGGCCTGGTCGGCGAGTCGGGCTGCGGCAAATCGACCCTGGGCCGCGCAGTGATCCGCCTCCTCGAGCCGACCGGCGGCAAGATCCTTTTCAAGGGCAGCGACATCAGCCACCTGCGCGGCGAGCGTCTTCGCGCCCTGCGCCGCGACATGGCGATGATCTTTCAAGACCCTTACGCGTCGCTCGACCCGCGGCAGACCGTGGGAGACATCGTCGGCGAGCCGATCGACGTCCACCACCTCGCGAAGGGAAAGGAGCGGCAGGACCGGATCCAGGAGCTGCTCCGCGTAGTGGGCCTGAACCCCCGCTTCGTCGACCGCTACCCCCATGAGTTTTCCGGCGGCCAGCGGCAGCGCATCGGCATCGCACGAGCGCTGGCGGTCGAGCCCAGCTTCATCGTGTGCGACGAGCCCATCTCCGCACTCGACGTGTCGATCCAGGCGCAGATCATCAACCTGCTCGAGAGGCTGCAATCGAAGTTCAACCTCACCTATCTGTTCATCGCGCACGACCTGTCGGTCGTCAAGCACATCTCCAACCGCATCGCCGTGATGTATCTCGGCAAGATCATGGAGGTCGCGGGCGGGAGCCAGCTCTACCGACGACCGAGGCATCCCTACACGGCGTCCCTCCTGTCGGCGATTCCGATCCCCGATCCCGTCATCGAGCTGAGACGGGAGCGGACGATCCTGCAGGGCGATGTGGCTTCGCCTATCAACCCTCCCTCGGGATGCCGTTTTCGCACTCGGTGTCCGCGTGCCCAAGAGCATTGCGCCGAGGAGGTGCCTCCTCTCGAATCCTACGGAGACGAACACCGGGCAGCCTGCTTCTATCCATTAGATTGAAAAGCACACGGGAACCTACGGTTCCCTTGTGAGAACCCTCCCTTCGAGTGGCTCGCCCGGCCTGGCGACAAAGAGGACAAAGTTGCGGCCGGGATGAACCCGGCCGCGCAGACGGCGCTGGATCTTTTAGATTGAAGGCGTGATCGCCGACCTCAAGGATCTCGCGCGCGATCTGGTCCGGGTTTCATACCTCAAAGGCGATTTCGTTTTGCGCTCGGGCAAGCGGTCGAATCGCTACTTCGACAAATTTCTTTTCGAGACCGAACCAGAGCTGCTCAAGCGTCTCGGTGGCCGCCTCGCGGAGCTCGTGCCGAAGGAGACGCAGCGACTTGCCGCGCCCGAGCTGGGCGCCGTGCTGCTCGGTGGAGCGGTCTCGATGGAGTGCGGGCTCCCGCTGCTGCTCGTGCGCAAGGAGCCGAAGGGTTACGGGACGAGCAAGCAGATCGAAGGACGTTTCGTGGCCGGCGAACGCACCACCGTGATCGAAGACGTCGTGACGACGGGCGGCGACTCTCTCCGCTCGATCCAGGTGCTGCGCGACGCCGGCCTCGACGTGATCCACCTGGTAGTCGTGCTCGACCGAGGCGAAGGAGGGGAAGACAACATCCGCGCTGCTCGCATCCCGTACTCGCCCCTGTTCCGGATTCAAGACCTCGAACTTGACTGAGCTCTTGATCCGCAACGGGACGGTGTACGTGCCGGCCGGCCCGCGTAAGGCAGACGTGCTGGTCAGCGACGGCGTCGTCACCAAGGTTGAGCCTGGTCTTGCGCTGACCGCGGAAGGGACCGAGGTGGACGCGCGCGGCAAGTACGTCTTGCCCGGGGCGGTCGACGTGCACGTCCACAGCCGCGACCCCGGCTTCCCGGAAAAGGAGGATTTCGGCACGCTCACCGCCGCGGCGGCGGCCGGTGGAGTGACTGTCGTGCTCGACATGCCGAACACGGTTCCTGCCGTCGACAGCGCGGGAGTCCTGGAGTCCAAGTCCGCCCTGGCCCGCAGCAAGGCGCACGTCGACTTTGGGCTGTGGGGCCTGATCCGCTCGAGCACCACGCCGGAGCAGCTCGAGAGCATGGCCGAGGCCGGCGCGATCGGTTTCAAGGCCTACCTGGCCTACTCGTTCAGCCTGAGCCGCAAGCAGGTCCTCTACTCGCCCGGCGATGACGACCCGGACCTGGAGCCCCCGGCCGACTATGGAACCCTATCTCGCCTCGCACCCGTGGTGGCGCGCCTCGGACTTCCCTTGGCGATCCACGCCGAAGACCCGACCATCCTGACCGCCTTTCGGCGGCCCGTGCTCACCTACACCGACCTGCTCGATTCCCGACCGCCTGACGCGGAGGCAGTCGCGATCTCGGCCGCCGCGGCGGTCGCCAGGGACGCCGGCGCCAATCTGCATGTGGCGCATCTATCGAGCGCGGTGGGACTGAAAGCAGCCGAAGACGCGATCCGGGCGGGAACCGCGCTGACCCTGGAAACATGCCCCCAGTTCCTTCTGCTGACCGCTGACGACTTCGACCGTGTGGGGACGGCCATGAAGATGCTTCCACCTGTCCGCACCGCGGCCGACCGCGCAGCGCTTGTCGACGGCCTCAAGCGGGGCGTGATCGGCATGGTCAGCACGGACCATGCGCCGCATACGGACGAGGAGAAGTCGCTCTCGTTCGAGGAGGTCCCGGCCGGCAGCCCCGGCGTGCAGACGCTGTACCTGAGCTGTCTGCAGCTGGCCAAAGACCTGGGCGACGTCTGGCTGGCGCCTCAGTGGGTCAGCCGGGCCCCAGCGGAGTTCGCGGGCCTCGAGGAGAGCAAGGGGTGCATCGCGCCCGGGTTCGACGCCGACCTCGTGATCGTCGATCCCAAGATGCGCACTCGCGTCCGGCCGGAGGACATGCGCTCACGCCAGCGCCATGGAGCCCTGAACGACCACGAGTTCGACTTCGCGATCGACGAGGTCTACCTACGCGGTGAACCGGTGACCAGGGGCGGCAAGCCACGGGGACGGATGGTCCGCCCGGCGCTTGTCGCGCGTTGATCTGAGGATGGACCTACGCACTGCATCGCGGTTGTGGGTTGCAGCCGTTGCTGTGCTGCTGCTGGGGACCGCCTGCTCGAATGTTCCCGGCATCGGCAGCAAGGCTGCCGCCTCGCCGGCGCCGAGTGGCAGCCCGGTAGGATCGCCGCTAGCCCGAGCGTCGGGAGCGCTCGACGCCCAGGTGCCGATGCCCGCGGGATTTCCAGCTGACATGCCGATCTACGCCAACAGCAGGTTGACGGCCGCTGCTTCCTTCACCTCAACCGATGAGGTGGCGTGGGGCATGGAATGGGAGAGCGCGGATGCGACAACCAAGGTGCAGGCCTCATTCCCAAAGCAGTTCAACCAGGGCGATTGGACGCTCAACGTGACCAGCAATGCCCCGGGCGCATTCGCGGCTACGCTCACCCGCAAGAGCAATTCGCGCGTCACCGGCACGCTTGCGATCGACAACGACGTCGCCGTGACGAAGATCTTATTGAGCCTGGTCAGCCCGCCCTGACGATCGCGCTCTAGACCCGCGCGCCGCTGCCTCTGAAGATCGGGTTCTGCGCCAGCTCGCGTTCGAGGCTAGTCGCGGGCCCGTGCCCCGGATAGAGAGCGGTGCTGGGGGGCAGCCGGAGCAGCTTGGTTCCGATGCTCATCATCTGCCGGCGGAGGTCGGTCTCCGGCGTCTGCCGGCCGATCCCGCCCGCCAGGATGGTGTCGCCGACGAACGCGTGGTTGGCGACCACGAAGCAAACGCTGCCCGGCGTGTGGCCGGGGGTGTGCAGGACCTGGAGCTTGAACTCGCCGAAGTCCAGCTCGTCACCGTCGAGGAGGTAGTGGTCGGCGGATCTCAGGAACTGCTTGGCATCGGCGGAGTGGATGCCGGTCTGGCCGCCGGTGACCTCTTTGACCTCATCCTTGCCGCCGACGTGGCCGGGATGTCCATGCGTCGCAAGGATGTGCTTGACGGTCAATCCCGCAGTCAGTTCGACGATCTTATCGGCCGGCTGCCCCGGATCGATCACGACTGCTTCCTTGGTGGTGGCGCACGAGACGATGTAGCAGTTCACGTCGCGGTCTAGCTTGACCTTGACGATGGAGAGCTTGCTCACAGGTCAGTATCTACAGTAGTGGAGCGCCCGGCGGTGATTGGGTTTTCGATCGGGCTCTTGGTGGTCTGCAGCTTCTGGGTCTACGGCTACTTCCGGCGGCGAGCTAAAAAGCGGTATTAGGCGGCTGCGGCTTTGAGGGGTTTGAGTCAGTCCCTCCGGTCACGGCCTTTTTGGGATTAGGTCAGCCCCTCCGGCCCTACGGGCCACCTCCCCATGAATGGGGAGGAGACTTTTTTTATTGGTCTGCCACCGTTTGGATTTTCAGGCGCAGCGCGTCCAGGTAGTCGAAGCGGTCCAGGGCCGGCTTGGCACGTGGACGGTCTGGGTACTTCGCGATCTGCACCGCGTCGAGGAGAAGCTCGATCTCTTCGGGAGTGAAGTTGAGCGTCTTCAGGACGAGCTCCTCCTTCACGTGCCCGGGTCGGTCCACGGCATCCCTGATCACGTCGTCGGTGTCCGTGATGACTTGCGGGCGGGTCGGTCGAAACAGCTCCTCAGATCCGACCAATGCAACTCGCTTGAAATTTGGCATCGCTTTCCTTGTTCCTCTAATCCTGGACCCGGTGGTTTTGAATCACAGCCGTCGCCAACAATCGATAAGCCTTCGCCCCGTCCGACTCCTTTGCGTAAGTCAGGATCGATTGGCCCGCCAGCGGAGTCTCCGCGAAACGAATCGAGTCGGTGACCCAAAAGTCGTACACCTTGCTGCCGTATTTCTCGCGAACCGCGGCAAGGACTTCTTGGGAGTGAAGTGCGCGCTGCTTGTACAGCGTGGGGAGGATGCCGATCAGCTCCAGGCGCGGGTTGAGCCTTCGCTTCACGCGCTCCATCGTCACGAGCAGCTCCTGCATACCTTTGAGGGCGAGAAACTCAGCTTGCAGAGGGACGAGCACCTCGTCGGCCGCGACGAGAGCATTGATCACGATCAGGTCGAGCGATGGCGGGCAGTCGATGATGATGAAGTCGTAGCGCTTCTGCGCCGGCTCGAGCTTGTCGCGCAGGATGCTCTCGCGACCGATCTCGTTGATCAGCTGGTTTTCGGCGCCGGCCAGCTCGATGTCCGCGGGAATGTAGTGGACGCCCATCTGGGGAGCCTCCTGCACCACGTCGGTCACGGTCGTCTCGGGATCGACAAGCAGGTGGTAGATCGTCTTCTCGAGCTCGCCGGACGGCTTCATGTAGAGCGTCAGGTGGCCCTGCGCGTCCAGGTCGATGAGCAGCACCCGCTGGCCTTGCTCGGCGAGCGCGGCGCCCAGGTTCACGGCGGTGGTGGTCTTGCCAACCCCGCCCTTCTGCATCGCGACGGCGATCGTTCGGGCCAAGAGCGCTCCGAGTCTAACCGAACCCAGCCCGTTTGACCGAACGCGCAGCCTTGCGCGGCGGAGTTCAAGGGCCCGTCAACTAGAATGGCCCGCGCCCGTGATCATCGACATCTTCATCGTCCTGGTCCTGGTGATCGCGCTCATCACCGGTTACCAGCGCGGCGTCATCCAGCCCTTGATGGCCGAGATCTTTTTCTTCGGCACCTTGTTGGCCATCTTCCGGTTCCACGACCAGTACACGACCGAGATGCAGAAACTGCTCCACCTCACCCCGGTGCTGAGCGTGTTCGTGGCCCTGATCCTCGCCGTTGTCCTGGGTGCGATCGGGGGAGCGATCGGGGGCGCGTTCCACCGCATGGAGGCGATCCGTGGGGTGGATGGGCTGCTGGGCGTCTTCGTCCACCTGGTGGTGACCCTCGTCGTGGTCTATCTGGCCGCGTCGGCGTTGGTCACCCTCGACAACGCTTTCCAACCCGCGCTCAAGAGCGCCAGCCTGACCTTGAGCCAGGTCAACCAGCTCGAGAACGAGATCCTGTCCAACCCGATCACCGCCGCGATGGTCTCGAAGTCAGACCTCGCAACGCTCAAGACTCAGGCATCCAAGAGCGGCGGTGCCCGAATCGACTCTGTGGCCGGCATCCACCAGCTGCAGCAGATCTACAGCGACTTCGTCCAGCCGCAGCTGCACGGCTCGAGGACGGTGCCGTTCATCCTTCGTTTCGGCCAGCACCTGCCCCTGATCGGCCGCGTCGGGCCCAACGACCTGAAGGCCCTGCCGTCAACGACTCCCGCGCCCCCCTGCCCGTCCCCGACGCCGAAGGCCACCCCGACCCCGAAGGCAAGTCCTTCGCCTGTCGCCTGCGCGACACCTTCGCCGACGAAGTAACTTAGTCCCGTGCTCGATCTCGCGCTGAGCTCCGACCAGGAGCAGCTGGTGGCGGCGGTTCGCGACTTCTGCGCCCGTGAATTTGCGCCCCAGATCGCGGCCAACGACCGCGCCGGTCGCCACGACCCGGAGATCTTCGCCAAGCTGGCCTCTCTCGGCCTTCCCGGGGTTTGCTTCCCGCAGCGCTACGGCGGCCATGGCCTCGACTATCTGGCCCTTGGCCTGGTGTGCGAAGAGCTCGAGTACGTCGACACCGTGTATCGGACGGTGCTCTCGGTTCACGTCGGGCTGGTTGGGATGGGTCTGTACACCTGGGGCACTGAAGAGCAGAAGCAGCAGTGGCTCGTGCCGATGGCTTCGGGGAAGAAGCTTGCGTGCTACGGGCTGACGGAACCAAACGCCGGCTCGGATGTGGCATCCATGCAGGCGACCGCGCGACGTCGCGGTGACGGTTACGTGCTCAACGGCCAGAAGGTATGGGTTTCCGATGCGGACACCGCCGACTTTCTGCTGGTCTTCGCGAAGACCGACTCGAAAGCCGGGGGCAAGGGAGTGTCGGCTTTCATGCTCGACCGCGACGCGTGCGGCAAGGCCTTGCGCACCGAGCCCATCGAGGACCGCCTCGGCATTCGCGCCGGCGACGTGGGCTCGATCTTCATGAGCGATGTCGAAGTTCCGGAAGCCAACCGGATCGGTGACGAGGGCGATGGCTTCAAGATCGCGATGAGCTGCCTCGACAACGGCCGCTACACAGTTGCTGCCGGCGCGACCGGCACGGTTCGCGCATGCGTCGATGCTTCGGTCAAATACGCGCGCGAGCGCAAGACCTTCGGCCAGGAGATCGGCCGTTACCAGCTTGTACAGCAGATGATCGCGCGGATGTCACGCGACTACGAGATCTGCCGGCTTCTCTATTTCAAGGTCGCGTGGATGAAAAACATCGGTGCGCGTCACACCCGGCAGGTCTCGATGGCGAAGCAGTACGCCACAGATGCCGCATTCAACGCGGCGCACGACGCCATCGAGGTGCACGGCGCGTACGGCTATTCGGCGGAATATCCAGTCGAGCGTTTTTTGCGCAACGCCCGCGCTCCGATCATCTACGAGGGCACGCGTGAGGTGCACACGATCCTGCAGGGCGAGTACGCGCTCGGCTATCGCGAAGACCGTCCGGTCAAGAAGTCGCTGCCGCCTTACCAGCCCGATTGATTTCTTCCGCGGCGATTGCCGCGCCGCAAAAACGGCTGAACCACCTCGATTTCATCATCCTGTCGCTCTACTGGGTCGCGATCGGGTACCTGTGGAACAGCCTCACGGCCCTGATCCTGCCGGACATGATCATTCAGTTCGTCGGCCGCGCCCACGAAGGCCTGGCCGCGAGCTTTCTCAAGTCTCTCGGGACGCTGGTCGCGATCCTGTGGCAGCCGGTCGTTGGAGGCATTTCGGACCGCACCATCACGCCGTGGGGTCGCCGGCGTCCTTTCATCGCCGCCGGCACAGCGGGCGATCTGCTCTTCCTCATCGGCATCGCGCTCGCCGGCAACTACTGGTGGCTGGTCGCCTGCTACTTCCTGCTGCAGCTGGCGTCCAACACCGCGCAGGCGCCCTATCAAGGGCTTCTTCCCGACGTGGTACCGGTCCCGCAGCGTGGCACGGCCTCCGGGTATTACGGCGTTGCCAACCTGGTCGGCATCGCGAGCGGTACGGTGGGTGCGGGCCTTCTGCTCGCACATTTCGGGCGCAGCTCGGCGATCGCATCGATCGTCGTGGTCCTGATCACGACGATGCTCGTGACCGTGCTTGCCGTCCCCGACCGAGCGGTTCCGGTCGCAGGGCAGTTTCGCAGCGGGCGTGAGCTGCTGTCGAAAACGTTTGGCGTTCCGTTTCGCAATCGCGACTTCCGGTGGCTCATGGCGTCGCGGCTGCTGATCTTCATGGGCTTTGGCGGACTTCAGAACTTCGCGTTCTTCTACTTCGACAACGTCTTCTTTCAACATGACCGCAAAGCCACAACCATCGCGGCCTCCACCCTGCTGGGACTTTCGATCGGCGTCGCGGCGCTGATCACCTGGCCCGCGTCAAGGCTCTCCGACCGCACCGGACGCCGGCCGCTCATCTTCGCCGCGGGTCTCTTCGGGGCGGCCGGGACTCTGGTCCTCGTTTTCAGTCACTACAGGTGGGTGCCGGAAGCCTTGCTGTCACCTCTCGGTCACTTCCTGAAGGTCCCCGAGCTGGCCGCCCAGGCCACCCTGACCGGACTGGTGGTCGGGCTCGGACTTGGGGTTTTCTTCTCCGTGGACTGGGCTTTTATCCAGGACATCATTCCGCCCAACGAGGGCGGCCTTTACATGGGCTTCTCGAACATTGCGACGGCCGGCGCGGGCATCATCGCCGTCTTCATCGGCGGGCCAATCCTCGACACGTTCAATGCCGGGCCACGGCTGCTCGGGCTTCCCGGCGGCTTTCCTGTGGTCTTTGCCGTCTTCGTGGTCTGGTTTGTGATCGGGTCGCTTAGCATCCTCAAGGTGCCGGAGCACAGGAAGCCATGAACCTCGACGGGCTTCGTCCGTGGGGAGGGTTGGTGGGGGGTGACCCATCAGACGTTGTGGTGGCGGGCATCCCCTACGACGGCTCCGCCGTGTACCGAAAGGGCGCCGCGCTGGCGCCGCAGCGGATCCGGCAGCTCTCGGCGGTGATGCCGCCGGTGACGGAGGAGGGCCGCTTGCTGACCGGCCTGCACGTCCAGGACATCGGCGACCTGGACGTGGGTGGCGACATCGAGGCCGGCTGGATGGAGCCTATGCAGCGTTTGGCCAAGGTCCCTCCAGAGGCTTTCCTCACCGTCCTTGGCGGCGACCACTGCACCGCCATCGCGACCCTGGCTGCGCAGGTACGGAGACATCCGGGGCTGCGCGTGCTGTGGGTCGACGCGCATCCCGACCTGTGCGATTTTTCGCGGGGCGGCCACTGGACCTGCGGCTGCGCTCTGCGACGCGCGCTCGAGGCCTCGGGCATCGAGCCGTCGCGCGTCGCCATCGCGGGCGGCCGCGACTACGACCCCGAGGAGCTCGAGTTCATCGCCGCCAACCGGATGCTGTTGGTTCCGTCAGTGGAGATCGCGCGCGATCCCGGCGGGGCGGCCCGGAAGCTGGCCGAGGCTGTGGCCGGCGATGAGGTCCACATCTCGTTCGACATCGACGTCCTCGACCCGGCGTTTGCTCCGGGCACGGAGATCCCGTCGGCGGGAGGCTTGTCGAGTCGCCAGGCATTGGACCTCTTGAAGATCGCGACGCACAGCGCCCGGCTCGTCGGTCTCGACATCGTGGAGGTCTCGCCGCCATTCGACAATGGGGATATCACGACCCTCGCCGCGCTCAAGATGATCTTCGAGGTGTGGGGCATGGTGAAGGCCGCCCGCGAGGCGTCTGTATCAGAGTTGCGTGGAAAGCGCTGACGTAGTCATCGCCGGCGGCGGCATCATGGGCTGCGCGCTGGCTTTTCAACTGGCCAAGCGCGATGTGGACGTCATCCTGCTGGAGCGCGAAACCCTCGGCTCGCAGTCGACCGGAAAATGCGCGGGCGGCGTGCGCCAGCAGTTCTCGATGCCGGCCAACGTGAGCTTGCAGAGGTTGTCGGTCCGCCTGTTCGAAAACTTCGAGGCGGAGACGGGGCACCCCGCGGACTTTCGGCAGCTCGGCTACCTTTTCGTGCTCACGCTGCCGCAGCAGGTCGAAGACTTCCGCCACAACATGGAGATGTGGCACAGCCTGGGGTTGAGCGAGGCGCGCTGGGTCGATTCGGCCGAGGCCGCGAAGATGGTCCCGGTCCTCAACGTCGACGACGTGCTCGGTTGCACCTACTGCCCCACCGACGGCATCGCCAGTCCGGCGGACGTGACCTCGGGCTACGCCTCAGCCGCACGCCGCCGAGGGGCTCGCCTCAAGGAAGGCGTGGAGGTCGTGGGCATCGACGTCGGCGGTGGGCGCGTCCAGGGGGTTCGCACCTCCGCGGGCGACATAGCGACGCGCGTGGTCTTCAACTGCGCGGGCGCATGGTCAGCCTCGATCGGCCGCATGGCGGGTTTGGAAATCCCGGTCCTTCCGTACCGCCGGCACATCGCGGTGACCGGTACGTTCCCGGCGGTCCCGCGCAACAGCCCGATGACTGTGGACTTCCAGACGTCGCTCTACTTCCACCCCGAGGGGGATGGGGTCCTCATCGGGATGAGCGATCGGACCGAGCCTCCGGGTTACGTGACGGATGTGAACTGGGAGTTCCTGGAGAAGATGTTCGAGCAGGCCGCGCGGCGGGCGCCGGCGCTTGCCTCGGCCGGGATCAAGACCGCCTGGGCAGGCCTTTACGAGACGACGCCGGACCACCAGGCGATCCTGGGCCCGGTGCCTGAGCTGGAGGGGTTCTGGTGCGCTGCCGGCTTCAGCGGCCACGGGTTCATGCAAGCGCCGGCGGCTGCGCTCCTGCTGGCCCAGCTGCTGCTGGAGCACCGCTCCGAGATCGACATCAGCCCGTTTGCGTTCACCCGGTTTGGCCAGGGCTCGCTCGTACATGAGCGCAACGTGATCTGACTTACCTCTTGAAGATCAGTGCCAGCGCTACGAGGACCGCGCCGCCGGCCAGCAGTACCGCGCCGCAGCCAACCTGGACGACGGTGTAGACGATTCCACCTGAACCGGCGTAAGTCTCCGGGTACCTCATCCTGCCGCGCCGCCTGCGCAGCGCAGCCCAGATCGCTCCGATTCCGAGCAGGACCGCGAAAACGCCCAGCAGAATCGGGCTGGAAAAGGTTCCACCAGCAGTGGGAGCCGGGCTGGCGAGGTACCCAATCACTGGCCTTCAGTATCGCGTGAACTAGCATTCTGACCCGTGGCACGAATCCTCCTCCTCGGCTCGACCGGCTTCGTGGGCCGAGGCGTCGCCCACAAGATCCTCGACGGAGGGCATCAGCTCCGGGTGCTCGTCCGCGACCCCATGAAAGCCGCCGCGTTCAAGGTGCGGGGCGCCCAGGTCGTCGTCGGCGACGCGCTCAACCCATCGTCGGTCACCCAGGCGGCGCAGGGCGTGGAGCACGTCATCAGCCTGGTCGCGGTGCGGCGCAACCGCCCGCAGTCGTACCTCGCTGTCAACGTCGACGGCCCACGCATCCTCGGCCAGGCGGCCCAGGCTGCGGGCGTCCGGTCGGTCGTTCTGGTCAGCGCGATCGGGGCGAAGCTTGACCCGCACTTCAAGTACTTCACGTCGCGGTGGATGGGGGAGCAGGAGCTTGCCAAGACCGGCGTGGCAGGCACGATCCTGCGCTTCTCGTTTGTGCTTGCTGAGGAAGGCGGAATCCTCAACGACTTCGAGCGCGCGCTCATCGGTCCATTCGCTGTCATCCCCGGCAGCGGCCAGGCGAAGCTGCAGCCGATCCTCCGCGACGACGCGGCCCGGTGCATCGTCGAAACGGTGGCCAAGCCGGAGCTCTTGGGCCACATCGTCGAGCTAGGCGGGCCTGAGGTCGTCACCTACGAGACCATGTTCGACTGGTTCCTCGGGGCTCGTGGGATCAAGAAGGCAAAGCTCAAGCTGCCGGTGCCGCTGGTCGCGATCCCGGCCGTCGCGCTGGAGGCTGTCTCGACGAATCCGCCGATCACGCGCGACGAGGTCAACATGATCCAGGCGGACAACCTGGCGGCGGGCATCGATTCGGTCAGCTCGCATTTCGGATGGCGCCCCAGCGCGCCGAGCTCGTGGGCGCCGGTCAACTGGGCGAAGAGACCGAGAACGGGCCGGTAAGAGTCCGGACGTTCTTCGGGCTGCCGCTGCCCGAGGCACACCGCGCGGTCCTCGACGGCTATCTGGCCGCGTGCGCGACGCGCGCTCCGGACTTTCGCTGGACGCCGGCGAGCAACCTGCATCTCACGATTCGCTTCCTGGGTCACGTCGAGCCGGCGCTCGCCGAGGGAATCGCGGATCGCCTGTCCGCCGCTGGTTTGACCGCCTTCGACCTCGCGCTGGGCGATCTCGGCATCTTCAAGCGAGGCCCGATGGCACGTGTGGTCTGGCTCGGCCTCCGGACCGGCTCGGAGGGCATCACCACCCTGGCGGCCGAGGTCGAGGCGGAATCCAGCCGCGGGGGACTCGAGGCCGAGGCCCGCCGGTTTCACGCCCACCTGACCCTGGCGCGCGCCAGGCCGCGCGACGGCGCAGCCCTCCCGGTGCTGCCTCCACCTCCGGAACTACCCGCGTGGCGGGCGGAGGAGCTGGTCCTCTACCGCAGCCGGCTTGGCCGTGGCGGCTCCGTCTACGAGCCTCTACGGCGCGTCAGGTTGAGCTGAGGCCGGCCTCCGCGCATTCGAGGTCCTGCTCCGGCCGCCCGCCGCTGACACCGACAGCACCCAGGACGTTGCCGTCCCGCCTGATGAGGACCGAGCCGAGGCCGGGGACGATCGGCACCCGCACGAGGCGGTCCGCGACGCTGAAGAAGCCAGGGCGGTCTTTGGCCAGCTCCGCCAGCCCTGCGCCATCGCGGTAGAGCATCGCCGCTCCGACTGCCTTCGCCTCGGCTACCTGGGGCGACAGCGGAGGCGCTCCGTCCATCCGGCCGAGGGTGATCAGCAAGCCGCCCTCGTCGACGACGGCCACCGTCACGCGAATCCCGAGGGCCGCGGCTTTGTTGTGAGCGCGGGAGACGACGTCATGGGACTCCTTGAGGGTTAACGGCATTCGATGAAGTTTCGCATGCGTATGGACATCACTCCCCATCCGACCCGGGTCCGCTGCGCGGACCGGGGTCACCTTCCCCAGCGAGTGGGGAAGGGGGGAGGGAATCAAGCTACTTGTCATAGGTTGGCGGCGAACTGACTTTCGGATCTTGCGCGCCGTGCCGGCTGCCCCTACATTTCACCGCGGCCCCGAGGGAAACGTTCGAGGGGGCAGGAACAGGGCCGCAAGGCCATGTACCCGCTCCCGAGAGGCGATCCGTCGGGGTCATTTCTTTTCTGGGCAAGAACCTCTGCCCCCCGCGTTACGCTGCACCAACCCCATGAGCGTCGCGCAGCGTTCCCGAAGGCAGGCCGAGCACAAATCGCAGGCCGCGATCGAGGTTTCGATCGTGATGCCCTGCCTCAACGAGGCCGAGACCCTCGCCACCTGCATCCGCAAGGCTCAGGCCGCGATCGAGAAAAACGACCTGGTCGCCGAGATAATCGTGGCCGACAACGGAAGCACCGACCGCTCGCAGCTGATCGCAAAAGAGCTTGGCGTGCGTGTGGTCGTCGTCGAGCGCAAGGGATACGGCAGTGCGTTGATTGGTGGCATCAACGCCGCAAGAGGCGAGCTCGTGATCATGGGCGACGCCGACGACAGCTACGACTTCAGGGCGATCGGCCCGCTCGTCAATAAGCTGCGCGAGGGCTATGACCTGGTGATGGGGAATCGGTTCGCGGGCGGCATCGCCGCGGGCGCGATGGTGTGGTCGCACCGCTGGGTTGGCAACCCGGCGCTCACCAACATCAGCCGGCTCTTCTTTCAGACCCCGGTCGGAGACATGCACTGCGGGCTGCGCGGCTTTCGCAAAGACGCGATCGAAAAGCTTCGGCTGCGCGCGATCGGCATGGAGTTTGCGAGCGAGATGGTGATCAAGGCCTCCATGCGGCGCATGAAGATCGCCGAGGTGCCAGTCACGCTGAGCCCCGATGGGCGCTTGCGTCCCCCGCACCTCCGCACGTGGCGGGACGGCTGGCGTCACCTGCGCTTCATGCTCCTGTTCAGCCCGCGGTGGCTGTTCCTCTATCCAGGGCTCGCCCTGTTCGGCGCCGGAGCGCTGGTGGGCGCGCTGCTCGAGACGGGGCCCAAGCAGATCGGGCCCGCGACCTTCGACATCCACACGCTGCTTCTGGCCGGGTTCGCCTGCATGATCGGCTACCAGCTGATCGTGTTTGCAGTGTTCACGAAAGTGTTCGCCATGCAGCGAGGATTTCACCCCCCGAACCCGACCTACGACCTGATGTTTCGCTACGTCAAGCTCGAAACCGGGCTCCTGGTGGGCGCGTTGATGCTGCTGCTTGGCATTGCCGGCACTGTCATCGCAGTGACGAGCTGGGGCGCCGAAGGCTTCGGTTCGCTCGATCCCGGCTTGACCATGCGCGAGGTCATCCCAGCCGCGGTGCTGCTCACGCTGGGCGTGCAGACGATATTCGCGAGCTTCTTTTTGAGCATCCTGGGCATGGACGAAGAAGCCGGCAGGGCAACCTAGCCATCTCGTCACGGGGATGAGGGCAGTTGTCACCGGCTCGGCTGGATTTTTCGGGGGTCTTCTCAAGGACCGTCTGCTGAGCGATGGGTGGGAGGTGGTCGGCCTCGACCGTCTGCCGGATCTCGAACAACCCGGCTACACGCCCAAAACGGTCGACATACGCGATGCGATCGCCGTCGAGAAGACAGTGGCCGAGCTCGTGCCCGACGCAATTTTTCATTGCGCGGCGGTGCTCGCCCACGATCGGCAGCATCGCGCAGACCTCTGGAGCACCAACGTCGATGGAACGGCGAACGTGGCCCAAGCAGCGATCAACTCAGGCGTGAGGGCTTTGGTCTTCATCTCGAGCAACTGTTTGTGGAGCACAAGCTGGACCAGGCCGGTGACCGAAGACGACGTCCCCGCCCCGGTCGAGATCTACGGGCGCTCGAAGCTGGCCGCGGAAGAGCATCTGCTGTCGCTGTCCTCCCAGCTCCCGGTGAAGATCGTCCGAACCCCGACCATCGTTGCGGCCGGCCGGCTGGGCCTGCTGAGCATCCTCTTTGAATTCATCCACGAGGGCCGCAGGGTATGGCTGGTCGGTGACGGCGGCAATCGGTACCAGTTCGTCAGCGCTGAGGACCTGGCTGACGCGTGCGTCTTGCTTTCGACCAGCTCGTCGACCGGGATCTTTCATGTCGGTTCTGAAAGCGTGCCCACGGTCCGCGAGATGTTCGGCGGCGTCATCGAGCGTGCGGGCACGAAAGCGCGGCTCACGCAGCTGCCACGAAGACCGGCCATCGCCGCCTTGAGGCTGCTGAGCTTGGTGGGCCTGTCCCCCCTCGGCCCGTACCACTACCGGATGATCGCGTCGAGCTTCGAGTTCGACACCACGCGATTGCGGAATGCGACCGGATGGCGCCCGACGATCGGGAATACAGAGATGCTCTGGCGCGCCTATCAGTTCTATGTCGAGCACCTCGACCAGCTTTCTAAAGAGCAAGAGGGATCCCCACACCGACGGGTCTCCGGTCTTGGCGCGCTGAGGATCGTGAAGTGGCTCTCCTGACCCGGCCGCACGCAGCAGAACAGATCCTTGCGTCACGCACCGGCGCGACCCGATACACGACTGCCCTGGCGCTCGCCGCGGTGACGCTCGTAACCGCACCGGTCGGCTATCTGTCGATGTTCGGTGGTTTTCGCGCCTATGACGACGAGGGCTCGTTTCTCATCACGCTGCGCGACTACCTTTCGGGACACCCCCTGCTAACGCCGAACAACTCTTATTACGGACCGTTCTACTACGAGGTCATCGGCGGTCTGTTCAAGCTGTTGGGCATCGCGCCCACCAACGTCAGCGGCCGCTTGACAACCCTTGTCATCTGGTTGGTCGCAAGCGTGCTGGGGGCGATCGCTGCTTACCGACTGACGCGAAATCTGTGGCTCACCCTGACGGCGCAGCTGGTCACGTTCTGCCTGCTCAGCGCCCTGACCCAGGAGCCGTTGGCCACCTACGGACTGATCGGCCTTCTCCTCCTCGGGCTCGTAGTCGCGGCGACCTTTACCTCGACGCGGCCCCGGGCAAGCGCGTTGGCCATCGGCGCGATCGTGGGCGCCCTCTGCATGGTCAAGATCAACGTGGGCGCTTTTGCCGTCCTGGCGGTGGTGTTCGCGTGGGCCGCCGGCCTGGCGCCTCGGTGGCGGCGGTTCGCCCTTCCTGCGGTCGCCGTAGTGATCACGGCCGCGCCGTTGCTGCTCATGGCGAACCTGTTGGATCGCGGATGGGTGCTCGAGCTCGCTTTGCTGGCGAGCCTGTCCGCTGCCGCGATCGCTATCGCTATCGCTTCCATGCCTGCCCCCTCGCGGCGACCGCCGGTGCCTGCCACCGGTTGGTTGATCCTCGGCGGCGCCACGGTGATCGCGCTCTCCCTTGCGGTTGCGCTGGCCGGGGGCACGCGACCCACCGACGTGTGGAACGGCATGGTCGTGATCTCGGTCCGATTCCCCCAGCTTTTCGCGTGGCCCGTCAACATCAATCCGGCCGCCGACGTGTGGGCGGTGCTCTCGTTGGCGGCATGCATTGCCTTCGCTCGCGGCCGGGTCGCGATCCCCGATCTCGCCCGCGTCGCGGCGGGCCTGTTCATCCTGGTCTCGATCCTGCTGCTGCCCAGCTCGCTCTTCCTCCTCGGCCTGCCGTTGGCCTGGATCGCGACCCAGGGCCCGCCGGACGAGCCCGCTCAATATCACCGCCTGCTTCTCCCCGCGCTCGCGGTGATGGAGAGCCTCCAGGCCTATCCGGTGGCCGGCACGCAGCTGTCTATGGGTGCACTGCTCATGGTCCCGGTCGGCGCGACCGTCCTCAACGATGGAATCAACGGGCTTCGCTCCCGAGGCTCGGCGCGGTTTGCACCCGCGGCGCTGATCCTCGCCGCCGTCGCTCTCGTGCTGCAAGGCTTCCTCGCCACATCGCAGTTCGCGGCCGCAACCCCGTCGGGCCTCCCGGGTGCCGAATCCGTCCGCATGCAGCCGCAGCAGGCCGCACAGCTGCGCGCACTGGTCACCGCGATCGACCGCGACTGCTCGAGCTTCATCACGTTTCCGGGCATGAACAGCTTCTACGTGTGGACGGGCCAAACGCCCCCGACCAACCTCCGCTATGGGGTGTGGTGGCTTATCCCCGATGCGGTCGACCAGCAGGCGATCGTGCGGCGGCTCAGCACGCGCTCTCGCCTGTGCGTCGTGAAGAACCAGGCCATCATCGACTTCTGGGCGCAGGGCCGGCCGGTGCCCCGCCAGCCAGTGGTCGATTTCATCGAGCAGAACTTCACCGACGGCGGCACATATGGCGATTACCAGCTCCTCGTCCAGCGCTGAGTCCCGCCGGCCGCCGCTGTGGCTCGCCGCGCTGGCGATGGCTGCGTTCTGGGGCGCGGTCTACGACCTGGGACGCTGGATCGTCCTCTTCGCGCTCAACCCGGTCCACCTCGATTTCCGGATCTTCTACGTCGCAGCACAGGCCGGCTTACAGCAGGGCTGGTCGAGCATCTATGACGTCAGCGTGCTCCGCGCGTTGTCGACAGGCTTCCCGGCCACGGAGAGGTTCGTCGACTCCCGATCGGCTTTCATCAACCCGCCCTTATTTGCCTGGATCGTCGCGCCGCTGACCGCCCTGCCCCTGCCCGTCGCCTACCTGGTCTGGACGCTAGTCTCGCTCGGCGCGTTGGTCCTCGCCTGGTACCTCGTCGCGCCCTATCGCGGGCTGGCCAAGGTGTCGCTGCTTCTCCTCGCGCTCGCCGTCTGGCCGGTGATGGAGTCCTTCTACTGGGGCCAGCCGTCGCTGGAGATCGTGGCCCTGGTCGCCGTGTCCTGGTTCCTGACCCAGCGTGGCCGCCCGGTAGCGGCGGGCGTCGCGCTCGCGCTCGCCGTCGCACTCAAGCCGAACATCGTCATCCTCGTGCCGCTTGCGCTTTTGGTCAGCGGCCGGTTCCGTGTGTTCGGCGCGTTTGCGATCGCCTCCGCTGTGGTGGGGTTGGCAGAGCTCGCCGTCCTTGGCCAGTCAGGCGTCGCGACGTGGCTGAGCGCAATCCAGTACGTGCAGTCCGACGCCGGACATTCTTTCTTCACGATGGCGCGACTGTTCGGCCGAGGGCCTGTCACCTATGGCGTGGAGGCGCTCCTTGCCGCGCTTGCGCTCTTTATCGCGTATCGCCGGGGGAAGAATGTCGACATCGTCTTTGCGGCCGGCTTGATCGGCTCAGTGGCGTCCGCCTTCCATCTGCACCAGCCGGATTACAGCCTGCTGGTGCTGGCTGCGTGGCTGGTGCTGCGCACATCGCCGCCGGTCTGGCATCGGGTCTGGCTGCTGACCGGAGTTCTGACCATGCAGCTCATCACGCTTGGTCAGCCGATCCCGCAGCTCGTGTGGGATGTCGTCTGGCTCGTGATCCTCGTCGCAGGTCCGGTCAGTAGACCGGACTCTCCACCGTCACCGCTTCCAGCCACTTCCGACACGACGTCAAGAAGCGTGCAGCCTGCAGGCCGTCCAGCACTCGATGATCGAATGAGAAGCAGAGATACATCATCGGCTTGATGCCGATCATTCCCTGGATCGCGACCGGCCGCTCGACGATCGCCTCCATCGTCATGATCCCCGCCTGGCCGGGGTTGATCACCGAATAGCTGAACAGGGTGCCGAAGGTGCCCGAGTTGTTCACGGTGAACGTGCCGCCGGATAGCTCATCAGCCTTCAGCTGCTTGCTGCGAGCTCGCGTCGCAAGGTCGTTGACCGCGCGGGCCAGGCCGGCGATCGAAAGGCTGTCCGCGTTGCGCACAACAGGCACAAGGAGGGTGTCTTCGAGGCCGACCGAGATGCCAAGGTTGATCGCGCGGTGGACGATCAGCTCGGTCTCGTTGAAGGTCGAGTTGACCTCGGGATGCTCGCGCAGCGCCGAGATCGTCGCCGCCATCACGTATGGCAGGTAGGTCAGCGAGAAACCCTCCTGCTTCTGGAATGCGGCCTTGTTGGCGTTGCGGTTGGCGACCACGCCCGACATGTCGGCTTCCTGCGTCTGCCAGGCGTGGGGAATCGTTTGCTTGGAACGGGTCATGTTCTCGGCGATCAGGCGGCGGACGCGGGTGAGCTGGACGACCTGGTCGCCCTCGCCCGGCCCGATCAGAGCACGGCCTGGAGCCGGCGCCGGCGGAGCGCTCGGCGCGGCCTGCGCCGTGGCGGCGTAATTCTCGACGTCCTTTTTGGTCACGCGTCCACCGAGTCCGGTGCCGGTCACCTTCGCGAGGTCGACCTTGAGATCGGAGGCGGCCATCTGCACGCCGGGGGAGTAGCGATGCTCTCCGCCGTCGACCTTTTGCGTTTGCGCCTCAGGCCTCTGCGCTCCCCCCTCACCCCCACCCTCTCCCCTGGGGGGAGAGGGTGGCTGCGGCACAGCTTTCGGGCTTGCAGCCTGCGCTTCCCCCTCTGCCCGGCCCTCTCCCCTGGGGGGAGAGGGTGCCTGCGGTTCGACTTTCTGCGATTCAGGCGTCGCCGTGGCGCCGTCCCCCGTTTCGACCACGGCGATCTCCGCGCCCGCCTGCACCGTCTCGCCTTCTTTGGCCAGGATCTCGCGCAGGATGCCGGACACCGGGGCGGGCACCTCCGCGTTGACTTTGTCGGTGTCGACTTCGAGCATCGGCTCGAACTCCACCACCTTGTCGCCCGGCTTGACCAGCCACTTCGAGATGGTGCCTTCGTGCACCGATTCACCGAGCTGAGGCATCACGACGCGCGTGGTTTTGCCGGCCATCAGAACGCCGCCAGGTCCTTCAAGACTTTGGTGATCTTGTCCGGTGTGGGCATGAAAAACTCTTCCATCGGGACCGCGTACGGCATGGACGGTACGTCCAGCCCTCCAAAGCGCTTGACCGGAGCGTCGAGCCAGCGCCACGCCTCGTCGGCGATCAGGGCCGCGACCTCCGACCCGACGGAGACGCTGAAGTTGTCCTCATAGAGCACCAGGCACTTGCCTGTCTTGCGCGCGGAGGCCACGATCGCCTCCTTGTCCAGCGGATAGACGGTGCGTAGGTCGATGATCTCGACGCTCACGCCCTCCGCCTCGAGGTTTTTGGCCGCCTCTGCGGCGTAGTGCACCATCAGGCCGTAGCAGAAGACTGATATGTCCTTCCCTTCGCGGAAGGTGCGCGCCTTCTGCAGCGGGATGACGTACTCGCCCTTGGGCACCGCCTCTTTGAACATCCGGTAGAGGCGCTTATGCTCGAAAAAGAGGACAGGGTCCGGGTCGCGGATGGCGGCGATCAGCAGGCCCTTTGCCTCGTAGGGGCTCGATGGGATGACGATCTTCAAGCCAGGTGTGGCGAAGCGCGCCTCGATCGACTGCGAGTGGTAGAGGGCACCGTGCGCGTGCCCTCCCATTGGGGCGCGCACAACCAGGGGCACCGCCCAGTCACCGTCGCTGCGATACCGATACTTGGCAATCTCGTTGGTGATGGAGTTGAACGCCATGTGCGCGAAGTCGGTGAACTGCATTTCCGCGACCGGGCGCTTCCCGGCGATGGCGAGACCCAACGCAACGCCCGCGATCGACGACTCGGCGAGAGGCGTGTCGATCACGCGTGCCTCGCCGAAACGGTTTCGCAATCCGTCGGTGACCAGGAAAACGCCCCCTTTCTTGCCGACGTCCTCGCCCATCACCATCACGCGTTCGTCGCGCTCCATCTCCTCGGCCAGCGCCGAGCGAAGCGCCGCGACCATGTTCATCTCTTCGGTCTCGACACCCGCCGCCGGCTCGATCGCCTTGGGAGCTTCGATTGCGTAGACGTTCGTGAGCGCGTCTTCAGGACGCGGGTCGTCCGCCTGCATGCCCTGCGTGGTGGCGGTCGTGACCTCCTCTTTGACCTGCTCCTCGTACTCCGAGACCTGCTTCGCCTTGAGCACTCCCTCATCGATTAGCTGCTTCTTGAACCTCTCGAGGCAGTCGTTCTGCGCAAGCATGTCGATCTCTTCCTGGGCTCGGTAGCGGCGCTGATCGTCCTCCGACGAGTGCGCGCCCAGCCGGTCGACGAGGCACTCGATGAGGGTCGGGCCGCCACCCGCGCGCGCACGCGCGACGGCCTCCTTCGAGACCACATAACAGGTCACCGGGTCGCGGCCGTCGACGGTGACGCCGGGGAATCCGTATCCCGCGGCTCGCTGCGCGACGTAGTCGATCGCGTATTCCTTGCGAAACGGCGTGGAGATCGCGAAACCGTTGTTCTCGCAGACGAAGACTTCCGGCAGCTTGTAGATCGCGGCGAAGTTGAACGCCTCGTGAGCGTCGCCTTCGGCGCCCGCGCCCTCGCCGTAGCACGTGAGCAGGACCTTGTCGGTGCCGTCCATCTTCAGGGCGTAGGCCACGCCGGCGCCGCGCACCATCTGGGTCGCAACGGGTGATCCACCCGATGTGATGTTCAACCGCGAGTCCGAGAAGTGACCGGGCGTCTGCTTGCCACCAGATGCGGGATCGGCTGCCTTGGCCAGCACCGAGAGCATGAGGTCGAGCGGCGTGACCCCCATGCGCATGCACAGCACAACGTCGCGGTAGTACGGCGCAAGCCAGTCGTACTTGGGCTTGAGCGGCCAGCCGATGCCGATCTGCGCCGCCTCGTGGCCCGCGCACGAGATGATGAACGGCGCGCGGCCCTGACGGTTCAGGACCTGGAAGCGGTAGTCGACCTGCCGGCCGAGCAGCATGTAGTGGAACCACTCGGTGAGGATGTTCTCGTCCAGGTCGGTGTCGCGCCACGCGACCGGTTCCTGAAAGTGCCAGTCGGGGCTGAAGGAAGGACCTTTCGTCTGGGTCTTTTGCGCCATGGCGGTTCTAGAAGTGGATGGCGTGGCCGTCCACGGCCATCGCCGCCTCCATCACAGCCTCGCTCAGCGTCGGATGCGGATGGATGTTCCGGCCAAGCTCCCACGCGTCGCCCTGGAAGAGCTGCGTCAGCGCCGGCTCGGCAATGAGCTCTGTCGCCTCAGACCCGATGATGTGCGTGCCAAGCATCTGGCCGGTCTTGGCGTCCGAGACGATCTTCACGAAACCCGCCGTGTCGCCATGGATCTGAGCCCTGCCGATGGCGGAGAACGGGAAGCGCCCCACTTTCACTTCGTGTCCTTTCTCCCGGGCCTGCTTTTCGGTCAAACCGACGGAAGCGATCTGCGGGTGCGAGTAGGTGCATCGCGTGACGAGCTCCTGTTCCATCGGAGCTGTGCGCTGCCCGGCTATGTCCTCCGCAGCGACGATTCCCTCATGTGACGCGGCATGCGCGAGCAGGTAGCCGCCCACCACGTCGCCGATGGCGTGGATCGACTCGGCCGACGTCCGCATCCACTCGTCGACTTTGATGAAACCGCTGGGATGCAGCTGCACGCCAACCTGCTCGAGGCCTAGCTCCTTCGACACGGCGGCCCGGCCGACTGCGACCAGCAGCTGTTTCGCCCATACCTCGCCCTGGTCGGTATCGACGCTCACACCATCGCGAGCTTTTCGGGCGCCACTGACCTTCACACCGACGCGGACTTCGATGCCGGCTTTCTTGAATGAGGAGAGCAGCTCCTTCGACACCTCCTCATCCTCGAGCGGGACGAGGCGGTCGAGGGCCTCGAGCAGCGTGACCTTTACGCCAAGCTCGCTGTAGAAGGTCGCGAACTCGACACCCACGGCGCCCGCGCCGATGATGCAGATCGACTCGGGGACGTCCTTCGCAAGGACCGCGTTGTCGGACGAGATGATGAACTGGCCGTCGAGCTCGAGACCGGGCAGAGTCTTCACGCTGGAGCCGGTGGCGAGGATGAGGTTTGGGGCCTTGACCTGCTTGCCGTTGACGTCGATCGAGTTGCGATCGCGCAGCCTGCCTCGGCCCTGGATCACCTCGATCTTGTTCTTCTTCATCAGGTACTGGACGCCTTTGTAGAGCTGGCCCACGACAGCGTCGCGGCGCTGGGCGATCCTCTGGTAGTCGTAGCCGACGACCTCCGCCTTGAGGCCGAACTCGACACCCCGCGTGGCGACCCGGTGGTAGAGCTCAGACGACTCGAGCAGCGCCTTGGTCGGGATGCAGCCGATGTGCAGGCAGGTTCCGCCCAGCTTGTCGGCCTCGACGAGGGCGACCTTGAGCCCAAGCTGCGAGGCTCGGATGGCGGCGGGATAACCGCCCATCCCCCCGCCCAGGATGGCGACGTCGAAGTCGAAATCGGGCACTGTGCTCAATCTTAGGAAGCTTTAACACCCAGCCTTGCGCAGTCTGGCTCGCGCGGCCTCGAAATCGGCTTTGTCCCGTACGGGCAGGCCGGACACCGGGTCGCCGAAGCGCTCGACCGCGCGGTAGTAGGCGGGCGGGGTGAGCTGCGGCATGACGAGCCGGTCGGCGTAGGCGGCCGGGTCGAGACAGGGATCGCCGCGTTCGGCGGCCAGCGCCTGCAGGTCCGCCACCTCACGCTCCATCTGCTGGGCTTTCGCGCTGGCGTACGCGAAAAGGAGAACGGCGCTGTTGAAGCAGGCGAGAAACAGCACGGCGGCGAGCGCCGGCCGCCAGGTGCGGCGCCAGGGCAGCTCCCGGGCGACATCCGAGAGCAGGATCAGCCACATCACCGCGCCGACATAGACATATCGCGAAGCCCCCGACTGCTGGTAGCCCAGCTGGGCTCGGGTCAGGCCGGTGATGAGGTAAAAAGCCACCAGGCCGGCTGCCACGCCGACCAAGAGCGGGTCCAGGCCATGGCGTTTCCAGGACCAGGCCAGGGCGATGCTCCCCGCCGCGAGCAGGGGTACGCCCACCCAGCCTCCCTCCCCTATGAGTCCCGCGACGCTCTGGCTCAAGCCCCACAACACGTAGAGGGGATCGACGAGGAGGTTGGCCGCGGTCGGCTGCGGGTTGGGATGGGTGCCGAAACGACCGAATGCGACATACCAGGCGACCAGGGCGACGGCGACGGGAGCCAACCACAGCAGCTGGCGGCGCCGGGCCGGTGTGAGCAGCAGCTGGACGCCGGCCGCTGTGGCAAAAACCACGCCGATCGCCGAAAAGCTCAGCGCGGCGGCCAGCAAGATGGTCGCCGCGCCCATCCTCCGCGACGCCTGGACCAAGAGAAGGGCGCCCAGGCCGCATGCGACCGAAGCCAGCCATGCCATCTGAAAAGCCCACAGCAGGTCTTCCCAACCGGCGCCCAGCACGAGCAGAAGAAGTGCGGTGCCCAGGGCGACCGCGTCGCCCGACCTGCGCCTGATGAGCTCGAAGAGAAGGAGCACATTGGCCAGGTGGGCGAGCACCACGAGGGCCATGTAAGGCAGGTACGAGTGCAAACCGACGGTGTTGAGCAGTGCCCAATACACAAGCCGGAAGAGCATCGAGGGGTGCTCGTTGTGGGCCTGGAAGAAGGTCGAGAACGTCCAATCGGGCGCCGTGGAGATGAACGTCCACTCGTCGAAATAGAAGGTGTAGGTACGGCTCAGCCATAAGATCGCGGAACAGACCAGCACTCCGGCGAGGACGACGATCAGTCGGGCGTGCGGAACGCGGACGTCGGCGGCGGTCATGCGGCGGAGGCGGCGACCGCGGAAAACCTACGCCGCACGATCAGGCACCCGAACCACACGCCGACCGCAAGCAACACGGGGAGCGGAGTCAGCGGCCAGGCGAATTCGGCCGTGATCGCGACAGCGAGCAACCACCAACGCTGCCAAGCGGGCAGCTCTTCGCGCCAGAAGAGCCAGGCCGCGAGAGCCAGGATCGTGAAGTCCTGGAGGTGCCAGTAAGTGGCGCCGACCGACGTGGCCACGATGCCTAGCGCGAAGACTCGAGCGTGGCTCGAGTGCCGGTTCAGGTAAGCGCCCACCATCGCGGCGACGGCGACGACGGCTTGAGCGACATAGCCGGGCGTGTCGGGGCCGAGCACGAAGGCGAGCGTGAAGTAGCGGTTGTTGGTGACGTGCCGGGCTTGATTCAACAGGTTGACGTAGTCGCTCAGGCCCTGGCCGCCGATCAATGCGGCCGACGCCGCCGCCAGCAACCCGGCGCTCACCGCCCAGCCAACCGCGATCCTCCACCGGCCAGAGGCCAGCAAAACAAGCGGCAGAAACAGGGTGAGCTGCGGCTTGATCACCGAAAGGCCGAGGACCGCCCCGGCGAGGTAGGGCTTTTCGGCGTCGGCCAGCCTCCACGCGGCCGCAACGAGCGCAAGGATCAGAAGGTCCGGCTGGGCCAGGCGAAGCCCGTACAGCACCGGGTACCAGGCCAGCGCGCCAAGGAGCCACAGCCAGGCAAAGGCACCCTCTCCCCTCAGGGGAGCAATCAGATGGCGCGCTGGACGCGTCCTTAACGGGCTTGTCCCGCAGGGATGTGGGGAGAGGGGGAAACAAAGCAGCCAAGCCACGCCAAGGGCAGCCAGTGAGATCGCAAGCCACGCGTAGACGGCGCCGGCCGCGCCGAATCCGCTCAGCGGCAGAACCAGCCAGGCGAAGGGGGGCGGCGAGACGAACCACTCGTCGTCGTTGAACACTGCGTGCGGCCGGAGCTGCGCGAAAAGCTGATGCTGCAAGGAGAGCGAGTACAGGTGGCTCCAGCCGTGCTCGAGGCCGATGCGGGCGCCGATGTAGACGAATGTCAGGTCGTTGTCGAGTATGTCGGCGCGAAGCGGCACGACGACCACAAACCAACCGGTCAGGACGAAGGCGATGAAAAGGAACCAGCCGAGGCCGGCGGCGCCGAGGTTCCGCCAGGCGCGGGCGTCGAGCCTGCGGACGCCTAGACCCGCTCGGCCAGGGGGATGGGTTTCCGCGGTTCCGGTCCGATGTATTCCGATTGCGGCCGGATTATGCGGTTGTGGGCAGCCTGCTCGAGCACATGAGCGCTCCAGCCGGCCACCCGGGCGGAGGCAAAGGTCGGGGTGAAGTACCCCTTGGGCAGGCCGATCGCCTGCAGGACGCCCGCCGAGTAGAACTCGACGTTGGTGGACTGCGGCCGCTCGGGATGCTCCTCGTGGAGGATCTGCAGCGCCACCTCCTCAACCTTGGTCGCTAGCTCGTAGAACTTCGGGTTCATCCGCCGGCACATCTCTTTGAGGATCTTCGCCCGCGGGTCGTAGACGCGATAGACACGGTGGCCGAAGCCCATGAACTTCACCTTGCGCTTGCGCGCATCGCGCATCCAGCGCTCGGCATTGTCCGCGGTGCCGATCAGCTCGAGCTGCTCGATGACCGCCGCCGGAGCGCCACCGTGCGCCGGACCCTTCAGCGCGCCGATCGCGCCAACCAGGCTCGAGATAAGGTCGGATTCCGTCGACGCAATCACGCGTGCGGTGAAGGTGGAAGCGTTCATCCCGTGGTCCGCAAGGAGGACCAGGTAGGTGTTCAGCGCCCGCACGACCTCGGGGCTCGATTCCTTGCCATTCATCATGTAGAGGTAGTTCGCGGCATGGCCGAGGTCGGCCCGCGGCTGGATTGGATCGAGACCCGACTGCCTGCGATGGAACCTTGCGAGGATCGTCGGGAACGAGGCGGTGGCATGGATGGCGAGAGGCACGCTCGGCTTGCCCAGCCTGTGCTCGACTCCCTGCACCGAGACCACGCTCCGCAGGACGTCCATCGGGTCGGTGTCGGTGGGCAGCGCGTCTAGCGTGATGTTTGCGGCCTGGGTCAGCGTCCGGTGATTGGCGAGCTCGAGCGAGAGTGCGTCCAGCTCGGAGCGGTTGGGCAGGCGCCCCTCCCAGAGCAGGAACGCGACTTCTTCGAAGGACATCTGCTCGGCGAGGTCCGCGATGACGTAGCCCTGGTAGACCAGACGGCCGTTCTCCCCGTCGACCATGGAGATGGCAGTCTGGGAGGCGACGATGCCTTCCAGGCCCGGGACGTAGCCGCTGCTCACCGTTTGGTCAGCTGCAGGGGTTTCTTGCCGGGCTCCGGGCCGACCCAGCGCGACGCCGGCCGGATGATGCGCAGGTCGGCCAGCGACTCCAGCACGTGCGCCGTCCAGCCGGACACGCGCGAGGTCGCGAAGACGGTCGTGAAAAGCTCCTTTGGAATCCCCGCGCCAGTCAGCACCACCGAAGCCCAGAAATCCACGTTGGTCGCGTTGGGTCGCTCGGGGTGCGCCTCGTGCAGAATGGCCAGCGCGACCTCCTCGGTGCGCGCCGCGGTGCGGTGGAGGTCGGGAGCGGCGGTCTTCGCCATCTCGCGCAGGATCTTCGCCCTCGGGTCATAGGTGCGGTAGACGCGATGCCCGAAGCCGGAGAAGCGCTCATGCCGGGCGTGGGCTTCACGCAGCCACTTCTCGGCGTCCTCGGCGGAGCCGATCTTGTCGAGCATGTTTCTCGCCGCGAGCGTTGCGCCCCCGTGCGCCGGTCCTTTGAGGGCGGCGATCGCTCCGACCACACACGAAGTCAGGTCGCTTCCGGTGGACGCCACCACGCGGGCAGCGAACGTCGAGGCGTTGAGTCCGTGGTCCGCCAGGAGCACCAGGTAGGTGTCGACCAGGTGGACCTTCTCAGGCGCCGGCTCCTCGCCGTGCATCATCCACAGGAGGTTGGCCGCGTGCCCGAGGTCGGCGCGCGGTTCGACGATGGCCTTGCCCTGACCGCGCCGGCGAGCCGCGCCGACGATGGTCGGAAAAACAGCGGTGAGTGCTATCGCCTCATCGAGAGAAGGCTTGGTCAAAGATTTGCTGGCGCCCTGCGCGGAGACCACCGTCCGCAATACATCCATCGGCTCGGTCGGCGCGTCCATCGCCATCAGGGTTCCGCGTGCGGATTTGTTGAGGGTGCGCGCCGTGGCCATCTGTTCACGCAGGGCGTCGAGCTGGCTTTCGTTGGGCAGCTCGCCGTGCCAGAGGAGGTAAGCGGCCTCTTCGAAGCTCACGACGGGAACGAGGTCTTCGATCAGATATCCGCCGCGATAGATGAGGCGGCCGTTGGCGCCGTCGACCTCGCTGACGGCGGTCTCAGCGGCAACCACACCTTCCAGCCCGGGGCTGAACTCCGCCACTTCGAGATTAAGTGTAGGGAGAGCCGGTTTTCGACCGATCGCCACCGGATAGTCCGGACTTACTGGGGTTTTCAAACTTGCGGAGCCCGGATAGTCCGGACTATCCGGGTCCAGGGGTTCGGGGGTGTTAGACCATCCCCAGCTCCCAGCGCGCTTCTTCGGACATGCGCTCTGGGGTCCAGACCGGCTCGTAGACGATGTCGACTCCCGCGTCGGCGATACCCGGCAGGGTCAGCAGGTGGTCGCGGACGTCGGCCATGACGTCGGCCGCCATCGGGCAGCCCAGCGCGGTTAGCGTCATCTTCACGTCGACCCGCTCGGGCTTGATCGCGATGTCGTAGACCAGGCCGAGGTCGATGATGTTGACGGGGATCTCGGGGTCGAAGCACTGGCGCAGCACCTCGATGACGTCTTCCGGCTTCACCGTCGCGTCGGGCGTGACCTGGGTCGTAACGGCAGCCTGCTCGCTCAAGGCGTCTCCATCGGCAGGCCCGCGTCCTTCCATGCCTTGGTGCCGCCCCGGAAGTTGACCACGTCCTTGACGCCCAGGGCGACCGCCATCTCGGAGGCCACGGCCGAGCGCTCGCCGACACCGCATACGAAGATCGTCCGGTCGCGGAACGTCTGGGCACCAGGGTTGGCCAGGATGGAGCTCAGCACCACGTGCGTTGCGCCGGGCAGGTGCCCCTTGTTCCACTCCCAGTCCTCGCGCACGTCGACCACCTCATAGCCATCGTCGATCAACTTCTTGACGTCGTCGACCTTGAGGTCCCGAAACGGAGCTGTTTGCTCGGTCATATCTGTCTATTACTCCTCGTCGTCCCCGGCCAATCCATATGCGCCGACCTTCAGCACCTTGAGCGACAGAAGCGCGCACTTGATGCGCGCCGGCGAGATGTCGATCCCGAGCTCGCCGAGGACGTCGTCCTTGTTGATCTTCTTCGCCTCGTCGAGCGAAAGGCCCTTCAAGCGCTCGGTCAGGAGCGAGGCCGAGGCTTGCGAGATGGCGCATCCGCGACCGTGGAACCGGATGTCGCTGATCACGCCGTCCTCGACCCTGAAGTCCATCCCGACCACGTCGCCGCAGAGCGGGTTGTCCTCCTCGTGGGTGATGTCGGGGTGCTCCAGCCGGCCATAGTTCCGCGGGTTCTTGTAGTGGTCGAGGATGTACTCGCGATAGAACTGGTCGTCTGCTGCAGCGCTCATCTCAGGCAAAGATCCTCTGGGCTTCCTTGATCGAGCCTACGAGCCGGTCGACCTCTTCCTTCTGCGTGTAGACATAGAACGAGGCGCGGGCGGTGGCCGCGACGCCCAGTCGCGTCATCAGCGGCATCGCGCAGTGGTGTCCGGCGCGCAGGCAGACCTGGTCGCGGTCGGCGATCGTCGCCAGGTCGTGCGGGTGGATGCCTTCCAGCGCGAACGAGACGACGCCCGCGCGCCGTGATGGCGGAGGCCCGTAGAGCGTCAGGCCCTCGACGTCGCTGAGCGCCTCGTAGGCGTACTCGGTGATCTCCAGCTCGTGCGCGCGGACGGCATCCATGCCGAGAGCGCTCAGGTAGTCGACGGCTGCCCCGAGTCCGATCACCTCGGCGATCGCCTGCGTGCCGGCCTCGAACTTCCAGGGCAGGTCGTGATAGGTGGTGCCCTCGATGCGGACCGTCTTGATCATGTCGCCACCGGCCATGAACGGGTCCATCGCCTCGAGCAGCTCGCGGCGTCCGTACAGGATGCCGGCGCCTGTCGGGCCGAGCATCTTGTGGCCGCTGAAGGCATAGAAGTCGCATCCCAATGCCCGGACGTCCACCGGCTGGTGCGGCGTGCTCTGCGCTCCGTCGACCAGTACGGTCGCGCCGGCCTTCTTTGCGGCGGCGACCATGTCGCGAGCCGGGTTGATGGTGCCCATCGCGTTGCTCACCAGGTTGAACGCGACCAACTTCGGACCGCGTTGCAAAAGGTCTGCAAACTGGTCTTGCCGCAGCTCGCCCTTCTCGTCGATGTCGACGTACTCGATGTGGGCGCCTCGCTCGGCGGCCAGGATCTGCCAGGGCACGATGTTGGAGTGGTGGTCGAGGATCGTCAGCACGATGAGGTCGCCTTGCGCGATGTTCTTGCGACCCCACGCGTAGGCGACCAGGTTGATCGATTCGGTCGTGCCCCGGGTGTAGACGATCTCCTTGGTCGACGCGGCGTTGATGAAGGCCCGGACCTTCTCGCGAGTCGCCTCGTAGCGGACCGTGGCCTCTTCGGCGATCCGGTAGGCCGCGCGGTGGATGTTCGAGTTGAACTTCTCGAAGTACTCCAGCATCGCTCCGGTCACCTGCTTCGGACGCTGCGAGGTGTTGGCGGAATCGAGGTATGCGATGCCGGTCTCGAAGATCGGAAAGTCTTTCCGGATCGCGGCGACGTCAAGTGGCTGATTTGGAAGTGCGCCCTGCGCGCGCCCGGCGATGGCCATGGTCATTCAGGGACCTCGACGTAGATGTCAGACCCTTCCACCTTGACCGGATAGGTCTTGGCGGGGATGACCGCCGGCAGGCCGGTGACCTTGCCGGTCTGGAGGTTGAACCGCGAGCCGTGTTGCGGGCACTCGACGTCCATGCCCCAAAGCTCGCCGTCGCTGAGCGAGAACTCTTCGTGGGTACAGACGTCGTTGAGCGCGTAGAAGTTGCCATCGTCGGCGTGCGCCAGGCATACGGACGTGGCGCCGGCGTCGACCCGCTTCATCGTGTCTTCGGGCAGCTCCTGCACCGACGCGACGCGATAGCTAGCCAATGCGAGACTCCAGCTCGGCCTCGACCAGCTTGCGCGCGTGCTCGAACGGAATGCGGTCGAGCACATCGCCGAAGAACCCCTGAATCAGCATGCGTTTGGCCGTCGCCTCGGTGATGCCGCGCGAGCGCAGGTAGAAGAGATGCTCGGGGTCGACCGGTCCTACGGTGGCGCCGTGCGTGCAGCGCACGTCGTTGTTGTCGATCTCGAGCATAGGGATCGAGGTTGCCTTCGCCTTGTCCGAAAGGACGAGGTTGCGGTTGGCCTGGTACGCGTCCGAGCGGGCCGCGTGCTTTTCGATCCGGATCAACCCGGCGTATACGGTCCGCGAGACGTCTTGCAGGGCGCCTTTGAAGAGCAGGTCTGAGCGCGTGTTGCCGACGCGGTGCTCCTGCAGAGTGTGGAAGTCGAAGAACTGCTCACCCGAGGCGAAGTAGATGGCCTTGAGCTCGGCGTTGGAGCCCTCTCCGGCGAGCGACGCCTCGACCCGCGTCTTGGAGAACTTGCCTCCGAGGGTGACGTTGAAGAGGCGCAGCGTCGCGTCCTTCCCAAGCTCTGCGCGCTGGTCAGAGAAGTGCCACACATTGCGGCCCCATTTCTGCACCGCGACGTAGCCGACCTGGGAGCCCTCGCCTAGGAAGATCTCGGTAGAACCGCTGCGGTAACCGGCTTCGTCGTCGTGCTCGGCGATGTACTCGTCCAGGTAATTGAACTTCGAGTTTTTGCCCGCAACGATCAGCGTGTGCGGCTGGACTGTCGTTCCGCTCTCATGTGAGAAGTGCCGGCCGGTAATCGGCTCGTCGATTTCGACACCGTCAGGAACGTAGAGAAAAATGCCACCGGTGAAGAGAGCGGCCTGCAGCGCCGTAAAGCGGTCGCGGTGCGCCTGTGCCAGCGAGAAGAGCCGCGGCTGGACCAGCTCGGCATAGTCTCGGGCGGCCACGGGCAGCGACTCAAGGATGACTCCCTTAGGCAGGTTCGTCGCCATCGTCGTGTGCGCTGGTGCCTTTTCGAATCGAGAAAACGCGCTCGGATCGAGACGGCTGACATCGGTCCGCCGCCATTCTTCGTCGGTCTTGCTCGGCGCCGGAAGGCGCTGATAGCTCTCGAGCGCGCTCCGGCGGTTTTCGCGCAGCCAGTCGGGTTCCCCCCTGAAGATCAAATCCTCCAGGGGTGCTTCAGTCGAAACCATCGCTAACCTACCGAGCCCTCCATCTCGAGCTGGATGAGCCGGTTCAGCTCAACCGCGTACTCGAGCGGAAGCTCCTTGGTGAACGGCTCGATGAAACCGTTGACGATCATCGTCTCGGCTTCGCCGCGGGGGATGCCGCGGCTCATCAGGTAGAAGAGCTGCTCATCCGAGACCTTGCTCACCGTCGCCTCATGGCCGAGGGTCACGTTCTCGGCGTCGACGTCGTTGTACGGGTACGTGTCCGACCGCGACTCGTCGTCGAGCAGGAGAGCGTCGCACTTGACGAACGACTTGCAGTTGTTCGCGCCGGGATAGATCTTGATGTGGCCGCGGTAGGACGTCCGGCCGCCCCCCTTGGAGATCGACTTGGACGTGATGGTCGACGTCGTGTTCGGCGCGACGTGGATCATCTTTCCGCCCGCGTCCTGGTGCTGGCCCTTGCCGGCGAACGCGACCGAGAGCACATCGCCCTTCGCGCCGGGTTCCATCAGGTAGACGCTGGGGTACTTCATCGTGATCTGCGACCCGAGGTTGCCGTCGACCCACTCCATGGTTGCGTCGGCGTAAGCCATCGCGCGCTTGGTCACCAGGTTGAAGACGTTGGTCGACCAGTTCTGGATCGTCGTGTAACGGCAGCGCGCATTCTTCTTGACGATGATCTCGACCACCGCCGAGTGCAGCGAGTCGGTCGTGTAGATGGGAGCCGTGCAGCCTTCGATGTAGTGCACGAACGATCCCTCGTCGCAGATGATCAGCGTCCGCTCGAACTGGCCCATGTTCTCGGCGTTGATGCGGAAGTAAGCCTGGAGAGGAATGTCGACGCGCACGCCCTTGGGCACGTAAATGAAGGATCCGCCCGACCACACCGCGGTGTTCAGCGCCGAGAACTTGTTGTCCGCCGGCGGGATGACGGTGCCGAAGTACTCCTTGAAGAGATCGGGGTGGTCCCGAAGAGCTGAATCGGTGTCCGTGAAGATGACTCCCTTCTTCGTCAGCTCTTCCTGCAGCGAGTGATAGACGACCTCCGACTCGTACTGCGCCGAGACGCCGGCGAGGAATTTCCGCTCGGCTTCCGGCACGCCAAGGCGGTCATACGTCGCCTTGATGTCCGGCGGCAGGTCCTCCCAGGTCTTCGACTGCTTGTCCGAAGCCTTGAGGTAGTAAAAGATGTTCTCGAAGTCGATCACAGAGAGATCCGCGCCCCACGTTGGCATCGGCTTCTTGCGGAAAATCTCGAGTGAGCGAAGACGCATCTTCGTCATCCACTCGGGCTCCTGCTTCATCCACGAGATCTCTTTGACGATGTCCGGGTTCAGGCCGCGCTTGGCCTTGAAGACGTATTCCTCGGGGACGAAGAAGCCGTACTTCTCCTTGTAGTCGGTACCGACCTCGACCTTGGGTACAGTTGCCATCAGGCGACCTCCTGGGGCTGGGCGGTTTCCTCTTTGCCCCATTCCGAGTAACCGGTTTTCTCCAGCCTGTCGGCGACCTCGGGCCCGCCCGACAGCACGAACTTTCCGTCCACCAATACGTGGACGAAGTCGGGCTTGATGAACTCGAGGACGCGCGTGTAGTGCGTGATGATCAGGATCCCGAGCTCGGGACCGCGCATCCGGTTCACGGCCTCCGCGACGAACTTGATCGAGTCGATGTCCAGGCCGGAGTCGGTCTCGTCGAGGATCGCGATCTCGGGCTTCAGCATCGCCATCTGCAGGATCTCGGCGCGCTTTTTCTCGCCGCCGGAAAAGCCATCGTTGATGTAGCGCGGCAGGAACGAGTCGTCCATGTGCAAAACCTCGAGCTCGCCCTTGAGCATCGAGCGGAACTCTTTGGGCGTCACCTGCTTCGACTTGTCCTTGCCGTCGTAGCCACGCTTGGAGTTGAGCGCGGTGCGCAGGAAGTTGGCCATCGAGATTCCGGGCACGACCACCGGGTACTGGAACGCGAGGAACATGCCGAGCCGCGCGCGCGCGTCGGGCTCCAGCGCCAGGACGTTCTGTCCCTTGAACAGCACCTCGCCGCCGTCCACCGTGTAGCCGGGGTGACCCATGAGCGTGTGCGACAGCGTCGACTTGCCCGAACCGTTCGGGCCCATCACCGCGTGCACCTCGCCTTTCGCGATGCTCAGCGAGACGCCCTTCAGGATCTGGCGCCCCTCGACGCTCGCGCGCAGGTCTTTGATCTCGAAATCAGCCAATTTTCTTTTCGCTCTCCTTCATCACGTATGTGCAGTCATCGGCGGCTTCAGCCATCCACGTCGTCCGAGCCACGTCTGTCCCGAGAAGCCGCTCGTACATGTGCTGCTCGTTGACGCATGGCAGGCCGGTGCGGGCGGCGACGTCCTGGATGGGGCAGTTGCAGTGGCGGATCGCGAGGCCTCCGTCGCCAAGCTCGACCACCTCGGCCATGTGCCCGTGCTCAGAGGCGAGCCGGGCGAGCTCGCGGACTCGCGCTCCAAAGTCTAGGCCCGCCAGCCGAGGGGCGTATTCAGCCTCGAGCCTCGCCGCGCGCCGCTCGAAAAACTGCTTCAGCTGCTCGTTGGTCATGAAGTCGACCAGCTCGGCGGTAAGGTCGCGGTGCCCGTCGGGGAAGTGCTCCCCGGCCGCGGCCGTGAGCTTGTAGACGTGTTCCGGTCGCCCGCGACGGTGGGCGTCCGCCGGGGCCACCGTGGCCAGCCCGGACGCCTCCAGGGCCTCCAGGTGGCGCAGAGCCCCCTGCTTGGAGACCTCGAGGTGCGCCGCGATCTCGGCCAGCGTCGCCTGGCCGTGCGTCTTCAGGAAGGCGAGAATGGTCTCGCGCCTGGAATCCACAAGTCCAGTTTAGGAGTTTCTCAACGCCGCCGTTGAAATAAAAGTCGGGCAGCGAGTACCCTTCGGGCGCGATGCGCTTGCGGCGGGCCGTCCTCTCTCTCGCCCTTGCCCTGGTCGCGTTCCTGCCCATCTCGGGAGGAGCGGCCGGTCCCGCATGGGAGCAGTGGAGGTCCGTCCCGGGCGTGTTCGACCTGGGCGGGCCGCTGGCGAGCGGCTCACTCCTGGTGGCCGGGTCGGCGGCCTTCTACACGCTGACGCCGGCCGGAGACCTCACGCCCTTTGCGC
>Ga0209806_1000042_pt1 | contig 63255 bp, 58 predicted proteins | sample GraSoiAngelo_152_FD_186166 | JGI IMG/M metagenome (GOLD analysis project Ga0209806, IMG submission 186166) | Grasslands soil microbial communities from the Angelo Coastal Reserve, California, USA - 14_1009_12_30cm (SPAdes) (version 2) | ecosystem: Environmental > Terrestrial > Soil > Grasslands ... | reverse complement strand
AGCAACGGGCGCCTCAGAGAAGCTCCGTCCCGAGGCGCCCGGCTCTGGGTTTATCTGTGGCGCAACCTAACCCATCGGTAGCAAATTCTCTTGTCCCGCGGCTGCGAGTTTCACTGCGTAAAGGCGTCAACCAGATCGTTCACGGCAGGATCGGCATCGCGCGCGGCAAGTGGCGCGAGATGAAACCGGAATTCGAGCAACTTCAGAATAGAAACGGTTTCGTATTCTCTGTGATCGATATAACCGTCGCGTGCCAGTGGCGAGATGACAATAGCCGGGACCCGAACACCTGTCCCCCAACCGTCGTCTCGCACAGGCGGCGTAACGTGGTCCCAGCGGCCGCCATTCTCATCGTACGTGACGATAATCGCGCACGTGTTCCAGATATTGCTGTTTTGCACAGCCCTCACAATATCTGCGACGTGCTGCTGTCCTCTGACGACATTGGTATAGCCGGGATGCTCATTATCGATACCGGCGAATTTGATGAATGACACAGTCGGCAACCTGTTGTGCTGCAAGTCGGCCAGAAATTGCGTCTCATCCTGCAGATGCGCATTCGGTCCAGTCGTCTCTGGATTGAGCGGTGGCGGGCTGGTGTAATTTGCGTTCGGCGCGTCTAGGAACGGCGCGTATTTGGTGAAGTACGCAAAGGGCTGGTGGTGAAACTGGAATATGATGTTCGGATCATTGGCGGCTTGCGTATTATTTTGGAGCGCCACGTTCCAGCCCCCGGAGTACCATTTCCAACTAATCCTGGCGTCATCGAGGCGGTTGCCAATGGTCTCGACGTAGCCCGGTTGCGAGGGATCACTGTTATTGATTAGCAAACGCTTGGCTGGATCAGTCGTGCTCGGCGAGAACGGCGCCTTTGCGGGCTGTACGGTGTTCACACCGTACTGGCCGTCGAACGTGAGCTGATTATCATGCAATGTCTTGGTCGCTGGATCATAGCTCGATTGCCAGCCAGTGGGAATCGCTGTAGTCCATGGAGGTGTCCGCGCAGCGATAAGCCACTGATGGTTCAGAAACGAACCACCATACGCAGAGTGGAAAAAATTATCACAGAGAGTGTACTGCTGTGCCAACTCGCCTTCCGGTAGATTCGTCGCGTCAAGATACGAAAGAACCAGACCAGGATTGTCGCTCCATGTCAGAAATTTGCCGAGGTCGCTCTTTTTTGCCTCGAGTGCGCCGTTATCGATCTGCAATTGCTGTGTGTAAAAACGATGAACGATATCTCCAGTAGTGACATCCGAGTCGATATAGTTGGTGAAATCGAATGGAAAGACGGGTAACGCCACACTGTGATCGGACCAGAGCGCGAGGTTGCCGTCCGGACTCGCGGGAAAATTCGGATCGGGCGCTCCGTTATTGAGAGGGCGCGGGGACTTGTAGAACAATGAAGTGTAATTACTGCTCTTATCGTACTGCGATAACGTGTCGAACCCGTGTTGAAGCCCATTTGCTCCGGGGAACTGGCCATAGAGCGAGTCGAAACTCCAGTTCTCCTGGTAAATCACAATAATGTGCTGCAGGCGTTGTACCGCGTGCTCGCTGTTCTGGCGCCCGTGGTTTGGTGGATTAGCAAGCGTGACACCGGTCGGGCCGACGAACATCGCGGTGGCCGTTAAAGCTGCGGTGGTACGTTTCACTACGTCGATGAATAATTGTCGAGGTTTCATAATTGCGTTTGGGTTTCCGGACACCATTGCAGCCCGGCGTTACGAACAGATGACGGCCTCGTAAAAAAATGGTGACTTTTCCGTGGCGATTATGTGAACAGATCTGCCGGGCGACGCCACATCTGAAACTTGACGATCGCAAAAATCCTCAAGCAGAGCGCCCCGCAGGGCGGCTATGATTTTCTGGATCGCGCTTTGAGGCAGACGGAGGTATAGTTTTGAAGCGATGCCGCGGGCGATCCTAAGCACGTTCCTTATTTTTCTCAGTGTAATCGCCGTAGCTTCGAGTCAGACGCCCACGCCCAAGCCGCTTCCGAAGGAGCCGCTTGAAAAATACGATAATCCACCGCCGCTGTTCCCGGCCGTAGCCACGTCGCCCGGATTGATCTCGCAGTTCGGTCCCTACACGAGTTATCAAGTGAACGTTAATGCGAGCGGCAATAACATTGTTGGCGACGCCGCAAATGAGCCGTCCATTTGCGTCGACCCGACGAACCGAAACAAAATGAGTATCGGTTGGAGGCAATTCGACAGCGTGTCGTCCAATTTTCGCCAGGCTGGATTCGCGCATACAACGAATGGCGGCAGGACGTGGATTTCTGCCGGCGTTCTCCAACGCAATGTTTTTCGCAGCGATCCTGTCCTGAACTCCGATAGCGCCGGCCGTTTTTTTTATCTCAGCCTTCTGCAGACGTTTTTTGATGATTTGTGGCGATCACTCAATGCCGGTCAATCATGGGCGTATATCGCACCGGCATCTGGCGGCGATAAGGAGTGGTTTACAATCGATAACACAAACAGCACCGGACATGGATTCCAGTATCAATTCTGGAGCGACGGCGCCAATTATGGCGGCCGACAATTCACTCGATCAACCAACGGCGGACTCACCTGGATGAATCCTATCGATATTCCCAATTCCCCTGCATTCGGCACACTGGACGTCGATTCCAACGGGAATCTCTTCATCGGCGGGGTGGAACTGGAGGGTGGCCAGGTCTGGTGTGTTCGCTCCACCAATGCAAAGAACGGCGCCGTAGTCCCCAACTTCGACCAAAGCACAGCAGTGGACCTCGGCGGCAAAATCGTTGCTGGCCAGCTGATTAATCCGCAAGGATTAGCCGGTCAGATTTTCCTGGCCGTGGACCGTTCGGGCACGAGTACGAACAACAATATTTACATGCTCGCAAGCGTTCAGCCCGCCGGCTTCACGAGTGGTACCGACGTGATGTTCGTGCGGAGCACAAACGGTGGCCAAACCTTCAGCGCACCGCGCCGGATCAATGACGATCCTGTTAACCACGTGAAGTGGCACTGGTTTGGCGCGCTGTCGGTCGCGCCTAGCGGCCAAATCGATGCAGTCTGGCTGGACACACGTAATGCTGCGAACAATATCAACTCGCAACTCTTCTATTCGTACAGCTTGGATGGCGGAAATACCTGGTCGCTCAATGTCGCAATCAGCAATTCGTTTAATCCGTACCTCGGTTATCCGAATCAGGACAAGCTCGGCGATTATATTACAATCGTCTCCGATAACGCAGGCGCCAATGTCGCGTATGCGGCGACATTTAATGGTGAAGAAGATATCTATTATGTCCGGATCAGTCGAAACGCTTGGAACTTGATTACGACCGCCGATTTCAACGGCAACGGCAAGCCTGATTATGCGCTTTACAATGTCAGCACGCAGGGCACTGCGATCTGGTATTTGAACAATAATGTTTATGTCAGTGCCGCTTATGGACCCACTCTGCCGAGCGGATGGCAATTTGTGGCGACAGGCGATTTCAACCGCGACGGCAAACCCGACTACGTGCTTTACAAAACGAGTACGCGGCAAACAGCGATTTGGTATTTGAACAACAATGTCTATCGGGGCGGGGCTTATGGTCCAACCCTACCCGCCGGGTGGATCTTGACTAGTACAGGAGATTTTAATGGCGATAACAAACCCGATTACGTGCTTTACAACGCCGGCACGCATCAAACAGCGATTTGGTATCTGAACAATAACGTTTATATCGGCGGTGGTTTTGGGCCGACCCTTCCCAACGGCTGGGCACTGGTGGGTGTAGCGGATTTTGATCGCGACGGCCACCCAGATTATGTCTTATTCCACGCGAGTTCAGGCTATACAGCTATCGCTTATTTATCGGGACTAACCCTTGTTGGTGCCGATTGGGGACCGAATCTTCCCAGTGGCTGGGTTTTGGTAGCCACGGCCGACTTTAACGGTGACGGCAAACCCGATTATGTGCTTTACAACGCCGCCACGCGTCAAACAGCAATCTGGTATTTGAACAACAATGTTTACGTCAACAGCGCGTACGGTCCGACATTACGGTGACGCCGGACTACTTGGTAGCATGTCATCTAGCCGGGATAGCGAGCGTGCACTATTGCAGCTAACCGTAATAACAGATGGCAGCCTCGCGAGAAAATCGTGACAATTACGCCGCAGTTCGTGAGCTGTCTCAACGGAGTCTAAAAAAGGAAATCTCAACGAGAGGATATTTATGCTAGGCGAGAAGATTGGCGGAACAGCGGGCAAGATTACTTCGCAGCGCGTATTACCGAACCTGGGCGGAGGCCCAAAAATGGAGACGTCGTTTCAGGCGAGTGGATCGATTCTGGGCACAGACGTGAAGGAGACAGGCACCTATTGCACTATGGTCCGTCCCGACGGGACACTCTACGGCGAAGGGCAAGGAGTGATGATTCTCAAGGACGGAAAAATGGCCACATGGACTGGCCACGGTGTCGGAACGATGAAGAAAGACGGGACTGCGAGTTATCGCGGAGCGGTTTATTATCAAAGTATGCCGCCACGCTGGTCCCGGTTGAACAAGGTCGCGGTGGTATTCGAATACGCGGTAGACGCTCAAGGCAACACGCGCTCCGAATTTTGGGAATGGAAGTAGCCTGCAGCTAAGTCGCTGCGCCAGCAACAGTGGAACGCGTTGTCCTCAACGCGTTATTAAATCTAGGCGGCTCTGCGGCGATTATTTCGCCATCGTTTTTGAAGAAGCCGATCCACCTGCTTGCTGTTGCGGCGCGCCGTCTTTCTCCAGTGCGACGTTCAAGACTTCATCGACGTTTTCGACCGGGACGAATTTGAGTTTTTGTTTCGCTTCCTCGGGAACATCGACAAGATCTTTTTCGTTCAGCTTCGGGATGATGACCGTGGAAATCCCGGCACGCATCGCCGCAAGGCTTTTTTCTTTCAGACCACCGATCGGTAGAACCAGGCCGCGCAAGGTGATTTCGCCAGTCATGGCGACATCCGGCCGCACCGGAGTATTGCTGAATAGCGACGCTAACGCGGTAAACATCGCGATGCCGGCTGAAGGACCATCTTTCGGAACTGCACCCGCAGGTACGTGCACGTGCACGTCGATGCTGCGGAAATCTTCCGCCTTTGCGCCGATCTCGTTGTTGCGGCTGCGCACCAGACTGAGTGCAGCCTGAACCGATTCTTTCATCACTTCGCCAATGTGCCCGGTGAGCGTGACGTTGCCCTTGCCCGGGTAACGGGTCGCTTCGATGTGCAGCACTTCGCCACCGGCAGGCGTGTAAGCCAGACCGGTGACAACGCCCGGCTTGCTCGTTTTCAGTCTGGTTTCGCGCACGTATTTCGCCGGACCGAGCATTTCGACCACCAGCTCGGGCGTGACCGTGGCGTGCTCGATTTTTCCCCGCGCCACCTGCGATGCAATTCCACGACAAACAGACGCTATCTGCCGCTCGAGCTCGCGAACGCCTGCTTCATGTGTGTAATCATTAATGATGCGGCGGATTGCTTCGTCCTGCCATTCGATCTGCTCGGGCTTGAGTCCGTTTTCCTCTAACTGCCGCCTGACGAGGTATCGTTTGGCGATCTCGAGTTTCTCGCGCTCGGTGTAACCGGGAAGCGAAATCACTTCAATCCGGTCGCGCAACGGTTCGGGCACGCCGTCGATGTAATTTGCCGTGCCGATGAAAATTACCTGAGACAGATCAAACGGCACGTCGAGGTAGCGATCGACAAACTTGTCGTTTTGCCGCGGGTCGAGCACTTCGAGTAAGGCACTGGCGGGATCGCCCCGAAAATCGGCGCCGATCTTGTCGATCTCATCCAACATGAACACAGGATTGCGCGTTCCACAGCGACGCAGTTCCTGAATGATGCGGCCCGGCATCGAGCCGATGTAGGTGCGGCGATGACCCCGGATTTCTGCTTCGTCGCGCATGCCGCCGAGACTGATCCGGACAAATTTTCTGCCCAGCGCGTCGGCAATCGATTGACCGAGGCTGGTCTTGCCAACGCCAGGCGGACCGAGAAAACAGAGGATTGCACCGTGCCCCTGCGGATTGAGTTTGCGCACCGCCAGATATTCGATCAGCCGTTTTTTAACTTTTTCCAGATCGTAATGATCGCGGTCGAGGATTTTCTGCGCTTGGTCGAGATCAAGATTGTCCTCGCTCAGCTTGTTCCAGGGCAAATCGGCGATGATCTCGATGTAACTGACGATGACCGAGAATTCCGGACTTGCCGGAGGAATAAAATCGAGCCGTTTCAATTCCCGCTCCGCCTGTTTCATCACTTCCTCTGGCGGTTTGGCTTCCTCGAGCCGAGCGCGCAATTGCTGGGCTTGTTCTTCACCGCCACCTTCGGCTTCGCCAAGCTCGCGCTGGATCGCCTTGATCTGCGAACGGAGATAAGCGCGTCGTTGCGCATCGGAAAACTGCGAGGCCACATCTTTTTGCAGCTTTTGCTGAATCTCGGCGATCTCGAGCTGCGCAGAGATCTGTTTCTGAATTGCGCGTACGCGCTTTTCGACGTCGAGCTCTTCGAGCAGCGCCTGCTTCTGCGCGACATCCACGTTTAGATTTGGCGCAAGAAAATCAGCGAGCTGCTCAGGATTCTCGATGTTTAGAATCATAAGGCGCGCCTGCTCGGGAGCGTCCGGAGCGAGTTCGAACAATCGCGCGGCTGAATCTCGCAGGTTCCTGAACGTCGCTTCCCATTCCTTGCTTGCAGGTGGAAGAATCGATTCGGGCAGATCAACCTCGGCACGCAGAAATGGCGAGGTCGCGACGATTTTGCGGAGTGAAAACCGGCGCAGCCCTTGCACTATAACCAACACATTGTCGTCTTCCTGGCGGAGAAGCTTAAGCACGCGTGCGGCTGTGCCGACCGAATAGAGGTCTTGCGGTGTCGGATCTTCCTTCGCCTCATCGCGCTGCGTGAGCAGACCGATGACTTTGGTTCGCGGCAAAGTGTCATCGAGCAGTTTGAGTGACGCTGCCCGATGGATATTCAGCGGAATGATTGTCCCCGGAAAAACAACGATCCCGCGCACGGGCAAAATCGATAATTCTTCAGGGATGTGCGGCGTTCCGCCCTTTTCCATTCCCGTCGCAATAGTGCTCTCCAGGCCCGGCTTCGCTTCAACATTAGCCTGTAAGGTGCTGAGTTCTTTTGCGCTCATGACTCCTTCAAGGACAACGAAATCCAGAGCAAGCCGTTACGCTGCTCGGCGTGCGCTTGCTCGATTTCCACTTCGGCTGGCAACGGCACTTCTCGTATGAACGGTCCGTAATCAATCTCCATGGCCAGCAATTGCAGCGCGCATCCCTCGTCATCAGTCGGCTCAGGCAGCTCTCGCGTGCCGCGAATCACCACGCGCCGCGGTTCGACGGTGAGATCAATGAACGCGCGATCGACCCCCGCAAGATCGACGCAAATACGAATGGATTTTTCGCAGCGATACGCATTGATTGCAGGCTCCCAGGCGTGCAGTGCAAATCTGGAAAATTGCAAACGCGATAGTTCGGAGGTCAGGTCCTGCAATGCGCCATGCAGCCAGCGCAACTTAATGTTCCTGATTGGATCCACTGGAACGTGAAACTTCCACCCCGCCCGTTCGGTTTTCAATCCCCCAATGGAGAGATATGCAAACCAACAAAACGGGCTGCGCTTTTGGCGTTATGTGTAAACCGGGGCGTCCTGCCCGCCTCGTTTAATGCAGCTTTCCCGGCCCCCACAATGCGCGGCCAGGTTTCGCGCCTGTATGCTCGCCATCTTTCAGCACTTGCACGCCATTTACGAAAACGTGCTTCACGCCTACCGCATATTGATGCGGTTTCTCATACGTGGCGCGGTCGGCAATCGTCGCCGGATCGAATACGACCACATCAGCAAACATCCCTTCCTTGAGAAACCCGCGATGATCGAGCCCCAAATTTGTGGCAGGCAATCCACTCAGTCGCCGCACTGCTTCCCGCATTGGAATCACTTTTTCGTCCCGCGAATATTTGCCCAGTACGCGGGCGAAATTTCCATAGGCACGGGGATGCGGATTGGATTTCAGGAACAAACCCTCAGGCGCCTGCGAAGCTTCATCGGAGCCGAATGAAATCCACGGCTTCGCGAGTTCTTTCTTCACGTTGTCTTCGGACATGATGAAATAGAGTGTGCCGACCCGCGATTCATCTTCGGCGATCAAATCCATCGCTGTGTCGATGGGATCTTTCCCGCGCATCCCTGCCACTTCAGCCAGTGACTTCCCGGTAAGCGGCTTCAGTTTATCCGACCTGAACTCTGCCAGCAGAATGTGCTCTGGACCTCCGGCATCAAAATACAGGTTTTCCCATCCGCCTGCGGGCTTTTGCACCTCTGCCTTAATCTTCTGGCGAGTCGCCGGATCGCGCAGCCGCTTGAATAAGGCAGGATAACCGCCGTCTTCGGTCCAAGGCGGAAGCGATGCGTCCAGGCCGGTTCCTCCCGCGGTGTAAGTGTACATATCGGCAGTGATTTTTAGCCCTTCCTTCTGCGCGGCCTCGATTCGCGAAAGCAGGTCGTCGATCTTCGGCCAGTTTTGCTGGCCCGAGACTTTGATGTGATAAACTTCTGCCGGAATTTTCGCCTCCCGGCTGATGCGAATTAATTCATCAAGCGCTTCGAGCAGCCGGCTACCTTCGCTGCGCATGTGCGAGATGTATTTGCCCTGGTATTTTGCGGCCACCTTGCAAAGCTCGATTAGTTCCTCCGTCTTCGCATAAAACGCGGGAGGATAGATTAAAGAAGTGCCAATCCCCAACGCGCCGGCTTCCATTTCCTTGCGCACCAGTTCGCGCATCTGGTCAAGTTGCTCAGGCGTCGGCTGTTTATCTTCAAAGCCGATCACGTACTCGCGAATGGTCGTCGCACCGATAAACGACGCCACGTTGCACGACACGCCACGCTTTTGGAGGTACTGCAAGTACTCCGCGAGCGTATTCCATTTGATGTCGTATTTGATGTCGATTTGCTGACGAATCATGTGCTCGCGCACGCGATCATTCACCGGACCCATAGATTCGCCCTCCCCCATGATCTCAGTGGTTACGCCTTGCCGAATTTCACTCTGTGAACGGCCATCATGGATCAGCGACACAGTGGACCACGAGAGCATATTGATAAACCCGGGCGCCACCGCGAGTCCCTGCGCATCGATGACGGCTTTGGCCTTCGCAGCTTTGAAATCGCCGATACCAACGATCCGATCGCCACGAATCACGACGTCGGCTTGTTTCGGCTCGGCACCAGAGCCGTCGTAAACCGTGCCATCTTTAATAATGATGTCGAAATCTGCCGGTCCTGGTGATGAGGATCCTTTCTGCGCAAACATCGTGAACACAATTGTCACGCACACACCGAGCCAAAAAAAAATCGGTCTCATTACGTCGCTGGAAGGTATACAGCGTCTATGTCGGCGCAAAAGCCAATGGAAGGTTCGACGTGGGCAACGGTATTTACTGTCGAAGGCGAAATCTCACGCGGCCGATCGAGCCACGTGGTGCGAATCGTACTTAGAGGCTTGCTACAGGAACCCTCGGTACGCCGGGAGTCCGGCAAGTCAGATGGAGCCGAAGCGAAATCACTACGTGGAAGTTCCTTAATTGGGGGTGACTAGGTTTGATGGACACTCATGGGTCCTACTTAACCAACATCCTTCTTAACTAACTCCCACGCGCGAAAACAAGCGCGGCTCCGAGATGAGATGGAAACAGGGAAATCGGAACTCAAACGAAAGGGAAACATCTGATGAAAACGATAACAAAATCCAAATCGATGCACCGCGGTCGAGCATTCTTGCTGGCGATTTGCGCAGGCGTCGTTGCAACTTTCATGGTTGGATGTGCGGAAGGGCCTTATGTGACAGCGTATGATGGCGGTTATTATTATCCGACCACTTATTATGCGCCGGCTTATCCGTATTCCTATTATGACTACGGACCGACGTATGAGAGGACAACCGTACGCTCTGGCACTCGCTATAATGACGCGTACGGCCCGCGCTATTACGGCAGCACAACATACGGCGACTGGTAGTGGATTTGTAACGCGCTTCGATGGACGCATCGGTGCCGTCCGCTGTTGGCGATGCGCCGATGCGCTCGAAGCGTGTGGCTAACGACTCCACATTTCGCGGCGCGCTGTTGCACGGCGCTTATTGTCAAACGAACCACGGCCGAAGGCGATGCCGCTACTACCAAGGTAATCGAATCAACGTCTCACAAAAGGCGAGTACAAATTTTCTTTTAATTTGGCTTTCTTGTTTTGCGCGGTCGTCATTAAATGGCTGGATGAAGACATCAGCGGTAACGAACAGATCTCGCGCAGTACAAATCCTTCTCTCACTCCTGTGCGCAGGATTCCTGGGGCTTTCGCTCGGTGGATGCGCTGGCACCTATTACGCTGAGGCTTCTGCCACGCCCGAATCCCGGTATAATACATATTACGGACCGTACTATTATCCGTACTATCCGTGGTACGCTTACTATGGCGGAGCGTACAACTACGGAGTAATCCGCTAATTATTTTTCCGTCTCTTTGAGCAAGTCCGCGAGCTGATCTTTCCACAACGCGGCCAGTGTGTGGCTGCCATGACCGCGCGTTTTGTCGCTGAACGGAACCACGATGGCGCGGCCATGCGGAACCCGCTTGATCTCACGTTCCAGGATGCCGAGTTCCGGCGGGTTGATCAGATCATCGGCAAAGTTGATTGCCAAAAGCGGCGCCTGGATTTTTTCAAGATTCGGTGCGGGATCGTAATCATGTGAAGCTTCTAACGCGTAGAGCACGTCATTTGCGTCATCGGTCTTGAAAATTTGCTCGACAAATTTGTCCAGAACTTCATCGGTTTTCGCAAGTGTAGGCGCATCCTTCTGGCGGAGGACCGGATTGCTGCTCATAAACCAAAGCATCTCCGCAGCGGTGCGCAGGCTCGGCGGTTGAGTCTTGTAGTCGCCGTCGGTCCATGCCGGATCGTTGCGGATCGCGTCGATGACCATGCGACGCCATGCACGGTTGCGCCCAGAGATCTGGGTCGGCAAACTCGCCAGCGGCATGAGCGCGTCCATGAAATCGGGATGTATCTCGCCCCATAACCAGGTGTGCATTCCGCCCATAGACGTTCCCATTACCAGTCGCGCGTGATCTACGCCGAGTCCCTCAGTTAAGAGACGATAGTCGGCCTCCACCATGTCAAGATAACCGTAGCGTGGGAATTTGGCGCGCATGCCGTCGCTCGGCTTGCTCGATTTGCCGTGACCGGTCCCGTCCGGCAACACAATAAAAAACTTCGTCGCATCGAGCGGCTGATCTTTCCCGAATAGCTCGCCGGCAAATTCGGGACGAATAAATTGCGCGCCACTGCCAGTTGTTCCATGCATGATGAGAACGGCATTGGTCGTTTTGCCCTGCGCATCCTTCTCCGGTTTTCCCAGGGTCCGGTAATGAACGCGCAACTCCGGCAATGTTTCGCCTGAAGCAAATTTGAAATCATGAATCGTAAAGTCGCTCTCAGTCGGCGCCGGATAATCGGCGCCCGACGCGAAACGCGCGGCGAAAATAGATAAGAAAAATACGAAGATTCGGATTGTCGGGTTCATGTTAGGACTCATCTCTTAAGAGGCCGTGTCATGTTGAGCGAAGCGAAACATCTCTGATTTTATTTGGGTGGAGAACTGTTCAGAAATGATCCGGGATTCTTCGCGTCCGCTCAGAATGACAGTATAAGATCTCATGTTAATGGCTTCGTTGGCGTTCGGCTTGGATTTGTTTGAGCAGTTCGGTGTGCGTTCGTTCAAGCTCATTAGCAAAGTTCACAGTTTCCTGTAGAGCTTCGGGATAAATCTCGAATCGTTTTCGCAATTTCTTCGTGGCCGGATCGTAAAAGAAGGAAATGTCCTGGCCGAGATTCGGAACGATCAGTTCGTCACTTAGCTTTTGATAGCGCGCCATGCGGGCCAGTCCCCAGCGGATAACTGATTCGTCGTCGCGCAGCGCCCTGAGCGTTTGCACGTCGAGCAACTGGACGCCTCCGGATTGGAGCATCGTGGCTAAGTCGCTTGGGCTGTAGTCCGTGATGAAAGTAAAGGGACGCACCGGCGGCATCTCATCAGCGTCCAGCGCGCGCCGAAATTCTGCCGCTTCTGGTTCTTGTTCTTTCGCGCGGTTAACTTTTGAGCTCTCGATTCCTTGCCGGAGCGTTTGCTCAATAGAGGCCAGGATCTGGTCACGCCGTTCTGCATCCTGCCGGTGCTGCTGGTAATTACTGAGCCAAAATGCCGCGGAAACGCCAACGAACACCAGAACCAACTCGGCAACCCAACCGCCAAGGTGTGCGAAACGTGAGCGTTTTTCAGTTGTTTGACTCATGATTCACGAGACAATTCAATCAATGAGACAATCGTGGTCAGTCAACAAGTTGACCGATTTCGTCGTCGACTCCGTTCAAGCGGCGCATGCTGGTGAGGCGCCGTTTTATCATTTGAGATTCGACCGCGTATTTCCCGACGATTTCTACGTGGAGATGTTGCAGGCGATGCCAGTGGCGGAGGATTACCGCGCGATGTCCGGCAAAAGCAAAATGGGAAGCAGCAGGCCTGACGGAAAGCCGACTCGCGCCAAGATTGATCTTTTTCCGGAATACATCCGTCATTTGCCGCCGAACAAGGGTACGGTCTGGGAAGTGGCCGGTCGCGTCCTTCGTTCCAAAGAGTTGAAGGCCGCCTTCGTGCAGAAACTAGCGCCAGGCTTAAAACGCCGGTTCGGCGAAAACTTCGAGAAAGTGAGCCTGTATCCCGTGCCAATCCTAACGCGCGATATTCCCGGATATCGCATTTTCAAACATACCGACAGTCTTTGGAAAGGCATCACAGTCCAGTTTTATTTGCCGCCGGACAACTCGACACCGCATATCGGAACTATTTTTCACGAGGTTCTCCCCAACGGGAGAAAACCAAAGAAGGCGCAGATGCCGTTCTCGCCTAACAGCGGTTATGCATTCGCAGTTGCCGATAACACCTGGCATTCGGCCGACCCGGTGGGAACCGAAGTGAAAACGCGCGACAGCATTCTGCTCACTTATTTTGTCGATGCCGGGCCGTGGCGATTTGTGCGCAATCGGGGCCGGCGAGCAGCGAATTTCGCGCTCAACGAGATGCGCAATTTGAAGCGCGGATCGCTCCCCTGAAGTTCATTTTGCGTCGGTCAAAAATTGCAGCACTGCTGTGGTGAATTCATTGGCGCATTCGATCTGCGGCATGTGGCCACAGTTGTCGACGATTCGAAGTTGAGAACCCGCGATTTCTTGATGAAAGCGCTCACCGAAGCTGAGCGGAATGAGTTTGTCATCGCGACCCCATAAGATAAGTGTCGGTCGATTGATTTCGTGCAGTCTATTGTCCAGGGCGTCGTCGCCACGAATGAGTGAATCGAGGACCCGGCTGACTGTGTAGTTATCGCCTGCGATAACTCTTTGCCTGAATGCGTCATCCACCGCAGTCCCTTCGTAAAACTGTTTGTTGTGAAAAGTGAGAGGCCCTAAATATCGGATGTCATCTCGGCTAGCTAACTTCAACGCGTCCAGCGTTCGGGGTCCCATCGCTTGTGCCAACGCGCGGTAGCCGGCGGCATCGCACAAGATCAGCCGATCCACACGTTCAGGATGCGCCAGCGCAAAGGCTGCGGCAATCCAGCCGCCCAATGAATTACCTACTAGCGACGCATGCTCGATTTTCAGTTCCTTCAAAAAGCCATCTAGAAAATCCACGAACGTGCTGACGCGATAATCAAGCAGCGGTTTGTCGGAATGGCCGAAACCGATTTCGTCGAACGCGATGACGCGGAATTTCGCGGCAAGCGGCGGGATGACCGGATCCCAAATTTCCACACTGTCTGCCAAGCCGTGAACCAAGATTAGCGGAGCGCCATTACCTGCTTCGACGTAATGAATTTTTGCACCGTAAACGGTAACAAACTTGTCGATCTTTGATGGTCCTTGCTTTCGCTCCTGCGCCGAACAGTGTGGCGGACATACCGCGACCGCGAGCAAACCGATCGACAAAGCAAGACGCAACGCCAACATGCAGCTCAACGAGGTAACGGTTGTTCCATGTTCGCTAGCGCATACGCAAGGACGGTGACGACAGCGGAATTTTCAGCCAGTTCTTTCGGAACGATTTTGTCCAACGTGTCAGCGGCACTGTGATGATAATTAAAATAGAAACGGCTGTCTTGAATCGGACTGAAAGCAGGCACGCCGGCTTTTTCCATCGGGCCAATGTCGGCGCCACAATGTTCGACCAGGTTGAGCATGCCTGCGCCTGATGCCTGCAAGATTGCTGCAACAGGTGCGAACGTCTTTTTCACTTCTGGCTTTGCTTTGATATTGATGCCAAGCGGATGATCGGCACCACCGTCTGTTTCCATGGCTGCGAAATGGTTCATCCATTCTTTTTCGTGATCTTTTGCGTACTGTTTTGATCCGGCCAACCCATTTTCTTCGTTCATCCACGCGATCACGCGAATTGTGCGCTTTGGCTTGAGATGAAGTTTTTGGATCACGTTCGCTACCTCCATCGATACTGCGACGCCGGCACCATCATCGATTGCACCCGTCCCCAAGTCCCACGAATCCAGGTGACCCGAAACGACGATCACCTGTTCGGGATGTTCGCTGCCTTTAATGTCACCGATCACATTTGCGCTTTCGACATCCGGCAGTGTTTGGGGCGTGAGAACCAATTTCATTCTGACGGGTCCTTGTCGGACCAAGTCCGCGATCAAATCCGCATCCTCCGCGGTGACTGCGCCGGCTGGAATTTTCGGCGCATCATTTGCGTAATCCGTCTGTCCAGTATGTGGCAGCCGATAGTCGGCTCCGCCCACTGAACGAATCAAGCATGCAACAGCGCCTTGTCGCGCGGCTGCGCTCGGGCCATCGGCTCTATAAACAACTGCCTCGCCGTATGCTTCGCCACCGCGACCTTCCGCGGCCATTTGTTTGTCGAACGGATAATTGAACAGCACGATCTTGCCCGCGACTTTCTCGCGAGGCAGCGATTTTAGTTCATCAAAATTTCTGACAGCGATCACTTCTGCTTTGATTCCATCCGCAGGTGTCGCGATGCTGTCCCCGAGCGCGCACAAGACAATTTTCTGCGTGGTATTCGCAGCCTGTCCGGGAAATTGAACAAGCGCTGCTGTTTCTTCGCCGCGAACCCAATGCGGTACCATCACTCCTTCGAACTGTACTTCGCAGCCTATTGCCTTTAATTCGCTGGCGACGTACTCAACGGCTTTGGCCGCCTGTGCGGATCCGGTCAGTCGCGGTCCGATGTTATTCGATAGATGTGCGACCTGCCTGTAAGCGTAATCGCTGGTCAGAGCTGCCTGTTGCAATCGTTTCAGATCCGCCAGTGTTTGCGCTGAAAAGACAACAGGTGTGGGCGACGGCGACGCGCTGGGACTCGATGTTGCCGCCGGCGTTTGCTGCGCATTAACCGACGGAGCACACAGAAGCAATAGAAGCGAAAAAAGAAAGGTTGGGCGAAAACGATTTTTAAGCATCCCGAACTTTGTCAGAAGAGCCTTCAATCATCAATTGTTGCAAACAGAGAATCGCGCTGACAGATCGCTTTTTCATTACACGTCGTGCAGCTTGTCATTCTAAGCGAAGCGAAGAATCTCCGTTTTTTTCTAGCGCTCGCCAAGCCAATAATTAGAGATGTTTCTCGTCGCTCAACATGACAGCAGGCGGCGGCTATTTCTCTTTGCTAAACTCGATTTCCTCGCCAAACAGATCAGGGTTACGCGCGTTTTTCGTTAAAAGCGCAGCAACGGTGGCTGAATCCCTGCTTTCTTTGGGGATGACTTTGCTGTTTACGTTGCGCAAACTCAGATGCTTGCCGTCATCGGACAGTTTCCAAACCACGTAAGCATACTTGCGATCATTCGAGTTGAGGTCCTGAACGCTGGCAAACGGTGTCTCCCCGATATCGGAGTGATAAGCGCGGAATAAATCTCCATCGTAGTAAACGATGTAAACGCTGTCATCGAGCTTGCGCACTTTCATCTTTTCTTTGCCGTCTGTGGAAGTCCAATCGCCAAGCAACCGTTCCTGCACTTTTTGAGTGGGGCTCGGTGTGATTGGAACTTCGTATTCGCATGCACTGAAAGCCAGAATGCACAGGCAAGCCGCAATGCAGAACCCGAGTCGGCGATGAATCAAATTCGATGACGTCACGCGGTCTTGGTCGCTTCAGCGAAGCGGCCTTCGTCGAAATCCATCAGATCAGAAATGGTTAGAATGTCGGTTCGATCAGCGATGCCGTGCTCCTTTTTCCTTTGTTCCAACCTCGCAGCGAACGAATCGCGCCATCCGAGTTTCGAAGCGAATCCATTCCAGACAAAAAGGTCGCCTTCGTTTAAGCGCCGCCCTTTTTCAAAACTCCATTCGAGAATCTCTTCATCAGTTCCGCCTTGGAGAACCCGCTCGCGAAGATCGGCATAGTTGACACGCAAAAAATTGCAGCAGGCACCATCAAGCGTTCGGGGCGTCCCGAGGTTGTTGTGATAATCCTCGTGCAACTCGCCGCGGGCGTGCAGTCGAATCTTATCGATCATTCGCGGGAAATAGCTCATTCCTTTCGTCATTTCTTTTGGGCTTTTTGGATACGTCGTCATTCCAGAGTAATCGCCGTGTCGCTATACTCGTGCAACTCCAGCGGCTAGTTTGTCTGGTTCGCGCTGCGATTTGTTAGGGCCAGGATGCGCGCCCTTTTTTCATCGTAATCCAACGAATGAAAGCGGCGGATTTCATCGAGGCGCCGCGCCCCATTCAGAGTATCGAGGTAATGCGTGTAGCTCGCTGCGAGCTGGCTCGTCTCCAGATAACGGCCACGCAAATTTGCATCCCGAAACGCTTCCGGGCATTGGCGCGCGAAAAGATGAAAGCGCAGCCAACGCCGGTCCATGCGCGAAACGCGCTGGGTTTTTCGAAAGAACGCGATAAACAAAAGTAGAACGAGATAAGTATCGACCTGCGCCTGTAGCTCTAGATTGCGGGCAAAATCTTCAGACGCGATCTCGCGGATTCCGCTTTTGAACTGAAGCGCCGCGTGCAAGGCATGATTGAGTTCCTCCACGAACATGATCAGCGACCGGATATTGCGATCACCCACGCCTGCGCGCGGATCATGCTGTTCGAGTTGTTCAATGAGCCAGCGCGAATAGTAAATGCCGACGTAAAGCTGATCTCCAGCGCGCCGAAGAAACGTTCGAGCAAGCTCGCTCAATTCGCGGGCCGATCTTCCAGCGAGGATCGACAATTGCGAGCAGCGCGTCCGATCGATCAAACAATCTTCCAGATTAATCCCAACCTGCGCGTAGGTCCGCTCAAATAATTTCTGGATTTGGCTGAAGAGCGTTTCGTTCACAGGGAAAGAGACGGGCGCACGTCGTCATCCAGGTTAAGCAATCGATCGGAAAGTTGATTCAGCGCGAGCCGCACATCGCGAAACCGATCAGCCAATCCTTCGAAAACGTCGTCCAGGTCGCAACGGCGGGCGGTTGCGTGTGAAGCGACAAGTTGATAGTTCGTCCGACCGACTTGCTCATAGAACTCGATGTCTGGTCCGCCCCGCAGACTGCGTCGTTGCGTGTTCTCGTGAAAAATGCCGCTGATGAAAAGCGAGTAATTACCGATATGTGCTCGGAGCAAAAAAGCTTGCTCCGGGCTGGCGCGAGTGAGCGCAATGAGCATGTCCGAAATGTATTGCTGGGCGAGATGGTGCGCCTCATCGGAGAGCTGCAACTGGCTTGCGTGCGAAAACGTTTCGAGCAGAGACCCGACATAGTCGCACAGCTTGCGGTCGCCAATTCCGCCCTGCTGCAAAACGTGCCGGGCCAGAACATAAAAATAAAACTGAGACGAGATCCGCAGATGCCCGCAGTGATTTAAAATTGCATCAACCAATCGCGGATGATCGAGAATGGAATCGCGCGTTTCGATATCGCTCAAAAGATCGACAAGCGAAACTTGATCCGTTTGCGAACGCGCAAGCGTGCGCACGATGAAATCGAAATCAGCCGCAGTAAACCGCGCCCGACAATTCGCTCTGATCATCGGGACTTAATCCTGCGCGAGAGACGCGCGTATGGCAAGTCAGATTACAAAGGCGTCCCAAGGAACACAGGCATCCTGTTCGCCAAAGGACGAATCCGTCCCGTGTGCGGACCTGTGCGGTACGCGCGCTTCGAGCCTGCGCGATTTAAAACCCCCTTACCGTTGGGCCGGGTTTATGGCAACCGGATTGCCTGTTGTGCCCGGCTCCTGCCTCGGATTTTCTGTTGCGATGTCCCTGATTTGCCTGGTGATCGCAACCGATTGGAACGTATCCGCACTCGAAAGTTGCTTCAGAAGCTCCTGGATCTTTGCGGCTTTGTCGTCTCCGATAACCATATCAACCTTTCGTTAACGCTTTCACAGCGGCAGCGAGTTGATCTTTGGAAATTGTCGCCGCCTGTTTCTCGGCCATCAATGTGAGAATTTTACCACCGCTCAAACCGATCACAAGCGAGGTGAGTAGCTGTGCGACGGTCAAACGCACACCGGCCATCTCTCCGGTTAGCAGATCGACCGACGCCAGTGGACCATAAATACCCCATACGACAACAGACGCTACAGCGCCGACAAGAACGTTTCCGATCCAACCAGGCCGCCATACCTTCGCCGCCGCGTCAAACCTAGGATAATTGAATTCGCCGCTGATCGCGCAGTTAACAATCCCGCCGACCGCTCCACAGCCGGCGATAAGCAGAATAATTTGCCAGATCGTCATAAAACCTCCGGGTTCGATCTTGCAGAGTTCAATCAGGAAATTAAAGCAAATTCGCATAAGCTTGGCCTAACGAGTTTCAAGTCGCGGGCGAGATCATACCTGACCGACGGATCCCAGTCTCTCACTTAAAAGCGGAGCGTCCTCTCAACCATCAACTTTTCTGGAAAAAGATTCCACGCCGCAATCGGCGGCTCCGGCGAAACCATGCCTGAATAGCCGCGACGAGCTCCGCCTCGTTGCGCTTTTCATCGCTTGCCGCTGATCACTTCTTTTGCCCCGATCCCCATGAGCAATCCTTTCTCGAGCATGGATGGATTGATAGTGAGAAACAAAATCACGCCGTTCACCGGCGAAATAATTTTCTCGAGCGTGTCGCCGAACAAATCTCCGATCGTCCCAATCTCTTGCGCTTTCTTCACGAGATCACCCGGCCCGACTTTCGGGTACCACATTCCCTCGTGGTTCGCGTAGAGCCACTCAAAATTCGTCAGAACCGTTGTACCTGCCGGCTTCGCGCCGGCAGATTTCTTGTTCTGACGGGCTCCATCTCCGTCGATCATGCCCAGATGTCTCATGACGTTGACCACGCCCTGGACCAGCAACGCGACCGCGTCCTCCTGCATCTGCCCAACTCCCCCCGCTTCCGCGAGGATGGATGGAACTCCCTTTTCCGCCGCCGCCGCGTAACTAGACGAACCTTTGCCTTGCTGAACCGGTTTACTGACCGTCAGCACATAGGGCAACTCGAACGCCAGTGCCATCTGTTTCGACTTCACTGACACGTCATCATGGCCGTGCCTGCAAATCACGAACGGCACGAGCGCTTCCGGAATGTCACCGCCGTGAAGATCGACATACGCATCGGCATGAACGACGAACACGTTGATCAACGCGTGAGTCATTTGCTCGGAATAACTTCCCGTCGGATCGCCAGGGAAAACGCGATTCGGATTTACGTTATCGATCGGACACACGAACGGCGTTCGTGTCCGAAACGCCGGTAGATTCATCACCGGCATCAAGATCACCGTGCCCGCGATCTTTTTTGGATCCAAGGTGTTGCTTAAACGAATCACCGCTTCGACCGCCGGATACTCGCCACCGTGCACACCGGCGTTCACAAACAACACTGGTCCCGGTTTCGCGCCGGTGATTGAAATTACCGGCCGCGGTTCATCCTTCGCCAACGCCGCGCCCGGCAACTTGATCAAATGCCGCTGCGTTTTGCCCGGCGTCAATTTCCCAAGAATCGGTATTCGGTTCATTAGACAGAATTAACAGGATTCTGAACGATTCAATCCATTCATAGAGAATGAAGCGAATGGGATGAGGAACATAGAGGGTGAAACCGCGACGAGCTCCGCTTCGTTGCGCTGCTCATCGCTTATCACGTCATTTTTCTTGCAACCCGCTCGGTAATCGCGGCGACGCGAGAAGCTTGCCAAATTCGCTCCACCGTTTCTCGGGATCGGTGCCGCTGCGTTTCTCGATGTAACGGCGCACCATGTCTTCCCCGAGATTGTAGTTGATCACGTAACTTCGATAACGCTGGATAAATTTTACCCGCTGCTGAGCGCGAGCTGGTTCCATCACCGCATATTTTTGCAACCATTGCGCCGCAGCGTTCTCGTCGATCTCACCATTGATCAATCTCCGCGCGGCCTCGTTTCCGGCATAACTGAGATCCTTCATCAAATCCTGCACGGCGTAATATTCGTCTGCGCGTGATGCATCAATTCCCGCGGCGGGAAACAAAACTTCCTGCTCGAACTTTATTCGCTCGGTCTTAGTCGGAAACGCAACGTCCCTGCCGAAATTCGCCGTCCCTTCGGCGACGAGCGATTGCGGTGAGAACAGTGCGTAAACCGAAAACTCCAGCCAGCCGCGATCGCGGACCAGGTTCTTTTCCAGCAGCGAATTGTAAACGTGATGGCCGGGATAACCTTCGTGCGCCGCGAGATCGACCGCGCGATCGATGAAGATGGGCAGATCCGTATTCACCTGAATCACGCTGTGGAAATTGCCTTTATACCAATTGTAACCGCCCCACGGCTTATTGGTCACATACTCGACGCTGAAACTTTCGGTAGGCGGAAGCGCAACGTGCGCCAGTGTCCGGGCTCGGCATTCCTTGATCGCGAGTTGAAACACCGTATCGAGTTTTTCCTTCGGAATCACAAACGGTTTCCGCCACATTTCGTAGCGCTCCCACAACGAACCGCCAGTCCGGCTCGGACCCTTTCCCGGAATCTTTGCGTCCAGTTGAGCAATGAACTGATTGAAGTGCGAATCCGGAAAAGTTGGCGCCACTGCGTCGTAAAGCGCTCGCGACTCGTCGTCGAATCTTAATTTTTCGCCCTTCAACATCCGGACCCGCGCCGCCAGCGCGGCAACCTGTTTCTGCAAATATTCGTGGCGTAATCGAAGCAACTCGTCCCCAGCGTTGGGAGTTTTCGCCAGGGTCGCGCTTAATTCGACGGCCTCGGCGCCGATCGCATCCAGCGACTTCTTTTCTTTCTCCGCTTGCGTTTTCCACTCCGGCGGCCCGTAAAACGCGTCAACGTAATCGGGATCGTGCTGTCCCAGGGCCAATACGAGATGGGCGTACCGCTCGGCGACGGCATTGATGTCGTCCGCCGCCTGCGCGCCGCCGCTCGACATGAGGAAACCGCAAAGAACGAAAAATAATATCCGGCGCATGTCGCTCAGGAAAACATGAATCGAGGAAAGGGCTTTCCGAGATAGAAGGTAAAGCTGTAAGGGTAGCAGCGAAAGAGCGAGGGCAGCGATTGAGTTTCAAAGCAGGGACTCGTCACCTGTCAGTCGACACTACTCCTGCAACTCAATTTTCCGACAGGGATTGGGAGCACAGGTGAGACGCAACTCGAGTAACTGGGCTGGTACTTCTTAAATCTTAATTCTTCCTTCTGACCTGAGATTACGGGCCTTTGTCGAGAACGGAAGCCGTGTGGGCTGTCGGAATCTGCAGTGACAACACCTTTAGCTCCGACACCTTTTTCGTGAACGCTTCGAGAAAAAAGATTCGTTGAAAGACTGAGCGATACTGATGATCCAATGTTTCTCGAGACGGACGGAAGAATGTTGAAGCACTATTTCCTTCAGAGACGATGAGTAGCCAATATTCTGAGCAAGATTGATAACTCGGGATTAGCGCGTCTTTCTTCGAGATGACGGCCTGCATTTCCGCGACGAAATCTTCTTGAACAAAGCCGGCCGACGAAACTGACCAAAAGTTGCGCTTTAAACTGGCTAGTCGATAAATGCCGATCGAGTCGAGTTCGTACGGAAACATTTCCGGATCACTCCAATCGTTGTGTAGCACACGTGGTCCGTCTTCAATCGGCAGGTACGCATTAACTAAAATTGCTATAGCTGTCGCAAAATAGTTTCGATTACGCTTATTAAATTCGCCGTTCGCACTGAAACGAATCTTCACCTCCAGCGCTACGGAATTCTGCGTTTCAAAAATTCGAACAGCCTCATTCGCGATTTTTTCTTGCTCGGACTCCTGTCGCCTTGACCGATTAGAACCTGATTGCTGTTGAATCTTTGTCACTTCAATGCCGATTTTGCGCTTTAGTGCCGTCACAATGAAATCCGGCGCCTCAGTCTGAACCAAACGGCCAGAGGGGAACCCGACTATCTGCGGCTCAAGAATATCGAGGAATCGACGTTCGTGTTCCTTCAACTGTTCAACACGCCCTCGTCCAACAATTTTACGAGACGGCATTTAAATTGCCGCTGCTTTACCGGTCGCCAAAAGAAACAGCCGGACCCTTTCGAGTCCGGCTGTTCGAATTCATACTGTTGTGTCGGCTTAGTAATCCATTCCGCCCATGCCGCCCGGAGGCATCGGAGGAGTTTTTTCCTTTTCAGGAATCTCCGTGACCAATGCTTCGGTGGTGAGCAACAGGCCCGCGATGGACGCTGCGTTTTGCAACGCGCTGCGCGTGACCTTGGTCGGATCGACGATCCCCGCCTTCACCAGGTCGGTGTATTCGTCATTGGCGACGTCGTAGCCTTCGTTGCCTTTGCGCTTCTTGATTTCCTCAACGACAAGCGCGCCTTCGCGGCCCGCGTTGTCAGCAAGTTGACGCGTCGGCTCTTCAATCGCGCGGCGCACAATCGCCACGCCGACTTTCTCATCGCCTTCAAGGCCTTTGATGTTGTCGAGCGCTTTCTGCGCACGGAGCAACGCGACACCGCCACCTGGGACGATGCCTTCCTCAACCGCTGCACGCGTAGCGTGCAACGCGTCTTCGACACGAGCTTTCTTCTCTTTCATCTCGGTCTCGGTCGCAGCACCGACGTTGATGACTGCAACACCGCCCGCTAGTTTCGCCAGGCGCTCCTGCAGTTTCTCGCGATCGTAATCGCTGGTCGTCTCTTCAATCTGACGACGGATTTGGGCGACGCGGCCCTGGATATCGGCTTTTTTGCCTTCGCCTTCGACAATGGTGGTGTTCTCCTTGTCGACGGTAACGCGCTTGGCTTTGCCGAGGTCTTCGAGCTTGATGTTCTCGAGCTTGATGCCGAGATCTTCACTGATCAGACGACCACCGGTGAGCACCGCGATGTCTTCCAGCATCGCCTTGCGACGATCGCCGAAGCCGGGCGCTTTCACCGCGCAGACCTGCAAGGTGCCGCGCAATTTGTTCACGACGAGGGTTGCGAGCGCTTCGCCTTCCACGTCCTCAGAGATAATGAGGAGCGGCCGGCCGGCTTTCGCGACTTTCTCGAGCAACGGAAGGAGATCCTTCAAGCTCGAGATTTTCTTCTCGTAAATGAGAATGTAAGCATTTTCGAGAACAGCTTCCATCGCTTCAGCGTTGGTTACGAAGTAGGGCGACAGATAACCTTTGTCGAACTGCATGCCCTCGACCACGTCCAGCGTGGTCTCGATTGATTTGGCTTCCTCGACCGTGATCGTGCCGTCCTTGCCAACTTTGTCCATCGCGTCGGCAATGATCTCGCCGATCGTCTTGTCCCAGTTAGCCGAGACGGTCGCGACCTGTGCGATCTCGGTGCGATCACTAACTTTCTTGGAGAGTTTCTTCAAGTCCTCGACGATTGCCTCGACACCTTTCATGATGCCGCGCTGCAATGAAGTCGGGTTGGCGCCGGCAGTGACGTTGCGCAGACCTTCGCGGTAAATGGATTCCGCGAGGATCGTCGCCGTAGTCGTGCCGTCACCCGCGACGTCCGAGGTTTTGGAAGCGACTTCGCGGACGAGCTGCGCACCCATATTTTCATACGGATCTTCCAGCTCGATTTCTTTCGCGACCGTCACACCGTCCTTGGTGATCGTCGGGCTGCCGAATTTCTTATCGAGAATGACGTTGCGACCGCTGGGACCGAGAGTGGCCTTCACGGCTTTCGCCAGTTTCTCGACACCGCGCAGCAACGTGTGCCGCGCGTTTTCATCGAATTGTAATTGTTTAGCTGCCATATTTTAAGTTAATAGTTGTTGGTTGAGAGTTGAGAGACGCGATTAGCCGATAATGCCAAGGATGTCGTCCTCGCGCATGATCAGATAATTTTGATCGTCGATCTTGATTTCGGTGCCGCCGTATTTCGAGATCAGCACCTTGTCGCCCTTTTTCACGGTGAAATCGATTTTCTTGCCGTTTTCATCGATTTTACCGGTGCCTAAAGCGACCACTTTCCCCTCTTGTGGTTTTTCCTTGGCGGTATCGGGGATGATGATCCCGCCTTTTTTTACTTCTTGCTCTTCAAGCGGCTGCACCAGCACCCGGTCTCCGAGCGGTTTTACGTTAACTGTTGCCATAAGTTGTTCTTACTCCTTTGGTTTTTTTGTTTAAGCCGGCGGCTGTCGATCCTCCGACGACCGCCGACAAATTGTTTCCGTTATTTTTTCTTGTCGTCGTCAACGACTTCGAACTCCGCATCGACAACGTCGCCTTCGCCCCGCTTAGCGGGGCCGGCGCCTTCTTCAGCACCACCGCGCGGCTGCGCTTCGGGACCCGGGCCTGCTGCTCCTGGAGGCGGACCGGCTTGGGCTGACGCTTGCTTGTAAAGATCGGCGCTGATTTCCTGGAACTTGTTCTGCAATTCGTCGTAGGTCCGTTTCATCGCCTCGGCATCGTTGCGATTGATCGCGTCACGCACCGCGGCAATGGCGTCTTCGACTTGCTTTTTCTTGTCGCCTGGAATCTTGTCGCCCAGTTCTTTCAACTGCTTCTCGGATTGATACGCCAGCATGTCGGCGTTGTTCTTGATCTCGATTGCCTCCTTCGCCTTCTTGTCCTCCTCGGCGTGTGCTTCGGCTTCGCGCTGCATTTTCTCGACTTCCTCTTTCGAAAGTCCGGAGCTGCCCGTGATCGAAATCTTCTGTTCCTTCCCGGTGCCGAGATCTTTCGCGGAGACGTGCAAGATGCCGTTGGCATCGATGTCGAAAGTGACTTCGATCTGCGGAACGCCGCGCGGCGCCGGTGGAATCCCATCGAGATGGAATGTGCCGAGCGTTTTGTTGTCGCGGCTCAGCGGGCGCTCGCCCTGAAGCACTTTGATCTCCACACCCGGCTGGTTGTCGCTGTAGGTCGAAAAGATCTGCGACTTCCGCGTCGGGATCGTGGTGTTGCGCGGAATCATCGGTGTGGCTACGCCACCGGCGGTTTCAATCGCCAGCGTCAACGGGGTTACGTCCAGCAAGAGCACGTCTTTGACTTCGCCTTTAAGAACGCCGCCCTGAATCGCCGCGCCTACTGCAACGACTTCGTCCGGATTCACGCCTTTGTGTGGTTCCTTGCCAATTAGATCTCGCGCGACCTGCTGGACCTTTGGCATGCGCGTCATGCCGCCGACAAGCACCAGCTCGTTGATGTCCTTCTCTGTGACCTGTGCGTCCTTGAGACATGCCTTCACAGGCGGAACCGTTCGCTGAACCAGATCGTCCGTAAGCTGTTCTAGCTTTGCGCGGGTCAATTTTTTCTGAATATGCTTCGGCCCGCTCGCATCCGCTGTAATAAACGGCAGATTAATTTCGTATTCCTGCGAGCTCGACAACGCGATCTTAGCTTTTTCAGCTTCCTCTTTGATTCGCTGGATCGCGTCCGGCTGCTTCGTTAGATCGATGCCGGTGTCGTTTTTAAATTCGTTTACGATCCAATCCATGATTTTCGCATCCCAATCGTCACCGCCAAGGTGCGTATCACCGTTGGTGGCTTTCACTTCGAAAACCCCGTCGCCGATCTCCAGAACAGAGATATCGAACGTGCCGCCACCCAAATCGTAAACGGCAATCTCCTCGTCCTTCTTTTTGTCGAGACCGTAAGCAAGCGACGCTGCCGTTGGCTCATTAATGATGCGCAGCACTTCCAGACCTGCGATTTTGCCCGCGTCCTTTGTGGCGTTGCGTTGCGAGTCGTTGAAATACGCCGGTACCGTAATGATCGCCTGCGCAATTTTTTCACCCAGCTTCGCTTCCGCGTCGGCTTTGAGCTTCGACAAAATCATCGCCGAAATTTCGGGCGGCGAAAATGTCTTAAGCTGGCCGTTTACCTCTACTTGTACATGGGCGTCACCATTAGCGGCCTTCACAATCTTGTAGGGCACGCGCTTCTGCTCTTCATGCACCTCATCGAACTTGCGTCCCATGAACCGCTTGATTGAAGAGACCGTGTTCTGCGGATTGGTCACCGCCTGACGTTTCGCGGCCTGGCCGACCAATCGCTCGCCACTCTTTGTAAATGCAACAATTGACGGAGTCGTGCGTGCGCCCTCGCTATTTTCCAAAACTACCGGGTCGCCACCCTCCATCACGGCCATGCAGGAGTTGGTGGTGCCTAAATCGATACCTAAAACTTTAGCCATAATTGAAAATTCCTTTCTGATTCGAACTCGCCGACGAACGGACTCGCCGTGGCGAGACTGCTAGTTAAACCTGTAGATTCTCTAGCAAGGCCCGGGCCAGTCTGGCCTACTACGGCTTAAGCCCTTCTTTACGAGAGGTTACTGTTTGATTACGCGTCCTACGGTTCGGCCCAACCTGAGCCAATTCGGCTCGATTCTAACCATATTCCAATTGATGGTCGCGTCAACGAGGCGCACTTTTGTAGCAAAACACTAGCCGCTGATTTGTCGAACCTGTATCAGTCGGCTTTCAATCTACACTATCTCAGGGTTCGCGCGAACTGGGTTCTTGAAAACTTGGTTCTACGCTCGAATCTCGCAAAAAATGTACGGAGCAGCAGCTCTTTCCCGGAGTGGCTCGCCGCCGCTGCGGAGATTGCGTGCGTGATAAAGCAAAATTCTGTTTCGCGAAAGCGCGCGGCACGATAAAATTTTCGCGTGCGACAGTACCACGATCTGCTCCGGCTCGTACTCGAGAAAGGTCAACCACGAACGGACCGCACAGGCACGGGAACACGATCGATCTTCGGCGCGCAAGCCCGTTTCGATTTGCGTCCCGCCGGGCCGGGATTCCCGCTGCTCACGACGAAAAGGCTTCATCTCAGATCAATCATTTATGAGTTGCTCTGGTTCTTGCGCGGAGAAAGAAATGTTCGGTACTTACAACAAAACAAAGTGACTATTTGGGATGAGTGGGCCAACAAAACGACCGGCGACTTAGGACCAGTGTACGGAAAACAGTGGCGAAACTGGGTGAAAAGCAGCAAACCTCGTCAGAGTGATGATTCCTCTGCCACGCAGCCGCCGCTTTTTGACGTTGGTGAACTCACTGCCGCGGCGACTGGGATAACTCCTATGGGGCCGCGAGTGCGGAGAAGCACTCACGGCATTGATCAAATCGCTAAAGTTATCCAAGAGATCAAAACCAATCCAGACAGTCGGCGCCTAATCGTGAGCGCTTGGAATGTAGCCGATATCGACAGCATGGCGCTGCCGCCGTGTCATGTGCTTTTCCAATTTTATGTGCAGGAAGGCGAGTTGAGTTGCCAACTTTACCAACGGAGCGCAGATCTGTTTCTTGGCGTGCCATTCAACATCGCGTCGTATTCACTGCTTACGCTAATGGTTGCGCAGGTGTGCGATCTTCGCCCGGCAGAATTCGTTCATACCTTTGGCGATTTGCATCTTTACCAGAACCATCTCGACAAAGCTGGCGAACAACTTTCGCGTGATTGTCGGCCTTTGCCACGGATGAAATTGAACCCAGCAGTCAAAAGCATTGACGATTTCAAATTCGAAGATTTCGAACTTGTCGGCTACGATCCGCATCCATCGATCACGGCGCCCATTGCGGTGTAGATGAATTGTAGAGCCAAGCGTGTCGCCTGCGAGGAATACAAGCGCAAGCAGCCGATACGGCTGCCACCACAGAAAGTTTGAGTAATCTCGCCCTGCGACTTTCGCGAATCGCACGGGTTTAAAAGCAGTGTGAGGATCGCGATTGCGCTGCCGGTCTTTTTCTGCGCCGCCATTTCATTGCGGGCACAGACTTCAGTCGAAATCGATTTGGAGGAACAGAGGGTTTACTTGCTGCAAAATGGGCGGGTCGCTCTCGCTTCGCCAATTTCGAGCGGTCGTTATGGGCATCTCACGGAGAAGGGTTCCTTCAAAGTCTTGGAAAAGGAACGAACACATTATTCGAGTATGTACGGCAAGATCGTCGATTCTGGTGGAAACACGATCGTTGCCGACGCAGATGCAGACATGCCGGTCCCGGCCGGAGGAAAATTTATTCCGGCGCCAATGCATTACTTCATGCGGTTCGCCGGCGCCGATGGAATGCATGCCGGATATCTACCGGGGTATCCAGCATCGCACGGCTGTGTCCGGATGCCGGAACAGTACGCGATTGCGTTTTTCAATTCAGTCAGCGTTGGCACTCCGGTCACGGTGTACGGAAGGACGCCAACCGGGCGTTACCTCGGTCAGTTACGACCGACATTTCGAAGGAGCCCGAATAGATTTGGAGACCCGCGCTTCGATCCAAGATTTGCTCCGCCGCCGCCACCTTGGTGGTGGCGATAAGTCCCAAACCTTTTGTTGCGCGCCGAGTGCAAGCAGCCGACACGGCTGCCATTACAGAACAGAGAAAGGCGAAGAGCGAAAGGTTGTGTTACGGCCGCTGTTCGGGCGCGGTCTTATCAACGCTATTCGCACTGGCCGTCTTTGGCCCACGCGTGAGATCGACAAGGTCAGCCAAGATGTTTAGCGCTTCGTCGCGCTCCGGATCGATCGCCGGTGTCTTGGTATCATCATCCGCGCCGCCAGCGCCTCCGATCAAATCTGTATCTGCATCCGAAGCAGCGTCGGGATCAACTTTGGGGGTAGTCCCATTCTTCTTTGCTTCGGCCAATTTCCCGGGATACATGATCAATTGCAGGTTCGGTTTATCAACCGTGTCGAGTGTCACCCGATAAATCTGCGGCTCCTCCTGATTCCGCACCAGGCGCTCCTTCGACCGCGTTTCCTTGCGCAGTTTATCCTCCTGAAGCTCCTTCTTTCGCTGATCTTCGTTTAGCGAAATCCGATTCTCATCGAGCTTGTGACGCAAACGTCCGATGTCCTCCATCACGTAGTGGAATTCCGGATCGTTCTTGACCCGCTCTTCCGAGCGTCGCCGCAGTTGATCGATAAACAGGGAGTGGCTGTCCGACCACTTCGTGTATCTCGCCTTCGCCACCTCATCATAGGCGAGCGCGTTCTTTAGTGCACCTTCGCCAAATTCCGGAAGATCGCTCAAGCTCGGCAGAATAACGTCGGAAGCCACGCCGTGAAGCTGTGTGGAACCGCCTGCCACCCGATAAAATTTTTGGATCGTCAATTTCAACGCACCATCCTCATCCGAACGGCTGCCGAGAAGTGAAGCGAACCTGCCAATCGGAAGAATCGTCTGCACGGTGCCTTTGCCGAACGTGTTCTTATCGCCAACAACCACAGCGCGACCATAATCCTGAAGAGCGGCCGCGAAAATTTCGCTGGCGGACGCGCTTTGCCGGCTGGTTAAAACGACCATCGGTCCGGAATAAGCGATGCCCGGATCGGGATTGGCCGAGACTCTAATGCTTCCGTTATAATCTTTCGTCTGAACGATCGGACCAGACTTCAAAAACAGGCCCGTGAGGGACAGTGCTTCCTCCAGTGAGCCACCCCCATTTCGTCGCAGGTCGATGACCAAGCCAGCGATGTTTTCTTTCTTGAGCCGTTTGAGCAATGCCAGCACGTCGCGCGTCGTGCTTTTCTGATGCTTGTCCATGTCGGCATAAAACGAAGGCAGCGTAAGCCATCCAAGTTTTATGGGATCGCCGTTCTCGTCTTTCCTAATAATGATATCGGCGCGGGCTTCCTGATCCTTCAGCTTAATTTCATCGCGCACCAGTTCGACATTTTTTCGGCGAGAAGGATCTGTGGCATCCGAAGGAATCACGAGCAAACGCACGTGCGTGCCTTTCTTCCCGCGAATCATCTCGACAACTTTGTCCAAACGCATCTCGCGAACATCAACGTAATCGGCCGGGCCCTGCGCTACTGCAGTGATCCGGTCACCTACCTTAAGTCTTCCATCGGCTTGCGCCGGCCCGCCAGGTACCAAGCTTTCAATTTTAGCGTAACCGTCCTCCGACCGAAGCATGGCGCCGATGCCCACAAGCGAGAGGCCCATGTTGATGCTGAAATTCTTCATGTCGGCCTTGCTCAAGTATTCCGAATGCGGGTCATACGCCTGGGCTAGCGCATCGAGATAGAGCTTCATTTGCTCGTCCTTATCTTCCTCATGGACGTTACGGGCGAGGCGATCGTAGCGGCGTGCAACGAGTTGCGCAGGAGGCTCAATAGGATGCTCGCTCAAATGTTCCTGCAAGAGTTCGTTCGCAATCCTACCGCGCCAGAGTTGATCGGCTTCGGCGTCATCTTTTGGCCACGACGACTTTTGACGGCTCAGTTCAACGGTGGCGCTGCCCTTGAAGTCGATCGGCTGCTTCAATAGCTCTTTGATTTTAGCGACACGGTCGTCCATGCGCTTGGTGTAGAGAGCGTAAATCTCGTAGGCGGGTTTGAGATTGCCGAGCAGCACGTCCCCGGCCATCGAACTGCCATACTTCGCATTTAGGTCATCGACATCCTTCTGAGTAAAAAAGAGATGGCTGAAATCGAGCATCTCCAGATACGTCTGCAAAAATTTCCGCGAAACGTCCTCATTGAGCTTTTGACGGGTGTAATGACCCTCCTCCAGGAGGCGGCCAACCGACATGGCAATTGTTTCTCTCGACGCCGCCATGGCCGGCGGAGCCGCGATTGTGGCCGTAAAAAGAATGGCGCAAAGCGCCAGTGACTGTCGTAGAGATGGTCTCATCTGTAAAAAGGCGGTTTACCACCATCGCAGATTTCAGCAGGGAGCGCAAGATAACGAGATAGGATTGACATGTAAGTGAATGAGACAATCAACAAAGGGGAACATTCAAATATTCGTAAAAACTCCTGCCTTCAGTTGTAGTGAAGCCCAACTAGAATGAAATCCGCAATGATTTACGAGAGGTTTTGCGGTGGCATCTTTGAGACAAATTGCTATCTGCTCAAAGCATCGGGAGGCTGGATTCTTTTCGACGCGCCGGACGGGGCTTGCGAGTGGGTCAGGTCACTCGGAGTCGATCTGAAACTTTTGCTCCTGACGCACGGACACGTCGATCACGTGCAAGATGTCGCCAGGATCAAGCGGCAGTTCGATTGTCCAATCGGCTGTCACCCGCTCACTGCGCCGATGATTTCGGATCGAGAATTTTTCCGCAGCTTCGGTTTCGAACTCGAAATCCAGCCGGCGAACCCTGACTTTCTTATCGAAGAAACGCCGAGCCGGGATTTTCTCGGTTCCCAATTCCAAGTGTTGGAAGTTCCCGGCCATTGCCCCGGGAGTCTTTGTTTCTTTTTGCCGGACGATCGATTGCTTATCGGCGGTGATGTGTTGTTTGCCGGCAGCATCGGCCGCGGAGATTTACCGGGCGGAGATATCGATCTACTAGTACAAGAGATCAGAAAAAAAATATTTTCCCTCGGCGATGACGTGACCGTGCTCCCCGGGCACGGGCCGCCGACGAAGATTGGAACCGAGCGTCGCACGAATCCTTTTGTCGGCCTGGAGTAGCGTCACCGGGCCGTGGCTCTATTGAAGCTGAAATCAGACTAGCCCAGGTCGGCGAGAAGAGAAGCGAGCGGCTTGAGGTCGTCGATCTTCGCCACGATCTCCCGCAACGAGCGCATAGCTCTTGGAACGTATCGCAGAAAATGCTCATGTCCCCGGACCAAACCCAAAAAGCCATAAGCACCCAGCGCCTGCATCAGGCGTTGCATCGCGCATAATTGCAGAGTGTTGTCCAACTGTTGGTCAAAGGTTCGCCCATTGTCCGCCTGTTTTTGCCGGTAATAACTAATCAACTCAGATCGCTCTGCGCCTGAAAGATCGACATACGGATCAAAAAGCAACGATGCCAGATCATATTCAGCCAAACCCGGTCGCATCCCCTGAAAATCAATCAGCTTGGCCTGTCTGTTCTGAATAATGATATTTTGCGATTGAAAATCGCGATGGACCAAGACCCTTGGTAAACTCTCCAGACGTTTTGCAATTTCGCGCAAACCGGGAAGAACTGTCAGTTCCTTGCGTTTTGACTCGCTAACCGTGAAATAGCGGCCGAGGCAATTGTTGAAAAAGTATCTCTGTTCCCAGCGGTAAAGCGCCGCGTTAAACTCGGCAGGTAAATGCTCCTTCATTTCCACGCACACGGACTCCGGCAGACTGTGAAGTTTGATAATTTCATCGAGCGCTGATTCGTAGAACGCGCGGCGGACCAGCCAGCTGTCGTGTCGATAACGGTAGAGGTCTTGCTCGCCCAGGTCCTCGATCCAGATAAGACCTTCCGCTTCATCGTGAAAATAAATTTTGGGGACCCGGATTCCGTGAACGTCGAGGAATTTCGCGATCTCGACGTAATGCCGATTCTCGTTGCGCTCCAGATTGTACTTAACCAGGATGAGCGTCTGATTCGCTGAGCAACGAATCCGATAAAATTTTCGATCCGACCCGCCTTTTTCAATCGGGCGAATTTTTACATCGGTTTCATCCAGCAGCGGAAAGTGCATCCGTGTTCGCCGGAGAAGAAATTCAGTCCTCATACTAGATGTCGCTGTTACGATGGATGCCGCTGACCCTTTTTTGGGAGCGGACAATACAACCGTGAAGGTGACTTTTGGAAGCAATTTCTGAGGCTCGCCACAAAATTGTGTCTTCAAGAACGGCTTCTGCTCCAACGCAGCAGTCCGGCCCAACCACAGAACAGCCGCGAACTTGTGCGGTCGGATCGACATGCGCGCTTTTCGCGACCGGTTCGGGCCACTCGCGCGTTTTAACGTATGCCGGTCGCCAATGTTTGTTCGAAATTGCGCGGTGCACGTCGAGGTATTCCTTGCGTGACCCGATGTTGAACCAATTCCCGTCATCCAGCGCCAGGCCGCCGATCGTTCCCCCCTGGTCGATCCAATCAATTAGGATGGGAATGAATGAAATTTTCCTCCTGGCAGGAATGCGCGCGAAAATTTCCGGGTTCCAGATGGAAATGTTAGCGTAATCGAAGTTTTCCTTGGGGTTGGATTTTGTTGAGATCTCTACGATGCGGCCATCACGCACAACCACGCCGGCGCCGAGGCCGGTGTTCCGCCGAAGCCCCAGCGTCACATCATTGCCGGCGCGAAAATGTTCGGTAATCAGCGGTTCGAGCGCGACGTCGGTCAAAATATCGCCGCTGTAAACGATGAAGGGTTCTTTCCTGAGAATGCTTTCGACATTTTTGATTCCGCCCCCGGTTTCGAGCAGGTCAGGTTCATGAGCGAGCGTAACGGAATGACCGTGGTACCCGTTCCCCGAGAAAAATTCATGAAACAAGTTCGGCAGCCGGTGCGTGTTGATCACAAAGGATTGCACGCCTGCCGCAATTAAATGATCGAGCGCAAAAGTGATGAGTGGCTTTTGAAAAATCGGGATGAGGGGCTTCGGTAAATCATCCGTCAGCGGCCGCAGGCGTGTACCGCGCCCAGCAGCGAGAACGAAAGCTTGCGTGATTGTGTTCATCGCACCACAGATTCAGTTAAAGCGAAAGAAAACTATTTGAAGCGCGATTAACTCAATCGCGTGGAATTTCCAGCGAATCCGTCACTCGCAATCTGTTCACAACAAGGTCGCCGATTTCAAGACGCCTGATTTTCGCTCGACCAATGACGAGGCGGCCGACCGCGACGACGCCCACTGCAAATGCTCCAATCGCCAGCGCCCCGAGCGCCAAAGCTCCGATGCTTTGCGCTCCGATCGCCAATGCGCGGATGCGCATCGACTCAAGCTCATTCCGTTCTGCCTCGTGCATGCTGTGGTAAATTGTCGGCAAGCTTAATCCACGATATTCGATCCTCCGTCCAGATATGGTCGGCTGGAGTAACGATTTCGGGCTGATCGAAAGTGGCAACAGTGACATCGATTTCATCAGCATCGGGTTGGCTCGTGAAAGTTAACGCGCTGCCGCACGTCGCGCAGAACGAGCGGACGCGCCCGGCCCATGCGATTTCAAGCGGTTTTCCCTTGGTAAATTTAAAATTGCTCGGCTGAAACGAAGCCCAGGTCACAAATGGCGCACCAGCGCTCTTGCGACAATCTTCGCAATGGCAATGAGTGACGTTGTAGAGCTCGCCAATGCCTTCGTATCGCACAGCGCCGCAGAGACAACCGCCGCAAATCGTCTTTGGTTCCGTTTCCATCACAAATTACAGGGCAACCGCGCGGTTACTCAGTAATCCTAGTAGGTCAAGTTGGGCCCAGCGGAACGCCGCCAACCGACCCGCTGCCATGGAAGCTCGCGCCTTTGCAAATAAAGCGTGCGCGTGCCGAAATCGATGATGCCGTGGTGCCGCCGCAGCGTTTCCGCACCAAGCAGGCCGGCAACCGGCGGTGTACCTTCCAACAATCCATCGTGAATTAATCCTTCCATATCAATCACGCCTACGTCCTTGCCAACGATGTCGACCGCGCCCACCGACAGTTTGCGAATCCTCGCCACGCGCAGGCCGCGCTCCTTCAGGTTCACGGCCGAAGAACTATACGGCGTCTCCCGGGTGGCAATTCGCATTCGCCTAACGAAAGAGCGGTGCAAGAGCGTGGCAAACGAACCCGTATCGACCATAAACTTGGCGGCTTTCCCATTGATCGAGCCATTCACATACAAATTAAAACCGTCACTTACTTGAATCGGAACAGCTTGCAGTCCGCGCCGATCGAGACCAGGCACACCACCCAAAACGTCGGGATCGGTCTTCAAGACCAGCAACTGTCGTTGGCAATCCAGTACCGCCTGGGTTGGAAAAAGAATATCCGCTCCGATGATTCCGTCGATTTCCTCTTCGTGAACCAGCCGCGCCGCGCGGGCAGAGTTTCCCAGATCGACAGTAACCATCGGTTCATCGATCAGAGTCAGCCCTCCGAGCCGAAGCTCGCGCGCGAGGGCTACGTTATTGAATGCGCCGTTGATCTGAACGCGCGACGGCAGGTTCGACTTGGCCGTGATTGATTTGAGTCGAAAATAATTGCGGCGATTTAAAGCGATTGCGCTTACCGGCGCACCACTATCAATCGTCAGCCAGGCCTCTCTGCCATTGATAAAAGCGCGCACCATCAAATGATTTTGCCGCGAGCGCACCAGGGGCAGCGCTACGAAATGCGCGTCCGCTCGCGCGTAAGTGACCTGCGGCATGGCAGCCAATTCGGCAATCAGCACAACTGCAGCGCACGAAATCGACAAAAATGTCCGGCACACGCGGCGCTGGCTTGAACAAGTCACGGGGCGTGAGATTAACACGGTTCTTTTTACGTGAAAGCAATTTCGCGTTTTTAAGATCGACGGCTTGGCGAAGGGTAAACCGAATGTTTTGTCATTGCGCCGCAGGCCTGAGTGATGATTTACTCTCCGCCGAAGTCAACCTGCTCAAATGACGACGGCGATAACTGAAGCACCCGTAGCTGACCAAAAATTCGTCAGGGGCCTCGGCCTACTGGACTCGACCATGCTTGTAGCGGGCTCGATGATCGGCTCGGGAATTTTCATTGTGTCGGCGATTATTGCACGCCAGGTCGGTTCGCCCGGTTGGCTGCTGGTTGTTTGGATCGTGACCGGTTTACTGACGCTGATGGCCGCGCTGTCGTACGGCGAGCTGGCAGCGATGATGCCGAAGGCTGGTGGCCAATACGTTTACTTGCGCGAAGCTTACAGTCCGCTCTGGGGTTTTCTCTACGGCTGGACGCTGTTTCTGGTGATTCAAACCGGCACGATCGCGGCGGTTGCGGTTGGCTTCGCACGGTACAGTGGCGTACTTGTCCCGTGGTTTTCAGAATCCAACTATCTGATCCCGCCAATCCGTTTTGGTGGCTGGTTTAGCGGCTACGCTGTTTCACTTTCTACCGCACAGTTTCTCGGTCTGGCGATGATCGCGCTACTGACTTTCATGAACACGCGGGGATTAAATCTTGGCAAGCTCGTGCAAAACATTTTCACGACAGCCAAAACGGGCGCCCTCATCGCGTTGGTCGTGCTGGGAATCATCGTTGGTGTGAAGTCCGGAGTGGGTACGGAAAACTTTCGCGACTTTTGGACGTTACGAGGCGGATTGCAGGACGTGGGAGCGGGGCTCACCGCCGCCACCGCGTTCGGTCTCTTCGTCGGCATCTGCGTAGCGCAGACCAATTCCCTTTTCTCAGCGGACGCGTGGAACAACATCACGTTCATCGCCGGAGAAGTGAAGGAACCGCGGCGCAACATACCGCTGTCGCTCGCCTTCGGCACGCTTCTGGTTATCGGACTTTATCTGCTGGCGAACGTCGCTTATTTGGCGACGCTTCCGTTCGCCTCAATCCAGAATGCTCCAAGCGATCGTGTCGCTTCGGAAACTGCGAACGTAATCTTTCCAGGCACCGGGGCGACGATCATGGCAGTCGCGATTATGATTTCGACCTTCGGTTGCAATAATGGACTAATCCTCGCAGGTGCGCGCGCTTATTATGCGATGGCGCGTGACGGTCTTTTTTTCCGGCGGGTTGGTGAATTGAATAAAAACCATGTCCCTGCGTGGGCGCTGATTATTCAAGGAATTTGGGCCGGTGTTCTGGTGCTCCCGCGGACAGTTAAAACAAATAGCGCCGGCGATCTTGTCGGCTATGGCAATCTTTACGGCAATCTGCTCGATTACGTAATCTCGGCTGCCCTGATTTTTTACATTCTCACAATCGCAGGACTGTTTTTGCTTCGCTGGAAACGCCCTGATGCAGAGCGTCCATATAAAGCATTTGGATATCCGATCGTCCCTATTCTTTACATCGTTGGCGCAGGCACAATTCTTTTGGTCCTTTTCATCTATCAAACCGCAACCACATGGCCGGGCTTACTGATCGTTATCAGCGGTGTGCCAATTTATTTTTTCTGGAAACTTGCGAGGAAAAAATCAGAGACGTGAATAAGCGCTGACCGACTAATTTCGCATACCAACTCGGCATTTGAACCAAAGGAGACGACGCATGGCAAAGTTATTTGCAAAGAAACCGGTCGATCGCCTGATGGAAGAAGCGCGGGAAGTCGGCGAGCACAGTCTGAAGCGCTCTCTGGGACCGATAAACCTCGTAGCACTTGGTATTGGGGCAATTATCGGTGCCGGTCTGTTTGTTCGCACCGCGGCGGCTATCGCGGATCGGGCGGGTCCCTCCGTTGTTCTTGCCTTTGTCGTAGCGGGTGTCGGTTGCGCGTTTGCCGGTCTCTGTTACGCGGAATTCGCTTCCATGATTCCAGTTGCTGGAAGCGCCTATACTTATTCGTATGCAACGATGGGTGAATTGGTCGCCTGGATCATCGGCTGGGATTTAATCCTCGAATACGCGGTCGGTGCGGCGACCGTGGCCATTGCCTGGAGCGAATACGCAAATCGCGTACTCGACTGGTTCGGTTTGCGGATACCGTACCAATGGGCGCACTCGCCCTTTGAACACGACATCACGAGCGGTGGGCACGGGATTATCAACATACCGGCCGTGTTCATCCTGCTATTACTGACGCTACTTCTGATTCGCGGCACGAAAGAATCGGCGTTCGTCAATGGGCTTATCGTCATCTTGAAGGTGAGTATCGTGTTGCTCGTGATCGGAATCGGGTGGCACTTTATAAATCCGGCGAACCACACTCCGTTCATTCCAGCGCCGGCCACGTACGTCACACCGCAAGGCATCACCCACTCTTATGGAGGAATTCTCGGGATACTCGGCGCCGCGGGCGTCGTGTTTTTCGCATACATCGGCTTTGATGCCGTCAGTACCGCGGCGCAAGAGGCGCGAAACCCAAAACGCGACATGCCGATCGGCATTCTTGGTTCTTTGGTCATCTGCACGATTCTTTATGTGCTCTTTTCGTACGTGTTGAGCGGCGTTGCGACTGTGCAGGACTTCCGCAGCGCTGGCCGGGAAGCTTCTGTCGCGTTCGCGATCACGAAATACATGACCGGCTATGAATGGCTGTCTAAGTCTGTGACAGTCGCGATCATTGCCGGCTTCTCATCCGTGATTCTCGTGATGCTGCTTGGGCAATCGCGCGTTTTTTATTCGATGAGTCGCGACGGATTGGTTCCGAAAGTCTTCTCCGATGTGCATCCAAAATTTAGGACGCCATACAAGTCCAATATTCTCTTCTTCTTATTCACTGGAGTTTTCGCGGCGTTCATCCCCGAGGACATCGTCGGCGAGATGACCAGCATTGGAACGCTGTTTGCATTCATCCTCGTTTGCGCCGGAGTTTGGATCATGCGCGCCTCGCGTCCCGATTTGGAACGCGGGTTTCGCGTACCGGCTGTCCCGATTGTTTCCACGCTCGGCATTATAGTTTGCGGCGCGATGATTTACGGTCTCGGCTGGACGAATTGGATGCGGTTGCTTGTTTGGCTTGTGATCGGCCTGGTCTTTTATTTCAGCTATGGCAAACAGCACAGCCGTATCAATGCGCCGCCGCCAGAAATGCCCGAAGGTATTCAGCTGACGCGGTAAGATGCCCCGCCGAATTAAACAGGAAACAGGCCTTAAGATCCAGCTGAGGTCCAGTCGAACGCGCGCGACGGACTTGTTGAGTCTAGCCTAAGAAGGGCTTCGGCACGTCTCTTGAGTTTTTCGCGATCGATTTGCTTGAAAGCGCGGCGTGCGTCGGCGAGCTGCGATTGCGCAATGCCGGTTCGCTGCAGAATTTTGCGCTCTTCGGATGACAACCTCTCGTGCTTTCCGCCGCTCACTGCGCGCGTTTGAAATCGCGAGATGACGGTCGCCAATGCATCATCATTCGCGGCTCCAAATAAATCGACAAGCTGTTGAAAACGGAGATGAAATGGAATCGTAGCAAGATCCACATGCTCGGCTTCGGATATTTCTGCGGCCGGGATCATAATCTCATTCGACATCACCACTGAATGCCAAATGTCCGCAGGCTGGTAATATCCAATCTCCATGCGACAAGCACGATGCCGTTGCGACATTGTAACGTAATGCATTCCCGCCATCGGTTCGACAGCCACTTCTTTCTCCGCCAGGCCATCTGCACAGTGAACCCGGAGATGAACCTGTCGATCAACAGGCGCGGCATTTTTGAAAATCGGTGGCCAGTTAACATTCCAATATGCGAAGATTGTCCACGGATCGCGCGCAATGGCGACAAGACGAGGTGGACCATTAAAGCGCGGCAGTTCCAAATCGTTGCTGAAAGCGTGTGACTCCTCATCGTCCGCGAGAGAGATCACCGGTTTCCTGGAAATGTGGAATGTCTTTCTCGCCTTCATTTTCTACAAATTGGCTCAAATCAAGAAAAGGCCAACCGCAGATTTTTGCGGCTAGACGTCGATTACTCAAAGATCCCATCTCGACTTGTTTAGGAGTTTTTCCGCGCCTTTTTGCCGCCCTTAACGCATAGTTCTCGTCTATTTTGAGAAAACACATGAGCGCTAAGATCGTCGGCTTGGAAGAACTTTCGGAACGCAGCGAGCAGTTACGTGCTGCCGGGAAAAAACTGGTAGCGACGAATGGCTGCTTTGATTTGCTGCATGTTGGACACGTGCGCTACTTGCAAGCGGCGCGCGCGCTCGGCGATTTGTTGGCGATCGGCTTGAATGGCGATCGCTCAGTCCGCGAATTGAAAGGAAAGGGACGTCCCGTTACTGGCGAACGCGATCGTGCGGAAGTTCTTGCCGCTCTACAGTGCGTAGATCTCGTTACAATTTTTCCGGAGATGCGAGCGACGCAGTTTATCGGCGCAAGCCATCCTGCCATTTATGTTAAAGGCGGGGATTACAGTCCAGAAACGCTCAACGAAGAGGAACGCGCACTTTTAAACGAAATCGGCGCCGAGATTCGCTTCATCCCATTTGAGGCTGGCTATTCCACTTCGCGTTTGCTCGAACAAATATGCAAGAGCGGGTGCTAAAAGCTGTGGCGCGCTTGCCGCAATCGATGTCCATGTATCGTTAACCTCGAGACGAGCCAATGAAACAGCTGCCAATTGGAATTCTCGGATCAGGAAAAGGAAGCAACTGCCGCGCAATCCTTGAGCGTATCCGCTCAGGCAACCTGGCGGCAGAAGCGCGTGTTGTAATCTCAGACTTACTGGATGCGCCAATCCTCGATATAGCGCGGGAATTTTCCGTTTCTAACGCATACTTGCCCCCTGGCCAATTTCGCACGCGGTTGGAGCCGGACGCGGAAAATGGGCTCACGAATATGTTACGCGAGGCCGGGGTTGAGCTCGTCGTGCTCGCTGGTTTCATGCGCGTGCTACATGCACCGATGCTCAAAGCTTTCCCGCGGCGTATTATCAATATCCATCCATCACTTCTGCCAAAATTTCCCGGACTCGAAGCGTGGAAACAAGCGCTTGCGGCCGGCGAAGAGGTAAGCGGTTGCAGTGTTCATTATGTGGATCAGAAAATCGATCACGGTGAAATCATCGCTCAGCGTGAAGTGGCGATCCTGCCGGAAGACACGCCCGAGAGCCTGCACGCGCGGATTCAAATTGCCGAGCGCGAGTTATACCCGGCTGTCATCGCGGAATTTTGCGAAAGATACCAAGCAGCGGGTTTGTAATTTTGAATCTCGCGATTCAGTCGCGGGCTGCGATTTCAATCGAGCGTCTAGAACCGTTCTGCTTTTTGCTCGCGATTCAGTACCTCTTCCAAGGCAACGGTCGGTTTTTTCCGCTCGTACAGCACGGAATAAACCTGGTCGATGATCGGCGTCTCGATCTTCAACTGTCGCGCGCACTCAAAAGCGCTCCGTGCAGTGGGAATTCCTTCGGCCACCATCTTCATGGATTGTGTGATCTGCATGAGTGATTCACCTCGCCCGAGCCGTTTGCCGACTGTGTGATTACGGCTTCGCTCACTATAACAAGTCACAATCAGATCGCCCGCGCCGCTTAACCCGTAGAAAGCAGGCGCAGTCCCTCCCATGGCAACTCCGAGGCGCACCAGCTCCGCCAATGATCGCGTCACTAGCGCCGCTTTCGAATTGTCGCCCAATCCGAGCCCGTCGCTGATCCCAGCCGCCAAAGCGAACACATTTTTCAAAGCGCCTCCCAGTTCGATGGAAGTGACCTCCTGGCTAGTGTAAATACGAAAGCGTTGGCTGCCCAAGATGCCTTGAAGACTCGTCGCGCACTCATCGTCGTGGCAACCAACCACGGTCGCAGTCGGAAAGTTTTGGACGAGCTCTACCGCCAGATTCGGCCCCGATAAGACCGCGATCTTCTGCTTTGGAAAAAGTTCGCTCAGGATTTGACTCATCCGCATTCCGGTACCGTGCTCGACCCCTTTCACGCAACTCAATAGCACCGAGCGAACATTGCCAATCGCTTCTCGCAATTGTGCTCCAACTTTTCGCAAGGCCATTGATGGCGTTGCGAAAACGATCAGATCCGCTCCGGCGCAATCACTGAGATCGGAAGTAACACGCACTGATCCAGGTAGTGTTAGTCCGGGTAGATAGTCATTGTTTTCGCGCGTTTCTCGCATGCGCGCCACGCGATCAGCGTTGTGACCCCAAAGCGAAACTTGACGTCCATCTTTACCCCATAGCCAGGCTAAAGCCGTTCCCCAACTGCCAGCACCAAGAATTGCTGTTTCGCCGATTTTCACTTTCGAGTAAAACGCGTCTCTGTCCCACGCAAGAGCCGCGAAAGATTTGAACGATGGCGCCAAATCACGACTGCCGCGAGACAAACCGACGAGTAGAATAACGATTTTCCCGCGGTTTGACGTAACCACGTCATAATCAAAATGATGGGGGGTAGTACGGCTGCAGCCACTACTGAAGCCACCGAAACATAGCGCGTGACCGCGAACGTTAGTATCCAAACAGCGGCACCGACAAGGGCCGCGACGGGAGCCAGGCCGAAAAGCGCTCCGGCTGAAGTCGCAACGCCTTTGCCGCCTTTAAAGCGTAGCCAGACCGGAAAGGAATGCCCCAGCACGCTAGATATCGCTGCGAGAATTCCAAACATTTCTGACGAGTTCCATTCTGGCTGTACTCTCATGGCAATCAGCATCGACATCTCCACGGCACCGAAGCCCTTCAAGAAGTCCGCCACGAAAACCGGGTAGCCGTAACCCTTTCCGAGTGTGCGTATTACATTAGTCGCTCCGACGTTGCCGCTACCGCACTCTCGAATGTCAATTCCTGCGATTCGACCCGCGAGATAGCCGAACGGAATTGATCCCAATAGATAGCTCCCGATCACTGCGACGGCGAACGCGAGCATCAGAGGTTACTCGGAGTTTGCGGCTACTTCCATAGTCGACTGTCTACATAAGTTATTCTTAGATAACCATATAGATATTATAGCAACATCAGCTGGCGTAATTCCGCTTATCCGACCGGCCTGTCCCAGCGAATTGGGCCGAGTGGTCGCTAGTTTTTGTCTCGTTTCAGAGCGAAGCCCAGGAATTTCATCATAGTTCAGCCAATTTGGAATCGCTTGCTCCTGCCTACGCTCAAGCTGCCGATTCTGGTCTGATTGTCGCTCTGCATAACCCGAGTATTTGAAGTCTGTTTCAATTAACTGCCAGATTGCCATGGGCACGAGACAAAGAAGTTCTAACGGCAGGTCCTGGGCCCGAAACTCGGGTCTTTTGAGTAATTGAGCGATCGGGAGGCCATTGAGCTTGGTCTGGGCGGCTAACAGTCGCGCCTGATCCAAAAGACGCAGCTTTTCCCTATAGCGAGTCCACCGTCCGTGACCCACTAATCCCACGTCAAATGCACGGGGCGTCAGGCGCTGATCAGCATTGTCGTGGCGCAAAAACAACCGACCCTCGGCGCGGCTTGTAAACATACGATAAGGCTCTTCGGTGCCTTTGGTGACGAGATCGTCAATTAGAACCCCGATGTACGCTTTGCTTCGATCGAGCACTAGGGGCGAACAGCCTTGAAGCTTCAAGGCGGCGTTTGCACCCGCAATCAAACCTTGCGCCGCCGCTTCTTCATAGCCTGAAGTCCCATTAACCTGACCGGCGAAATACAATCCATCGACCAGCTTCGTTTCGAGAGTCGGGAAGAGTTGGGTTGGCGGGAAATAATCGTACTCCACTGCGTATCCAGGGCGCATTATCTCGGCTCGTTCCAGAGCGGGGATTGAATGTAAGAATTCAAGCTGAACGTCGTATGGCAAACTGGTGGAGATGCCGTTTACGTAATATTCTTTTGTGTGGCGGCCTTCCGGCTCAAGGAAAAGTTGATGCGACGCCCTATCAGAGAACTTTACAACCTTGTCCTCGATCGATGGGCAATACCTGGGCCCGGTCCCCTTGATCCGGCCAGCATAGAGCGGGGAGCGCCCAAGATTGGCGCGAATGATCTCATGCGTTCTTTCGGTAGTATGAGTTATCCAGCAGGGCACTTGTTCCACGTGGAACTTTCCGCTGCGAACGCGGTTCAGCGTAAAGGTTTCTCCTTCGTAGTCACCAATCTCCTCTTCATAGAACGAGAAGGTCGGCGGCGGTTCGTCGCCAGGTTGGATCGCGCAGCGAGAAAAATCAATCGATCGCGCGTTTAAGCGACACGGTGTGCCTGTCTTGAATCGACCGACTTGGAAACCTAACTGCCGAAGATTATCGCTGAGATTCGAACTGGCATCGGCCATTCGTCCTCCAACCTTGGTTGCTTCGCCAACGTGCAAGAGGCCCCGTAGGAATGTCCCAGAAGTAATCACGACACTTCGGGCAGCGATTGTTAACCCTAAGTCCGTTTCTACCGCGGCGACCTTTCCATCCTGAGTAAGGAGGCGCGAGACGGTTCCTTGTTTAAGGTCGAGATTTTCTGTCGATTCCAAAATGGCCTTCATGCGGAATTGATAAGCCTTCTTGTCGCACTGTGCCCGTGGCGCCTGGACCGATGGCCCCTTTGTCCTGTTAAGCGTTCGAAACTGAATTCCTGTAGCGTCGGCATTCAAGCCCATTGCGCCCCCCAGGGCGTCTATCTCGCGGACAATATGTCCCTTGGCGAGCCCCCCAATCGCTGGATTGCATGACATTTGCCCAATCGTGTCTAAGTTTTGGGTCAACATCAAAGTCCGGCATCCAATTCGTGCCGCGGCTAGTGCAGCCTCGATCCCAGCATGGCCGCTGCCGACAACCACTACATCGTATTTTGTCGGTATCCTAAATCTCATAGTTGCGTTAACTGATTGGCGATGAGTTATTTACTTGTATTTGATGACTCGCGTTTGCGTCCTCTGTTGGTCTTTTCGAATTGTGCGAAGTCTGTATTGCGGCATATGCCATGCGGCCGAGCACTATCAAAAGCAGTGCTGTAGTTACAAACGCGCCTCCCCATATCCAATACTCAATCATGCGAGGATAACTTTTGCCCCGCATAATGCGCACTGCAAACTGACCCAGGGTGCCGGCGTAAACATACAAAAAAAGGCCAGGCGCCCGTCCGATCGACGCCCAAAGCATGTAGCTGCCAAATGGGATTCGCGTTATGCCGTAAAAATAATTCAATAAGCTCGTTGGGAAAAGTGGATGCAGCTGACTCAACAGAATAATCTTCCAGCTCTCGCGTTCTACCGCAGGCTCCAATGCGCGCAGGGTTGGGTTACGTGAAAGTTTCTGCTGAAACCATCGTCTGGCGATCCATCGGCTTAACGCAAAGGAAATTGCCGTGGCAACGAGGTTACCCACCAGCACGATAAAAAATCCCCACCACAACCCAAAAAAGAAACCTCCGCCGACCGCGAGAATGCCACCGGGCAGCAGAAGAATATTGCAAGCGGCGAAAAGCAGTGGATAGCAAACAGCTCCCCAGGCCCCCCAACTCATCACATGCTGTTGCGATGCTTCGATAAAACTGACAATCGGAACGAAGCGCGAAAGCACAATTGCCACTACAATTGCGATAACGAGCGCTCCAACTTGCCAGCAAATCGCGCGGCTGACCTTCGGCATGCGCAAATTCTGCTCGCGTCACTGGCTTCGCGCAAATCTCGCCAGCTGCATTATCGGGACGAGAAATTCGTATTACCTAACTAGACACTCGAGGGCTCGGCATTTCTGCGACGCGGAATACCGAGGCTGTCAAAGATCATCCGGGTAGCGTCGGAACGGTTGAGTGTGTAGAAGTGAATCCCGGCAACATCATTGTCCAGGAGGTCGTGACATTGTTCTATCGCGAAATGCAGCCCTACACGCCTGACCATCTCAGGATCGTTTTGGCAACGCTGTAGGGCGCGCAGAAGCCGGGCTGGGAATCGCGCGCCGCCAGCCAGCTCCGCTATTCGTTTGAAACCGTTAAGGGTGGTAATCGGCATGATGCCAGCGATAATGGGGATGTTGATATCGACGAGAGCACAGCGTTCGCGGAAATCGAGGAAATCGCGATTGTCAAAAAAAAGCTGAGTGACGATGTAGTTGGCGCCGGCGTCTACTTTCGCTTTGAAGTGATCCATTTCGAGCAATCGATTCGGGGTGGCAGGATGTCCTTCGGGGAAGCCAGCCACTCCGATCCCGAAACCGCGGCGGTCCGGATGCGCGCCGGACTCGTTGAACCGGCGAATGAATTTAACCAAATCGATTGCATGTTGGAACGAGTCTCGCGCTTTATCGTAGGCAATTCCAACCGGCCTATCACCTCCGAGCGCGAGAACGTTTCCAATGGCCGACTTGGCGTATCGAAGGAGAATGGCTTCGATCTCCTCTTCGTTGTGACACACGCAGGTAAGGTGGGGAATCGGGTCGAGCTTTGTTGTGTGTTGAATGCGCTCGACGAGACCGTGGGTCAAATCACGTGTTGAGCCGCCGGCACCGTACGTCACGCTGACAAAATGCGGCATGTAAGACTCGAGGTCGCGAATCGTTTGATAAAGAGTCTCAGCCGCCTGTGCGGTTTTCGGCGGAAAGAACTCGAACGAAAACGTGGGAGAATCTCCCCGCATGATATCGGTAATGTGCATGGACTCGGCGCCTACCTTCGTTCGTCCCGCGACTTTTGGTCAACTCACCGAAAAAACATTTTCAACCATATATCGGCGTAAACCGCATGAATGTAGCCTGGGTTCGCTCTCACCAATTTCTCCAGAAAGCGGTTGTCCAGGACTCCGGTCAAAAACAGCAGCAGCCCGGTTGCAATCAATTTCAGGGCAAAATCGCGAACACCCGCGCTGGAAACCCCGAGCCACCTTTTGGTTTTGGAAAGCTTACTATCGCAATTGCGCCGGCTTCGGGGACTTGATCGAGATTGGTAAGCAGTTCGATCTGATAATGGTTTGTGCTGAGAATGTACGTTTCAAGCGAGTAATCGTCTTTGCTGGTGGCGACGCCCGGATCGGTATCTGTCGTCTCGTGACCTGATGCGGTGATCTTTCGCTCCTCATAAAGATACTTCAACGCCGGCAAACCCTATCCGGGATAATGTGCAATACCGTTGGCATCCTTGTTTTCCATCCTTGCCGCGTCGGGCCAGCGCTTCGACCAATCAGTCCGCATCGCAACAAACGCACCGGCGGGAATTGGTCCGTGATTTGTCTCCCATTTTTTCACGCGCTCGAGCGATAGCGTGTAATCGGGATTTTTTGTAGCCTCTTCGTGCACATCGATGATAACAAGAGGCAGCACCATTTCTTTTGGATCGATCTGATCTACGGTGCGAAGTCCCTTTATGAAATGAGCAGGGGAATCCACATGCGTGCCCCATTGGCCGACATGCGTATACAGTTCGGAGAAGAAACCTGTTCCCATGACGTTAGAACGCTTCTCATACCAGTAAATTGTTTTGCGTGCCTCATCCGGAAACCCCGGCCAGTGCGGGATTCCCGGTGCAAACTCGTGCGTCAGGTCTACATATCGTTTGCCGGCAAGAATCTGTTGAATTTGCCAAAGCGACGGTTCCTCGGCGCTCCATACCGAGGAAAAAGCCGCGAGGGACAGGCCCACACTCCACAAGAAGATTTTCTTAATGGGCATTTGCGCCTTGTTAAAGCATTTCACATTAAGAAGCCAATATCTTCGAATAACTTTGAATAAGTCGCGTCCTTCTTCGAAAAACCAAAGCTGTCGGCATTCCATGCTGATGTTATCAACAGTTCATCCCGACGGCTAATGCGTGGTGCATTAGACTGACTTATTCTCAATTAGAAGAAGACTACAGAAGAGTGAAAACTCTCATCAAATTCATTACCAGCTGTGCAAAACTTTTTGACACCGAAAAACGAAACGAGAACCGATTGTGCTACTGGAAACAACGATAAAATGCAGCAGGAACAGGTTCCACTTCATGAGCCAACAGCAATTTCAAACACATGTGCGTACCAACCTTACAAAAATGACAGTCTTTTCGAGCACGCCACCTGGGTTTATGCGTTCTGTCGCGAACACCTTTTTCGTGATGATACTAAGCGCATTATCACAGCACTTTGGCCGGAGGGGCATCCTGCTCCGGGAACGACCCTAATTGAACTCGGATGCGGGCCCGGCTTTTACTCATGCCGATTGGGAGAGCGCTTTCGGGAAATGTCCATCACTGGAGTGGATCGCTCTGGCAAACAGGTGCAGTGGGCCAACGACCGAGCCGAGGCGCTTCAGCTGAGTAATTGCTGTTTTAAACGAATCAATGCGCTCAAGTTGTCGTGTCCCGAGGCAGCGTTTGATGTCGTCCTGGCTTCGCGATTACTCACTATTTTGCCCGAACAAGCAGGCGTCATTGCTGAGATGTACCGCGTTTTAAAGCCAGGTGGTCGCTGTTTCGTTGCCGAACCGCGCTACGCCTTTTGGGCATCAATTCCACTTTTGGCGATGTGGCTTCTCGTAGGGTTAGTTCCCTCCGAAAATGGCTTTCGGGAACCATACAAAGCAACAGTATTTTCGGGGGATGCATTTGCGAACCTTTTCCTGGCGCAACCATGGAAAAAGATTAGGACTTGGAAGGATGGGCGCTACCAGTACGCTCTTTGCGAAAAAGGATAGCAACCGACAGCGCAACGAATGAGAAGGGATCATCGCGTTGTTGATCCGAATAGACCGCCTAAGAATTTTGGTGGCTGCTCGGCGTTGGCGCTGATGACCAAGGCGCCTCGCGCTGGACAGGTAAAAACGCGCCTTGTCCCGCCGCTGACGAATGAGGAAGCCGTGCAACTTAACAGGTGTTTCTTGCGGGATACAGGTGCAGCGATTTCTGCTTATTGCAGCAGCCTGATTGCACCAAGCCCCGGCCGGCCAAGCGTACGTGGGGTTGCGGTTTACACTCCGGTCGGTTCCGAGTCAGACTATACTGATATTCTGCCCACCGATTTCAGTTTGCTGCCACAGCGCGGCAAAAATTTCGGCGAACGCCTGTATTTTGCGGCCGAGGACTTGTTCAAGTGCGGCTTCGACGCCGTCTGCTTGATTGATTCTGACAGTCCGACCGTTCCTGCCGGGAATTTTGCCCAAGCTATAGAGCTCCTTTCGTTGCCGGGCGATCGGATCGTCCTGGGCCCTTGCGAAGATGGTGGTTATTATTTGATTGGACTAAAAGGATTGCACCGAGAGCTCTTCGAGCGAATCGACTGGAGCACCGAACAAGTTTTCGAGCAAACCAGCCAGCGCGCGACCCAAATCGGTGTCAGGGTTCATGAATTGCCTCGCGGTTTTGACGTGGACGATCGCGCGGCGCTACATCGACTTTGCGATGAACTGCTGGGCAGAAATGCGCGCGATAGTATCGCGCCTCAGACTACAGAATTTCTGCGCGAACTTATCGCGCGCGATGATCGCGGACGGATTTGGTCGTTGTAGGCCGGGCGCTTTGCTTGCTGAACCCGAGAGGAACAGAAGCAGTTGTCCTATAATAGCTACGTGACTAGCCTCACATTCGCATGGCAAAGCGCGCATTAGTCACCGGCGGCGCCGGCCTAATTGGCTCACATGTGGTCGACCTTCTCGTGAACGAAGGCTGGAAGGTTCGGGCGCTCGATAACCTGGAACCGCAAACCCACCGTCGCGGAAAGCCGACCTGGATCAACAAGAAGGCGGAATTCACTTACGGCGATTTGCGTGATCGCGACACGATTATCGCCGCGCTCGACAAGACAGACGTCGTTTTTCACCAAGCTGCCTACGGCGGTTACATGCCAGAGATTACGAAATTTGTGCATGTAAATTCGCTCGGCACTGCCCAAATGCTCGAGGTCATCCGCGAGAAAAACCTGCCGGTTAAGAAAGTCGTGGTCGCCAGCTCGCAGGCTGTCTACAGCGAAGGCGCGGGCGATTGTCCTAAACATGGATTGGTTTTTCCGATGTTGCGTCCGGTGGAGCAATTGCGCAACGGCGATTGGCAGGTGCATTGCCCAATCTGCGGCGCAACCACAACAAGCGTTCCGACTCCGGAAAATGCGCCGGTCGGTGGCGAAACCGTTTACGGCCTGACGAAAGTTGATCAGGAGCGGCTGGTCCTCCTATGGGGGAAACAGCTCGGTATCCCCACGGTCGCGCTGCGTTACTCCTGCACATACGGACCGCGCCAATCGATCTTTAATCCTTACACCGGTGTGATCGCGATTTTTTGCACGCGTTTGCTGAACAATTTGCCACCTGTTCTGTACGAAGACGGGCAGCAAACACGCGACTTTTCGTTCGTGGAAGACATCGCCCGAGCGAATTTGCTTGCCGCGGAAACGGGCGAGCTCGACGGACTGCCAGTGAACATTGGCAGCGGCCGCGGCACGCCGATTCGCGAAATCGCCGAACAACTTTCCGATGCTCTGAGCGTCGACATCGCGCCTGAGATCAACGGCGAATTTCGTCCCGGCGAAATGCGACATCTCATTAGCGACACGTCGCTCGCTCGCTCGGCTGGTTACGAACCGGCTGTCGATCTCTGCGAAGGCATCGGTCGTTACATTGATTGGATCCGCGCCCAATCAGACATTCGTGATTACTTCAGCGAAGCTAGCGAAATTTTGAAGAACAAAGGCATCGTTCATCGAGTGAAGCGATGAACATCGCCGCCACCATTCCCGATTTTAATGCACCGGTGGTCGATCACGCGCGCAAGGATTTTCCGCTGCTGCGCGCGGGCATGACCGTAGGTGAAGCGCTGGAACGCATCCGGCGTGAAGGCGTGGGCGAACGGGTCATTTATTTTTATGCGATGGACGAACAGGAACGGCTGGTTGGCGTCGTTCCTACCCGCCGTTTGTTGACAGCATCGTTGGAAACACCGTTGCGCCAGATCATGGTTCCGCGCGTTGTGGCTGTTCCCGCCAGCGCAACGATCCTTGACGCCTGCGAATTTTTTGTGCTCTACAAATTTCTAGCATTCCCAGTCGTCGATGAGCAACGCCGGGTGGTGGGCATCATCGACGCGAACCTTTTCGCCGAAGAAATTTTGGAGGCAGGCGACGGTACAGCCCGAGAAGGGGGCAGTTCTGTCACGCAGGTGAGTCCGGATTTCTTTGAGGCTCTCGGCTTTCACATCGAACAAATCCGCGGCGCTTCGCCGTGGCGCATTTTCCGGTTCCGTTTTCCGTGGTTGCTGGTCACGGTCGCGGGCGGCACCCTCTCAGCAATCCTGGCCGGCTTTTTTGAAACGACACTCGCACACAGTTTGGTGCTGGCGTTCTTTCTCACAATGGTGCTGGGACTAAATGAAAGCGTGAGCATGCAATCGATGAGCGTAACGATTCACGCGTTGCGTTCTGCTCAAGTTACGTGGCGCTGGCTGGCTACAGCATTTCGTCGAGAGTTGGTGACCGCGATTCTACTTGGCGCCGCGTGTGGTCTTGTGGTCGGCTTGGTTGTTTGGCTGTGGCGAAATAATGGCGCTGCGGCGTTCGTCATCGGCGGTAGCATCGCACTTTCGCTCGTCACGGCGTGCGGGTTTGGCCTGGGCGTGGCGTCGCTTCTTCACCGATTCAGGCTGGATCCAAAAATTGCGGCAGGACCGATCACACTGGCACTGGCGGATTTTTTTGCACTGGTGATTTATTTCACTAGTGCGTGGTTGGTTTTGCGATGAGCAGCGTCTCGGTCATTATCCCCGCGCTTGATGAGGAGGAACCGATCGCCGGCGTCGTGCGGGAATGTTTTGCGACAGGTTTGCCTAACGAGGTCATTGTCGTTGATAACGGCAGCACTGATCGCACGGCCGAACGCGCTCGTGAAGCCGGTGCGCGCGTGGTGACCGCGCCGCGCGGGTACGGACGCGCGTGTGCCGCAGGCGTTCGTGCGCTTTCGCCCAAATGCGACATTGCGGTTTTTCTCGATGGCGACGGCAGCGACGCGCCCGCGTTCATGAATCAGCTTGTCGAACCCGTGGCACGGGGGACGCACGACTTCGTGATCGGCTCGCGAACCCGCGGACAACGCGAACCGGGCAGCCTGAATCTCCAGCAAATTTTTGCCGGACGACTCGCTGGATTGATTTTGCGACTGCTCTACGGGGTTCGTTATACGGACATGTCTCCATTTCGTGCCATTCGTCGTGATGCGCTCGAACGGCTCGACATGCGCGAGCAGACCTACGGCTGGAATTTGGAGATGCAGATGAAAGCCGCGCGCGACGGCCTGCGTGTTCTCGAAATACCCGTGAACCATCGCCGGCGTGCCGGTGGCCAATCCAAAGTATCAGGCACGTTGCGTGGTACATTTGTCGCTGGTGCGCGCATTGCCGCGACATTAATGCGCGTCGCTCTCGGGTAGTCGATTCCATCTGGCAGTTCCTGAGTTTTTGTGTAGCGTCGCCGTATGGTTTCGATGCTTGATCTCGAGAGATTTCGCACCACGCCGCTCACCCGTGAACCGTTTGAGTTTTTAATTGTTCCAGAGTTTGTAAAGACTGAGGCGCGCGCTGCAATCGATAAGGATTATCCCGAGGTTGCCCGGGCGGGTAGCTTTCCCCTTCGAGAGGTGACTTATGGCCCGGCGTTTGCGAAGCTGATCGAGGAGATGCGCAGCGAGGAGTTTCGCAAAGCGTTCGAGGCAAAATTTGACGTCGATCTGACTAATCGCCCGGACATGATCACCGTGCGCGGCCGTTGTAGCGAGAAAGATGGTAAGATCCACACCGATTCCGAGACAAAGATCATCACTATTCTTGTTTACATGAATTCGGCTTGGGAATCTTCTGGCGGCCAGCTTCGCTTGCTGCGATCCGGGACGAATCTGGAAGACGTCATTCTCGAAGTGCCGCCAACCGAAGGCACGCTGCTGGCGTTTCGCCGCAGCAATAATTCGTGGCACGGTCACAGACCGTTTTCCGGCCCACGCCGGGTCATTCAATTCAACTGGGTTACGAGTGAGGCGGTAGTACGGCGCGAGCAGAACAGGCATCGGTTTTCCGCGTGGATGAAAAAAATGCGCGGCGCGCTGTCAGGCGAAAAACAGGCGGCCTAAGCGTCCGACCAGCGAGCTGTAGCTACGCTGCCCGGTTTGATTTACTTTGCAGCAATTGAACGGTCAGATTGAAACCCCAAGGGATTCAGACGCATCGGCACTGCGATCCGCCGAATTCTCGCGGATCTTGCTAATTAAGCCCTCGGCGCTGGGTGATGTCGTGCACACGATCCCGGTGCTGGTGAAACTGCGCGCCCGTTATCCGCGTGCGCGGATTGACTGGCTGATCACGCCTGAGAACGCGGAGATCGTGCGCTGCCATCCGGCGCTTTCGAATGTCGTTCTTTTTGCTCGGCGCGATTTCTCGCAAAGAGGTCGCAGATGGCGAGCGATGCTGGAATTTCTCGATCTGCTCAAACAGATTCGCCGCGCGAAGTACGATCTGGTGATCGACATGCATGGCCAGGTGCGTTCGGCTTTTTTCGTGCTCATCAGTGGCGCGCGCGTTCGCATCGGGTTTGATCGACCGGTCAAACGAACGCTTACAATTTCCACCGAGCACGATCTCAAGAACGTACCCAGCCATGGCTGGCGTGGCGCGCGCGAGGGTTCATGGATCGCGTACACGCATCATATTCCTATTCCGACGCTCGACGTGCATGCAATCGATCGTTACCTGTGGGTCGGAAAACTGCTTGGGTTCGACGACAATCCGCCAGATTTAACAATTCACCTTTCTTCGGGAACCGTACGTAACATTGAGCGATTACTGAAAGAGAAAGGTGTCGATGCGGCTCAGCCACTGGTTGTTCTAGTGCCTGGAACCATTTGGGAGACGAAGCATTGGACGATTGAAGGGTTCGCGGGTGTCGCCCGGCATTTTCTCCGCGAGGGATTTGCCGTCGCGTTGGCGGGCACCAAGCGCGACCAGCCGCGCTGCCGGCAGATCGCCGCGGCTGCGCCAGGCGCGTGCGATCTTTCAGGAAAGACAACCCCAGCGGATTTGGCAGCCCTTATTCGACGTGCTGAGGTCGCCGTAACCAACGATTCGGGCTCGATGCACGTTGCCGCGTCGCTCGGCAAACCGATGGTCAGTGTCTTCGGTCCGACCAATCCGGTTCATATTGGCCCGTACGAGCGACCAGAATCGGTCGTGCGCGTGGACTTACCGTGTTCGCCATGCAATTACCGTCGCTTGAGCCAATGCCCGTTTGATCACGCCTGCATGAAGCAAGTTACTTCAGCGATGGTGGTGGAGCGCGTAAGAAAAATCCTTGGGAGTGCAAAGAGTCCAGCGGAGGCGGCCAATTGCCTTTCATCGCCTTGATCGAACTTTGGAAACGATGCTTGCCGCCGACAGTTTGGGCTCGCGATTGGATTCAGCGAAGGATCGGCAGTGAGTGGACGGCGACTAACATGAATTGAATATGGAGATCGCCGTACGCAGAGCTGGACCTTCGGACGCCGAAGCGATCTGGAAGTGTTACACTGCGCCGCTGGCCGTTCGCAACACGCTGCAAATGCCTTACCGCAGCCTCGATTCAGTTCGTGAGCAACTGACCAAATGTGGAGAAGGCGATCACATTTTGGTCGCAGCCATTGATGACGAGGTCGTGGGCGTGATCGGCCTGCATACGTCTTCGAGGCCGCGAGTCAATCACAGAGGCGAAATCGGGATGATGGTTCGCGACGACTGGCATGGCAAAGGCGTCGGCACGGCGATGATGCGGGCGGTGATTGATTTAGCCGACAAATGGCTAAACCTTGCGCGAATCGAACTGACAGTTTTCACGGACAACCAGTCTGCGATCGCGCTCTATCGCAAATTTGGATTCGAGATTGAAGGCACGCATCGCAAGTATGCGTTCCGCGACGGGGACTTCGTAGACGCTTACGCGATGGCGCGGATCAAATGAAAAATCCTGCCGCAGCGAAGTCGCCAAGTTTAATGAGCAATTCGTTCTTAGGAATCTGGCAATTTGATCCCCTTGTGGCGGGAAGCCGATAAGATCGACCACCGCTGTGAATAGAACGAAGGCAATTTTCGCTGGACTACTCGCCGGATTGCTCGCCGGAGTCGTGATGACCGCGGCGATGTTATTGCTCGCTGTGCTGGGCGTGGCTACACCACTTGTAATTATTGGCGATCGACTTTCGGTTTTCATTCCGCCCGGTCCGTTTCTTTCCATTATGGGCAAGGTCGGCGGTTACAATCATCTCAAGCAACTCGGCGTTGGGTCGACGATAGCTGGTCAACTCATCGTTGGCGCAATGGCCGGAGCGATCTTTGGATTGTTCTCGCGCCGCAATCCTGCGGGAGCTTCTGCGATCCGGACCATGTCGATATTCGTTTTGTTGCCGATCGTAGTGCTTGCGATCGCGCTTTGGCCGGTTTTGGGCACGAGCTACATTGGCTTGCCCATCGGCGCTGCGCGTCTGGTCACGCTCGTTAGTTTCGCTCTGTGCGTTTTTCTATTCGAACGAACACTCGTGACTGGTTTTCGATTTGTTACACAACGAACAATCGGCGATCGGGACTATGAATTCAGCCCGACGATCGGACGGCGTGCTTTTGTCCTTGGCGTAGTCGGAGCTGCAGTTACGGGCGGTGGAATTGCGTTGGCTCGCAAGCTTTATCGTGCGGCGACCTTTAGTTACGACGGCACGCAGTATAAAGGCCGCATTGTCCAGCCGATCACGCCTACCGAATTGTTTTATTGCGTGACGAAGAATGTCGTCGATCCGCGGGTGGATGTTGATCTTTGGCACCTTGAAGTAGTCGGCCTCGTGAAGAACGCCGCCACGTGGCGGTTCGACGATCTGTTGGGATTTGAAATGAAGGAGCAGGAAACAACGCTGATGTGCATCAGCAACGGTCTGGATGCGGGACTGATCAGCAATGCTGTCTGGAAAGGTTTTCCGCTGCGTGACGTTCTGGATCGGGCCGTCCCACTTTCTGGCGCCGCGCGGGTCCGCTTTAGTGGTGTCGACAATTACACCGATACCATTCCGCTCGAGAAGGCGCTGGAGCCAACCACGTTACTTGCTTATGAAATGAACGGCGCAGAGTTGCCCGATCGGCACGGGTATCCGTTGCGTCTCATCGTCCCAGGTTACTTCGGCGAAAAACATGTGAAATGGCTCACCCGAATTGAAGTGACTGACGCGACCGCGAAAGGATTTTACGAGGCACAAGGCTGGGGCCCCGATTTTATCACGCCGACAAGATCGAGAATTGATGTGCCGGATCCCTGGTCGTCGTTCGCGTTGGGCAAATTGAACGGGCCGATTGAAGTGAAGGGAATCGCCTACGGTGGTGACCGTGGTATCTCACGCGTGGAATTGAGCAGCGACGGCGGCAAATCGTGGCGCGACGCTGAGATCTATTATTCCGGCGGCAATCTGGCATGGTCGCTTTGGAAAACCGAATGGATGCCAGATGCTGCAGGTGACTACATGTTGGTCGCCCGGGCCACAGACGGAGAAGGCGATGTGCAGGAATGGGAAGAAGATAGAGGCCCATTTTCCGGCGTAGCAGGCTTGCATGAGATTGGCGTGCGCGTGACGGCGTAGCTGGCCCTGTCTCCGCGCATCTGGCGGGTGAGGTGGCTTGCCACCGCGACGCGAGGTCGCCCCCCGCAACAACTTGCGCTGTGTGCTAGATTTTATCGATGGAAAGAGTGATCATTATTGGAAGCGGCTGCGCTGGATTGACAGCGGCAATTTACGCGGCTCGCGCGAATCTGAGCCCGTTGGTGTTGGAAGGTCGGCACCCCGGCGGACAACTCTCGACTACTACGCTTGTTGAAAACTATCCCGGTTTCCCAGAAGGAATCGACGGACCTCAGCTCATCCTGAACATGCATAAGCAGGCCGAGAAGTTTGGCGCCCGATTTTCGTACGCCGAGGCTACCGATTTCGATGCCAGCAACCGGCATATTCGGATCAAAGCCGATGATGAGTGGTTGGAGACAGAGGCGTTGATCATCGCCAGCGGAGCTTCAGCGCGGTATTTGGGACTCGAAAATGAACAGAAACTGATAGGTCACGGACTGACCTCCTGCGCCACATGCGACGGCGCGTTTTACAAAAATGTTCCGGTTTGCGTCGTTGGTGGAGGCGACTCTTCAGCGGAGGAATCATTGTTCCTCACCCGTTTCGCTTCAAAGGTCTACTTGGTTCATCGACGCGATAAGATGCGGGCTTCCAAAATCATGCAGGATCGTGTGTTTGCGAATAAGAAGATCGAACCGATCTGGGACACTGTGGTTACGGAATACATTCCGGATGAAAAAGGCGAGATGCGCGCCGTGTGTTTGCGCAACGTCAAAACGAATGAAGAGCAGGAATTGGCGGTGGCTTGTGTTTTCGTGGCAATTGGTCACGATCCCAACACCAAGGCCTATCGCGGCAAGCTCGACATGGATTCGGACGGTTATTTGATTACCAAGAAGCTGGTCGAGAGCAGACACCCCGGTGTGTTCGTTGCGGGTGACGTGGCTGATCGCGTTTACAAGCAGGCCGTGACAGCAGCCGGATCGGGTTGCGCAGCCGCAATGGACGCGGAGAAATACCTGAGCGAATTGGAGTCCGATGCTTGATCGTCGCTTCTGTAGTCGCTTCGCTGGCTGGCACGCCGAAGTTCAGCGAAGGCGGGTGCGAAGCGCCGAGTTGGACCTTTCACCATCCCTGCATTGCGTCGTTCACAGGGCGACGACTACAGTGCAAGCTTGAAAATCTGCGACCTCACCCAGTTTTACTCTCCGGTAAGTGGAGGCGTGAAACGGTACGTTCATGAAAAGATTGCGTACATCAGCAGCTGTTCGCCTGACGACACGCACGTGCTTATCATCCCCGGACCGAAAAATGAGGTAACGACAAATGGCCGGTCGCGAATCTATTCGATTCGCTCACCATTAGTATCGAGAAGCTCGAGGTATCGCGCGCTGCTAAATTTCCGCGCGATCGAAGTGATTCTGGAACGTGAGCGCCCTGATCTTATCGAATCAAGCGATCCGTATCAGATTGGATGGAAAGCGATTGCCGCTGGTCGCGCGCTGAGAGTTCCGGTCGTTGGTTTTTATCATTCCCATTTCCCGGAAGCGTATCTTCGTGGGGGCACAAAATTCCTGGGCAAACGCGGAACGCAGCGAGCGATGAAGCTGACGCGCGCTTATGTGCGTAGACTTTACAATCGTTTTCAAGCCACGCTGGTGCCATCCGAAAGGCTAGCCGAGCTTCTTTCCGAATGGGGTGTGTGCAATGTGCGTCCGGTGCGGCTCGGGGTGAACACTGGCGTTTTCAAGCCCGTGCCCGATGATGGAGCCGCCACACGCCACTCGTTAGGCATCGACTGCGGGCAGACGCTGCTTCTTTACGCGGGACGATTGGCCAGGGAAAAAAACACACAAACCTTGTTTCGAGCTTTCGAGCTTCTGCTCCAGCGGCGACAGAATAAATTTCACCTGTTGGTTATCGGCGACGGACCGCAGCGGAACAAAGTGCAAAAGTTGCAGCGGCGCGCTGGAAACCTCTCTTGGATTTCATACTGCGCAGACTCCATCGATCTCGCCCGTTACTATCGAGCTGCCGATCTTTTCGTTCATCCGGGCGTTCAGGAAACATTTGGACTTGTGGCGCTGGAAAGTCAGGCATGCGGCACACCCGTAGTTGGAATTCGCGGGAGTTACATGGATCAGATTATTTGCCACGACCAGAAATCGTGGGCGCGAGAGAACAGCCCTGAAGCGCTGACCGATGCGATCGAGGATTCTAGCGTTAAAAAATTGTCCGCTTTGGGGAAGGCCGCCGCGGGCGCAACGGAGAGGCTCTATAGCTGGCCGCGCGTATTTGAGGAACTGTTTTGCATTTATCGCGAGGTTCGCGCAAACTACCGCCAATTCTAGATGACGGACGACGACCATAGGCCGTTCCTCATTCGTGGCTATCGCAGATCGGACCGCGAAGCGGTAAGAAAACTGTGCTGCGATACCGGATTTCTCGGCGAGCCGATTGATCCCGTGTATGAAGATCGAGAATTGTTCGCTGACTTTCTCACTACCTATTACACCGATCACGAACCCGAGTCGTGTTTTCTGCTTGAAGTGGATGGCGAAATTCGGGGGTATCTTCTGGGATCTCGCAAGCCTCTGCAGAACCAGGTGTACGCGCTTTACCAAAACGTCTGGCTCTTTTTTCGCTCCTTGACGCGATATTTCCGCTACCACGAACGCTCGCGCCGATTTATTCGGTGGCTGCTCGTGTATGGTTGGCGTGAGGTGCCGGCAGCGCCGAGACGCACGCCACATTTTCATATCAATCTGCTGCCAGACGCGCGCAAGGTTTCGACGACACGCGCCTTGATGAGCGCGTATTTAAGTTATCTCTACCGCTCCGGTGAAAAACGCGTTTACGGCCAGATTGTTACATTCGAAAGCCGACGCGGAGAGAAAATGTTCGAGCGCTACGGATTCAAAGTGCTGAATCGAGCGGAGATCACGAAATACAGAGCAATTTATCCCAAATCGGTTTATCTCAGCACCGTGATCAAAACCCTGGAGACGGCCGAACCGCTTTCCGTCACGACGCGTTCACGCTTGTAATCCTGGCAACTTGTTCCAAGCGGCGGTGTGCATTAATGTGCGCCGCTTTTTGGCAGCTGTTAGACGCCTACGCCTACAGGCACAGCTACTCCGAGGCTTAGTCCAATGCCGAGGCCTCGTCCAACACCACTGCTTCGGCCAAAGCCGCCGCGGTGATAGCCGAGATCACCGGTTCAACAGACCTTAGTCCAGAATTTCCGGAGAACTGACCAGGGGAAACGTCAAAACCAGTGGCGGAATACTTTACACCTTTGAAACTCCACGCCTAATGAAAATTCAACTTCGATCATTTCTCATCACATTATTGATTGTTTGTCTTGAACCGTTTGAAACAACGGTTGCGGCCCCGGATTGTGGACGACACTTCGGATTCGACTCACTTCCAAAGTTTTTTTGATACCTTGCTAGGACTACAACCTAGGAAAAATCGGTTCAAATTTGTGAGCGGAGACCCGCGTGAATTTCCCGTCCAGCTTTCTCCGGTCTTTCGATTGGTCTTTCAGAGAATGACCGACATCGAAAAAGGCTTACAGACATCACGATGATCGGCGGATCAGTGACGTTCCAGCATTTTTTCGAGGACTTCGTTCTGCTGTTTCCGTAGAAAGAGGTGAGAAATGCAAACACCCGTTGGAGTCCCCGGAGTCGTGCCACGGCGAACAGGCGTCGGACATTTCTTGAACGACACTTTGCCTTTTTGGCACGAGGGTTGCTTTTTTACGGTTGGCTGGTATAAAAGAAATTTGAGCGGGCGACGATGACGCGCATCGGGCGTTGCCAGATTAAGTCCCGACAACTTTACTGGCAATGCATCCTACCGGCGAGACAACCTCGCCCCGCTCAAAATTCTACCGACCAAACGGCGTCGATCAATATGCCACCAACGTCGCTTGGCTGTTCTTGTCGGAGTTGGAAGACGCCGCCGTGAATACCCTAACGCCGCCTGATCCACAAGCTTTTTTTGAAAATCGCACACCTGGTGTCGGATGCATCGCCGTAAGCTCTGAACCGCGGGTGACGTGACGTGGGAAAGATTAATGGAACGAACTGAACGGCAACCCAGCGCCGTTATTGTAAAGTTGTCCAACTTCTGTCTGGGTCAGCGCCCGTCCAATCCAGATACCGACTTCGTCAATCAATCCGTTCCACGTATTTGAAGCCGCTTCGCTGCCGATCTGGAACGCGCCTGTGCCGTCACCAAAGATTGGACCGGAATATGGAGAAGTGACAAATGCTCCGCCATCGACAGAAATCTTGATGTTGGACCCGTCCCATCCAGCAGCTACGAAATGCCAGTTGGTGTCAGTGAGAGCGAACGTGGAAGCAGAAGCACCGATTGTCCTTCCGTCTGTCATCGCCAGAAATTCCAGCTTTCTCCCGTTAGCGTCAGCTTGCCTAAACAATAACCATGACGCGTGAGGAAGAACGAATTTACCCGCAATGCCGGCATCGTAGCTATATGTCGTGACCGCGGACTTTACCCATGCGCTGACGAATATGTGACTTGCTCCCGGTTGGAACGTGCTGGTGGAACTTGCGTCAAACAAGAATGGACCTGAGTACCCTCCAGACCATAACCGCGCTCCGTTAATCTTTCCTGTGCCCGCCCCGATTGTGCCTGATCCTTGTGATAGGTTGCGTCTGTTGATAGAAGCGTCAGAAGCCCCACCACTGCCTTCATCCAGCTTGTAGTAGGCGTAAAGATTAGTAAGGAACGTGTTACTTGGAGGGCTAGGTGTAGGGGTGGCCGTGGGAGTTGCTGTAGGTGTAGGTGTTGCTCGAGGTGTGGCCGTTGGTGTAGATGTAGGTGCAGGGGTAGGGGTAGGGGTAGGGGTAGGGGTAGGTGGCCAACTTCCAACGGGCGTATTCATGTCGGCCTGAATTTCCGCTTGGCTCAGCGCTCGGTTGTAGATGCGCATCTCATCAATGATCCCGTTAAAGTAATACCCGCCGCTGCGTCGCCCAATATTCACATTAACCGCGGAGTTTATCTGTGACGCTGGGATCGTACCTGTGAGCACACCATTGTCCCGCACTCCATTTACGTAAATATCCAGGGTCCGAGCAGCAGCATTGTAGACTCCCGCAACGTGATACCAAGTATTCAAAGACCGAACAGTCGCGCTATAACGCTGAGCAAAGGCAGTGGTCCCACCGGAGACTGTCACCCCAAAGGTGTGCGGCCCAGTGTCAGGACTTGTCTTAAGTTGCCATCCGGAGAGGTCATTGGATTTAGCCACGATTTGTCCGTCGTCCGGCGGGTTGGCGGCAGCCTTAACCCAGGCGCTCCAAGTCATACTTCCGGTGATCTGCAACAGCGCGGGGTTACCGAGGTCAACATAACTGCTCGATCCGTTGAAACTCAGTGCTTTGCCAAATCTTCCACCCGTAATCCAAGTTGCGCCGAAGATATTCCCAGTAATCCCATGACCGGAGGCATCATTTACCGTCGTCCCACTCCCTTCATTGAACCCGTAAGCTGCTACCAGACTACCAGGCGGAGTGGCAGTAGGAGTGGGTATTGGGGTAGGGGTAGGGTTTCCTGCCGGCACGGCAAAAGCATAAACTTTGTTGCTGGCGGCAAAATAGATCCGACCGCGCGCGACGATGCCAATGTTCCACTTACGTGTATTGGCCATCAGCTCGTTCGTCCCACCGCCGGCGTAAACCACCGCGCCAGTATCGCCATTATAGGCGTGCAAGCGCTGGTCGCCGTTTCCGGAACCGACCACCCACACGATCGCATTATTGGTCCCATCAGTAGTTGTGACCCACGGCGACCCCTGGCCGGTCTGACTGACGCTCCAAGCAGGGACGATGGTTGGCGGATTTGTTGCAGTAACTTTGTAAGCCGAAATCGCGCTGCTACCATCGCGAAAAACAAAGTATTTTCCGTTGCCAGTGCGATAACTGGCAGCGGATTGACCTCTGATTCCTACACCCACGTTCGCGGATGCTAACGGTGTGGTAATGCCGCCGAGATTATTACGATTTAACAAATAGGCATTGCCATCTTTCCCCAACGCGAGCGCCAGCTGCGAAGGCGTCGCGCCGGGTACATCGATGAGCACTGCGCCGCACCCCCCAAGATCGATATCGCCGTTATCAAGTGATAGCCAATTAGTAGGCGCCCAGTAATCGGTCGGGTTTCCACTAAAGATCGGCCCAGCTTGCAAACGAATAATCGCTTCGCCACCGCTCCAGTTACCTCCAGTGTTGAAAGTGTTTCCGGTCACCACGAACATGTTATTGCCGTCACTGGCAACACCGCCGTGGCCCCAAATTCCGCCACCGATAGCCGTTGTCGCCCATGCGGTCACGCTGGCTGGATTATTGATTCGCACGCCAACAACCCAACCACGATAACTGCCGCAATCGCCGGCGTGGCCGGAATAGGGCACGTAAACTATGCCGTTGACCAGCCCGAGTGCTGCCCGCTCGTTCTGGACTAGCGAAGTGAAGGTCAGCCCGTTGTACGTCGCTCTCGCGTTCACGTCCACCGGCCAGCCGGGATTGATGGCGCCCGTGTCCACATTCAACGAATAAATGAAATGCTTCTTCGTCGCGCCATCGATCATGGCGTCGAAGAGAAGTGACCGGGAGGCGAGGTCGACAACGGGTGTGCCGGTAATGCCGAGCGGAGTAATGTTGCCGCACGGCAGACCTGAGCTCACAGGGGGTCCCACATTGCGCTGCCAAATCACTGCGCCAGAAATAGAATTGAGCGCATAAACGTTATTCGATTCAGTCACGACGATAATCATCGCGGCGCCGCCGGGGCCGTTCTCGATGTAAAGGGGCTGAGCGTAAACGTTCCCTGAAATTGTGCCATTAAAGTTGAGGTCGCGCGTGACGTTAGCAGCGGCAGAAGGCGTAAAGGCGGAATCAATGTAAAGCCCATCACGGGAAAGATTGTTCTGCTCCTGGACAACGTTGACCTGCGCGTTTATTGGAAAAAGCGC